>FRDC01002875.1_pt1 | contig 13814 bp, 14 predicted proteins | sample 1106171 | NCBI WGS metagenome assembly FRDC01 (sample SAMEA3930566, study PRJEB13176) | freshwater metagenome | biome: Drinking water system; feature: drinking water; material: water | place: Singapore | collected 2014-12-20
CAGAGCCATCCGAACAAGCAATAGAGCCAATCGGCCCTATACTGCATAGCACAGAAGCCCGATGCGTCTCAGCCCGCCCACGACGAAATCGTTCCCGCCCCGCAACACATCATCGCCCTGGCCGCCCCAGAGAAAGTCGTGGTCCTCGCCGCCGTCGAGATAGTCTGCCTCCTCCTCAAACGCATTCGTCGAACTGGCCAGCAGTGTATCGTTGCCCGCGCCGCCGTCGAGCCAATCGCGACCGGCGCCCGCTTGGAGCAGATCGTCCCCGCTGCCGCCGATCAGCACATCCTGCCCCGCTCGGCCGACGAGCACGTCGTGACCCGCGCCCCCGTAAAACTGGTGGTTGCCCAGATTGGTCGGATAGGCCGTGATGGAAAGAAAAAGAGGGACAGCAACTGTCTTGAGAATCAAGCATGATTCACCAGCGCAGGATTCCAAGGCGTCTGATGTTTGAGCATGGAGTTAACGATTACCAGCAACTTGCGCATGCAGGCCACCAGGGCCACCTTCTTGGCCTTGCCCGCCGCACACAAGCGTTGATAGAAGCCGCGGATGATCGGATTAAACCGTGCTGCGACGATCGCCGCCATATACAGCGCCGTCCGAACTCGGGCCCGACCACCCCAGACCGTGCGCCGGCCTCGCAGCGGATACGCCTAGGACCCGGCCGTCATAAACGCGAACACAATGATTGCGGCAATCAGAATTGCGATGGGAATTAACAGTTCCAGTGGATTGTCGCCGAACATTCCCGCCATGGTCGCCCTCCTTCGAAGTTACAGGCCGGCATTCTCTGGCTTCACCATCTGGCCACCGTCCGATCGTGTAGCGTGCCACCCTAACACACAGGTCGTCAATGCGTGCTCGCACGCACGCTTCAGAGCCACTCGGCCCTATTCTGCACAGCACGGAAAACCTATGCGCCTCTACCAACCATTCCGAGCACATTGCCCATTCCCTACACTGCCTGTTCACAGCTACAATTGCCGCCATGAGTCGATTCGCTCTCTATTGCACCCGGATGCTCCCCGATCCCGTCATGACGGCCATTCGGGAACGCTACGCATTGGTCCAAGAACCGCCGGATCGTCCTCCTTCGCGGAACGAGTTACAGGAAGGATTTGCCTCGGCGGATGCCGTGATCACGACCCTGGCCGAGCAGGTGGACCAGACGGTGCTGGCCCGGGCCGCTCGTCTCAAGATCATCGCCAACTACGCAGTGGGCTACAACAATATTGATGTTGTCGCTGCCGGCCAGAAAGGGATCGTCGTCAGCAACACGCCGGATGTCCTTACCGATGCCACGGCGGACCTGACATGGGCGCTGCTGCTCACGGCGGCCCGGCGAGTGGTTGAGGGAGACCGGTGGCTGAGAACAGGCCGGTGGCCGGGTTGGGCCCCGACGCAGATGCTGGGCGGCGAGGTGACGGGCAAGACGCTCGGCATTATCGGCATGGGACGAATCGGTCAGGCCGTCGCCCTGCGGGCGGCAGGATTTCGCATGCCGGTCATTTATGCCAGCCGCCGATCCGTCACGGTCCCCGCCGGCCTTTCCTGGAGCCGCCACTCGCTCGACGAGGTGCTGGCACAATCCGACTTTCTCTCCCTCCATGTTCCACTCACGGAGACCACCCGCCATTTGATCGGAGCCGGCGAGTTGCGGACTATGAAACCGACGGCCTTTTTGATCAATACCTCGCGCGGGCCGGTAATCGACGAAGCCGCCCTCGTCTCTGCGCTGGAAACCGGTCTCATCGCAGGAGCGGGGCTGGACGTCTATGAACATGAGCCGGTGGTTCATGCGGCACTGCCCCTGTTACCGAATGTCGTGCTGCTTCCGCATCTCGGGTCTGCAACCTTGGAGACACGCATACGCATGGGTCTGATCTGCCTGGAAAATATTGCGGCGGTCTTGGCCGGGAAACCGGCCCCGAATCAGGTTGAACGACGAAGGATGGATTCAGCTGGCCAGGCGTAGGCCTGCCCCGTCAGGTGAGCGATGGGTCTTGAGCGCCGCCAGTCGTTGCGGCACGTCGTGGAATGACGGAATGGATTGGAATGTCGCGACCGCCTTGCCCCATTGCGCTTCGGCCTCATACAATAAGCCGAGCTCATAGCGAATGGCCTGGCCTTTTGTACCGTGGCAACGGGGATCGGCAAGAACAATCTCCAGCCCCTTGATGGCTTGGGTCACGTGGCCTTCTTCCTTATGGCACAACGCCGTCATGAGAGAGGAATCGAGGTAGTACGCTTCTCCCCCCTTTGAACACTCGAACTCTTCTCGTGCCGCCTGGAAGAGCCCCATATTTTTATAGGCCACTCCCAGCGTAAAATGCGCCTCATAATCAGGCGGCGGAGCCGTCGTGACTTGACGCGCTTTTGCATCAAGCTCGGGTAATTTCGCACTCGAATGGTGCACCGGCTGCGCCGTATCCTGCCGTGCCGTCGCGACCACACGGAACTCTCCGTCATGCGACTTGGCCTGAGACGTTGCCGCATGCACCGGCAGCGCGCTTGATTGCTTCTCGAAACCCCGGTTCATATCCGGCGTAGCGTCTTTCCAGGTTGTGTGCTGGGAATGATTGGACCGAGTTGGCGATACCGGCATCCGGAAATCGTCGGGCTCGGCTCCCACGATGGAAAACGTATCGGCCGCGGGGGAAACAGTGTGCGAATCCGGCGCCTTGGGCTCGGACACGATCGGTCTTTCATCGGGCACTGATGAATGCCCACTGTCAGTAGCGGGCTCTCCTTTCATCTTTGCGGCAAGGCGCGCCACGAGCCCGGCATCCGGCGAAAGCGACTGAACCTTCTCGAAAAGCTCTTCATGAAGACCTTCCATCCCCGGCTCAGGATGGGTCAGTAACGACTCAATCGCTTTGGCGTAGCGTTCCGCGGCCGCCGCGGGATCGTTTCTATCCTCGTAGAGCTGCCCATACAGTTCAAGCAGGGGGGCGGAGTTGGGTTGCGCGACGAGAAATTCCTGAATCAACGATTCGGCCAGGGTGAAGTCCTGTGCGCGAAGAGCGGCCCCGGCCAGAAACCGATATTCGCCCAGTGCCACCTGAAGATCGCCTTGTTGCAAATGCAGTTTCGCGAGCAACTGGCAGACTCGCGGGTTGCCCGGCTCGCGCGACAGCATCTGGTTGAGGATGGCTTCCGCTCCGGCATACTGGCCTTCCGCGATCCGCCTCGTCGCCTCCGCCAACGGACCGGAAAGCTCGGGCGACAGGCTTGCCGAAGATGCCGCGCCCCCTGGTTTCGAGGGCTGGATCGGTGCAGCTCCCCCTTTCTTGAGGCTCTCGACGAACTGCGCGGCTTCGCTGTTCTTGGGATCGATTCGAAGAACCGACAGATACGCCTCTTTCGCCTCCTCATAACGCCCCTGCGCCGAGCGTTCACGGCCGAGCTGGAGATAGACCTTTGTCGCGTCATCCTGAAGATTCTCTTGCACGCATAGCTCGGCGATGCATTGCTGGGCATTGAGATTCGAGGGATCGTGGACGACGATTTTCTTGTAGATTTCGAGCGCCTCTTTCCTTTTTCGCTGTTTCAGGTAATGCTTGGCCAGCATCAGATAATCTTGCACGGCACTGCCGATCAGGCCGCGCTCCGCATTCAGGTCTCCCAATTGCCGGTAGACTTCAAAGCGAGCAGGGTCGCACTTGAGCACTTTCTTATACGCCGCAATGGCCTTCAGCGTCGCGCCTTCGGTTTGAAACGCTTTCGCGGCCTGCAGAAACGACGCGGTCGCGTCCGAGGTCGCATTCTGTTTGGCATACAAATCGCCGATGGAATTGTGAATGCTGCCGTCGTGAGGGGCTTCCACGGCCAGCTTTTTCCATTCCGCAATGGCCTCACCATATTGGCCGCGTGAGGCCATCAGTTGCGCTTGTTGCAAGACTTTGGCGCGGTCGGACGACAAGACAAACCCCTCCTCTGAGAGTCACGCTGACGCTAACAATCTTCAGAAGTTTTGTCGAGGAAATGCCAGAATCGCACGGTGGATCGATGACACGCTGCACGGACCCTCCTTCCGAAGAAGGAACGATCCGTGCAGGCTTTGCTGACTCAGTAGATAGAACCCGTTAGGAGGCCGCCACGGCCGACTTCAGTACGTTGGCGGCTTGTGGCCCCTTGGCACCTTGGACGATGTCGAACTCGACGTTCTCACCTTCCTTAAGACTCTTAAACCCATCTCCCTGAAGCGCCGAATAGTGCACAAACACGTCTTCTCCGCTCTCAAGGCGGATAAACCCAAACCCCTTCCGATCATTGAACCACTTGACCGTCCCTTTTGTCTTCACGAACCCCTCCTTTCCTCAATGACTACACACAGTTACGGTGCGACGTCACTAAGCCTTGCACTGAAATACTGAACCGATGGCGAGACAAGAAACCGGCGGGTGTGACTGACGGGCACCTGAAGTCGCGTTGCATCACTCTCGGAACCCATCTTGATGGTCAATTTTCGCGCAGCATGTAACATAGGCCTCTTCGTCTGTCAAGCGAATCTTTCGACCGCCGCTTTCTTCCTCAATGTTTACAAGGACGCGAGACTCCCCTATAGTGTGTAGTCTCGGCACCCCGACCACAAGAATCCCGTGATCCTACGAACCCTGCTCGATCGGTACATTTTTACGGAACTGCTCTCGCCGTTCGGCCTCAGCCTCGGTGCGCTGTGTTTCGTCATGCTCACCCGGGAACTCCTGCGCCTGGTCGAACTGCTGGTCTCAAAAGGAGTCGGCCTCTGGTCGGTCTTGAAAGTCATCGCCATGCTGTTGCCATCCGGCTTGGTGCTGACCCTGCCGATCGCCGGTCTCATCGCGTCGATCACCGCCTTCGGACGCTTGTCATACGACAAGGAACTCGTGGCCATGCGCGCCGCAGGACTGAGCCTGTTTCGCCTGTCACAACCGGTCCTTCTCTTTTCCCTCGCGGTATTTGGGCTGACGCTCGTGCTGTCCCAATGGGGACAGCCTTGGAGCTCGCTGAACCTCAAAAAAGTGGCATTGAATCTTCTGAAGGATCAGCTGGTGCTCGCATTGGAACGGGGCACATTCAATGAGCCGATTCCCCACATGGTCATCTACGTTCCGGAATCCGCGGACGGCCGGCCCGCGAAGGGCATTTTCGTGTCTGATGAACGAACCGCGAAGGAACCCCGTATCATCGTGGCGGAAGAGTATCAGGTATTCATGGACCGCGTGAACAACCAAGTGGCGCTGCGGCTGGTCAACGGGGTGATTCACACCAGGCCGGATCAGGCGGACGAATATCGACTTGTCTCCTTTTCGAGTTATGACATCAAAGTGAGCCTGAACCAGAGCAGTTACGCCGCGACGGAAGAGCGGCCGACCTACGAACAAATCATGACCATGGTCCAGAAATCCGACGGCAAGGACACGACCGGCCTCCGCCGGCTGATGGAGTATTACAAAGACCTGGCCTTTCCGACCGCGTCGCTGGTATTTTGCTTGCTAGGTGTGCCCGTGGGAATCGTGTCCAAGCGGTCCGGGCGCGTGGGCGGATTTGCCGTTGGCGTGCTGATTATCGTCATCTTCTATCTGCTGAACGTGGCCTGTGATTTTCTCGTCACGACGGCATGGATCGGACCATTTGCGGGCGCCTGGATGCCGAACATCATCTTCATCGCGGCCACCATTGTCCTGTATCTCAAGATGAGCCGCCAGTAGCCGACATGACCATCCTCTTCCGATATATCCTGCGCGAATACACCAAGATTTTTTCGATGTGCTTTGCCGGCCTGATGACCATTTATCTCGTCATCGACTTCTTTGAAAAGATCCGCCGGTTTTTGCGCTACGATTCAGGGGCGGGTCCGATCCTGATTTACTTCGCCCTCAAGATTCCCGCCATTGCATTTCAAGTCGTGCCGTTCGCCGTCCTGGTCGCCACGCTCCTCACGCTGGGCCTGCTCGCCCGGAGCAACGAAATCACCGCCTTGCGCAGCTGCGGGATCAGTCTCCTGTGGATGGCATCTCCCTTTCTTCTGTTTGCCTCCTGCATGTCGGTGATTCTGCTGTCGTTCAGCTCGTCGATCATCCCGATCGCGTCGGAAAAAGCGGAAGTCGTTCGCTTGGTCCACATCGAAAAGAAGCCGGTCCCGCTGACCGCCAAACCCATCCAGCCCTGGGCCCGCATCGGGACCGACACGCTCATGCAGATTCACGGAATCGATGCGGGAGGAGAGACGATCCACGGCGTCCGGCTGTTTCACTTCGACCAGGCTTTTTATCTCGACCAACTGATCGAAGCCCAACTGGGCCAATACCATGCCGGTCGCTGGACGCTCTTCAAGGGCAATCACCGTCACTTCCAGCCGGACCACGCGACTGAGCTGGCCCCCTTTGAAGAACAACCGGTGGCGATTCCATTGATTCCTGAAGACTTTTCCTCATCGTTGACAGGCAACTCCGAAACCATGACCTTCCGGGAGATCCGCAACTACGTCGGGCGACTCCAACCCGAAGGGATGCCGTTCTCACGATTGCTCACGGACTATTACGGCCGGCTGGCGTTCCCGCTGGTCACCGTCATCATGGTACTGGTCGGCATCGCACTGGGCTTGCGGCGAAGCGGGGTCCGGGGAGGCAGCATGGCGGGCGGAATCGGGCAAGCCTTCATCGTCGGATTCTGCTATTGGACGACACATTCCGTCTCCATCGCGTTGGGCCGTGGCGGCGCGCTGGCACCCATGCTGGCCGGGTGGATGGCCAACATCCTGTTTGCGAGTTTCGGGCTCTATTTATTACTCAAAGTACGCTTCTAACCCGGCCTTCCTAGTTGACTGCTTTCCGCGCTTCCGGTAAGTAAGAAGCGGCGTGCCGCTGTAAAGGAGAACCGTATTATGACCTCGCGAGTGGTGATTACCGGTCTGGGTGTCGTCTCCTCCATCGGGATCGGTGTGAGCGAGTTCTGGAAAACCGCGCTTGCCGGCCGTTCTGGCATTACTCCGATTCAGTCGTTCGAACCGTTTTTCATGGCCGACTACCGTTCCAAGGTCGCCGGCCAGGTCCAGAACTTTTCACCGGAACAGTATCTGCCCGCGAGCCAAAGCAACCGGGTGGATCGGTATGCCCAATTCGCGCTCGTAGCCGCAAAAGAGGCGCTCGCCGATGCCGACATCGTGATGGCAAAGGAGTCACCGCACCGCGTCGGCGTGTTCGTTGGAGCCGGAATGGGAGGCATGGTCATGGGAGAGCGGGAGATCACCCAGCTCTTCAAAACGCAAAAACCAAACCGCGTGCACCCCAATTTTATTCCCACCATCACGCTCAATTCCGCATCCGGGATCGTTGCCATGGCCTATGGCGCCAAGGGGCCAAATCTCACGATTTCGACCGCCTGTTCATCCAGCGCCCATGCGCTAGGCCAGGCCCTCTATTGCATCCGGACCGGCCAAGCCGACGTGGTGATCGTCGCGGGAGCCGATGCCAGCATCACGCCGCTGGTGTTTGCCGGCTTTTGCTCCTTGCGCGCGCTCTCGACCGAGTACAATGACACTCCGGAGCGCGCGTCACGCCCCTTCGACCGGCACCGCGACGGCTTCGTCATGGGAGAGGGAGCCGGCGCCTTGATCGTGGAATCTTTGGCACACGCCAAAAAACGAAGAGCGCGCGTGTATGCGGAGCTCGCGGGATATGGCGCGACGAGCGAAGCCTATCATATGGTCATTCCCAAGGAAGACGGTGAGGAAATCGCCACCACCATGAAAATTGCGCTGGATTCGGCCGGGCTGACGCCGGCACAGGTGGACTATGTCAATGCTCATGCGACATCGACTCCCATCGGCGATCAGGTGGAGGTCAAGGCGATCAAACGGCTGTTCAAAACCCGCGCGAACGCGGTGGCTGTCAGCGCGACCAAGTCGCTGATCGGCCATACGCTGGGCGCGGCAGGGGCCTTGGGTGCCATCGCGTCATCCCTGGCGATTCACACCGGGCAGATCCATCCCAGCCTCAACTATGATGACCCTGATCCCGCGTGCCGTTTGGACGGCATCAGCCGGCATACGCAGGAGCGAAAAGTCCGCGCGGCCCTGGTGAATTCGTTTGGATTCGGCAGCAACAACGCGACGGTGGTCCTCAAAAAGTTCGCCGCGTGAAGGATTACCATTCATGCCATTCCCATGGTCCTTCACTCGGCTCGCCAGGATAAGGGAACAGCGCACCCAGATCATACCCACACATTCTTTAATCGTCCGGAACATCCCGCAGCGTGCTGACGGAATGTTCTCGTCCACGAAGGAGCATCCATAATGGCTGACCTCGCGGTTACGCAGCAGATCATTCAATCCCTCGCCACCTACTTGAAGCGGGATCCCGGCTCCATCACGGAGTCCCATCATCTCCGGGACGATCTGGGACTCGACTCGGTGGCCGTCATCGAGTTGCTCTTTGAAATCGAAGACCGATTCAAAATTCAGATTCCCGATCAAGACCTGGTCGGGTTGAGCACCGTCGGATCAGTCGCCTCTTACGTCCAGGAGCGGTTGGCGTCCCCCAACGCCGCGCCGAAAGCTCCAGCGAAACCCGCGGCCAAAGCACCAGCCAAATCCTCCCCCAAACCAAAGACCAAGGCCAAAGCCGCACCGCCGGCCTCCAAAAAGCCAGCTGCCAAGCCGAAGAAGTCCCAGGCCGCCAAGGGCAAGAAGAGGTAACGACACCATGGCCTTGCCGAAACTGCCAACCCCGATTACCCTGGCTCAGGTCCACCAACTTGTCGGTGGAACGATCCACGGCGACGATCGTACGCCGATTTTTGTGTTAGCGAGTCTCTCCGAGGCCACCCCCCAGGCCCTATCGTTCATCGCCAATGACAAGGCACTGAAGCTGCCCGAAGGCTTTCAGGCAGCCGCATTACTGGTTCACCGTCATGTGCCGGAACTGGCGATTCCCCAAATCGTGGTCGACCATCCCTTAATGGCCTTTGCCACGGTCGCGCAGCGATTGTACGTTCGCCCGAGCGCACCCCGCGGCATCGCCGAAGGAGTCACACAAGGCGACGGTGTGACCATCGGCGCCGATCCGTCGATCTGGCCGTTCGTTACACTCGGTGACCGTGTCACCATTGGTGCCCGTGTCACGCTCTATCCCGGCGTCTTCGTGGGATCGGATTCACGAATCGGGGACGATTGTGTGCTCTACCCAAACGTGGTGGTACGGGAGGGCTGCTCGCTTGGCGCCCGTGTCATTGTGCACAGCGGGACCGTCATCGGAGCCGATGGGTTCGGCTATATCCAACACCAGGGGCGCCACCAGAAAATACCGCAGCTCGGCAGCGTGGTCATTGAAGACGATGTCGAGTTGGGGGCAAACGTGACGGTCGATCGCGGCACGCTCGGCGCAACTCGTATCAAACAAGGGACCAAGGTCGATAACCTCGTCCAGGTCGCGCACAATGTGACCGTGGGAGAACATTGCATCCTCGTCGCCCAAGTGGGGATCGCGGGCAGCACGACGATCGGACATCATGTGATCATCGGCGGACAAGCCGGTCTCTCGGACCATATTACGATCGGCGATCAAGTCATGATCGCCGCCAAGGCGGGAGTCAACCGCAGCGTGGAGTCGAATCAGATCGTCGGAGGAGCCCCTGCCCTCCCGCGCGAACGGGCGTTGAAAGTCCAGGGCGTCATTCATCATCTCCCGGAACTGAATCAGCAGGTCCGAGACTTGGTGGCGCGAGTGGAGACGCTGGAGCAATCATCACGACGAACGCCGACGAAGGCCAGAGGCGCCCGCGCAAAAAAGTCGTAGCTACGGCTTTTCTGGCATGATCACACGCCGCCACAAGAATAGCTTCGCCCAATAAAATCCCGCCCAGGGCATCAGCAACGCCGGAAGCGGGTGCACCTGTCCATACACGATCGCCGCCGCCCCGCTTCCCACCAAGAGCGCGACACCAACCAGGTACGCCACTGGAATGAGTTGACGTCCTGGATGCTCAATCGACGGTGTCGGCGTTTCTTTCTTCAGCCGTCCCCTGACCCCACCCGCTCTCTGCTTCATCCGAGTCTTCATCCGGGCCGCCAAAACCTCTGGAAACTGGGCAAAGATAAACCGGTGATACGACGTTTGCGCGATCCCGAGCGCCAATCCCACCACGATCAGAATCGAACTGGATGAAAACGTGGTCCAGGAGTAGGTGTCGGTGGCCATCCATTGGTATCCCAAGCCACCGATTCCGCCGAGCAAACACATCAATCCCACGATGCCTGATGGAAACAGGATAAAGGTTCGGACATACTCCCGCGCTTGTTGGGCGACTTGTGTCGGGTGGTGAGCAGTAATGAGCTTGGGCACCGTCGGCCTCCAACTGTCCTGACGAGGGCGGCATTATAACGGGATCGCCTGCGAGATCCAAATTCCATCGCAGGTCAGCACCGATGGCCGGAGGGAGCCGTGAGACCGAATGCCACGACCGGCGCCGGCATTGATCATGTTCAAACCGGCAGAGCGAGGGTCAGGTGACAGATGAACTCGCTGTGGAGGTGATGGAGCGAGGAAGAATCTCTTTGATGGATGCGATCTCAAGACGGCCGAGCGTCACCCACTGCTCGGCCAAGGGGGCCAACGTTTGTATCCGTACCTCCAGTGCCTGCAACCGCTGCGGCAACGTCTCGACTTTCCGGTAGGCCGCTGCGCCCAGAAACGACTGCACTCCCTGGAGAAACGCGGTGATTGTCGCCGCATGAATGGTCTTGGCCAACTCTTGCAGTGCGTCGACATGGCGCTCGATCGGCGCCAGCTGAGACGAGGTGACGAAATCCTTCGCGCCTTGCTGGCGCAACTGCCGGATCTGCTCCGTCATGGCTGGAACCCGCTCATGCACTTCCTTGAGAAACTCTTCGTCCAGTCTGCCAAGGTCGTGCAGAATGCGCTCCACCGCTTCCACGGCAATGTGATCCTGGTGCGGCCCGACCTCCCGTTCGGCGCGCACTATGACCGCTTCCAACACATCCCGGGACGGTTGAACCGAGCGGGACCGGACCCGCTGGAGTTCCTTCAACGCCCGCAGTAACGGCATGGAGGACTCGACGCGCACCGGCTCCTGGGGAAGCGGTGCGGGAGCGGCAGGCCTCGTGTCGGACTCAACAACCGGTTCCGCCCGCATCAGCTCACTCGAGGCGGGACTCTCCACCACCGTATCCGCCTCGCCATTTGCTCCTGCAAGTCGATGAACTGCCATGGCGATCCGGTCAAGCCCTTCATGAACCGGCTCATGCGGAAGCGGTGCGGGAGCGGCAGGCCCCGTGTCGGACTCAACAACCGGTTCTGCCCGCATCGGCTCGCTCGAGGCGGGACTCTCCGCCGCCGTATCCGCCTCGCCACTTGGTTCTGCAAGTCGATGGACTGCCATGGCGATCCGATCAAGCCCTTCATGAACCGGCCGGAGCCATTCCGACGTCTGCTCCGTCCCCGCCTTGTCGATGTCTCGAAGAACCGGCAGCAGGGCCATGGCCATCCCTTCGATGTCCGAGAGCTGTACCGTGGACGCCGAGCGAGCCAAATGTGTCATCCCATTCCGAATGACCCCATGAAGTTTCGGATGGACCGCCCGATCGGTTCCGGCGCCCAATTTCTTGAGTGCGGATTGAAGCTGCGCCACCCATTCGCGGGCTTCGAGTGCAAACAATTCAACGAGTTCCTTGTGCAACATCCGATCGCTATGGGTCCGCGTCTGCTCTCGGCTCCCAGATTCAGCGTCGAGGCTCGGCGCCTCAGTGTCCTGAATCGCTTTCTTGCGGATGTCTACAACGCCCCGGATCGCCGAGGCAATGACGTCCAGGCTTTCTAACAACGCGGTGAATTGATCTGATGTGGAGGCCGGCCCAGAACGCTGATCGTTCGCAGACCCCGTCTTGTCCGAAAAGGTCACCCGCCCCACGGCCGGCGGATTCAGTGCTTCAGTAATCGACACCAGCGGCGTCAGACTCAAGTCGAGGTGACGCGCGCGTGACTCTTCAGCCGGATTCGTCCCGCCGACCTGCACCACCGGTCGAAACGGATACCGGCTGTTCACTCTCTCTACGGTCGCCACTTCACCCGTCGTCAACCGTACCGTGGTTCCGAGCGGATAGACGGACAGTTGCTCGATCAACGCCTTCAGGATCTCGCGAGGAAACGCCATGCGCTCAGCCACCAATAATTCTTTGACGGCTTCATGCGGAAGCAGTCGATGGCGATAGGGCCGGTCGCTCACCAACGCATCGAAGATATCGACCACACCTAAAATTTGCGCCATTTCACTGATCTGGCGCCCCTTGAGCCGATTCGGATACCCACACCCGTCGACGCGCTCATGAGCTTGCTGAACAACCTGTGTCAACCAGTGATATTCCGGCCCCAGTCGATGGATGACCTGAGAACCCAGGTCCGGATGTTGCTCGATCAACATCCGCTCATCCGGGGTCAACCGGCCAGTCTTTGTAATCAAGGACGTTGGTACAGCAAACAATCCAATGTCATGGACAAGTCCGCCGAGGGCCAGCCGATCCAGTTCCTCGCCATAATATCCCAGCCCGATCCCAACTTTGGTCCCCAGTATCCCAACGTTGATCAGGTTGGTGATCAGAGGCGCGCCGGGTGGACCTGACAGCGCTTCGACTACCAATTCATCATCACGTCTCAGCGAGGAGACCAACCCCTGCACGAGTGCACGAATCCGGTCGATTCGAAGCGGCCGCTGACTCTGAACGGCGGTCGCCGCGTCCGTCAACTCGCCTTCAGCCTCCCGATACCAACTCATTGGCACAGCACCTCTTTCTGAACGTCTCAGCGCGGATCCGGCGGTCAAGTATGGTAACTCGTTACGGAGCCTTGTCGCACACCCAGTCTAATTAGGCAAGACACCGCCGATGGCTGAGCGCTCCTCCCGCCCGGCTTCCACCCAGGCTTGAAGCGCCTGCACGCATTCAGCGAGACGCGCTTGGACAGCGGCATATTTTTGAGTGGCCACGACCACCCGCTGTTGCATGACCATCGTGAGAAAACTATGCAGTCCCATGAAAAACGTCATAGTGTGCGACGCATTGACCTGCTGCGCTGCCGACCAGAGCTGAGCGGCTTGCTCCACAACGGCTGCGAGCTGTTTGGAGGAGGGGCCGGGCTTGTCCACCCCACTCTGGAGACGCGCAAGCTCGGCGGCGATCGAAGGGACTTGGGCCTTGACGGCGTCAAGAAATCCTTCCTCTCCTTCCGACCACCGGTCCAGGAACTCCCGGAGCGACGTCACGTTACATTCTTCGATCCCATTTTGTTTCAGCCCTTCGACCTGGGCCATGACCGTATGAAGCAAATTACGGGAACAGACACCGGATGGAGGCCGCTGATCTTTGAACCGATGGAGCACGGCCAGCAGCTCACTCGCGGGGATCGTCACGGCCTGAACTGGAGCCTGATCGACGGCGGCCTCAGCATCAAACGTGATACCGGTCGCCCGCGTCAGGGCCGTGTGAATCGCGCCCAATTGTTTGCACAGAGCGATGAAATCACGGGCTGAGATCGCCTTGGACGGGTTTTGAACAGCCTCGACAAATGGAAGAGCCGCGTAGCTTTCTCGCTCGACCGCGTGAAGACCGACCGTCGCCGCCGAGCTTCCCATGTTGACGAGACCGGCGTTGATCGTGTGGGCGAGTTTCACATGCCGGTCAGGTGAAGGCGATTGCTGCAACTCATCCAACGCCACGTGGAATTGTTGAAGCCATTCCTGGGCTTCTTGAACAAAGACGTCGATCAACTCTTTTTGAAATTCATCAGGCGATTCGACAGGCATGGCGCTCGGCC
>FRDC01000445.1_pt1 | contig 13803 bp, 9 predicted proteins | sample 1106171 | NCBI WGS metagenome assembly FRDC01 (sample SAMEA3930566, study PRJEB13176) | freshwater metagenome | biome: Drinking water system; feature: drinking water; material: water | place: Singapore | collected 2014-12-20
AATTATATTTTAGTAAAGCAAAAATTAGATTTAATAAAAAATGTATATTTTGGCTTTCATTTTATAAAATAGACAATAAAATCATATAAATAAGAAAATATATTCTAAATTTTGAACTTATAAACCTTGATAAGCCATATAGATAAAAGAGACAACAATGAAAACAACAAAACCTAATACCATGTCATTATTATTTAGAACCCACTTACTAAACGGAAAAGATATTTTTACAGTGAGTGCCCTTGCCACGTTTTCATTCAACACCAAAGAACCTCGACTCCTTGAAGATCAGGAATTATGGAAACTGGTTAAATTGAACCTTGATAAAGATGAAATATTTGATTTAGGTTTACCAAAATCTAGAGGGGAATTTCTCATTTACGGTAAAGCATGTTCTACCAAACCAGTGCAAGGGATTGGGATTCATGCAAGTGTCGGAGACCTATCTAAAACGTTAGTTGTTTTAGGTCAACGATACTGGACATCAATTGGAATAAGTAAACCAGAAAACTTTACGCAAATACCTGTCAGTTATGCTAATGCATATGGAGGTAAGGAGTTTGCTGAAAATCCGATAGGAAAAGGATATTTCACGAATTCGGAAGGAAAAACTTATCTACCAAATATTGAAAATCCAAATAAACCAATTACGCGAAGAAGCGATCAACCCCTACCAGCTGGATTCTCAGCCTACCCAATTGATTGGCCGCAAAGAATGCAATACATGGGACAAATAGATCCTAATTATGTAAAAGAAACCTGGCCAGAATTTCCCAAAGGGACAAATCCATTAATATTCAATGCGGCTCCGCAAGATCAGCAATTAAAAGGCTTTTTTAAGGGAACTGAGAAATTTACCATTAAAAACATGCATTCAGCCAACCCTACACAAAATTCACAACTACCAGGTATAAGGGTAAGAATATTCGTTGTTCAAAAAGAAAACAATGATCAAGAAATTTTCAAAGAACTCCAAGCGAAGCCTGAAACTCTATGGCTTTTCCCAAATCAGGAAGTAGGAGCATTATTATTTCGGGCGAGCACTACTGTTTGCGATGAAGAATATAGTGACATTAGCCAACTCTATGCAGTTTGGGAACCGATGTCTGAAAGAGAGCATCCCATTGAATTTTATGCTAATCAGCTCCTTGGTGGCAATGAAATCGCAGAAGAGCCGGTAGCAGAAAATATTATTGATACCCCCATTACAGAAGAAGATATAACCGAAGAGCCTGCAATAGAAGAAACAACACCTAAAAAAGAACCTGAACTAGCCCCCCCAGAATTAAATGATGTTCTAAAATCTCTCCAAGACCTTCAGGGCAAAATGGCTGCTCAATTAAAAAGCATGGGAGCCGACCCTGCAGCGGAAATGAAGAAATTTCTAAACCCTACACCACAACCAGAAACACCATTACCAGATTTAAATTCTGCTTTAAAAGAAATGGAAAAGATAAGTCAAGATATCATCAAAAAAAATAATTTAACCCAAAGTGACTTAGATAAAGTATTAAATCAAAATAACTCCAATAATAATATATCTTTGTCAACTATGATAAAAAAACTTCAGGGCTCAAGTAGTGAAATCCCGCCCGAACTAAAAACAAATTTATCTGAGTTAGAACAATTAACACAAAAATTGCAAGCAGAGACACCTAAAGACCCGAATGAAGAATCACCGATAGAAGAAATGACTATCTCTCCACCCCAAATAAATCAGGAGCCTACATTAGCTCCTAAAGACCTGACTAGAGAAGATGTAATAAATCTGTATGCAATAAATAAGAACTTGTCCAACCTTCAGCTTAATAATCTCGATTTAAGTGATTTAATTTTAACTGGCGCAGACTTTAGTAATTCAACCCTACGTAATATTAATTTTGAAAGTAGTAATCTTGATGGTGCATTATTTGAGAGTTCTTTTATAGAGAACCCTAATTTTACAAATGCCTCTCTTATAGAGACCCAGATAATTAACTCATATGTAGGCAATGCAATCTTTCTTAATAGTAATTTTTATACTGCAAAAGTCATGAATTCAGACTTAAGTAAAAGCACTTTTATTAATACCAATTTACAGCAAGCAAAATTTACCGAAGTCAATCTAGATCAAAGTGATATGGAAAGTGCGGATGCTTCAAAGGCTAATTTCATTCGTTGTATAATGTCCAACTGTAACTTTACTAAAGCCAACCTTACAGAAATTAATCTAACTGACTCGGATCTATCTTTATCAATATTAAATAATGCTAAGCTGAATTCTGTAACAGCCTTACGGCTTAAACTTGCTGGTTGTAATGGAGAGTCTACAGACTTCAGAAATGCAAATCTGAGCTATTCACGTGCAGATGAAACGACTAACTTTACCAAAAGTAGCTTCAAAGATAGTGATCTGACCTTAGCCAGCTGGGAAGGTGCACAATTAACCGAGTGTAGTTTCAATAAAGCAATTTTTGATGAGGCTAACTTTAGTAGCACCAGTTTTTATAAATCAAATCTGGAATTAGCTTCAGCCAAAAAAACTAATTTTTCAAAAGCAAATTTTGAAAATGCGGATCTGAACCGGATTAATTTATTTAGTGGATCATTAAGACGAAGTAGGCTACTAGCAACTGATTTACGCTATTCAAACCTCTATGCGGTTGATTTCTATAAAGCTACAATGGGACAAACAGATCTAACTGGTGCAAATCTGGATCAGACATTATTATCAGCAATGGGAGTAAATCCTAAAATAATCTAGCCCTGATAAAAAAGATGCAGAAAACTGCATCTTTTTTAGAAGAAAAAGTAAAGCTTATTTTTTATCTAACTTACCAACTAATGATAAGGTAAATGAAGCACCCATATATTTAAAATGCGGCTGCACCAGCAAGTTAACTTTATACCAACCTGGATCACCTTCTACATCAGCAACAGTAATCTGTGCTTTTCGTAGTGGACGGCGGCTTCTTACACCTGGAGAAACATTTTCCTGATCAGCAACATATTGACGAATCCAGTTATTAAGTTCATTCTCAATATCATCGCGAGTTTTCCAGGTACCAATATTTTCACGCTGTATAACTTTTATATAATGTGCCAAACGGCTTACAATAAAAGTATATGGTAATTGCGTACCTAGTTTATAATTAGCTTCTGCTTGCTTACCTTCTGGGGTATCTGCAAATTTTTTAGGCTTTTGCACTGAGTTTGCCGAGAAAAATGCAGCATTATCACTACCTTTACGCATAGTTAAAGCGGTAAAGCCTTCTTCTGCAAGTTCAAATTCACGGCGTTCAGAAATAAGTATTTCAGTTGGAATCTTGGTCTGTAATTCACCCATAGCCTCATACTGATAAATTGGCAGATCTTCAACTGCACCACCACCTTGTGGTCCAATGATATTAGCACACCAGCGATATTTGGCAAAGCTATCAGTAATTCGGGTAGCAAATGCAAATGCTGCATTACCCCACAAGAATTTCTTATGGCTATCAACCACTGTTTCCTTGTAGTTAAAGCTTTTAACCGGAACTGTATCTTCGCTATAAGGCAACCTGAGAAGAAAGTGCGGAAGCGCCAATCCAATATTGCGAGCATCTTCGCTCTCACGGAATGATTGCCACTTGATATATTGAGGCATTTCAAAAATTGATTTAAGATCTTTAAGGTTGGGTAACTTAGAAAAATCTTCAAGACCAAAGAACTCTGGACCTGCTGCCGCAACAAATGGGGCATGTGACATAGTTGCCACACTGGCAATAGATTGAAGCAGTTTGATATCCTGACTTCCGGGACCGAACTCATAATTACCCAAGATCAAACCATAAGGACGACCACCAAACTGACCATACTCACTGGTATAGACTGTCTTGTATAATCCGGATTTATTAATTTCCGGAGCATCTTCGAAATCATCTAAAAGATCTTGCTTGGACACATTTACCAACTCAATGCGAACATTCTCACGAAAATCAGTTTTATCAACCAGATATTTTAGCGAGCGCCATGCAGATTCAAGCTTCTGAAAATGCTCATTATGGAGAATCTCATCCATCTGCAGACTAATTTTCTGATCCAGATGGGCTATCATCTCATCAACTAATCCCTGCGTAACTTTAGTAGTAGCATTCTCAGGTTTTAATAGTTCATCAAGAAACGCCTGTAATCCCTGTTTGGTAACAGCATATCCATCATCAACTGGCTTTAGCCGCGTGGCAAGAACAATTTCGTCAATTAATGACTGCGATTCAGTTGCTTCTGCCGCTGCACCACTTTCAACTTGCTTTTCTGCATCACTCATTCACTACTCCTTAGTTATGCTTCAATATTTAATTCTTTTAATAAGCGCTCACGAGCACCTTCATCTTTAACAATATCCTGAATTTTTTTACGAAATTCAGGAACATTACCAAGCGGTCCTTTCAATGCTTTTAAGGCTTCGCGTAATTCTCTCATCTGGGCTAATTCAGGCACTTGCTCAATAATTGAATCAGGATTAAAATCTTTTAGCTGATTAAAGCGTAAATTAACCGCTAGCTGAGCATCTGGTTCCGAAGATAATTTATTTGCAACGCTTAAAGTAGCTTTGACATTAGATGCTTTTAAGACTTCATCAAAGTTATCCTTATCAATATTAACCGGCTTACGATTTTCCAAAGGTCGATTATCAACATCGCTAGTAAAATCGCCAAGTATCAGTAATTTTAATGATAACTCGACTTCTTCTTTGGCATCTCCGGTATGTGGACGATACACTATATTTACCCGTTCTTTGGGTGCAATTGATGATTCTTTAGCCATTGCTTAATTCCTTTTTAAATTAAAAGCACATATATATATTTATAGTTAATAATGACTGTTAAGTATTTTAACATTTTCTAATTACTTGGTTGTGGAAACTTTATACATTTGTTCCGGACAATTGTGTTGCTCTCAAATCTTGGAGATCTCTCTCATTAAAAGTAGTTCTCCTTTGTAAGGAAAGAATATCTGCCCTTAACTGCAAAATTGTTTGATTTGCTGCAAGAAGTTGCTCTTGGAGCAGCTGATTCCCCAATGCCATAGCTTGGTTTACTTGTTGGGTTGCAGTAGTAATAGCCTGAGTAATGGAGGCATTTAACCCGCTAGCCTGTACAACTAATGCACCTCCAATAGTAATTGTTGAATTACTTACTACGACCCCTTGAGCACCTCCAATTGTAACTCCAGCGCTAGAAAACTGGGCCGCTGCATTTCCTGTACCAATGGTAACGTTATTCGGAGTTAAGACAATTGCACCTGAACCATTTCCGCCATTACATTGCAAAGAAGCAGTACCAGCTCCTAAATTAAGCTGGGAAGTATTGGGATTAGTTCCCTGACTTAATAATATTGTCCCTTGTGTTCGTGAAATTTCTGTCTGAGTATCAGTAATTGTAACACTACCTGCTTGAGCCGCTGTAACAGTATTATTTGAAATGGTGACTGAACCATTATTTGCTGTATTAAATGAGATTTGAGGCCCGCCGTTTGCTACTGTGGAAGTAATGATCACACCTGAAGGATTAATTGTTAATGTAGTTGAAGTATTAGTAGCAGGAGCTAATGATGAGGTAAGACTTATAACGGGAATACTATCACTAATATATCCAACGTAAGGAACTGCTGCAGAATTATAGGCTCCTGGCACTGTTTCCGTTCCAGGTTTCATCATAAAATTTGCAAAAGGAGAAGTTGCACTGTTATCTGAATCTGCATAGACATATGATGACAATCCACTTGAAGTAAGGCCTAATGTAGTAACAGGCAAAAAATTCCGCCAATTCCAAAGATATTTCACAAAGAAATACTGCCCTAATGCTAAAAGAATAACCCCCAAACTGTCAGTTATCATTGTAATACATGCATTTCGATCATCAACCTCTACACCTGTAGCATTATTATTATCATCTTTGCCTGTCATTTTAAAAGGTGGGTACTGAATACCAAGCAATGATAGCCCAACCAAAACAACATAAGAGGCGACTACTGCTAAAGCAACTCGCCTTCCCTGTTGAGTTTCTGTCCACCTAGCGAGATACGACGCTGCACTAATTCCACCATTATAAGTATTGCTTAATACCCCCCAACGAGATGCAGAGTCATAAATTGTATTGTTTGTCCCTGACCATGACCATGATGGACCATAAGTAGAACTTAAGACAGCCCCCCAAGTATAACTGGAACTTGGTCCTAATGTTATATTTGTGGCAGCTCCAACAGTTAAAGAGGTTTTAGCACCAAGAAATATACTATTTGACATACCTGCACTAATACTCAAGCTATTACCCATGGAAATAGCAATAGTATTCGAGTTTAAATTAACTGTAGTGCCAGGAAATGCAGTACCTGTAGTTACTATGCTAGCCATTTAATTATCTCCTAAAATAAGGTATACTTTTGTAATAAAATCTTGCGCATTTGCCCAATTTGATTAATACTTTTACTTAATTTTTCATACATTTCTGAATCATTTTCCCAAATATCTCTCAGACTTTCCAATAACTCTTCTTCTGAAGGCAGAGGGTCGTCTCCATCCTCACGACGTTTTAAAAAGTACTCCTTAATATCCTCCTCTGAAATTTCGCATTGCTTCATAACAACATTAAGTTGGGAAATTAAGTCTTTAATAATCTTACTGTCACTTCCTGACTCAAATTTTTTTAAATTTCTCAATTCATTAAAGAACATAGTTACACCCAACTCCTCAGAAATTGCCATATTTTCATCATGCTTTAAGCAAGAATCAAACTCATTTTGAGAATTAGTCATATCAATAAATTCTGAAGGATTTTTCGGGTCTCCATAAAAAGTATTTGAACTATTTTCTGGTAAATATTTGAGAAACCGATTATAATAATATTCTATTGTTTTTGGCTGGTCTGTCAACAACTCCAATGCACTATATATACAGAGAACCTTACTTGCCGTTAAGTCTCTAATTGCAGCCGTTACACGAAATATAAGTATTCCGCGCTCCCACTCTGGCAATAAGAATAATGTTTCACAATTAACATTCATCTCTGCAAAATTATACTTACCAAAGTCATCCTCTTGAACTGAAAATAATCTTAGCCTAACTCCAGGTAGACTAGATTTAATCAAAGGAATAAATGGATGCATATTTTTTATTTCTATTTCTTCATCTCCCTGAAAGAACTGATCTAACCTTTGATCTAACGGTGCCGTATTAAAATACTCAGGCAATACCTCTTCAGGAATTATTTCAGAATCTAGATTAAACTCTCCTTTATTAATGAAATATTGCTGCCTTTGTGGTGAATCATAAGCATAAGCCCTAAATCCAGCAACTGGAGATATATCATCCTTAGATACAATCAAACTATCAGGAGATTCAATATTTGGTAATAAAGTATGGTTTTGAGCATCATCAAATCCTTTTCCCAATGGATTTTCGAGGAGTCCCTCACCTCCAAAAGCATGTTCATAATCTATGGGCATTACGTTAAAGGGCTCCGCTTCACTAATCCCAAAATCTGTCCATTTCCTATCACCAAAAACCATTAAAAATTTTGAAACATTCCTAACCCTTACAAATACACCAAGAGCCCGGGTTGGTTTTGCTGAATAAGCATTTCCATAAATTAGAAATTCAGAACGACCTTTTGGAACACCCAAATCCCAAAATACTTCTTCTGAAATCTTGTCCTCTAAGATAACCTTTAATTGCTCAGCATCAATGAGACAATCAAACCCTCGATTAATTACCGATAAAGAAAAGCCTAAAGCTATCCCACCGACCAAAATATTTTGTTCTTGATGTTTAAATGTCTTAAATTTATATATCAGACAATCTTGGCTATGATCATTAACAATAAAAATTTTCTTACTCCTTTGATTTCAATTCTACTGAAAGTAATGCCAACAATTATTTGCTGATATTCCAACTGAAGAGGAGCCTTGCGTATCATTCATGGCAAAAATATTTCCTCCTTTAGAGATGATTACGCATCCCATATGAGCATTCTGATCAATCACCACATTACTATTTTCAGAATTAAACACGGCATTTACAATCACAGGTAAATCAGGATCACCATTTCTAAAAGCCAGAATAACCTCCACACCTTTATTTAGTGGGAAATGCATCCCATAGCCATTACCTGCATAAGGAGTTGCCATTCTAATCCAGATAGAACCCTTGCCATCTGGTTTTGAGCTTTTTAGGAAAGGTAATTTAACCTTATATCTACCAGTATTGTCTAACTGCGGATACTGGCCATCCTGTTCACCATCAATCAACGCATTCATAATACCATAAATTCGTGGCCACGGCGTAATCCGTTTTGGACGAAATTGAACCTTGGCTGGCAAAAGAACTAATGTATTCTCATAAAAAAGTGGATTATCTTTCTGATTCTGCATTCCGGCTAATTGTTGCTGTCCTTTATGTATCACCTCAATAACCAGATATTCACCATTAAATTCATCGTATTTAGTATCATCAAGTTTTATTTTCATTCCAGCATGGATAGGAACAGCGGTACTTCTAGCATAACACAGCTGACTATAAGCATATAATTCCTGTGCGCGGATAGAAGCCAAAAACTGTCCATCCCCCTGATTTTCAGGACTAATAAAGTTCTCACCGTAAATAACATCTTCACCATATAGAGTTTTGTCTTCTGTTCCATCCTTACTAACAAATGCCGAACAGGAAATAACCCCCTGATCACCAAGATTAGCCTTTTCGTAACCATAGTTAAGAATAGTTACCTGTTTTGGTACGCTAATAAATTTTTTCTCAAAAGCATGAATTGAATTGGGGTCAGGAGCTGCAGTCTGCTCACTTAAGAAACGGAAGCGCAAGGAATCTTTTCGCTCGATAAAATCTTCTTTTCTATCTGTAATTACAAATTGTTCACCTGATTCTGACTGTTTAAAATAATAATATAAACCATCACGCTCAAGTAAACGGTTAATAAAATTATAATCACTTTCTTCATATTGACAAACATAAGCATAACGGTTGTAACAATCCGAATTTGGTTGATATTTTTTATCCGAGGTATTAAATGATAGTTTACGATCTTCCTGACTTAGTCCCTGATCATTAAAAACAGCATTCAGAATATCACTTAAACCATTTTCAATAAATACATCTGATTTTTTGCTATACTTCAATTTTGCCAGCTTGGGAACTAGAATAACCTTGTAGTAGTAATAGTCCTTGATTTTTACCAAACTACTAAACCCTACAATTATGCCATGGTATGCTGACAGCTGATTTGAAACTGAAAAATCATGCATATTCTCCATTTGAATGGTCAAAGTTGCCTTTTTACCCAAGGGATTTGTATTTTTTAGTAACTCACTAGAACGAAGATGGATACTAAACTCATAATGCTGTGATAATGCTTCTTTGCCATCTAATTCAACAACATCAAAATTTATCTTTTCCTTATCAGTTTCGTTCCATTCAATTTTGAAATGAAATACATTGGCCATTGTCATCTCCTAAATCCAATAAACCATTTATTTACACAAACCAAAGCTTATTTTTATATCCTGTCATATTTAGCATTAGTAACTAAATACGCTTAAGGGTTTTTATTTTGGCTTAATTTTTAATGAATATATTACTTTAGTACAAATTAATATCTAAAGTCAAACCTGATTTAATCCTTTTTACCCTCTGCTTTCTTTTTCCTCGTTTTCTTCACCGGTGCTAGAAATTCTCCGCCAAATGTAAAGCTAAACTCTCCATCCCCTGATACATCTATATTCACTTTTTCGGGCATTTTACCACTGCCTGCATGCATTATTATCGTTTTTGACAGTTTTGGTAAAACATTACCATTTAATATAAAATCAATATTTCTCGCACCACTTTCAACTTCCACACAGCGGCTGACAATAGTTTCAACCACTTGACTAGAGTATGTCAAGACCATTTTATTATTTGTAAATAATGTATTTTTGATATTCTGGAGTTTTTGTTCAACAATACCATACATAGCCTTACTATCAAGACTAAAAAATGGAACCACTGTCATCCTAGCAAGTAATGCAGGTTTAAAATATGCACTCAAAACTGGATTTATTGCGCTAATGATATTAGTTAAGGGAATTTCTCCATTACCCTTATCTCCTGTCATTTCCTGTATAACATCAGAAGCCAGATTACTCGTCAAAATAATAATGGTATTCTTGAAGTTGATTTCTTTACCTTCACCATCATTGACAATACCCTTATCAAACACCTGATAAAATACATTTAAAACGTCCAAATGCGCTTTCTCCGCTTCATCAAGTAAAACAACCGAATAAGGTCGCTGTCTTACCGCTTCAGTTAGCATTCCACCTTCACCATAACCAACATAACCTGGCGGTGAACCAAGAAGTCGACTTGCAGTATGACTTTCTTGAAATTCACTCATATTGATGGTAACAATATTTTTTCTATTCCCAAAAATTAAATCAGCTAATGCTTGACTACATTCAGTTTTACCTGTTCCACTAGGCCCAACAAATAGGAATACCGCAATTGGCTGATTGGCATTTTTAAGTCCTGATTTAGCTGCACGAATAGAGTCTGCAACCAAATGTAGTGCATGATCCTGCCCTTTAATAGATTCTTTAAGCCGCTCCTCCAAATCAATTAAAATGCTACTTTCATCGCGCTGCATTTTACCTAATGGAACCCCAGTCCAGTCTGAAACAACTTCGGCAACAACATCCTCATCAACATCAATCCTTATTAAGGCTTCTGGTTGCTGAATAACTATCAATCTATTTTCGGCATCCCTTAGCTTCGCACTTAATTCTTCTAGCTTTTTTTTATCTTCTTTACTCGCAAATAATTCCTGACGAATATTAATTATTTCTTCGGCTATTCTTTTTTCTTCCAACCAACGCTCGTGTATTTTTTTTGCCTCAGCTTCCAATAATTCTTTATCCTGCAATAAATTTGTGTATTGCTCTTCATCAATAGAAATACCATTTAGCCTATCGCGTTCTAAAGCTGTTAAATTCCGCTTAAGCGCATCTATCTCGCGTTCTTTATCATCTAGTAAGCCAGGCTTTGCCGAAAGATTAATTTTTATCCGGGAACAACTAGTATCCAGAAGATCAATTGCCTTGTCTGGTAAAAACCGATCTGTTATATATCGATCAGATAAAATCACAGCAGCCTCAACTGCGGCATCACGAATTGTAACCTGATGCTCTTTCTCATAATGCTCTTTTATGCCACGCAAAATCAACGTAGCATCAGAAAGAGAAGGCTCATCCAATTTAACTAACTGAAAACGGCGTACTAGAGCAGGATCTTTTTCAAAATATTTCTTGTACTCTTTCCAAGTCGTTGCAGCAATTGTCCTTAATTCGCCACGTGCTAAAGATGGTTTCAATAAATTTGCAGCATCATTTCCACCTGCTGCACCACCTGCTCCAATTAACATATGTGCTTCATCAATAAACAAAATAGTTTTTTGGGTGCTAGATTTAATCTCATTAATGACGCCACGTAAACGTTTTTCAAATTCGCCTTTTACTCCAGCACCAGCTTCAAGCGCACCCATATCAAGCCCAAGAACGCGCATCCCTTTCAATAGATCAGGCACATCATCGTGTACCACCCGCAGCGCCAAGCCTTCCACTATGGAGGTTTTACCTACTCCAGGCTCGCCAACACAAATCGGATTATTCTTGCGTCTTCTACCCAAGATTTCTATTATTAACCGCAATTCTTCATCGCGTCCAAACACCGGATCTATCTTTCCCGTTTTGGCAAGTTCGGTAAAGTCAGTACAAAATTGATTAATAAACCCATCCACGCCGCCAGTTTTTACACCATTTAATGAAGCCCCTGTACCAGCTCCAGAATCATCTAGATTCAAATTCTCTTTAGAGGAAACAGTATAATCGGCAAAAGATTTTATTAATGCATCCCTATCAATTTCTTTAAATAAATCTGAATAGTAGCCAGATGAATATAAAATTATTTTAGTTAAATAGGCGATTAATATTGCACCACTACGAATTTTTCGCTCAGAAAGATCGATGGAAGAAATTAGCCAAGAGTATTGAATAAGGTCAAGTAACTGTGGAGAAAAAACTGGTTTAGCAGAATTACCTGACTTATGCTCTTCCAAAGCCTGAAGGATTAGTTTTTGCAATCTAGCACTATCAATACCAGTTTTGGCAACTATTATTGAACAGTCGCTCTCAGTATCCTCAAGCAATTTATACAAGAAATGCTCAACTGTAATTTCATAATGAGTTCTGGAAACACACATTCCAATTGCATTTTGTAGTGCCATACTACTGCAATCATTTAACTTCAACATTAGTGCTTTTATATCACTAGTTATCATCTATGTGCTCCTGCTTAATCATAGTTATATGTATTGGCTAAAATTGCAACCAATTATATCACAACTATATAGCCTGTCAACCCACATTTAAACACTGGTAAATCATAAATTTATGCTAATTGTTAGCAAAATCAATACTTAGGTAATAAACACTTAATTTTTTGTCCAAATTGGATAGATAAATGGACTTGCAATCCAAGTTTCAATGTGATATTATTTTGCCATACCAAAATAATAAGTACATTTTACTTAATAAATAAAATGTGATAACATGGTATAAAATTAGTTCGGATGGCTCAATGAACTATCTGAGCTACTAAAACTAAACTTTTTAAACTTAGGAGATGAAAATGGCTATTACAATTTACATGACAGCTAAAGGCGCAAGCCAAGGTAGTATCGATGGAGATGTTAAACAGCAAGGTCGTGAAAATACTATTCTAGGATACGCACTTGATCATAATGTTGAGATCCCTCGCGATACTCATACTGGACTGCCAGTTGGTCAACGTATCCATAATCCTGTAGAAGTAACCACTGAAATTGGTAAACACACACCAAAAATTTTTCAGGCATGTTCTACTGGTGAACCGCTTGATGTAACCCTTGATTTTTATCGTATCAACGATAAAGGACTTGAAGAAAAATACTATACTGTCAAGCTAACTAAAGCGATTGTAATTAACTCTCGTGAATGGTTCCCAGAAACTTTTGTTGCTGACAATAAACCATATAAACATATGCAGACAATTTCAATGTCGTATGAAAAAATTTCATGGACTGATAATGTAAATAATATTGAAGCTGAAGATGCATGGAATGCACCTAAATTAGCATAATTCTAGTATTTCTGGTTTATAATATGGCATTGGTTTTAATCAATGCCATTTTTATTTTAAAGTACAACCAATGACAGCTCGCACTTTATTTGAAACTTTCCGTTACATTGAAAAAACGCCTGACAGACTGGATAATAGCTCTTCATATACTGATTCAATCTTGGAGCACTTACGTAATATCTTAAATACTAGACGAGGAAGTGTATTGATTGCCGATAATTACGGTATGCCGGACCTAACTAATTTCCCTGGAGAGAATTTGGGTGAAGCAGTACTTGAGCTGGAGAAAATGATGCGTGTCACAATCGAACGATATGAGCCAAGACTTAAAAATATTAAAATTAGCTATAACCCAGACGCCAGTGATGCGCTTACCCTCAAATTTGGATTATCAGCAGAATTAATCGTTGACAATGCTGGACAGCAACGTCCAATTTTTTTTGAAACAGTAATAACCTCTGACGGTATGGTCAAAGTTGAAAGGTAGTCACCTTGTTTAATAAATACTATGAAAATGAACTACACAAATTAAGAGAGGCTGCTACTGAATTTGCCCGTGAACATCCAGTAACTGCACCACTACTGATGGGCTTGGTACCTTACACATAATTAAAAGGTCTGAA
>FRDC01001787.1_pt1 | contig 13798 bp, 11 predicted proteins | sample 1106171 | NCBI WGS metagenome assembly FRDC01 (sample SAMEA3930566, study PRJEB13176) | freshwater metagenome | biome: Drinking water system; feature: drinking water; material: water | place: Singapore | collected 2014-12-20
TGGCGAAGTCCACGAGCAGAATGCTGTTCGAGACGACGATCCCCATCATCATCAGCGTGCCGATCATCGACTCCACGTTCACCGAAGTATTAGTCAGGTGCAGCATGAGCACGGTGCCGATCCAGCCGAGCGGCACGGCGACCAGAATGATCAGCGGGTCGATGAACGAGCGGAAGAGGCCGACCATCACGAGATAGATGAGCAGCACCGCCAGCGGAAGCGCGAGCGCAAAATTGCTGATGGCCGACCGCATGTTGGCCACTTCACCCTTGAGCTGGATGGTCACGTCTTTCGGCAGGGGGACCGTGGCGAGGGCGCGTTCGATATCCTGGGCGACACGGCCCAGGTCGTTGCCGACCGGCGTCACCAGCACATTGATCAGGCGGGACAGGTCGTAATGGTCGACGGAGTCCGGCCCGGTTTTCATATTCAGCGAGGCCACGTCGCGGAGCAGCACGGGCGGGCCGCGCCGCTCGTCGCCGGAGGCGTAGAACCCGTTGGAGAGGTCGAGGTTGCGCCCCGCGAAGGGCGTGTTCTGCAACGCAATGGTCGAGCCGGCCGCGCCTCCCGTCGTCAGCGACGACGTCGGACCCAGGGCGGTGCGCGCGCCGATGATCGGAATGTTCAGGAGATCTTCGGTCTTCGTGAGCGACTGTTCCGGATACTGCGCCAGGAGGAAGTAGCCGTTTGCGGTCTTGGGATCGAGCCAGTAGTTGGGGCTCAAGGCGATATTCGAGCTGATGCCGGTGATCACATCCACGACCACGCGGTCCTGGGTGATGCCATAGTAGGCGGCTTTCGTCCGGTCCACGTCGATGTGCAGTTCCGGATAGCTCTTGCCCTGCTTGATGCGCACATCTACGGTGTTGGGCACCTGGGCGATCTTTTGCTGGATGGCTTCCGCGACCGGGCGAATGAGGTCGAGCGAGGGGCCTTTCACCTGGATGTCGATCGGAGCCCGCAGGCCGAAGTTCAGCACGTCGCTGATGATGCCGCCGGTCTGAAACGAGACTTCCACGCCGGGGAGCGATTCCCGCAGTCTGGTCCGCAGCGTCGAGACATAGTCTTCGGTCTTGCCCTCATGCCCGGTCACGAGATTTACCAGCACAAAGGCCGTGTGGTTGCCGGTGTTGGGCGCGAAGCGGGCGGCGTCGCCGAAGTAGAGGCCGGTATTGGAGATCACTTCTTCCAGGTCCTGCTTGGGGATCGTCTCCTGTACCAGCTTCTCGATATCGGCGACGATGGCCGTCGTCTTCTCGATGCGGGAGCCTTCCGGCGCGCTCACGATCATGGTGAAGTTTCCGGCGTCCACCTTCGGGAAAAACTCGCTGTGGAGGCGCGGCAGCAGCAGCGCGCCGGTGCCGATGAGCGCCAGCAGCGCGAGGCCGATGACCACCGGTTTGAAGCGCACGCCCGCGCGCAGCAGCGGTTCATAGACCGCCAGCACGAAACGGAACCAGTCTTTCTGGTCGGCTTCTTCCTGCGAACCGTTGCCATGCCCCCGGTGGTAGAGACGGGAGAGGACCACCGGCGTCACGGTCATCGACACGGCATAGTCGGCCAGCATGGCGAAGGCGACCGTCATGGCGAGCGGAACGAAGAGATACTTGATGATGCCGGAGAAGAACATGATCGGCAGATAGACGATCAGGATGCAGATCGTGGCCACGAGGATGGGCAACGTCAGTTCGACGGCGCTGTCTTCGGCAGCGGTGCGGCCGTCCTTGCCCATTTCCAGATGGCGGTGCAGGTTTTCCTGCACGACGATGTTGTTGTCCAGCAGCGTGCCGATCACCAGAGCGAGCCCGCCCAGCGTCATGATGTTCACCGACTGGCCGGTCAGGTAGAGCGCGACCAGCGCAGCGGTGAGCGAGAGGGGAATGGCGAGAGCCACGACCAGGGCCGCCTTGATGCTGCGGAGAAACAAGAAGATCATGAGGCCGGCCAGGCCTGCGCCCAGGAGGCCTTCCTTCTGAAGATTCGCGATGGCCTGCCGGATGTAGAGCGATTGATCGTAGAGGAATTTCACCGTGGTGTTGGCGGGGATCTCCGTGAGCTTCGGCAGCTTCTCTCGAATCCCATCCGTCACTTCCAGCGTGTTCGCCCCTTCCTGCCGCGTGATGGGGATGTAGGTCGCTTCGCGGCCGTTCACCCGCACGATGGAGGTTTGGATCGCCGCGCTGTCCGCCGCCGTACCGATATCGCGCACGAGGATCGGCGTGCCGTTCACCACCTTGATGGGAATGTCGTTGATCTTATCCACCACGTCGATGAGACTGTTGGAGTAGACGTAGTAGTCCAGGTCGCCGATCTTGATGTCGCCGGCCGGGATAATCGCGCTTTGCGCATTGATCGCTTTGACCACATCGGACGGGGAGATGCCGCGCGCGAGCATGCGGGACGGATCCATGAACACGGTAATCTGCCGGACCTTCCCGCCCAGCGGCGGGCCGAACGAGATGCCGGGGATCGTAGCGATCTGCTGGCGCACAGTGAAGTAGGCCAGGTCCCGGATTTCCTTTGGGCCGAGCGTATCGCTGCTCACGGAGAGAAGGCCCACCGGCAGGCTGGAGACGCCGAACTTGTAGACTGACGGCGGATAGACGCCGGGCGGGAGCAGCCGGATGATGCTGTAGGCCAGGCTGGTCAGTTCAGATTGGGCCGAGTCGATGCTGTATTCAGGCTGGAAGAAGACTTTGATGTAGCTCATCCCGGCGAGCGATTGCGATTCAATATGCTCCACGTAGCTGGCTTCGACGAAGCGTTGCTCCATCTTGAGGGTGATCGCCCCCTCCATCTCGCTGGGGCTCATGCCGCGATAGAAGGTGGTAACGAGGATGGTGGGGATTTTGATTTCCGGGAAGATGTCCACGCGCATCTTCTGATAGGACACGCCGCCCAGCACGAGCGCGATCATGCAGACGGCAAAGACGGCGTAGGGGTTTTTAAGCGCTGCTTTGGTCAGCATGGGGTTCCTATCGTGAGCGGCACGCGATTCCGTTCTAACCAGTATCGGCAGAGATCGCCCGCGCATTGAATGAGTTCGGCAAAGGTTCCCGGCTTCACGATATAGCCGTTGGCTCCGCTGGCATAGGCGAGCGCAAGGTCGGAGGCATCGTCGGAGGTGGTGAAGACGACGACGGGGATGGCAGCCATACGTGAGTCCGCCCGCAGCCGTTTCAGAAACTCATCGCCCCGCTGCCGTCCGAGATGCCAGTCGAGCAGAATCAAAGCGGGCAAATCAGAATGGTTGTTCAAAAAGTGAAACGCCGCATCAGCGTTCTGTTCGGTAGAGAGGGTGACGGTCAGACCGGTTTGTATCAGCGCCAGGCGAAACAGTTCGCACTCGCCTGGGCTGTCGTCGATGAGGAGGATGGAGTGATGCGTCACCATTATAATGAGAGGTATCAGCAGGGACTATGCCGGGTGATGATGGGATTCATCTATTTCTGAAAGTATTTGCTGAAACAACGAGTTGCGCTGGTAAGTTCACTTGATTGGCGAGCAGTTGACCGTGGTTGAATGGGGGATTGCTCTGGAGAAATTCCAGTGCGAAAGGGAATTTCTCCAGAGCAGGAAATCAGGCGGATTTTGTAGATGTGCGTTTCCAGAGAAAGGGGCGGTGCTAGCTTACCTTCTTCATCTCTCCCGCCAGCAGGTCGTTGATGAGGGATTGGTAGGGAATCTCCTGCTCGGCTGCGAGAGATTTCACCCAGCGAAGCACCGTGGGATCGAGTCGGATGGCAATAAGTTGCCGCCGTTCCACTCCCAGTGGAGGCCGTCCCACCCGACGCAGTGAGGCAAGTTGCCGGTCGGATAGCGGAGGGATGTCTGAATAATCAATCTTTCGTTTCTTGGTAGCGCTTTTTTTCTTTTCGGTTCGCCGCTCGCGCACTGATGAGGCGGATAGTTTTTTCATGGCCGTGGCTCCTGAGCGTGTACACAATGACGAGAATGTTGCCGGCTGACGATCGTGCCAGTCTGAATCGTCTCGCTTCCGTGGCCGAATGGTCGAGATCTTCGCCGTCAAGGCCTGCCGAGTCGAAGAAGGCCGTACCGGCTTCTTCAAAGGAGACGTCGTGCTTGGTCTTGTTACTGGCGGCTTTTTTAGTGTCCCATTCGAACACCAATTATGTATATACTAAACATGAGCTGTCTGCAAGATGGCCGATGAACGGGGAGTGGAATTAAGGGAGCGTACGGTTAGGCTGCTATGTTCCCGATCGATACGCAGGCTGAGATGATGGGGTAGTAATGATGGGGAATTGCCCCTGGGGAAACTCCATAGTGACAGGGAGTTTCTCCAGAGCAGGAAATCAGGCAGCTTTCGATGAGGCGCGCTTCCATTCCATCATCTTGGCGGTGAGTTTGGACGAGGCGGTGGCATAGGCACCGTTCAGGCCGATCGAGGCTTCCGCACCGGCCTTGTCGCCTTTCATGACTTTCATCACGACATCGCCTGCGGCATTGTGAAAAGCCTTATGCAAGGCGAGCACTTCTTTGTAGTGCGGGTCGGACGTTTGCGCCCCGGTCAGGCTGTAGAGCCATTTCCCGAACTCGCACCGGTTATCGACGCTGACTTCTGCCGGGATAAGGCTCAAGGTCCCGTCGATGTTCTGTTTCAGTTTCACTTTCCACGCCCCATGCGCGCCGATGGCCTTGTCGATCTGCTCAAGAATGTTCGACATGAATTCCTCCAGATGAAGTGGTGGTACGGCAATGGCCTTGTCGGTTGGGTGGAGTGAGATCCTAATGGGAATGAGTAGGGGAATAGGTGGAATATTGGGCAAGTGCTTCTGCGCTGTGCCTTTAGCGCAAGGAGATTGAGTGGCGCGGTTGTGAGGGGAAAATCTCTACGATATCAGAGAAGATGGGATTTAATCGCTTGTCTCAGCTGAGCTCCATGTCTGTGGTACTCGTTGAATTCTGAAGGCACTGCTACAATGCTTAGCATTCTTGCGAAGCGTCTGGATTTGGATTGATGTTGAAGTGGAGATAGATATGAAGCAGTGGGCCAAAGGCCACGAGAAATGTAAGTCCTGTGGGACTGTTGAGCATAAGCACAAAGCTAGGGGGCTCTGCGCACCCTGTTACGATTCGACTGCTGAAAAACGACATAAATCTCATGTCACGAGGAGAATGGGGAGCCATCTCCCACTTCCTATTACCAAAGAAGATTTGGAACAGAAGTACAGAGCAGGCCTATCACTCAATGATATTGCTCGGCAGTATAACTGTACGCGTCAATACATCTATAAGCTTCTTAAGCAGTACGCGCTTTCCATTCGGACAAAAAGTGAGGCGAGGAGCCTTGCTCTTAGGCATGGAAAGATTTCATACATCTCAGAGGTCTATTCCCCCGGCGCGACAATCATTCACGAAAAAAGATCCGTTAACGATTCTTTTTTTAAGATCTGGACGCCTGCTATGGCCTATGTTCTCGGAGTTATCTATACAGATGGTAATTTAGGGACGCCGTATCCCAATGCCAAATATCTACGCGTTACAATCGGACAGAAGGAGCCTGAACTATTGGAAAAAGTGCGGGAACTCATGGGAAGTAACGCCGTAATTCGGTATAGCAGTGCTCGTGGAGTTGCCGGAGCGCTTCATTCGATAATAATAGATAGTTCGGAAATTTCCCGGGACCTTCAGGTTTTGGGCCTCACCAAGGACAAGAGTCTTACGATAAAGTTTCCGGAAATTCCATCAGATTTCCTCAGGCATTTTATTCGAGGTTGCTGGGATGGTGATGGCTCGGTTTATTTGGATGGGAATAATGTTCTGAAGCCCTGTGCAAGTTTTGTAAGCGGATCGAAAGACTTTATTGAGCAGCTCGTGAGGAATCTGGTCAGTCTAGGGCTATCAGACCGAACCATCCATAAGTCTATGCGAAGCAAGAACCCCTCATATTACTTTCGCTATACCGGACGAGCATGCGTCATGCTCTATCATGTTCTCTATGATGGAGTTGATGAGAGTATGTATTTGAGGAGGAAGTATATGCGATTTAGGGAAATCAAAGAAAATCTTGAGGGAGGGGGGAAGTCGTAAGGGAGATAAATGGCTCTGGAGTCATTGCCTTACGATCCTTTCGGTCGTCCACGAGGTACGTGAGTCTCTTCCATCCCGAACCGCTTGGCCATTCGCCGCACCCAGGATTCTTCACTGAACGGGCGGCTCCGTTGCACACCTTTTCGTGCGCCCCAATTCCGTGGTCGTTTAAAGAGCCAGGCACTGAGCCACGTCGTCAATTCGTTGTCTCGTTGATCCCGCCGCTAGAGGCTCGACCATTGCCAGTCTTTTGCGCGAGTCACCAACTTCGTTCGCAGGGCATTACGCTCGACATAACGGGCTACGGTCAGAAAATGCTCATCGGTTTGGACAGGAAACGATTTGAAGCGGCCTTGATAGACGGGACCAGTCCCGGCGGTGTGATGATGGGCATGCCAGCGTTTCGTATGCAGGGTAGTGATCTAGCGGAGGACCCCGGAGAGTTTTCCATCGTGTTGAGGCCAGAGAAGGAGATGCCAGTCATTGCGCATCATTCAGTAGATAGTGATGTGGATCTTGGTCTCGGCCTGGGCTTCGGCGAGAATCGTCTCAAAGGCGACGTAGTCCGCGGACTTCTCAAAGAGGGGGGAGCCGTCCCACGCGACGGTTCAGCACGTGATAGGTGAGCTCTCCAGCTGCGAGGCGTGGGCGGCGTGCATGGCGGAGTTTAACCGAACGTGGTTTAAGGCTGTCAGGAAAAGATTCCTGCCCCCTTTGTTTCCCTCGAATTCATCCAACGCTAAGCTGTTCTGTACTCAATTGTTCCATCCGGATGGAGGAAAGCCGGAGAGTTTCTGAGGATGGTTGAGATAGCTATAAATTCTTCCGTGGTATTGACTGGAACTTGATGAGTTGTTCCGTCCTGAAGCTGTAGGTGAATAGTGCCCGTGTTATCATTCGCGTTCCAGCGAAGCGTATATCTTAATATTAGTCGCATTATCATTCCCTTTCGTACCTATAAAAGAATGGGGGAAAGCATGACTATCTATGTGCTAAGGAAGTTCATTCCACCCAGCTGACTGATGTTTGCTGTTTTCGGATAAGGCCTACAACTTGTTCGGCGATTGGTAACATGGCCTCGTGAAATATTCGCTGTTTCCCAGCTTTTGTCATACCTTGCGTTTTGCAAAGCACATCACTTCTGTAAAGGGTCACATCGGTTGTGGCATCTTTAAGAATAGCTTCCACACCAGTTGGTCTACGAAGTTTGCCACTTATCGTGGGGCGTCCTGGAGAGGAATCGATTGACCTCGAAGAAGTAGAGCCAGGATGCAATGTTGACTGCTTCAATGCAAGCGCAAAAACGACATGCAGATTCTTTGGAGGGTTGGCAGGTAGCAATTCTTCTCCACTAGCTGAGAGGTGAGGCGGGACTATTGTTGATCTATTTTCTCGGAAAATACCCCGCAAGATATCAGAGTATTCGTCATGAACACGGCCTTTTTTCATGTCCTAGACGCAATGGCTCTACATAAACGGTCTGGCCGATGCTGATCCCGGGATCGACATTATGGAAATACCGCTTGCCAGAACGATGGCGACCCATTTGAATTGAATTGGACTCGACTCGAAGAATTCAAACGCATAAGTTCATGCCTCATTTCACTTTCAACGCAGCCAGACTTACGCCTTCTGATTCTTCCTCTAACCCTAAAAAATAGTCCCTGGGATTGTTCCCAATGCTATCAATAATGGCTTTCAGTCCGTCAGCCGCTCTCCTAATTCCCTCACGTTCGTCGTCGGATAAATCGTGAGATGGAAGCGATTCTATTATGAAATTCGACGCTCCTAAAGCACGAATATGGTTAGGAGGATGAGACTTTGGCGAAAGAACATTGGTGGCTTGTTCAAAGCCAACTATCCATGCCAAGAAGAGCATGATGGGCCCCTTTAAATAGTAAGGCTGCTTGCTACTAGTTGTCTGTATCGACTTTTCTATATTCAGGAGAACTTCCAGCGAGAATCTATCAGCCTTTTCTTCGAAGGACTGGCGTTCGGCATCATTTGAATTGGCAGGAGTTGGTTGCACGAAGTGTCCTAGCTCATGCCCCATCAGGAACATGATAATTGCTTCAAGCCGCTCGGCCCATGCTTCATAGATTGCTTTCCAGACAGCTGGGGATAAACTGCGGTCAAACACTCCGGTTTCACTGAGATAACCGCTGGCACGTAAGGGGTCGACAAGAAGTCCATCTCTGGGGATGCGTCTGATATAAAGCAAATACATTCCCAACCAATTCGAACCAAGCTCAGGCACGGTCGTCGTTAGGGCACTGGCCATAGCAATCTTGGACAATGTCGAGAGGGTTTCAACAGACGTCTCTATTCTCCCCGTCTCAAAATCAGCCTCCATATGGAAGGCGGTAGTGTCATCGCTGAGGACAACTATGTCAATTTTTTCTAGAAGGCTATTGCGATGTTGTTCGGGAACGTGACGGATGAGTTTATCCCTCCTTGTCACAAGAAGCTGTCTAAAATCATCAGCAAACTCAACCGAATTGGCACGTCTAGTTTCTTCCCAGCTCCACAATGGAAGAGGTTGTTCTGGAGCAGCCCATAATGGGCCAACAGTATCGACGGCTAGAAAGGCAGTGAAAACTATAACAAATCTAATCATACCAATCGGAATTTGAGTATTCTCCAAAGTCTCTGCTTGGGAGGCCATAGGACGGTAATGGGAAACGTGCGGTGTATGGGCCAGTTGACAAGGCTGATTGTTAAATATACATGTACGCGGTGTAAGATTTCACGTTAATTAACGCAGACATTTAGTTAAGGAGAATTTGCATGAAGCTCGGGGGAACAATTATATCCCTACTTGTCCTACTTTCTAGCATCACATGCTTTCAGCTTCAAATTTGCTTAGCAAACGAAAACGTCGTAGGCCGACCTCGCGCATCAGCAACCATTACCGAGGCAGACAAGTCGAGCGCTGGAGTACAGCAAGATAGAACTTTTAGTGATCCCTCGAAACTCACTGCAACAGTGCGAAAGAGTCTCAGCATAAAAGCCCAATCGACGAGCGCTCTTCCTCCGGTTCCACACGACGGTAAGTCACACCCTTTCACAACGAAGAATGCAAGTGCGAAAGATGGCATTAGTCCTGTTGACAAGTACCCATGGAGTGCTGTTGGAAAGATGTTTATGAAGTTTGGCCAGAAGACTTTCGTGTGTACGGCGTCTGTTATAGGGAAAAACATACTGGTAACTGCAGCACATTGCGTTCACAACTATGGCAAAACAGACGCGGGCTTTACAGATTCCGTAATGTTTGAACCTGCTCGGCATGGAGATGAGAAGCCGTTTGGGACTTGGGTTGGGAGGGAATGGTGGATTCCAAAGGCGTACTTCGATGGGAAGGATATTTGCTCAAAGGAGGCGAAGGGGATTGTTTGCGAGAATGACATCGCTGTGGTTGTCCTTGAGAAGAATGACAACAACTTCATAGCCGAGAAAACCGGACAGTTTGGGTTTAAGACCGATGAATATGGATATGGCACGTTATTTGACAAGAAAGTGACACAAATTACGCAACTTGGCTATCCCTCCCATAACTATGATGGCCTGACGATGATCCGGACTGATTCACTCGGATATCAAGACACACCAAGTAACGTTATCATTGGGTCAGCACAGACAGGAGGTTCAAGCGGCGGGCCTTGGTTGCAGAATTTTGGAATGAAGACCTCTTATACGGGTACGACACCGCTGGCGGATGATGATAATCAGGTTGTCGCAACCACTAGTTGGGGGTATACATCCGGCAATGTTATGATACAAGGTGCCTCGCGCTTCAGGCGCAATAGCATCTATACTATTAAGTCCAACATTGAATCTCTAGTTGACTCTGCCTGCAGCGCGAATCCCGGAGTTTGCTAGGTTCTCCTACGTATGATTTATCTTTGGTCAGTAACATAATTATGCGGAGAAAGATGCCACCAGGGCTCTGCCGAGAAAGCGCGGGGCAATGGTGCAAGAACGCTATCTGCAATGATATCGAAGTGCTTATAACTATGCATCGCTCGCCTGGGCCAACAAGAGCCGGCGATAGCTATTCAATCTGGCACCCCTTTCCAGTATGGAAGCTTTAGCATGCGATCCTCATGGCACAATCAAAGGCTTCCACTTGTTTTTCTTGTGTGGTTGGCATTAGGGACAATGGCAAGCACAATGGATCTTTCTGAACTTACTGGCCGATGGGTATTGGAATCCGTAGATGGACATAATGTAAATCCTGGTGGTGGTGAACAAGCGTATTTTGAGATTACGGACCAAAGTATTATCGGCTATGATGGCTGCAATCCCTTTGGTGGAAAGATAAATAACCCTTCCTCGATGAGAAAAAAAGAAAGAGGGTGCCTAGATACACCCTTATTCCCGCTGAACCTTTCAGATCCTTTCTCACAATTAAGTCGTGCGAGAATTGAGAATGATAAGCTGTTTTTACCACTGCTGAATGGAACAGCCGAGGCTCAATTCAAACGGATCAAGGAGAAATGAGTAGAAGTCGGCATTGGGCGGAGAACGGCTCGTCTATCTCAGATTGTCCTGGCAATTCTCAGGGGGAGTCGTAAGCTCCCCTGTCAAGGAGACACGGTCAATGGAGAGCTTCCGGTCTCAAGTTGGGCCCGATACGTGGCCGGCGGCAGGCCTGCCAACGCGTCATGGGGCCGTTCTTCGTTGTAACTCTGCAACCATTCGGCAGTGATCTCGCGCTCCTGCTTCAACGACTCAAACATATAGGTATTGAGCACTTCGGTCCGATAGGTTCGGTTATAGCGCTCGATCAAGGCATTCTGATCTGGCTTGCCCGGTTGGATGTGCCACACCTGAATCGCTCGTTCGGCACACCACGCCATGAACCGCTCCGCGATAAATTCTGGCCCATTGTCGAGTCGAATCGCCTGCGGTTGCCCCCGCCAGCGCACCACTTGCTCCAACACACGGATCACGCGCTCGGCTGGGAGTGACGTATCGATCTCAATCGCCAAGCCCTCTCGCACCCCTTCATCCAGCACATACAACGTTCGGAATCGATGACCGCCGTATAGGGTGTCGCTCATGAAGTCCACCGCCCACACCATGTTAGTCTGCGGGACCACGGTCAGTGGCTGACGGAGTCGGATCGGAAGTCGCTTCTTCGTCCGCCTCGGCAAGTTCAAGCGCAGCTGGCAATAGACCCGCCACAGCCGTTTGTGATTCCAAGGATGCCCGTCGAGCCGGAGCCGATCGCAACACTTCCAGAAGCCCCAGCGACTCTTGGCCGCCACGAGCGTGGTCAGCGCCGCGATCACCGGCGCATCCCGTCGGGCCCAGTCTACGAGTGGTCGGTAGTACGTGGCCCGGCCCAGCCCCACCGCTCGGCAGGCCCGCTGAACCGGAAGGCTGTTCACCATAACCAGGTGCGTCACGACCTCCCGCCGCTCAGCAGGCTTTAGAGCTTTGTTGCGATGATATCCTTGAGCGCGGCGTTCTCCAGCGACAGATCCGCATACATCCGCTTCAGCCGGCCGTTCTCGTGCTCCAATTCCTTCAGCCGCTTCACGTCGGAGGCCTCCAGCCCCCCATACTTGGCCTTCCACTTGTAGTAGGTCGCGGAGCTGATGCCGTAGTGCTGCCAGATCTCATTGACCGGGCGACCGGCGTCGGCCTCTTTCAAGATCGATACGATTTGGGTTTCGGTGAACTTCGACTGGCGCATGGGAACCTCCTGGCTAAGGGTGGCTATTCTGCCAGAAAGTTCTCCTGATGACTGTCTACCGTTGCGGGGAGCTTACGAGCTTACGTCTCGACTGGGCGCTTCAGGACGTCATAGCAAAGGGTGCCGGTGGCAAGGCGTGGACGGCATGGTATATGAATGTCTGCGCGGAACTCAGGGTGTGACGGTCAAGAAAAGACTCCCGAATGGTTTCCTTTACTGGGGCCATAAATACACTTTTTAGCATGACTCTCTAAGGGCGTACGAGGTCAATTGTGAATTCATGGGGAGGATACAATGCGAATTCTCCGAACTTGCCATCGGCGGTCACGTATCCTCCCTCAATAAATAGAAACAGTGAAGCTTTTGTCATTGCTTCAGGGTTAGCTGATAACGCATTTCCAGAAGGGATAAAGATATCACCAGTGCTCAATTCACCAAATATCGACTTGGAATAAGGCTCTTCAAACCACTTGCTTTCCTGCAGCTTCAAGATATCTTCCTTGGTTCCCCCATTGTCCACGGCTATTCTTGTTCTCACGGAGAACGCAGATATTGTTGATCCTGGGAGTTCGGGGGTTAAGCGATAACTAACCCAAATCAGAGACTGCTGAAAGTCTGTTCCTGCAGTTGCATCGATTGCAATTGGATCGCCAGGTTTCGACAGCCGGTCCTTCTCACTATACTTCTGATGCGCCTCCGCTAGCGTCGGCTTTTGGGACTTCAGGTTGAGTTGATCAGCGGGATAAGCAGCAGGTGAGCCGACAGCAATCTTTGTCTGTATCAGTTCGGTGGTGTCCGCTAGACATTTTGAGACAAGTGCTGCCCGCTTATCCGTAGGGAGGCTGATGAGGTTTTCTCCCAAGGGAGGGGGGCCAAGGCCTATCCCGTGTTTCGATATTACTTTGAGGGGGATGTTAGCGCTTCTTTGGATGATAGCGCCATCTACGTCGCAAGTAAGCTCGGGGGCCGTTGTAGGTCTTGGTATTGCTGATTTGATTTGAACGCGTGCTCCTACTTCGTAATAGGTATCTACTGTTGGCCTCTTCGTAGCGACTTGAATCCCACGACTCCGAAGAGCATTGCTGTAGCTGGTTCTTACGCTATCGGGTACTGGTCCACTGCTGTTTGAGGCTTGGCATGAGAAATCATGTATTGGGCAATTATCCGGTATTTTCGGGAACAGGTTTGAGTCTATCGTGCCAATGAATATTGGCGTGGTTGCTTGATGGTTGGTGAGCGGAAACTTGACAGCCCCTGTGGCTGTCCTCTGAGAACCAGCGCACCCGCTCACGGCTATGGTCAAGGCTGTGATGAAAAGAATGCTATGAAGTTGAACCGACTTTCTTAACATTAGTCTTAACATGCCGTCTCCGCTCTAAGTTGGCCTTTGGGGCTATAGGCGTATCTCATCGCCGTCTAAGTATTTCGGACTAATACACTGATACGATGTCGAGATTTTGCCAAGGTGAGCGCTCCAATATTGATGCCTCTAGAACGTTATTGCGTGGCAAGCTCAGCAGTGAATCATCGAGCCGTTATATCTAAAGTCGAGAGCGTAGCACCGTTCTCTCTGAAGAGAGCAGCCTTCTTGTTATGGTCTTACTCCGTTGAAATTCAGCTAACCCATGACCTACTCAAACAGGCTGCCCAAACCCTTCAAGATGCCCTCTTTCTGACCGTCAAGCTTGGAGGAAACTTCTTTCACGCGCTCACCATAGTTGTCGTATTCACTGACTAGTACCGAGAGAATATAGTTTCCTGTTCCCAAGTGTTTCTCTTTAATGTTGTATTCAGAACGGGGCACGGCTTGAAATAAATGCGTGTTCGAGTCAGGGAAATCGAACAGATCCGTAAGCATCTTGCCCTCGATTGTCAGACCACTAGATGAGGGCTTTAATTGATCGCACGAGAATCTCTTTTGTACTTCCTTTGCAACAGTTTTTACATTTTCATCTTTTATAGGCAGGAAAAATATGCCTTCCCCTGTGGTCCGACTGAGTTGGAGGCTCAGAGGGGGCTCCGGAAATTCGGACAGTGTGGTAA
>FRDC01001546.1_pt1 | contig 13793 bp, 22 predicted proteins | sample 1106171 | NCBI WGS metagenome assembly FRDC01 (sample SAMEA3930566, study PRJEB13176) | freshwater metagenome | biome: Drinking water system; feature: drinking water; material: water | place: Singapore | collected 2014-12-20
GTCCTCGATCGACGCGATCCCGAACAGCACGTCAGCGCCGATCATGTCGACCACCCGGGACGCTGCCCGGTTCCACAGCATGTCCGCGGGCGTCTTCTCGTAGGCGTCGTTCTTCACCCACCCGGCCCGGCGGGCTGCCTCGATGGTGATGACGACCGGCGGCTGGAAGTCGGTGTCGCCTGCGCGGCGGCCGCGGACCACAGCGCGCTCGTCGGTCCGCTCGACGGTGTCGACGACGTGCCCGCGCGCGGTCACCAGCGCGACCTTCAACTTCACGTACATGCTCGGCCGGCCGTAGATGACGAAGATCTGGTCGAGGGAGACGAGCGGGTCCAGGCCGAGGCCCGCGCCCCTCAGCACGGCGGACGTGCCGGCGGCGATCGCGACCTGCCTGCGCCAGCGGAACGCCTCCAGGTCCTCCTGCCGGTCCGGGACGCGCGGGTTCTGCCCGGGGAAGTCCTTCAAAGTGCGGCCGGGCGGCAGCGGCCACAGCGACGCCGGGACGAACGCCGTGTCGACGATGCGCGAGACGAGCTGCTCGGCCTGCGCGGCGGCCGCAACCCACTGCTGAAGCACAGCGAGGCCGGGCAGGTCACCGCCGATCGCCTGCGGCAGCGCGAGCGCACCGCCGTCCGCAGCCTGCTGGATGGTGTTGACGGTCAAGGGATTGGTCCTCTCAGAGGTCGATGTCGTCGGGGCGGTCGGTGTCGAGCCAGCCGGGCGGGTCGAGGGTGAGCAGGCCGGGCGGGGCGCCCGGCCAGTCGTCGAGGTCGAGGCACCGGTCGAGCAGGTCGAGGGCCTCGCGGTTGCGGCGGCGGCCGCGCTCGCGCCACTCGTCGGAGAGCTGGACGACGCGGACGTGGTGCGGCGGGGAGGCCTCGACGAACACGAAGACGAACCCGGCCTCGACCAGGCCGGTGGACGCGAGACCGTCGACGTACCAGGCGTCCTGCTGGTCGTACCCGTACTTCGCGATCGCCCGGACGAGCGCCCGCGTCTCCACGGACGTGGTCTTCTTCAGGTCGACGCCGAGCGGCCGGCCGGGCCAGTCCGGGTTCGGGAACCGGTCGAGCATCGCCCGGCAGTACCGGCCGGTCACGTCGTCCATCCACAGCACCGACCGCTCCGGGACGCCCCGCCCGTCGGCGAACAGCGGCCCGGCGTCCGGGTGGGTGAGCACGGCGTCGCGGAGCCGCTCGATCCGCTCGAGGTCCTTGCGCAGGACCGCCGTCCCACCGTCCGCCCGGGCCGCCGCGCGGGCCTCCCGGGCTGCCTTCGTCCGCCAGTCGTCGGCGTCGACGACGACGAGCTCGCCGCCGGCGCCGAGGACGAGGCGGTGCGCGACGGTGCCCTCGTCCATCGCCGGCGAGTACGGCGGGTTCTCCCGGTCCCAGCGGACCCGCGCCGGGGACCCGTCGGGCCAGATGATGTGCCGCAGCACCGTCGAGGACACGCTGCCGCCCCACGGCCGCAGCGGGTCCTGGTGGTACTCCTCGGCGGTCCAGTCGTGGACGCCCAGCGCCGGCGGCGCGTCGAGCAGGGTCACGGTCACGACGCGGTGCGCTTCCGCGCGCGGGGCTTCCGCGGCGCCGGGGCGGCGACGACGTCCAGCGGCTGCGTCGTGACCAGCGTCAGCGACGCCGTGACCGGGCCGTCGGCGAGCTCGCCCGCGACGACGTCCCGCGGGGCCGGGCCGAGGAGCCGGCCGGGGAGGCCGAGGTCGCGGACGGTCTCGAGGTAGATGGGTTCGTCGCCGGGCCGCCAGGTTGGGCGGGCGCCGGCGAGGGGGTCGATGGCGGGGGTGAACCAGTCGGCGGGCTGGGTGGTGCTGGCGGGCGTCACGGGTGGTCCTCTCGGGGTGCGGGCTGCGCGGGCAGGTGGGCGATCGACGGGCGGCGGGCGACGACGGCCCGGTACAGGCGCTCGTCCGCGGGGGTGATCGGGTCGAGGCGGTGCGGGGCGCACCAGCGGCCGGTCCCGTCGTCGAACGTGACGCCGACGAGGTCCCCGGCGATCGGGGACGTGACGACGGTCCCGAGGCCGTGCTCGTCGTGGACGACGCGGGCGCCGACGATCAGCCAGCCGCGGGGCAGCCACCCGGCGGGCGCGTCGAGGGCGGGCAGGTGCTCGGGGTCGTCGACGGGCCGTTGACCGGCGCGTTCCCGCAGGAGACGCTGCGCGGCGAGGTACCGGCCGGCCAGGAGCGCGGTGACGGCGGCGACGGCGAGCGCCGCGACGACGACCAGGACGCCGGTCACGACGCGGCCTCGACGGCCGGCTCCGGCTCGTCCATCGCGAGGGACGGCCGCAGCCCCTGGACGTGCATGAGGATCGCCTGCTCGTCGTACAGGTCGCCGTGCGAGACGCCGTACACGCGGGCGAGCCGGGCGACGACCTCGACACGCAGCGACCGGACCGTCGACTGCGGCGAGTGCCGCTCGTACGTGGCCAGGGCGACGGGCGTGACCTGCAGGTGCCGGGCCGCGGCCTGCAGCGACCAGCCACGCGACCGGCGGAGCAGCCGCAGGTTCTTCCGGACGGCGATGTCGACCGGGTGCGTGCCCGGCGCGACCGCCGGGGCGGCGGTCTTCCGTCGGGTGTCGGGCATGGGATCCTCCTTCGTGGTGGCGCCGACCCTGCGGGCATCGCGGTCTTGGGGGTCGGCGCTGCTGTCGTTGCAGGGACTTCTGGGTGGCGGCCGGGCCGGGACTGCCCGGGACGGGGGACGGGCGCCCGAGGACTGCTGGCGCTGGGGGGGCAGCAGCCCTCTTCGCCCGACCCGGCCGCCGGTCTAGGGGGCGAACCGGGGCCGGACCCCGGACACCCGGTGCCGCGGGTTCGGCCGGCGACGCGGACGGATGGTGCCCGCGAGGTAGCCGGCGACGAGGACTAGGAGCAGGCGGGCGAGGTCGACGTTCGCGGAGTCGGCGGCGGTGTACGTAAACACGGTCACGACGCGCTCCCGATCTCCCGCTCGGTGACCATGGGTCGCCACCCGAGGTCAAGGAGGGCGTCGATCGTGGACGGACCCTGAGAGCCCGTGAAGCAGCCGTCGAAGTGGCCGCGCGCGTGGTTGTCGTCGATGGCGTCCTCGACAGCTCGGACCGCGTCGTTCGCCACCGCGGACGGCAGCGTCGCGAACGTGAGCGCCCGGCCGCGGATCGCCTCCGACGCCTCGAGGAGCCGGGACGCGAGCCAGGCCGCGTCGTCCGCGTCGAGCGGGTACCCGACCGTCATCACGAGGATCTCGGCGGGTCGGCTGATGGTGGCGGTCCGCAGGGTGACGGTGACGGAGTCGGCGCGGGTCGCCTTGTGGCCGTCGCCGAACGCCGACGAGAACGGCACCCACGTCGCCGGGTCGAGCGCGGTCACCGTCGGCCGCCGTCCCGGGCCGCGGCGGTACGCAGCCGCGCCAGGCCCTTCACGTGCGCGTTCACCGCGACCGACACGAGCAGCCACGCGACCACGCCGAACGCGGTCAGGGTGACGGCCTGGGCGGCGAGCTGGGCGGCGGTCACGCCGACGCCGCCTCGCTGCCGACGCCCTCGCGGGCGACGCGCTCGCAGTCCTCGCGGGAGAAGCGGCGCTGGCGGCCGGGGGTGCGGATGGTCTTGATCGCGCCGCTGTCGGCCCAGCGGCGGACGGTGGTCTCGTGGACGCCGAGGACCTCGACGGCCTCGGACAGGCCGATCCAGGTCGGCGTGGTCTGGGTGTTCTCGGGCATGGGCATATCTAAACGATGGGTATACGTATCTGTCAAGGGCTCTGCGCGTGTCGTGGTAGGGATAGACAGCGTTGGGCGGAAATGCAGGTCCAGGGGTCACCGTGGCGGGGCTGCCCGGGACCTGCCCGGGGCAGGTGGATTCGTGCTCTGACCTGGTCATTCGTCGTCTCCGGGGGTGACCTGCCCTGGGCTGCCCGGGGCAGGGATGAGGGATGGCTGGTCGAGGACCTGCCCGGAGGGCTCCGGGCAGGTCACGGCGGCTGCCCGGCGGACGCGGAGGGCCCGGTCGATGGCGTCGCTGCCGATCTTGATTCCGCGGGCCTTGGCGATCTCGCGGGCCTTGGGCCGGCCGATGTCGAGCGGGGCGTCGGCCTCGTCGAGGGCCTCGATGAGCGCGCCGCGAGCGGCGTCCGCGGCGGCCAGCCAGCCGGCGCCCTCGACCTTGTGCCGCAGGACCGGCGCAGTGAGCCGGGTCAGGACGATCTCCGGCTCGGTGATCGGGAACCGGCTGTCGACGCAGGTGAGCTCGTCTACGCTGGGTGTGACGACCTGGCCGGGCGTCTGGGCGCCGGTCCCCGCTCGGGGGCCGGCGTTCGTCTCGCTCACGCGGCATCGCCGCCGAGCAGGATGGCCGCGAGGCGGGCACGAGTCTCGATCGAGAGCGGTGGGGCCGCGTCGACGAGGTCGCGGACGTACTCTTCGGCTCCGGCGACGCGGAGGCGCTCGCGGGCGGCGGCGATTCGGTCGGCGTCGTCCGGGTGGTGACGCTCGACCGCGGCGAGGGCGCTGGCGGCGACCCGGCGCGTGGGGGACTTGGCTGCCATCGGGCATGACTCCTTAGCCCGACCCGTTGGGGTCTGAGCGAGTCACGCCCGGTGTGATCAGGCTGTCCGGGGTGGGCCTGCGCGGCACCTACGACCGCGATGCGATTAGCGAGTCGCAGCCTACACGAGGCGATCGCGCGTCACGCGCTCGACGACGGCGACGGCGACGTCGAGGCGGTTCAGGCGGGCGACATCGGCGACGGCCAGGCGCGGCGCGGCGGTCGCGACGGCCATCGGGAGCGGCACGCCGTCGCCGTCGGTGCCGACGTGCACGACGACCGCGCCGGGCCCGCACCGCAGGTCGGTCGAGGTCGAGGCCTCGGATGCGCCGGCGACACGGACGGCCGCGACGACGGCGAGGACGGCTGCGACGGCCCACAGGGCGCGCGCGGGTAGGGTGCTCTTCACGGCGGGGACCTCCTACGAAGGTTCCGGTCGAGGCCCCGTTCGGTGTTGGTAGCACCGGGCGGGGCCGTTGGCTTGTAGAGGCGTGATCGGCAGCCCCGGCGGAGACCTTGAGCCCCCGGGCACGACGAAGAGGGCGGGCACCCGAAGGTGCCCGCCCTCTCGTGTCGCGCCGCCCGCCAGCGCGCGACCCACCCGCGCCCGGCCCCTGCACAGCCAGGCGTGGGGCGCCTACGTCATCACCACGGCCGCGATCAGCAGCCCCACCAGCAGGCCCAGGACCGCCGCGCCCGCCGCCGCGGCCGCGTACAGGACGAAGACCCTCACGCGCCGTCCGCGGGCGCGTTCGGCGTCACCCACACCGCGACGAACCCGACGACGAACGCCCCCGCGATCGCCCCGTACCGGACGACCTCGTTGTCGATGCCGGCGACGGACGGTGCGACCGCGGCACCCGCGGCGACGCCAGCGACGACGGCCTTGCGCGAACGTGCGACGAACTGCTTCATGAGCTTCTCCTTCACGAGCTGGACGACGACGTCGACGACGCCGACAGGGAAGACTGGGGCGGCTTCGGGCGGGGGAACACCAGCGCCCGCGCCGGCGCAGGAGGCGGCTCCGGGATGTCACCGCCCAGCTCACGGACCAGACGCAGCGCCTGCTGCATCCACCGCTGCGACTCGTCGACGTACCGCAGCACCGCGTCGAGCTCGGCCTGCCGGGACTCGTCGCGCTCCTCGAGCCGGGAGATCCGCTCGAGGAGGTCGGGGACGAGGTCGGCCTGCTGCTCGACGATGCGGCCTGCGGCGTCCATGATGCGGGCCTGGCCGGTGGCGCGGACGTCCTCGGCCTGCGCGGAGAGGAGCTGCTTGCGCTGCCGGAGGGTGAGGAGCCCGGCGAGGCCTCCTGCGCCGCCGAGGGCGATCGCGAGGAAGTCGAGGACGATGCGGGTCACGCCCCGGTCCACTTCCCGCCGAGCGCGCGCGTCGTCTGCCGGCCGACCTGCCGGTCCGGGGTGAGCTTCGCGCGGCGCTGCTCGACCTCGACGGCGTCCGCGGTCTCGTCGCCGTACACGCCGTCCGCGCCCCACTTCGGCAGCTCGTGGCCGAGCTCCTGGAGGCGCCGCTGGACGGCGCGGATGTCGCCGCCGGCGAGCGGCTTCACGCCGGGCTTCGCCTCGGCGAGGACGCGGCCGAGGGTGAACTTGGGGCGGACGACGCGGATGATGCCGCCGCGGCCCACCTTCAGGCCCTCGGCGATGCGGGCGACCTCGCCGCGGAACACCGGCATGTCGATGCCGGTCGGGTCGATCTTCCGACCGATCGGCGAGCACACCTCGCGGTGCGCGAGGACCCGCGACGACGTCAGCGCGTACCGGTTCACGAGGGCCGCGCACAGCCGCGCGTACGCGGCCCGCTGCACGGCCGGCCAGGGCTCGCCGATGCCGTCGTTCTCAGCCTCGATGCCCAGGCTGTTCGAGTTGCTGTACGAGCTGTCGCGGACCTGCCCGGCGTGCCAGGCGACACCGGCGGCGACCACGTAGACGGTGCCGTCGCGGCCGAGGCCGAGGTTCGCGAGGGGTCCGCGGAGCTCCCACTGCTGGGTGCGCTGGTTGAACCGGCCGTCGCGGACGATCCGCAGCGACGGGAACGACGACGGGTCCGCGGCCGCGGACGGGCCGGCGGTGTGGTGGCAGACGATCGTCTTCACCGCGGTGAGCGGGCCGTGGCCACGGGCCTGCCAGCCGGGGACTTCGGTGACTTTCAGGCCTGCGCTGCGGCAGACGGCGGCCAGGTCGGACGCGTACACGGTTCCTCCGGTGGGTCGGCGGGACAGGTGGGCCGGACGGGACAGGTGGGTCGCGGGCATGGGTGGGCACCCGGCCGCCGGACCCACCAGTCGACGGCCGGGTGGACTTGGGGTGGGCGGCGCTAGAGGGTCTCGACGATCGTCTGCGTCAGCCACGAGTTCGCCAGCACCGTCGTCGCGGTCGCGGACGAGGTGCCCTGCGCCCACTGCAGCTTCAGCGTCCCGCCGGACACGCCGGCGTCGACGAGGAACTCCTCGAGGACGTGGGAGGGGTTCGTGCCGTCGGTGCCGTACACGATCTGCGTCGTGAACGCGTGCGTGCCGGTCATGCGGATCGTGTCGCCGCCCGAGGTCGTGACGCCGCTGGAGGGCCCGAACACTGCCCGGCCCGTCGGGGACGTCACCGTGCCCGTCGCGACCCACGACACCCGGATGTCGCCGGCGGCGGCACCGGTCGCGAGGAGGTTCAGCCGGATCTCGTAGACGGTGTTCGCGGCGAGCGTCAGGACGAACGTGTCGTCGTCCTGCGGCGTGATCGAGCTGGTGACGGTCTCGCCGGCCGCCTTCTTCAGGTACCTCCCGCGGGTGGAGTTCCCCCAGTCCGCGGTGACGTCGTCGCCGACGGAGACAGGCACGGGCACTCCTTCCGGTGAGTGGTCAGAACACGAACGACGGGGCGAGCGCGACGTCGAACGGTTCGCCGGTCCCGTGGCTCCGGGTGACCGTCGGCGCGACCCCGCGCGCGGTCACGGTGAGGGTCTGCGGGGACGTCGCCGACGCGGGCGGGGACGCGACGGTCACCCACTCGCCGTTCCAGTCGAACGTGATCGGGTACGCGGCTGCGTTCTGCGTGACCGTCGCCGACCCGGCGGTCGTGGTGACGACGAGCGTGCCCGTCGAGGTCGACCCGACGCACGTCCCGCCGGTGACGGTCATCGTGCCGCCCGCGGAGAACTTGCTGCGCAGACCCGTCCCGAACTGACCACCTGCCGGGTCGTCCGCCGGGTCGGTGTCGATCTCGAACAGGGCGGTGCCGTTCGCGTAGGTCTCCGTCCACCCGGCCACGTACACGTCGACGTAGGTGTACCCGAACTGCTGCACCAGCAGCGACGACGCCGACCCCAGGTTCACCCGGATCCGGTCCCCGACCTCCATCGTCATCACCGACGCCCACAGGTCGTTCGCCGCGTCCGCGAGGTCCAGGACCAGCCGCGTCAACCGCAACCTGCGTGACGCGTTCACCCGGGCCGCGGCGACGTCCCGGGCGTGCTGCTCGGTGTCCGCGCACGTCTCGACCTGCTCGTCGACCTGCGGCCTCGTCGGGTCCGTGAACGTGACCTGCCCGCCCGGCCACGTCGCCGTCACCGAGCTCGGCGCCGCCGACTTCCGCCACGGGAAGTCCGCGCCCAGGTCCGCGTCGACGTCGACCGTGAACTTCACCGTGGGCCGGCGCAAGGTGTCGGCGTCCCAGAAGTCGAGGAACAAGCCGGACCGGTTCTCGGTGACGGTCGCCCCGACCGTCCGGGTGACCTCCGCGATGACGTCGAACGCGGACCGGCCCGAGATGCTCTTCCGCGCCACCGACCGGTTCCGTGCCCCGTTCTGCGCGGACGCGAAGTCGGCGTACAGGTTCATGTCGAGGAACCGGGCCTGCGCCGTCGTCGCCGCGTTCGGCGACAGGTAGTCGGTGTACGAGATGCTCGCCGCGTCCGACACGACGACCGTGCCGTAGGTGACCGACAGGCCCCCACCGAACAGCAGCGACCGGGTCAACGTCGGCGTCAGCCCGACCGCCGACCCCGAACTGACGATGACGTTGTCCGCGACCCGCCGGAAGAACCACGACGTGCCCTCGAGGCTGAGGGCGTACCACTGGTCGTCGCCGGTGTCGGAGCCGACTGCCGAGAACGCCGAGTAGACCGTCGCGAAGAACGTGTCCGACGCGTCGTACAAGTTGATGTCGCACTGGCCTGCGTTGTCGGTGAACCGCAACGCCCACGCCTGGTCACCGTTCACGTCGTAGCCGACCACGATCCGGCGCCGCACCCCTGCCGGCGCGGTCGGGGTCCGGCCCGCCGACCGGAAAGTCACCACGATCATGTTCGCGGCCGTCACCGCGGACCCGACCCGGCACACCAGCGTCGGCCCGACACCACCCGTCGACGTCAACGTCAGCTGCGAGTCCAGCATCACGCCGTCCGGGATGCCGACGTCGAACGTGCCGGCGCCTGTCTTCGCGGGCACGATCCGCGCCGTCCCGCCCCCGTTGCTGAGGTTCGACGGCTGCGTCCCCTCCAGCGGGAACAGGTCGACCTTCTGGGTCTCCGCCCGGTTCAGCCACCGCTCCACGAAGTCGCAGCGCAGCCGGCGGCCCGCGAGGGGCCCGAGCAGGCCGACGGACTCGAACGGGACGATCGCGGACCGCTCACCTTGCCGCTCGGCGTCCGCGAGCTGCGGCTCACCGGTGACGAGGCGGCCCCGGTGCCGCCACCACGACGCGGCACCCTTGACGACCCCGAACCGGGTCAGCTTCCCGTCGACGTTCAACGGGTACAGCGGCGACAGGGGCGAGTCGGCGGTGTAGCGGCCGGTCACGTTGTCCCACACGCCGGACATGACGGTCGTCTGCAGGTCGTCGGCCTCGGTCGCCCGGCCGCGGGTGACCCTGACCGCGAACGCCTCGGAGCCCTTCAGGGCCGCGGCCTCCGACGTCCAGTTCACGCCGTCCCACTGGACGTCGAACGCCAGGGACGACGGCCCACCGGTGGCCATCAGCCGCCGGCCCGGAGCAGCGACGGACGGACGTAGGTGCCGGCCCGCTTCACGCGGACCTGCCCGCGGTCGATGCTGACCTGCTGCTCCCGGTCCGAAAGCGGCCGCACGACGACCGTCACTGGGCCGCCGCCGCCGCCGGCACGGAACCCGTTCGGGAGGATGGTGCCGTTCCCGGTCGGGATGAACGTCTCCGGGCCCCGCTCCCCGACCGTGTACGCCGCGCCGGCCTTCACGGTGCCGCCGTTGGCCCGGAAGCCCATGTTCGCGATCTCGGTGCGGATGTTCCGGCCGGCCGCGTTGTTCAGGCCCTGCGCGTTCCTCAGCCGCACCGTCACGTTCACGTTCTCGTCCTGGATGCTGTCGAGGGCCGCGTTCACCGAGTCCGCGAACCGGTGGAAGTCCCCCTGGGCCTTCTTCAGCTTCGTCCCGATCCCGGGGATCCACCCGAGCGCAGCGGTCGCCCCGTCGATGATCAGTCCGAACTGCGTGAGGACCACCTGCGCGAGGAACTTGAACGCGGGGATGACGACCTTCTCGATGATGGCCTTCGTGACACGCAGCTGGATGGAGAACGACGCGGCGAACGCTGCGACGGCAACGACGATCGCGCCGAAAACGCCCTTCACGATGCCGCCGACGACCTTCAGCACGGCACCCCAGTTGGTGCCGGAGTCACCCGTCGACTTGAACGCTGCACGGATGTTGTCGAGGGCGAACTGGAAGATCGGCATGACCTTGTCGACCGTCTCCCGGATGAACGGGTTCAGGTCGTTCTTGATCCAGCCCGTGAGCTTCTTCCCGACGCCCCACGTCTTCTCCAGCGCAGGTTTCACCTTCGTCGTCCAGGTGTCGCCCATCCACGCGATCGCGCCGGGCAGCCGGTCGTTGACCCAGTTGAACAGGTCCGTCAGGTGCGGCAGCAGCTTCTGCCCGAGGGTCCGGCCCGTGTCCCCGAGGGTGTCCTTCAGTCGCGCCAGGGAACCGTTGAACCCCTGCCCGGCGGCCTTCGCCGCGCCACCGAACTCCTTGTTCAGCTCGCCGAGGATCAGCTTCTGCGCGTCCATCGTGCGGCCGGACTGCACGAGCGCCTTGATCTGGTCCTTTTGGTCCTGCGTGAACGACACCCCGACCCGCTGCAGCGCCGTCACGCCCTTGATCGGGTCGTTGAGGGCCTTCCCGACCTGGATCGACGCGCCCTGCAGGTCCGTGCCGAGCGCGACGGACATGTCGAGCGCGGACTTCGTGGCGTCGTCGAAGATCCGGTTCTTGCCGACGTTCCGGATGTTCGTGAACGTCGCCAGCACGTTCTGCGAGTTGACGATCAGTTCCTCGTCGACACCCGACAGGGACTCCAGCTCGCCCGCGAGCGCCTGGACCTGCTTCACCGACGTGCCGGCCACGTTGCCGGTCGTCTTCAGGACGTTCGCGGTGCGGTTCGCGAGGTCCTGGTAGGCGGCCGCGTCCTTCACGCCCTGGACCATGGCCGCGCCGAGCGCCGCGACCCCGCCGACAGCGGCGCCACCGATGCCGAGCGCGACGGTCTTCCCGACGCTGCCCGCGATGCTGCCGAGTTTCCCGAACCGGCTGCCGACCTTCTCCAGCGTCCCCGACGCACGGTCTCGGGCGAGGATGTCGAACGTGACCTGACGGTCAGCCACTCAGGCCTCCTTCGACAGGTGCTCGCACGCCTCGACCAAGGACAGGAACTGCCGGTACGTGAGGCGCTCGACGTCCCACGGAGCGAGATGGAACTCCCGCGCGATGACCAGCCACCACCGCTCTAGGAGCTGCTCGAGCCGTCCGGGACCGGGGGCACGCCGCCCGCCGCGATGATGGCCTTCCGGTTCTTGTCGGCCATCGTCCGGGGAGCCCCACGGCGGCGCGGGCTCACCTTCGCCGTCCCGGCCTCGACGCCGGTCGGCGTAGGGTCCGCGTCGTCCCGGACGTCGAACTCGGCCGGGGACATCGCCTCACCGTCAGCCCACGACAGCATCACGCCGGCGCGGCGCATCGACAGCAGCAGCCCCGCGAGACCCCTCAGGACCGACGACATGTCGTCCCAGTCCTGCCGCGACTGCTTCTCGACCCACGCGATCTCCGCGAACGTCGGGTTCGTGATCAGGTCGAAGGTGCGGCCCTCAGGGTCGCCGGACCAGGTGAACGTAGGCACTGGTGGATGCCCTCTCTCGGTTGACTACTTCGCGAGCTTCGCCGTGACCACGTCGATCGCGGCGATCATCTCCGCGCGGACCACGTCCACGCCGTCCTCCATCGGCCGGGAGAACCAGCCCGGGTCGACCCGCTGCGACACGTAGGGCGGGCGACCGAACACCGGGTGCCGCACCTGCCCACGGTCCAGCCGCGACAGGTCAACCTTCCGGCCCGCAGCGTCCTTCGCGACGATCCGCACCGACGGGTTCGCGCCCGCCCGCGACCGCGTCGAGAACCGAGCTCGAGCGACCCGCGCCGCCAGGCCGCCACGCTGCGGGAGCGTCGACTGCGCCGACTCCTTCGCCGCCGCCTTCAGCGGCTTCGTGGCGCGGTTCAGGCCCCGGTACAGCTCGCGCCGCAGGTCCTTCGCACCGGCCGCCTTCAGGTCCCGGGCGAGCGCCGCGAACTTCTCCGCGCCGGCGATGCGGACGTCAGCGACCATCGGCCCGGCCCCGGCCCTACAGCGCGGCGTCCGCGGTCCGCACGACCCCGTACAGGGCCTGCGCGGCGACGCTGTTGTCGAGGACCTCGAACTCGACCTGCGTCACGATCGTCTTGTCGTCCGACGGCTGCGGGATCGGCCCCGAGTTGATGACCGTCGCCGGCATCGCGAACTGCAGCGTCGCGACACCCGTCGACAGCACCTCCGCGGTCGTCGCCTGCACCAGGATCGGGATGGGCGTCTCGTTGATGTGCGCGTCCCGCAGGATCGTCCCCGACACGCTGTCGTACTCGATCTCCGCCGTGAACTGGATGCTGCGGTTCCCGACCGTCGGCTGGTTCCGGTTCGACCCGACCGCACCGACGACCAGCCGGTCCAGGTCGAGCGCGTTGTCGACCTTCAGGCTCCACGACCGCACGTTGTAGCCGGTGCCGCCGGCGACCGACCCAAGCGCCGTCGTCGTCGGCACCGTCAACGTCCCGCCGAACGTCACCACACCGGACCCGAAGTGGAACAGCGTCCCGCCCGACGGCAGCACCGGCGACACGTACGCCGTCCCCGTCGCCAGCGAGCGGGCGTCGATGTCGAACTGCACGGTGATGATGTCACCGTTCGGGCAGTCCACCTGGAACGACTTCACCGAGCAGCCGGCCCACGTGTACGCGTCGACCGTGCCGCCCGCCTGGACGATGCCCTCCTGGATCGTCAGCGACGGCAGCAACGTGTTCGTCTGCGTCGGCGTGAACAGCTGCTGGAACGTCGACCCGGCGACCAGCGTCGATACCCCGGTCCCGAACGCCGCCTGCAGCGGCAGGCCGAGGCCCTTCGACAGGAAGTCGAACTTCAGGGACCCGTCACCCCGCGCGTGCGTGACCACGCGGCGGGTCGACCGGCTCACCTTCGCGCCAGTACGCAGGCCCGCGCCCTGCTTGACGTCCTTCACGTAGTCGAGCGCGTTCCCGGGCGTCCACTCGGCGTGCTTCGTCACCGTCACCGGCGTCCCGTAGGTGGACTCGACGGCGCCCCAGCCGACAGAGTGATCGAGCAGACCAGGCACGGTCACGCCTCCTTGGCGTCGCCAGCAGCCGTCTTCGCGGCCGGCTGGAACTCGGGGTTGATGAGGAGCCGCTCGGCGACGGACGCGCCGACGTCGACCGGGGTGTCACGGGTGAACTCGATGCCCTCGCACACGCAGGCGTCGAAACCACCCACGTAGACGACACGGACGATCGACGACGGCATGCGTTCGCTCCTAGATCCGGGCCTCGTACCTGACGGTGAACTGCACGTCGGCGCGGTGCCCGCCCGACGGACTCGTGTCCCACGTGATGACGTCCGCGCCACCGACCTGCGCCAGCAGCCGCTGCAGCCCCGGCACCAGCCCCAGCGACCCGTCCGCACGGACCGCAGCCTCGACACCCGCGAGTGCCGCGAACGCCCCGTCGAGAGCGTCCAGCGGGTCCGGGTTCCCCGACTGCGCCGACGCCAGACACCGGATCTCCCCGGACTCGTCACGGCTCCGCGCCGGCCCCATCGTCGCCTGAGCCTGCTCCCACCGGCCGGCGTCGCCGTCACCGACGTACCCGATCACCACGTAGTCGCC
>FRDC01003424.1_pt1 | contig 13789 bp, 11 predicted proteins | sample 1106171 | NCBI WGS metagenome assembly FRDC01 (sample SAMEA3930566, study PRJEB13176) | freshwater metagenome | biome: Drinking water system; feature: drinking water; material: water | place: Singapore | collected 2014-12-20
ACGCCAGGGCGCGACCATCGGCGCGGCGGCCGGGGCGCTGCTGGGCAACCAGCTGTCGAAGGAAGATGATCCCTGCGGTTATGGCTTTGGGGGCTACAACAATGACCGCCGCTATGGCACCGAGCGGGTCTACTGGCGCGACGGCGACCGCCGCTACTAGGCGAACCGCCGCCGGTTCTCGGCCGTCCGCAGCGTGGAGCGCACAAAGTCGGCGGGCGGATCGGTTTCAGCCAGGACCTGCTCCTTGATGGCGCGGGGCTCGCCGAACAGGTGGCCCTGGCCCATGCCGACATCGAGCTCGAGGATGTCGACGATCTGCCGCTCGCTCTCGACCTTCTCGGCGATCACCTCGATGCCGTAGCGGCGGGTCAGATGGGCGAAGTCGGCGGCCTGGATGTCGGGCATGGAATGGATCGGCGCGGCGCCGTCCAGATCCAGCAGCTGTTCGATCAACAGGTCGGCGGCGACCTTGATGAACTTCACGTCCGAGCGTTGCAGGTCGGCGAAGTCGAGGTCCAGCGTCTGGACCTTGTCGATGGAGAAGCGGAAGCCGAGATCGGCCAGCTTGGCCATGTTGCGCGCCTCGACCGCGCCGCGCGCGTCGAAGGTCGCCTGACCCAGCTCGAAAATCAGGGCCTGGTTCAGGTCGCGGTTCTCGCTGAGAAAATCCAGGAACTGCGGGAAGAAGGTCTCGTCCCCCAGGGACGACAGGGCGACGTTGCAGAACACCCCGACCTTGCGGTCCTGCCGCGCCAGCCGCCGCACGATCTGGGCGCAACGGAACAGCAGCAGGTTGTCGATGGCGGGGACCAGCCCCTCGCTCTCGGCCGCCGACAGATATTCCGCCGGCATCATCACCCGGTCGGTCGAGTCGCGCAGGCGGGTGAAGCTTTCATAGAAGACGGTCCGGCGCTGGGGCAGGCTGACCACCGGCTGCAGATACAGATCGACGCGGTTTTCGGTCAGGGCGTCGTGCACGGTCTTCAGGAGCGCATTCGACTGCTGCACCCGACGCGCCTCGTGCGGGCTCGCGGCGGCCACCGGCGCGGCGGCGAGACGTTCATCGATGGAGGCGCTCATCTGCTGGATCAGGTTCTCCAGCATGCGGACTTCGCCGGTCAGGGTCTCGGTGCGCGACAGGGCGCCGGTCTCGATGGCCTGGGCCAGTTCGGTCAGCGCCCCTTGCGTCGACTCCATCGCATCGGCCAGCAGGCGGTGAGCCTCGCGCACCTGCTCGATCTCCTTGCGCAGCGCCGCGCGCTGGCCGAAGCCGTCGATATAGAGATGCACCGCCCCGAACAGGGCGAAGGTTCCCAGCGTCGCCGCCACGCCCGCGCCGATGCCCAGTTCGGCGCGCCACAGGAACGCGCCAACCGTCATGGCCAGGAACAGATGGCCGAAGAACAGGAAGCTGGTGGTCAGGGCGCGCATGAAGGGTCGATACGTCTTCCCGGATGGAATCGGCCGAGTATCGGGCTATCAGGGGCGGGCGGCTAGTGCGCGCCGCAAAGAAACCGCTGGAGGGCCCACGCCATGGAACTGTTCGACCTGACCGGCAAGGTCGCCGTCATCACCGGCTCGTCCAAGGGGATCGGCAAGGCCATCGCCGAGCGGCTGGCCGAACACGGCGCACGGGTGGTCATAAGCTCGCGCAAGGCGGGACCCTGCGACGAGGTGGCGAACGCCATCAATGCGAAGCACGGCGAGGGCCGGGCCATCGCCATTCCCGCCAACATCGCGTCGAAGGAAGACCTGCAACGGCTGGTGGACGAGACCAACGCCGCCTGGGGCCGGATCGACATCCTGGTCTGCAACGCCGCGACCAACCCCTATGCCGGGCCGATGGCGGGCATCAATGACGAGCAGTTCGGCAAGATCCTGCAGAACAATGTGGTCTCCAACCACTGGCTGATCCAGATGGTCGCGCCGCAAATGCTGAAGCGGAAGGACGGATCAATCATCATCGTCTCGTCGATCGGCGGCCTGCGCGGCAACAGCCTGATCGGCGCCTACAACATCTCCAAGGCGGCGGACATGCAGCTGGCGCGGAACCTCGCCGTCGAGTGGGGGCCGTCGAACGTGCGGGTCAACTGCATCGCCCCCGGCCTGGTCCAGACCGACTTCGCCCGGTACCTGTGGGAGAACCCCGACCTGCTGAAGCAGGTGACGGAGCCCGCGCCGCTCAAGCGCATCGGCCAGCCGGACGAGATCGCGGGCGCGGCGGTCTATCTGGCGTCGCCGGCCTCGACCTATATGACCGGCCAGACCCTGGTGGTGGACGGCGGGATCACCATTGCCTGGTGAGAACAAGGTCAGTCTGAGCCAGGACCTGATCTGGCGGCTGGAGGGCGCGGCCTTCGCTGGCTTCCTCGGCCTCATGCGCCTGCTGGGGCTGGAGCGGGCCTCGGCGCTGGGCGGGCGACTGCTGCGCTGGCTGGGGCCAAAGACGGGCACGCACAGGACTGTGATCCGCAACCTGCGCATCGCCTTTCCCGACATGGACCGCGCCGAACGCGAACAGCTGGCGCTGGACCAGTGGGAACAGACCGGCCGAGCCTTCGCCGAGACGGCGGTGATGGATCAACTGACGCTGGCGTCAGGGCGCATCGAAATCGTGGGGCTGGAGCGGCTGCACGCCATTCGCGACAGCGGTCGGCCGGTGGTCTTCGTCGGCGGCCACATGGCCAATATCGAGACTTTGGCGGTGACCATCACCGGCTCGGGCGTGCCGTGTCAGATCACCTATCGGGCCGCCAACAATCCCTACGTCGACCGGCAGATCGTGGCGCTCCGCGCCGCCTATGGGGTCAGGCTGTTCGCGCCCAAGGGCGGCGACGGCGCCCGCGAACTTCTGGCCGGCATGGCGCGCGGCGAGAGCGTCGCCCTGATGAACGACCAAAAGTTTTCGGAAGGACCGGAGGTCCGATTCTTCGGCCAGCCGGTGAACGCCGCGCCGGGCCCGACGCGGCTGGCGTTGAAGTTCGGGACGGTGATGCAGCCGCTGTCCGTTGTGCGTTTGCCCGGCGTGCGCTTTCGCGTCACCGTCCACGATCCCATCGAGATCACGCCGACAGGCGACCGCCAGGCCGACATCCAGCGCGGGGTTCAGGCGATCACCACCTTAATCGAGGCGCGGGTGCGCGAAAATCCCGTGGACTGGTTCTGGGTCCACAAGCGGTGGCCCGACCGGGTCTACGCGGCGCTGGAATCCCCGGACTCCTCGCGCGGCTGATCCGTGGAGCGGCGCAGAGGGCCGCGATAGTTGGTCGTGTCCGTACGCCGGCGGTCGGGCCCGAAATAGCTTTCGGTCTTCACGAAGGGCCTGGGGCGGACGATGCAGGCCTGGATCCGGTCGAAAATGGCCTTGGCGGTGATCGGCTTGACCACGAACTCGGTGACACCGGCGTCGCGCGCCTCGAACACCCGGCTCTTTTCCGAATGGCCGGTCATCATGATGATCGGCAGATAGGGATTGACGCTGTCCGGGCTGTTGCGGACCAGGCGGGTGAACTCCACCCCGTCCAGCGGGAACATGTTGAAATCGACGATGGCCAGATCGACCGGGTGGTCGCGCATGCACTCTAGCGCCGCCGCGCCGTCCGACACCTCGCGAATCTTCCGGATGCCCGCCGACTGCAGGATCGCCGAGGTGATCGCGCGCATGTGCTGGTTGTCGTCGACCTGCAGGATGTTGAGGGACTGAAGGGCGGACATTCGGTGCGGGCGTTCGGGCCAGTCTCGTTTTGAGGTCAGAGAGGCTAACCGCCCGACGGTTACCCGTCCATGACCGGATTACAGATTATCAATGTTCTGAAACCGGTTACCGTTTCAAATTCCGACGAAAAGCGACGGGTCCATGTTCCGGTCCCGCCATTTCATGCGCCAGCACAGGTGCGGCCCAGTCGCCCTCCCGGTCATGCCGACCCGCCCCAGCGAATCGCCGCGCGCCACCGTTTGACCTTCCTGCGCCAGCAGCCGCGACTGATGCAGATAGGCGGTGACCAGCCCCTGGCCGTGGTCGATCAGGATCAACCCGCCCTCGAAATGCATGCCCTCTCGCGCCAGGACCACGCGGCCCGGCGCGGGCGCGCGCACGAGGGTTCCCTGAGGCGCGGCCAGGTCGATGCCGTAATGGGGGCGGGCCGGCGTGCCGTTCAGAATGCGTTGCGCGCCCCAGCGGCTGGTGACGCGGAACCCCTCTAGCGGCCAGACGAAGCCGTCGCGGAACCCGTCGGCGTCGATGCGGCTGGCGAAGGCCTCGGTCTTGATAGCCACCTGTTCGGCGATGAGGGCCTGAAGCGCTGGATCGTCGGGCGCGTCGACCGTCGCGGGCGGCAGGCCGTCGATCCGCGAGGTCGGGAAGCCGCCGCGCGCGATGCTGAGGGTCCGGCTGGCGCTGCGCTCGCCCGCGCGGGCCTCGATCTGGACGCTGGGCCCGCAGGCGTGGTCGAAGCCGACGACGAACCAGCCGTCGGCCGAGGCGGCGGTCAGGGCCTCTCCATCGACAAAAATCAGGGCTTGGGGCCACGTCCGCCCGACCACGCCACCGCCCTGCACGAACCGGCCGCGCAGTCGCAGGCCGTCGTCCTGGGCGAAGACCGGCGGGGCGGCCAGACCGGCGGCCGCGCCCAGCACCAAGGCGCGGCGGTCGGGCTTCATGCCTCGGCGCCCGCCCGTTCCAGAAACTCGGCCGGCCCCCAGTAGGCCTCCTGCCTGTCGGCCGACCAGTAGCGCAGGGCTTCCAGCGGGATCGGCCGCCCCGACACGGCGCAGCGCACGAAGCGTCCGGGGCGCAGCACGGCGTATTCGCCGTCGCTGTAGTGCAGGGTGGCGGGCGGTTCGTCGCGGGGAATCTTTGCGGTGCGGCTCGGCATGCCGCCGTTATCGCAAACCGGGCTGGTTCAGAAAAGGTCGCCTTGACCAGGCGGAGGCGGCTTCGGTTTCGGTGTGGCTGACCGGACGCGGGAGAGCGGCGCATCGCCCTCGACCACAGCCCCGCGCGCGCCGTCGGGGAACACCAGCCTGACCGCCTGGCCCGGCGACAGGGCGGCGGCGGCTGTCAGCCAGGCGCCGTCATTGGCTTCAACTCTCGCGAAGCCGGGCTTGGGCGTAGCCGGGTTGAGCGACGCCAGCGCCCGCGACAGGGCGGCGAGGCTGCGCTCCGCCTTTTCGATGCGCCGGTCGGCGGCGGGGCGAAGGCGGAAGTCCAGACCAGTCAACCGATCCCGACGCTGCTCGTTGGCGCGTTGCAAAAGACTGATATTCAGCCGGCTTGAGACGCCAGCGAGGCGCTGAGCATGAAATGCACGGTGAACGTCGCGCGCCGACCCCAGCCGGCTGGCGGCATGGTCCAGCCTCTGGCGCGGCAGGGCCAGCAGGTCGTCGGGCCGGGCGGGCAGGCCACGCGCGGCGGCTCTCAGCCGGGTCCGGCGATCCTCCAGCAGTCGCCCCCCGGCGCGCGCCAGCCGCCGGTCATAACCCGCCACGGCGTATTGCAGGTCGGCCAGAACCGGCGTGGCGATCTCCGCCGCCCCCGTCGGCGTGGGCGCGCGGCGGTCCGAGACGAAGTCGATCAGGGTGGTGTCCGTCTCGTGCCCCACGGCCGAGATGAGGGGGATGGACGCCGCCGCCACCGTCCGCGCCAGCCCCTCGTCGTTGAAGCACCACAGGTCCTCGACCGAGCCGCCGCCGCGCGCGACGATCAGCAGGTCGGGCCGGGGGATGGGGCCGTCGGGCCGCATGGCGTCGAAGCCCTTGATCGCGCCGCCGACCTGACCACAGGCCGCATCGCCCTGGACCACCACGGGCCAGACGATCACCCGGCACGGCCAGCGCTCGGCGATGCGGTGCAGGATGTCGCGGATCACCGCGCCGGTCGGCGACGTCACCACCCCGATCGTGCGCGGCAGATAGGGCAGCGGGACCTTGCGCTCGCGATCGAACAGCCCCTCGCCCGCCAGCTTGGCCTTCAATTTCTCGAACAGCGCCATCAGCGCGCCCGCGCCGGCCAGCTCCATCCGCTCGATGACGATCTGGTATTTGGACCGGCCGGGATAGGTGGTCAGCTTCCCCGTCGCGATCACCTCGATCCCGTCCTGCGGCGCGAAGGCGAGCGCGTTCACCTGCCCCTTCCACATCACGCCGTCGATCACCGCGGCATCGTCCTTCAGCGCCAGATAGACGTGGCCCGAGGCGGCCCGCTTGTAGCCCGAAATCTCGCCGCGCAGCCGGACGTGGCCGAACTCGCCCTCCACCATCCGCTTCAGCTTGAAGCTCAGCTCGCCCACCGACAGCGCGAGCGCGTTGTCGCCGGGGCGCTCCTCGGCTAGCAGCCGGGCATCATCGGTATCGGATAGGAACTCTGGCATGAACGTCCTGCTGCTGGGCTCAGGCGGCCGCGAACACGCATTGGCGTGGAAACTGGCGCAATCGCCGACCCTCGATACGCTCTATGCCGCGCCAGGCAACCCCGGCATCGCGCAGCATGCGACGTGCGTCGCCCTCGACGCGACGGATCACGCCGCGGTGATCGATTTCGTGCGGGCGCAAGCGATTGGCCTGGTCGTGATCGGCCCCGAAGCGCCGCTGGTCGATGGGCTTGCCGACAGTTTGCGCGCCGCAGGCGTCCCCGTCTTCGGCCCCGACAAGGCCGCCGCGCAGCTGGAAGGGTCGAAGGGTTTCACCAAGGATCTGTGCTGCCGCGCCGACATCCCGACCGCCGGCTATGTCCGCGTCGACAATCGTCGCGACGCGGAGGCCGCCCTCGCCGCGACCTTCGGCTATCCCGTCGTCATCAAGGCGGACGGCCTCGCCGCGGGCAAGGGCGTGGTGATCGCGACCAGCGAGGCGGAGGCGGCGCAGGCGTTCGACGCGATGTTCGCGCAGGGCGACGCGCCCGTGGTGCTCGAGGAATTCCTGGAGGGCGAAGAGGCCAGCCTGTTCGTCCTGACCGACGGGACCGCGCTCCTCCCGTTCGGCAGCGCGCAGGATCACAAGCGCGTCGGCGAGGGCGATACCGGCCCCAATACCGGCGGCATGGGCGCCTACAGCCCCGCCCCCGTCCTCACCCCCGACCTGGAGGAGCGTGCGATCGCCGAGATCGTCGCGCCCACCGTCAAGGCGATGCGGGAGGAAGGCATGCCGTTCAGCGGCGTCCTCTACGCCGGGTTGATGCTGACCCGGACGGGTCCGAAGCTGATCGAATATAACGCCCGCTTCGGCGACCCCGAATGCCAGGTGTTGATGATGCGCTTCCAGGGCGATCTGCTTGCCGTGATGCTGGCCACCGCCGAAGGCCGGCTCGCGCTGCTCGGCGACATCGCCTTTTCGGACGACACCGCAATGACGGTCGTCCTCGCCGCAGCGGGCTATCCGGGCACCCCCAAGGCCGGCGGCGCGATCCGCGGCATCGATGCGGCGGAAGCGACCGGCGCGATCGTCTTCCAGGCAGGCACGAAGCAGTCCGGCGATACGCTGGCAGCGTCCGGCGGCCGCGTCCTGGCCGTCACCGCCACCGGCCCCGACATCCGCGCCGCCCGCGACGCGGCCTATCGCGGCGTCGACGCCATCGACTTCGCCGACGGCTTCTGCCGCCGCGACATCGGCTGGCGCGAACTGGCGCGATAAGGGACGCCAACCGACACCCTCGCCCACACCCACACCCACACCGTCATTCCCGCGAAAGCGGGAATCCATGACCTCTGACGTTTCGGCTGGAGGCGCGACGCTAGCGTGTCTGGATTCCCGCCTTCGCGGGAATGACGACGAAGGGTAGCGGGACACAAAAAAGGCCCGCCGGATCGCTCCGACGGGCCTTTTCTCATACCGAACGCACCGATCAGAAGTTGATCGTCGTCCCGATCGCGATGTTGCGACCCAGCGAGTCATAACGCTGCGGGATCGTGTTCCCGCGGGCCAGGCTGATATTGTACGAATCCGGCACGATCGGCGCCGCCTTGTCGAGCAGGTTGTTCGCGATCAGGCGCAGCGAGAACTGCTTGGCGATCGCGAAGTTGAGCGCGAGGTCGAAGTAATTCGCCGGGGCGACCCGGTAATAGCTCGTCCGTGCACGCGCCGCCGTGCCGCCGATCGCCGGATCACCCGAATTGTCGGCGTTGGTCAGCGACCCCACATAGCGCCAGTTGAACGATGCACTGAAGCCGCGCCCTTCGGTCGTATAGGTCGCGCGCAGGCCGTGGCTCCACTTCGGGATCAGCTGGCCGCAGCCGTTGCCGTAATAGCCCGCACAGTTGCGCTCGGGCTGCACCGGCGAATCCTGGCCCCCGGCGAAGGTGGTCAGCGAGCCGTTGAAGCTCCAGTCGATGCGGCCCGCGCTGCCCAGCTCCATCGGATATTGCGCCTGGAAGTCATAGCCGCGCGCGATCGAGGTGTAATAGTTGCTGGTGCCCTGACGGATAAAGCCCGTCGTCGGGTTGCTCGCCGCGTTCGAGAACAACGTGCCGTTCGCGTTGCGGACGATGCCCTGGCAGAAGAATTGGTCGCCGCCCGAGCGCAGACAGCCATCGGTGTAATAGCTGTAATCGTTGTAGCCCAGCGAGTTGTCGATCTTGATCCGATACCGGTCGACCGAGAACACCAGGCCGCGCACGAACCGCGGCTTCAGCACCAGGCCATAGGTCTGCGTGTACGCCGTCTCCGGATCGGCGGTGAAGCCGCCCGAGCGCACGGTGCAGGCTGCGGTGCCGTTCGGCGTCGTGCCGTTGCTGCACAACAGGCTGGTGCTGCCATATAGCGCGTCGGACAGGCCGGTCGCTCGGCACACCTCACGCGAGGCGAGCGGCGCGCCATAGGTCACGCCATTCGGGCCGGGGATCGGCGTCGGCGCGCAGAAGTCGTTGAACGTGCCCGCACCGCCGGCGGCGAAGTCGATGTTCGTCGCCTGCCGGATCTCGACCACCGTCGGCGCGCGCTGCGCCTTGTTGAACGAGGCGCGGAAGGTGATGTCCTTCACCGGTGCGTAGATGCCCTCGATCTTCCAGGTGTTGAAGGTCGACGGATTGCTGCTGTACTTCGACAGGCGATAGCCGCCGTTGACCTGCGCCAGCTCGACGAACGGCTTGTGCTCGATCAGCGGCACCTGCACTTCGGCGTTGGCTTCCCACACGTCCTGGCTGAGATAGCTGTCGGTGCCGCCCAGCGCGCTGCGATAGCTGGCGTCGGCGGTCGATTTCAGCGTGTCCTTGCGATATTCGGCGCCCAGCGCGATCGCCACGCCCTGTTCGGCGAACGGCGAGGTGATGCCGTATTTGCCCAGGTCGCCGCTGACGTTGGCGAGCACGTCGTACAGCGTCCCCGTCGTCTGCGACGTGCCCGTCGTGAACAGATAGCTGATCAGCGCCGGATTGGTGTCGCCCGCACTGAAGATGTCGAAGGGCACGCAGCCTGCCGCGCCGCTCGCGCAGACGGGGTTCGCGGCGGTGCCACCGACGTTCACCGCATTCTGCAGATTGCCGGGGGTGCGGAAGCTCGGGATATAATCCTGATGGTTGCGCGCATAGACGCCGCCGACGTCATAGGTCCACGCATCGCCCACCTTGCCGCGCACGCCGCCGGTCAGGCGCACGCCGGTGTTGACGAAGGTGTCGGGGCGGTCGTTCATCTCGCCCAGGCGATAGGCGAGGCTGACCGGCACGCTGGTCGCACCCGCGACGCCGCAACCGATCGCGGTCGCTTGGCTGGCCGACAGGAAGGGGTTGGCGCAGGACACGTTGACCGTGCCGCTCGCGATCGTCGGATAGTTGGTGTACGACTTGTCGCGGAACCACAGGCCCGACGCGTAGAGCTCCGCCTCCGGCGCCAGCTCGGCGGTCACGAAGCCACCGGCGTTCACGCGCTCGCTGGGACGCTGATAGGCATAGCCGCTGAAATAGTTGGACGCATTGCCCTGGCCCGCGCCGAACGGCACGAAGGTGCGCGTGCCATTGGGGTTGTTGACCAGCTGCGCGCCGGCATTCGGGCCCGACTGCGGCGTGATGAGGCCGCTCGTCGAGCTGCTCGGCGTCAGGCCGCACGACAGCGGGCCGTTGAGCTGCAGCTGCGTCAGGTAACAGCCGGCGTTCGAGCGCGAGGTCAGCGCGATCTCGTCGGTGTTCTTGTAATTGACGAAGCCGCTGACATGGACCTTGTCGTCGAAGAAGCCGTGGCCCGCGGTCAGCGTCAGGTCGGCCCGGCCGCCGTCGTTGGTCCAGCCACGCGGCGACGTGAAGCCCGCCGCACGCGCCAACGGCGACACGACCGTGTCCTTGTTGTTATGATTGTAGAAATTGTAATTGGCGTCGAGCTGCAGCCCTTCGAAATCCTTCTTCAGGACGAAGTTGACCACGCCCGCAACCGCGTCCGATCCATAGACCGACGAGGCGCCGCCGGTCAGCACGTCGACGCGCTCCAGCAGGGTCGCCGGGATGATGCCCGTGTCCTGGCCGTTCTGCGTGCCCAGGCGCTTGCCGTCGATCAGCACCAGCGTGCGCTCGAAGCCCAGGCTGCGCAGCTTGATGCGCTGGCGCCCGTCGGAATCGTTGTAGGTCTGCTGCGCGTCCGGCGCGATCTGCGGCAAGCGGTTCAGCACGTCCTCGACGTTGACCGCGGCCTGCGCGCGGATGTCAGCGGAGGTGACCGAGGTGATCGGCGCGGCGGCGGTGACGTTGGGGCGAACGATGCGCGTGCCCGTCACGACGATATCGCCACCCGGCTGTGCGGCCGGCGGCGTCTCGCCCGCGGCGGTCGCGGCCTTGGCGGCGGCTTCCTGCGGCGATTGTCCGATATTGGTATCGTCGGTCGTGGTGGTCTGTGCCAGCGCGGGTGCGCTCACCATCGCCAGGCTGCCTGCCAGCGCCACGAGCGAAACCCCATTCTTCCCAATCATAGCCTTGCCTCTCACCGAGGCTCGCTACCATGGAGCCTCTTTACGTCAGACAAGTTTTCCTATCCGGGAGACGGCGTCAATACCGCAGTGATACCTTTGCATACCATTTTGTCACCGCTGTGACAGGAAAGCATCACTCACCCTTTCGCCACGCCGAGCCGTGCGACGCGGGCGCCGAACGCCCGCCCGCACGACGCACTCGTTCATGCAGCGTTCGGATTGTGGCGCGATCAGCCCAGTTCGGCGCGCAGCGGGCGGGCGAGCAGCGCGCCGATCACGTCCGCCGCGGGGGCGCCATCGAGCAGGCGGCACACCGCCGCGGTCACCGGCATGTCGACGCCGGCCTCCGCCGCCGCCTCGGCGAGCACCGGTGCGGTGAACGCGCCCTCCGCCACCGTCCGCCGGTCGGCGAGCAGATCGGCCGCGGCGCGCCCCTGCCCCAAGCCCAACCCCAGCGAGAAATTGCGGCTGCTCGTCGACGAACAGGTCAGCACCAGATCGCCCAGCCCCGACAGGCCGGCGAGCGTCTCCGCGCGCGCGCCACGCGCCAGGCCGAAGCGCGTCATCTCGGCGAAGCCGCGCGCGATCAGCGCCGCGCGCGCATTCTGCCCCAGCCCCGCGCCCTCCACCACGCCGCACGCGATCGCGAGCACGTTCTTCACCGCCCCGCCGATTTCCGCGCCAATCACGTCGCGGCTGGCATAGGGGCGGAAGTGCGGCGCCGCGAGCCGCGCGGCCAGCGCCTCGCCCAGCGCTTCGTCCGCCACCGCCAGCGTCACCGCGGTCGGCAGGCCCGCCGCCACCTCATGCGCGAAGGTCGGGCCGGAGAGCACGGCGATCGGCGCCTGCGGATGGACGGCCGTCGCCACCTCACCCACCAGCCGCCGCGTCCCCGCCTCGATCCCCTTGGCGCACAGCACGAGCGGCCGCGTACCGACGTCGACCTGCGCGAGTACGCCGCCCACATGCTGCGCCGGCGCGACGACCAGCAGCGCATCCGCTGCATCGAGGTCGCCGAAATCGGACGTCGCGCGGATCGACGGCGACAGCGGCACACCGGCCAGGAACAGCCGGTTTTCGTGGGATTCGTTGATCCCCGCCACCACCTCCGGCTCGCGCGCCCACAGCGTCACCGGTTCGCCGCGATGCGCCGCGACCTGCGCCAGTGCCGTACCCCAGGCGCCGCCGCCGATGACCCCGATCTTCATGCTGCTCATCCCTGGACGCCCAACCTCACACACTCCGTTCGCCCTGAGCCTGTCGAAGGGCACCGTGCCGCGGGCATAGCGTTCGCGGATGGCCGTGCTTCGATAGGCTTAGCACGAACGGGGATAAGACATCATGCCATTGCCGTCACGCGTCACGCGTCACGCCTTCACCCCCGCACCGCGCACCGCCTCTGCCCCCGGATCGAGCGGCCACCTGGCCCGCGCCGGCGTATCGAGCGGATCGGTCAGCCCGGCGGCGAAGCGCTCCGCCCCCGCCCAGCCGATCATCGCGGCATTGTCGGTGCACAGCCACAGGGGCGGGGCGACGAAGCGCAGGCCATGCTCGGCGGCGAGCGCCTGCAACGCCGCACGCACCGCACCGTTCGCCGCGACCCCGCCCGCGACGACCAGTGCCGTCGCTTCGACACCGGCGATTCCCCGCCGCGTCCGGTCGATCAGGCAATCGACCACCGCCGCCTGGAAGGATGCGGCGATATCCTCGGGCGCATGATGCCCCACCGCCCGCGCCACCGCGCTCTTGAGGCCGGCGAAGGAGAAATGCGGCTCGGCCGATCCCTTCAGCGGCCGTGGCAACGGCACGACCGGCTGCCCCAGCGCCGCCGCCTTTTCCACGTTCGGCCCGCCGGGAAAGCCCAGGCCCAGCAGCTTCGCGGTCTTGTCGAACGCCTCGCCCGCGGCATCGTCGATCGTCGTCGCGATCCGGCGATAGCGGCCGACACCCTCGACCAGCAGCAGCTGGCAATGCCCGCCCGATACCAGCAGCAGCAGATAGGGAAAGGCGAGGTCCGGATCGGACAGCCGCGGGCTCAGCGCATGCCCCTCCAGATGATTGACCGCGACGAACGGCTTGTTCGCGGCATGGGCCAGCGCCTTGCCGGTGACGAGGCCCACCATCACGCCGCCGATCAGCCCCGGCCCCGCGGTCGCCGCGATCGCATCGACCTGATCCAGCCGCAGCCCGGCATCCTGCAGCGCCGCTGCGACCAGCGGCTCCAGCGCCTCGACATGCGCGCGCGCCGCGATTTCGGGCACCACGCCGCCGAAGGGCGCATGCGCCGCCTCCTGTCCCGCAAGCCGGTGGCTGAGCACCTGCCGGTCGCTGGTGATGAGCGCGGCGGCGGTTTCGTCGCACGAGGATTCGAGGCCGAGGATGATCCGGGGGGGCATGGCCGGCCTTCTATCGCGCCGCACGGAGGTTGTCGAAGGGTGGGGGTTTGGGCATGGCTGGCGGCAGGATTGTAAAACACCCTCACCCTTCGCCGCCTTTGGCGGCTCTTCCCTCTCCCGGCGGGAGAGGGAGGNNGGAGGGAGGCGCGCAGCGCCGGAAGGGTGAGGGTGTGAATGGATGAAACGATGGCGATCAGGTTCAAACTCGGCACGCGCGGATCGCCGCTGGCGCTGACCCAGGCCAATATGGTCCGCGATGCTTTGTGCGCCGCCCACGGCTGGGCGCCGGACGAGATCGACCTCGTCGTCATCCGCACCACCGGCGACCGCGTGCAGGACCGCGCACTCGCCGAGATCGGCGGCAAGGCGCTATGGACCAAGGAACTCGACCGGGCGCTCGTCGCCCGCGAGATCGACGCCGCGGTCCATTCGATGAAGGACGTCGAAACGATCCGGCCGGCCGAGATCCGCATCGCCGCGATGCTGCCGCGCGCCGACGTGCGCGACCGGC
>FRDC01001429.1_pt1 | contig 13765 bp, 11 predicted proteins | sample 1106171 | NCBI WGS metagenome assembly FRDC01 (sample SAMEA3930566, study PRJEB13176) | freshwater metagenome | biome: Drinking water system; feature: drinking water; material: water | place: Singapore | collected 2014-12-20
GCCAATCAGTACGGCAACCTTGGCAACGTCTACGAAACCCGCGGCGAGCTGGATCGCGCCGTTGAATACTATGAGCAGTCGCTGGCATTGAACCGGGAGCTGGGGCGCAAGGAAGGCATGGCGAGCGACTACGGCAACCTTGGCATCGTCTACCGAACCCGCGGCGAGCTCGACCGCGCGGTTGAATACTATGAGCAGTCGCTGGCATTGAACCGGGAGCTGGGGCGCAAGAAAGGCATGGCCAATCAGTACGGCAACCTTGGCAACGTCTACCGCACCCGCGGCGAGCTCGACCGCGCCGTTGAATACCATGAGCGCTCACTGGCAATCGAAAAGGAGCTGGGGCGCAAGGAAGGCATGGCTGCTCAGTACGGCAACCTCGGCATCGTCTACGAAACCCGCGGCGAGCTCGACCGCGCGGTTGAATATTATGAGCGCTCGCTGGCAATCGAAAAGGAGCTGGGGCGCAAGGAAGGCATGGCCAATCAGTACGGCAACCTTGGCAACGTCTACCGCATTCGCGGCGAGCTCGACCGCGCGGTTGAATATTGGAAACAATCCTTGGCGCTATTTCAACAACTGGGTGCTAAAGACAAAGTGGCTTTGGTTCAATCCTGGCTGGATGCGACTGAGCAAGAAGGGGCCGATTGACTTATCCGGTTGTCGGTCGCTGAAAATCGAAGGTCATTGCAGCGGATTGACCCCGGTGCAGCGTTCGCCGATCCAGTGTGCCGCGGTTTGCGCCGATGCGTGTACCGGCATGCCGCTGACGGTGCTATCGAATTCGGTGCTGCCGGTGAAACGTTCCGGGTTGATAAAAGTACCCTCGGCAGTGCCGGTTCCTTGAAAATGCTGGTTGTCGCAGGTCAGTTCGAGTCGATAGCGATTGCCGGTGCGGGTGGCGTTTTGCACGGTGCAGCCGGACCGGTGTTCGTAGAAATACCGGGGGATGTCTTCTTTGGCCATGGCTTCGGTGATGCAGAGGTGCGAGGTGGCGGCGCCGTTTTCTATTTTCGGCAGTTTCAAGCCATAGCGCCGGGCGAGGTCGCTGAGTTGTTGCATATGTTCCGCGGGAATGTGCGGCACCAGCGACAGCAGGTCGGAACGGGTGGTGACTTCCCATAAGCCGGGGCGAATATGCTGGTGTGCATATGCAGGCGTCATGATGAAGCTGAGGAGCAGGGTGCAGAGTATTGTTCGCATGATGGCTTTGCCGTTCGGAGTGATAGTGAGCGTTTCATAAATTATTGCACGCCAGTTTAGCGGAAAACTCATTCATTCCGCAGAAATCCGCGGGGCATGCGGATTTCCTATAATTCATTTCTATATCATTATAATCAATTATTATTTCTGGTTATAAGATGTTTACTGTATATTCCGTAGCTTTGCGCGGAATGTAAGACTATGGAATGGCAAGGCTGGTTTACCTTGGGTTTGTGCGGCACGGTGCTGGCGACGTTGATTTTTACCAAGATCGGTCCGCATTTGATCATGATCGGCGCATTGACGATCCTCAGTGTAACCGGGATTTTAAAAAGCGGCGATGTGCTCAGCGGCTTCAGCAATTCGGGTTTGATTACGGTGGCGGGGATGTTCGTGGTTGCCGCCGGGATGCATGCTTCCGGCGCCATCGATTTGCTGGTGAATACCCTGTTAGGCCGCCCTAAAACCTCGCGCGCCGCGCTGAACCGGATGTTCTGGCCGGTTGCATTTTTAAGCAGTTTTCTCAATAACACGCCGGTTGTCGCGACGATGATCCCGGCGATTTACAGTTGGTCGCGTAAAATCGGGATTTCGCCTTCCAAGCTGATGATTCCGCTGAGTTATACGGCGATTCTGGGCGGTACTGTGACGCTGATCGGCACCAGTACCAATCTGATCGTGAACGGCCAATTTCAAACGTTGACCGGTGAAGCCGGTTTTTCCCTGTTTTCAATTACGCCGGTCGGCGTGCCGGTGGCGATTGCCGGTTTTTTATTCATGTGGCTGGCTTTTCCAAAATTGCTGCCTGACCGCAAGCAAGGCGAAGCTTTTTCTAATCTGCGCGAGTTTACCCTTGAAGTTTCTATCGACCCGAACGGCCCATTGGTCGGAAAAACCGTCGAGCAAGCCGGACTCCGGCATCTGCAGCGAGTTTATCTGGTGGAAATCGAGAGGAACAGTACCGCGCTGGCGGTCGTTTCTTCGGAAGAAGTGCTGCAAGGCGGCGACCGGCTGGTGTTTGCGGGCGATACCGACGCAATTTCCGATCTGTTGCGCATCAATGGCGTGATTCCGTCCAGCGACGACGGGCAAGTGCATGCGTTTACGCACAGACATCCTGAGAGACGGTTGGTCGAAGCAGTGGTATCCCCGCATTGTTCGGCGATCGGGTACGCTATCCGCGAAGCCCGTTTCCGTGCCCGCTATGGCGCAGCGGTGCTGGCTGTGGCGCGAAATGGCGAGCGCATCAAGGGAAATCTCGGTAACATCATTTTGCAGCCGGGCGATACCCTGTTGCTGGAAGCCCGGCCGGCGTTCGTTACGCGCCAGCGTTACAACAAGGATTTTTTACTGATTAACGATCTGAACACCGAAGCGCCGCGGCATGACCGGGCTTTTATCGCGTGGGCTATTTTGCTGGGGATCGTGGCGCTGGCGAGCTTTGAGGTGATTACCATGCTCAATGGCGCTTTGATCGGCGCTTGCATGATGATCATTACCGGCTGTTGTTCACCCAGCCAGGCGGAAAAGAGTCTGGATCTGACGGTTATTTTGACGATCGCGGCGTCGTTTGCACTTGGCATGGCGCTGGAAAAAACCGGTGTCGCCAAATTTCTGGCGGGCAATATCGTCGATATCAGCGGAGGAACGCCTTGGCTGTTGTTAATTCTCACGTATATCGCTGTGTCACTGCTAACCGAAGTGATTACCAACAATGCAGCAGCGCTGCTGATGCTGCCGATCGTGCTGGAAATTACCGCAGAGGCTGATTTGAACAATATTCCCTTTGTATTGGCCATCATGATGGCCGCATCCGCCAGTTTTGCAACGCCGCTCGGTTATCAAACTAACATGATGGTGTATGGTCCTGGCGAATACCGTTTCTCGGATTTCCTGAAAGTTGGCATACCGATGAATATCGTCACGGGGATTGTTACGATTACGGTACTCTTGATCGGTTGGCCATTGACTAAATGATGCCGTTCGGAGTAAGTCCGCCTTATTTTTCATTCCTGATTAACTTTGGATTTGTATGATGGTCTAACTTCTGGCTTAGAATTTTTCCGGCGAAGTTATTCAATAAAAAACCGACCTTATTCCTGTCTTTACTGACTTTAACAATCGGTTCTTTTGCCGTTAATAGCAAGCTATATTCGCAGATCGGGAACCGGAGTTTGAAATGGACTTATATGCAGGTATTGCCAAAGAATCAAATCAATCCACGTTAGTTAGAGAATTTTTGGGCCTCACCCAAAATCTTTTTTGCGGGATCCGATTGCTTTGCTTCCGCCGGAATGCGATCGCGCATGCGACGGCTACGCATAATCAATTGGCTCTGCTCGTGGTTTTCTACAGCTTAACCGCACTGGTCATTTCCTATTCGCTGACATCCGAGCCGATCTTCGATTTATTTGGGTTAAGTTATCTTGGAATTGAATTACTGATTGTGCTGATGGTCGGTTTTGTGGTGACAAAGGTTACGCACAACCGGGAGCATTTATTGCTGTTTTTGGTGTTGGCATACAGCGTCTTACCGTTTCTTTATTTGATATCTTTTGTTGCCTTGCCTCAGTTGCCGGATGATTATCTGGAGACGGGTTACACGATTTATGCGATCTGGAGCTTTCTCGTTTGTTTTTTTCTTGCATTGCAACTGCTGGATTACCGAAAAATCAGAGCACTCCTGTTAGCGATTTTTTGGATGAGCGCAACCTATCCTTTGGTGAATGTGCCATTCAGCTTTTGGTACGAAGATTTTGACTATTCAAGGGTGATGGATGCGTATAGCAATGCCGATTTCAGCTACATTAACCAGGAAGAGGTTTACTACAATCAGTATAGGCTTCTGAATAACGCTCTTAGCCCTATCGAACCCGGTAAGGAAGGCGTCACTGATTTATTTTTTGTAGGATTTGGTTCCGATGCGGCTCAGGATGTCTTTATGAGAGAAGTCGATCATGTGCAGCGCGCCATGAATAAAAACCTGGGCGCATCGGGGCGGTCGGTGGTATTAATCAATAACCTGAAAACCATTGATACCACCCCGCTCGCGTCCGCTTCAAATTTAAGGATCGCTTTGAGTCATGTAGGAGGTAAGATGAACCGTGAGGAAGACGTGGTGTTTTTGTACCTTACCAGCCATGGATCGATTAACCACGAGCTTTCAGTCAATATGTGGCCACTCGAACTCAACGACGTGCGGCCTGAAGATATCAAAGCTTACCTCGATGAAGCCGGTATCCGCTGGCGCATTATACTGATTTCAGCGTGTTATTCCGGCGGATTTATTGATGCTTTGCAGGATGATCACAGCTTGATTCTCACTGCAGCCGCCGCCGATAAAACATCCTTTGGCTGCGCTCATGAGAACGAGTATACGTATTTCGGCGAAGCGCTTTTCAGAAGCATAGATGACAGGCCTTACCAATTTATTGAAAACTTCAGCGAGGCTATTGAGAAAATCCGGCAGCGTGAGTTGTCTGAAAACTTAATCCCGTCCGAGCCTCAGTTATTTATCGGTAACGCCATGCGTGAGAAGCTGAAACTGTTGGAACAGGATATGGTCCGGTATGCGCCCGAAAGATTTGCCGCCTACTAATGAAAAACTGAGATGAGTTTTCTAATAACTTATTCCGTGCGTTGTTAACCTTTAACTCTTCCGTTCGTCTGTTCAAATGATTGACTGATTCTTGCTAATTCCGTCAATCGTTTGGATATTTCAAAATTAATACTTTCTTCGGGGTAATTGCCGTTCTGGTCCGCTTCACCCGGCTGTTTTCCGGTGAGCAGCATGATGGCTTGATCGGCGGTTTCCACTGCGTAAATATGAAATGTTCCGGAAGTAACTGCATCGACGACATTTTTGCGTAACATCAGGTGTTGAACATTGGCCGCCGGTATTAACACGCCTTGGTTACCGGTTAGTCCGCGAGCCGCACAGATATCAAAGAAACCTTCTATCTTTTCGTTCACCGCGCCAATTGCTTGGACCTGGCCGAACTGATTGACTGAGCCAGTGATGGCCAGGGATTGGTCAATGGGCGCATTGGCAAGATTGGAAAGCAGTGCGCATAACTCTGCGAGTGAGGCGCTGTCGCCATCGATCATGCCATAAGATTGTTCAAATACCAGACTGGCAGACAGAGCCAGGGGTTGATTTTTTGCATAACGCGCTGTTAGAAATGCGGATAATATCAATACGCCTTTGGAGTGGATAGCACCGGAAAGTTTGACTTCGCGTTCGATATTAACCATATCGCCTTTGCCAAAGCGGGTCGTAGCGGTGATCCGGGTGGGTTGCGCAAAAGCGAATCCGCCCAATTCTATTACCGACAGCCCGTTGACTTGTCCGATCACAGACCCTTGCGTGTCGATCATCAGAATATTGCGCTGAATCGCTTCGTAAAGACGATCCCTGATACGGTCCTGACGACGAATCTGAGCATCAATCGCTTGTTGAATGTCGCTTGCAAGTACAATATCGTGATGCGCTTCTCGCGCCCAGAAATCGGCTTCAACAAGTAAATCGGCGATATTGCGCATATGCATGGATAGCTTCTCCGAGTCACTCGCTAAACGCCCGCTATATTCGATAACACGCGCTACGGCACGTCGGTCGTAAGGCAATAGTCCTTGTTTGCGGACTAATGTGGCGATCAGTTGTGCATAAAGGAAATGATTGTCGGCATTCCACTCGATAGTTTCTTCGAAATCAACAGCTACCTTAAATAACTCGCTAAATTCCGGGTCATATTCCTGCAAAAGATAGTAATAAACACGATCGCCGAATAATATGATTTTGACATCGAGCGGAATTGGTTCGGGTTCGAGCGAAACCGTGTTGACAAGACTATAGAGCTGCCCCAGTGATTCGATATAAATTTTCCGTGCTTGCAGCGCACGTTTCAGTCCTTCCCAAGCAAACGATTGCATCAGCACCTTGCGCACATCCAGGAGCAAATATCCGCCGTTGGCCCGGTGCAAGGCACCTGCTTTAATTAAGGTGAAATTGGTAACCAGTGCGCCAAACTGGGAAAGATATTCGACGCGGCCAATCAAATTGCTATAGGTCGGGTTGTCTTCAAAAATGATCGGCGCACCCTGAGTCTGCGCGTTAGAGGTCAAAACATTGATCTGATAATTGTTGAACGTCTGATGCGTGACGATCGTCATTCCGGAAATATTGATAGATTCATCAGGTTTACGGAAATCATCAACATGGATAACCATGTCTTGTTGAACGGCATCAAAATACTCGAGCACATCGGGTAGATCATGGTAGATCGCACGCAATTCGTCGATCATATGCGCAACGGTTGACAACATCGTGTCGCGGTTTAGTTGCTTGATACGCTCGCTTCGTTCGCGGCGGCGCATGGGTAAATGACTGAGAATTTTTTCCAGCTCCGCTTGCAGTTCCGTGATGGCGGTCTCAATCCGGTCTTTTTCAGCTTGTGGCAGCTTATCGTATTCTTCCGGTGGGATGACTTCGTGATCTCGGCTAGGAGCTAGCGCAAAGCCTTCGGGCGTTCGCAGCAGAATGATTTCTTTTTTCTGAGCTTCTGCGCCCAGCTCGCTGATTTCACGTTCTTGTTGTTCGTTAAATTCCTGGTGAATCGCATTTAGCCGGTTGCGGTAGTCTTCACTTTCGAACTGTGCGGGAATCGCAGTCCGCAAGTAATCCACCAGGCGCTCCATGTGCAACCGCAATTCCTCTCCTTTTCCAGAGGGGAGTTTTAACATTTTGGGTTTGTGCGGTTGAGAGAAATTATGCAGATAGCACCAGTCATAGGGTCTCGATTCAGAGCCAGCCTTGCTCTCCAGAAATTGGTTTACCAGGCTGTGCTTTCCCATACCGGGCGGACCCAGCACAAAAAGGTTATAACCATCCTGACGAATGCCGGAACCGAAACGTATGGCTTCCAACGCCCGTTTTTGTCCGATGATATCCGTCAGATCCGCTAATTCGGATGTGGTTTGGAAAGTAAATTGATTTGGATCGCATGAACGGGATAGTTGATGCGGTTGCAGTGGTGGGATCGCGGTCATTGTTTATTCATGTTTGCGGCTAGATGGATGGTAACGATGTACGATGAAGATTGAATGAAATTATCACCTGATGACTCAATCGAAGTTACGGTACAGTTTAATGCATCAATGTGCCAATTCTACCTTGGTATGTAAACAAAATATCTATTCTTCAGATAACTGAGGTTACTCATTAAATTTACAATGCGTTGCAAGGTTATTGAAAAGCCTGAATTCAATGGATCAATGGACGTGTTTCTATTATTGCGTTTGCTCTTGACGAAGGTAGGTTGTCTGAATACTATTAGGGCCGATAGCAGTCCGAGAATTTGCTGCTTTCTTTGTAATTCTTTAACTATTTTAAGGGCTTATTATGTTACAGTTAAAAAAAACGTTATTAGGTGGTATTGCACCAGTATTGTTATCCATTGCGCTGGCAAGCCCAGTAATCGCTTCTGATGCGCACCATGCACACGGTAAAGATCATGATTTTGGAAGATTTACTAAAGATAATCTATTGTTGACTCCAAAAGACTATCGCGAATGGGTTTTTGTTGGTGCACCGGTAACGCCAAACGATATGAACGATGGAAAAGCGGCTTTCCCTGAATTTCATAATGTTTATATTGATCCAACCAGCTGGAATCATTGGAAGAAAACGGGTCAATTCCGCGATGGAACCGTTATCGTTAAAGAATTGGTGGGTGTAGGAACCAAAGAAGCATCAAGCGGGCATGGTTATTTCCCTGGCGAATTCAATGGAATTGCTGCCATGGTTAAAGATTCGAAACGTTATGCAGATAGACCTGGGAACTGGGCGTTCTTCGGTTTCGAATCTTATGAAGCCAAAAACGGTGCGATCCAGGCCGATGAAGCTTGTGCCGCTTGCCACAAAGAAAACGCAGCGCAGGATATGGTCTTTATTCAATATTACCCAGTGTTACGTGCTGCTAAACCTGCAAAATAAGTAATATTAGTTTTTAGCTGTAGTTAATTAATTTGGCATATTCAATTCATTGAATATGCCATTTTTATTCAGCATATTATCTTTTTATTTTTTCTTGAAAGTAATGCTTGCGGGCGGCTCGTGCAGGCTCTCTGAGTTTGCAAGTGCCTGCTTAATCATTACGGATCATCGCGTTAAAAATTATTTTTCCAATTCCGTAAAGCCGTGAAAATGTCGAGTGGATCCGGTTGTGAATACCCGTAATGTTTTTGCACGCTGGCGATGATCTCCTGATTTTCACATCGTAGAAACGGATTCATTAATTTCTCATTGCCGATGGTTGTCGGTATTGTAGGTCTATTATGGTCGCGCTGTTTTTGCGCAGCGATTCCAAATGCCAGCAATTCCGCATTCTGAGGGCCGGCAGCAAGAGCAAACTTGATATTGCTAAGCGTGTATTCATGTGCGCAGTAGATGAGTGTTTCATCAGGTAGCTGGGAAAGCTTCTGCAGTGATCGATACATTTGCTCTGCAGTTCCTTCAAAGACTCGTCCGCATCCGCACGCGAAAAGCGTATCACCGCAAAACAGCATGCCGAATGGGTGCGATCCATAGTAAGCAATATGATCGAGCGTGTGCCCTGGGATCTCAAAAACGCTAAGAGTTAATGGCAATTCCGGAAAGGAAATCGCATCATTTTCCATGACTGGATGAGTAATGGCTGGAATATTTTGGGAGCGCGGGCCGTATACCGGCACCTCGGAAAATTGCAGCAGACCGGTAATGCCGCCGGTATGATCATGGTGATGGTGAGTAATGAGAATTGCAATTAACTGTAACCGTTCTGATCTAAGATACTCAATGACGGGTATAGCCGTTCCCGGATCAATCACGATCGCAGCGTTACGGCTGCGAATAACCCAGATATAATTGTCTTTAAATGCAGCTATCGGATGTACTTTCAGCATAGCGTTTCCAGGAAATTGAGCGTGAAACTATTCGTGCGGAAAAATAATCGACCAAAATGAATATTCAATATGATCAACAATGGTTCCAGTCCTCTCTTGGTCAATATTTGATTGAGCATGAATATCGCTACTTTGATCAAGTGGTTGCAAATATATTTGGTTACAATGCAGTGCAGATTGGTTGGTCACAGTTTAATTTTCTTCGTCTGAATAGAATGCCATTCCATTTTACCGTGGGATCGGAAAATGGCACTTCAATTCTTGCCGAACCTGGATTCTTGCCAATTCAAAGCAATAGTATGGATCTGGTCATTTTGCCGCATACCCTTGAATTTAATTCAAATCCTCATCAAATATTGCGGGAAGTGCATCGAATCCTGATTCCAGGTGGACATATCGTCATTTCTGGTTTTAATCCAATGAGTCTGTGGGGAATTTGCCATTATTTAAAACCAACCCGTGAAGAATTTCCCTGGAATGGCCACTTTATTTCTTTAGCACGCTTAAAGGATTGGTTAAAGTTATTGGATTTCGAAATGGCCGGTGGCCGTCTTGGTTGTTATGTACCGCCTTTCAAACAAGAAAAGTGGCGGCGGCGTTTCCATTTTATGGAAGCTGCGGGCGATCGCTGGTGGCCTATTTCTGGGGGTGTTTATTTTTTACAAGCCATTAAATATATGCACGGAATGCGTGTTATTAAACCCGATTGGAAAAATTGTCTGGATGGTAAAAGGAAAATGGTACCTGTTGCCCAAAAGATGGAAAAGAATTCGACGCAAGATCGATCATCGGGAGAATGTGATTAAGTTCACTTGGGAATGAGTTATGAATCGAGAAACGCAGAAGGTGGTCGAAATTTTTACCGACGGGGCATGTAAGGGAAATCCCGGTCTGGGCGGATGGGGGGCATTATTAAAATACCAGGGGCATGAGCGAGAAATTTTTGGCGGGGAAGAACAAACGACAAATAACCGCATGGAATTACTGGCAGCAATCCGGGCGCTAGAGGCGCTAAAACGCCGTTGCAAAGTGCATTTACATACCGATTCGCAATATCTTCAGAAAGGTATCAGCGAATGGCTTGAAGCATGGAAAGCGCGGAATTGGCGTACTTCCAATAAGAAACCGGTTAAAAATGAAGATCTCTGGAAACTGCTCGATCAATTGTCGCAGCAGCATGATATTGAATGGTGCTGGGTTCGTGGCCATTCCGGGCATGTTGATAATGAGCGCGCCGATCAACTAGCAAATCGTGGAGTTCAAATGATGAGCTCTCCCGCTATCAAAACTTATCAAGAATCTTAGTATGCGCCAAATTGTACTGGATACGGAAACCACCGGCTTGGAGCATAAACTGGGGCATCGCATCATAGAAATTGCTGCGGTAGAGCTTCATCACCGGCAGTTGACGGGTAATCATTTCCACTATTACCTGAATCCTGAACGTGAAAGTGATGAAGGAGCCTTGCAAGTTCATGGCCTTACTACCGAATTTCTACAAGATAAACCCAAATTTATCGAGATATCCACTGAGTTTCTGAGGTTTATCGGTGAAGCTGAGCTGATTATCCACAATGCCCCCTTCGATGTTGGATTTCTTAATTATGAACTGAGCCTGGCGAATCTAGGAGCGCTGGATCGTTATTGCGCATCCATAACGGACACATTAAAACTGGCTAAAGAACTTCACCCGGGTAAACGAAACAATCTGGATGCGCTGTGTGAACGTTATAGTGTCGATAATTCCAAACGTACCCTCCACGGTGCATTATTGGATGCCGAATTGCTAGCGGAAGTCTATCTTGCAATGACACGCGGGCAAGAAAGTTTACTCATTGAGATAGATCAAGCTGAACTGGTTCAATTTTCAGTAACTGATCTTGATAGTAGAAACCTTAGAATCATTAAGGCAACCGATGAAGAGGTGACTCAACATCAAGCCGTATTAACTCAAATCGCACTTGAATGCGGTAGCAAGTGTATATGGGATAAACTCGAATTGGGTAAGATTGCTGAGAAATAATCTGTAGTAATTGTGACCTGATCTGACAGTCGCCCGATTTGACGAAGCGCCTTTTAGATCAAATTCAGTTATTCAATGCAGTGATTTTATCGCTCCATATCTTCTTTGCGTCAACCGAAGTTTGCATTGGGGTTCTGCCACAGCACATCTTGACCTGGTGAGTCCGCGCACTGTTGTAATACACCATCCATTCATCCAGATCGTACTGTAACTCTTCAATAGACTGGTAAATCTTGCGCCGGAATGTCACTTGGTAGAATTCCTGCAAGGTGGTTTTGTGGAAACGCTCGCAAATACCGTTGGTCTGCGGATGATTGGCTTTGGTTCTGGAATGCTCAATGTCATTGAGAGCCAGATAGAGCTGGTAATCGTGATGTTCCGGCTTGCTGTAAATCAACATGCAAAAAGATTGGGAAGAATTGTTGGCTTTTTATGATTCTCCGGCTCAGCACTGGCAGGGCCTGAGAACCACGAATCCGATCGAATCAACCTTTGGCACCATACGCCACTGGACCAAGCGATCAAAAGGCTGTCTGACCCGCAACGGCATGTTGCACATGATGTTCAAGTTGGCTGGATGTGCGCAGAACAAGTGGCGGCGGCAACGAGGATTCAATTACCTCGCCAAAATCATTACAGGAATCAAGTTTATTAGTGGTATTGAAGCAGCGATAGATCAAAATGCAGCTTGATTAAATCTCTGAGCACCATTTCTGACAATAACTTTTAATTTAGGGGAGAATTACCGATTTCTTCATCATAGCGCACCTTTTGTTTAAGAAAAATCTACTTTAAGTTGGATCAAATTCCCGAGGAGACTACAATTAGTCCCAGAAAAATGTACAAACCTCAAGTAGGATGGCAGATTCAGGAAGAAAATTATGATTTGGTTGAATAATTCTAGAATAGTCGCAATGTTTGCAGTCGTATTCCTGCATTCTGCTGGACTTGTAGTCCTTTATAGTCCGATTGGAACAGAAAATTGGTGGTTAGGCAACATATACGACTCTTTTGCTCGATGGTGTGTTCCTGTTTTTGTAATGATTAGCGGAGCATTGCTGCTTGATACAACTAAGATGGAAGATTTAAAATCATTCTATATTAAACGTCTTTCTAAGATCATGATTCCTATTATGTTCTGGACTGTTTTCTTCTTGTTATGGGTGGTTCTAAAAAAATCATTAAAAGGGGAAATTATTGAAGCGGGAGATATAACGAATCGACTCTTGTCTGGTGCGCCATACTTTCATTTGTGGTTTCTATATATGATCTTTTTTCTCTATTTGTTTACGCCGTTCTTTCGAAAAATTATTTCAAATTCATCGCGCTTTGAGATCTTAGTGCTAATTCTTTTTACATTTATTATTTCTGCGCTAAATGCTTTTATAGCAAAATTTGAATTATCTCAATCAAGTCTGTTTATTAATTGGTTTCTTACATACATTCCATATTTCTTTCTCGGATATTTTATTAGAACGGGCCAAATTCATTTCAAGAAGCCTATTTTATGGATAGTATTTAGCTTATCAGTTTTCTCAACAGCGATGGGATGTTACTTTGTTACAAAGAATCAGGGGTTGGATGCTGGTCTATATTTTTACCATTACTTGAGTATCACTGTTATTCCTATGTCAATTGCTATATTTTGCCTACTGAAAAGTTGGACAAAACCAATATACAATGTGCAATTGACCAATAAAATTTCTTCCCTGACATTGGGGATTTATCTAATACACCCAATTTTCCTTGAGATAATTCAATACACGGGGTATGGGCCTCTATCGTACAATTCATTAATATCGATCCCTATCGCTTCCGTTGTTGTTTTTTGTTTGTCTCTAGGCATGGTTTGGGTAATCAATGCAATTCCATACATGAGGAGGATTATATAAAAAACTCGGCCGTGTAGTCTCCTCGAATTTTCGACCCAATCAAAAGTAGAGGTTATTGGGATTTTGCCATAGCGGACTGGATAGGTGGGGGTCTGCCAAGTGACTTATGGGGGCGTTCATGGTTGTAGCGATACCGCCACTCCTCGGTCATGCGGCACACCTCATTAAGTGTTTCAAAAACGTAGCAATCCAGCACCTCGTTACGATAAGTGCGATTAAACCTTTCGATGTAGGCTTTCCGGGTTGAATGAATCGTAAGTCGATGCCATGATGCACTGCCCAATCAGTCAGTAATTTGCTGATAAATTCAGGGCTATTATCAACAGCAAGCGCTTTGGCTTACCATGAATCTCAATGAGTTCTTCAATGTCCGGACAGCGCGGGAAGCCAATAGGCTGGTTTGCTGCTGGCTCGGTAGTAGAGTAACGATCTGGCTATCCGGATCACCTGGCAAGCCTGGCGAAAAGATAATCCATGTTCCGTAGTCATGAACCGAACCATTTCAATCTTTCTCGCCGGGGCTATAGCTTTTTTGCGACAACATCCTGCAGCGCATTGTGCATGAGCGCTAGCTCAGCATACATTTTCTTGAGTTAGGCGTTCTCAGCTTAAAGTTCCTTCAACTGCTTGAGTTGCGATGCATCCATAGCATCGTAAGCAGATTTCCATTTGTAGAGACCTTTGCAAAACCCCTGATTTTTTAAAG
>FRDC01001090.1_pt1 | contig 13764 bp, 18 predicted proteins | sample 1106171 | NCBI WGS metagenome assembly FRDC01 (sample SAMEA3930566, study PRJEB13176) | freshwater metagenome | biome: Drinking water system; feature: drinking water; material: water | place: Singapore | collected 2014-12-20
AGGGCGACACCCCTCCACCATTCGCTACGCGACCACCGGCTTGCTTCGCAAGCCGGGCTACGGCGGATCACCTGCCCCCGGCAGGTGATTTGCCCGCCTACGCCCCCCTCCCCCTATGGGGGAGGAGCTTTTTCCGTTGCCACTGGCTCGGTGTGATCGCCAACGGCGCTAAGCGCTTGCCGCTCGCCGGCGCACCTCGCTAAGGCACGCGAGGTCTCGCCATTGCGAGGCGGTGAGCCGGGCAAAGCCATCCAGCATGCCGAGATTGCTTCGCCTCGCTCGCTATGACGATCCGTCCTTTCGATCATCAATTTTAGGCGACCGCCATGAACCTCACCCCGCGCATCGAACTCAAGATCCTCGACCCCCGGCTGCATGAATGGGGCCCGCCGCGCTATCAGACGCCGCTGTCGGCGGGGATCGATCTCCACGCCTGTATCGACGCGCCGCTCACGCTCCAGCCGCAGGCGCCGGCGGCACTCGTCCCCTCGGGCATCGCGGTGCTGATGAACGACCCGCATCTGGTCGCTTTCCTGCTCGCGCGCTCGGGGCTGGGGCATCGCCATGGGCTCGTGCTCGGGCAAGCGGTGGGCACGATCGACGCCGATTATACCAATCAGATTTTCATCAGCGCCTGGCTGCGCACCCCGCCGGGCTCGGCGCCCTACACCATTCAGCCGGGCGACCGCATTGCCCAGCTCGTCTTCCTGCCGATCGCGCGGCCCGAATTCGCGATCGTCGAGACGTTCAGCGCCACCACCGAACGCGGCGAGGCGGGCTTTGGATCGACCGGCGTGACCGTGCGTTGATTCCACGCCGGGGGGCGTTCGAGAGGAGCGCCTTTGAGTCTGCTGGCCCTGTTGATCCAAATGCCGAGCCTGCCCGCCTGGGACGTGATGCCGCCGCTGCGGCTGCGCCAGGAACGGCGCGTATCCCCCGCGTCGCACCAATTCGTCGGCGGGGAAGTCACGCGCGGGCGCTGCGGCAAGCCGCCGCCCGCGCCGCGACTGGCGGTCGACGTCGCGCTGCTCGTCACCCCGCGCGACACCGTCGTGGCGAGCGTGCCGCGCGCGATCGCCTGCCCCACGATCGAACAATATGCGGCGGGGCTTGCGATTAGCTGGGCGCGGGGCAATCTCGCACCCCGCGCGCCCCGGATCGGCTGGTATCGCGTGCGGGTGGAGTTCGATTGGACGCGATGAGCCTGAGCGACGCGCAACTCGATCGTTATGCGCGGCAATTGATCCTGAAGGAAATCGGCGGGGCGGGCCAGGCGGCGCTGCTCGGCGCGCACGTCGCCTTGGTCGGCGCGGGCGGAATCGGCGCGCCCGCCATCCCCTATCTGGCCGGCGCCGGAGTCGGCACGCTGACGGTGATCGACGACGATGTGGTGGCGCTCAGCAATCTCCACCGCCAGACATTATACGGTGTGGCGGATCTCGGGCGCCCCAAAGCGGCCGCGGCGGCGGCCGCGGTCGCGCGGCGCAACCCCGATGTCACGGTGCGCGCGCACGTCGCGCGGCTCGACGCGGACAATGCGCATGCGCTGCTCGCCGAGGCGGACGTGGTGATCGACGGGTGCGACAATTTCGCCACGCGATTGATCGTGGCCGACGCGGCGCTCGCGCGGCGCTTGCCCCTGGTCTCGGCGGCGGTCGGTCAGTTCGAGGGGCAGCTCGGCGTGTTTCGCGGCTGGGAGGCCGACAAGCCCTGTTATCGCTGCTTCGTCGGCGCCGATCCCGAGCGGGCGGGGACGAGCTGCGCCGAGGACGGCGTGCTCGGCGCGCTCACCGGGCTGCTCGGCAGCCTCGCCGCGCTCGAAGCGCTGCGGCTGATCGCCGGCTTCGGCACCGACAGCGCCGGGCGACTGCTGCTGATCGACGCGCTCGAGCTGCGCTTCCGCACGCTCGCCTTGCCCAAGGACCCGGGCTGCCCGGCGTGCGGCCGATGCGCCTGACGGTGATCCTGATCGCGACCGACGGGGCGCGGGCGCGGGCGGCGCTGAGCCTCGCGCTCGCGGCGGCGGCGCTGGGCGAGCCGGCGTGCGTCTATGCGCATGAAGCCGCGGTCACGTGTTTCGCGGCGGCGCCGCGCGCGGATGACGACGGCGCCGCGCTCGCCGCCGCCGGCCTGCCCGATCGCCGCGCCCTGCTGGCGATGGCGCAAGACGCCGGGGTCGCGCTGATCGCCTGCCAGACGGGGCTGGCGCTCACCGGGCTCGGCCTGCCCGATCTGGTCGCGGGGGTCGAGGCCGGGGGGATGGTGAGCCTGCTCCAGGCTGGCGGGCGGCTGGTGTGCGTTTAGACTAGCTACTGATCATGTAGGTGCAGCTTAGCTCCTCCCCTGAAAGGGGAGTTCCGGGTCGGATCGTCCCCCGGACGATCCTAAACCGTGCGGGGCACGGTTTACCCGGAACTGGCACCCGCAAAGTGGGTGACGGAGGGGTGTCCCCGGCAGTTTGAGGGCGATACCCCTCCACCATTCGCTACGCGACCACCGGCTTGCTTCGCAAGCCGGGCTCTGCGGATCACCTGCCCCCGGCAGGTGATTTGCCCGCCTACGCCCCCCTCCCCCTGTGGGGGAGGAGCTTGCGCGTCGGCACCTGACCTACCCCGGTTCCCCCCGCGCCACTGCCGCGCTAAAGCGGCGGGCGATGACCGATCCGTTTGCCCTGTTCCGCGCCTGGCTCACCGAAGCCGAGGCCAGCGAGCCCAATGATCCCAACGCCATGGCGCTCGCCACCGCCGATGCCACCGGGCGCCTCGGCCTGCGCATGGTACTGCTGAAAGGGCAGGACGCGCGCGGCTTCGTCTTCTACACCAATCTCGAAAGCCGCAAGGGCGGCGATCTCGCCGCGCATCCGCACGCCGCCTTGCTCTTCCACTGGAAGTCACTGCGCCGCCAGATCCGGATCGAAGGCCCGGTCCAGCCGGTAAGCGCCGAGGAAGCCGACGCCTATTTCGCGACCCGCCCGCGCGAATCGCAGCTCGGCGCCTGGGCGAGCGACCAGTCGCGCCCGCTCGACACCCGCGCGACCTTCGAGGCGCGCTTGGCGGACGTCACCGCGCGCTTCGCGGGGGCGCCGGTGCCGCGCCCGCCTTATTGGTCGGGCTTTCGCGTCGTGCCCGATCGGATCGAATTCTGGCAGGACCGCGACTATCGCCTCCACGAACGCCGCCTGTTCACCCGCGCGGGCGACGATTGGACCGAGGGGCTGCTCTACCCATGAGCGACAACCACCATCAGGCCGCCGTCGCGCATCGCGCCGCGCAAGGGCGGCTGACGCAAAGCGCGGCGATCGCGAGCGTCGGCACCGCCGCGCTGCTCATCGGGATCAAGGCCTATGCCGCCTGGCGCACCGGATCGGTCGCGATGCTCGCCTCGCTCGCCGATACCGGGCTCGATTTCGGCGCCTCGCTGATGACCTTGTTCGGGGTGCGCCTCGCCGCGCAGCCGGCGGACCAGGATCATCGCTTCGGCCATGGCAAGGCCGAAGCGTTGGTCGCCTTGTTCCAGGTCGCGCTGATCGGCGCCTCGGCGCTCGCGATCTTCGTGCGCGCCGTGCAGCGGCTGATGGCGCAGGAAGCGACCGCCGAGGCCGAATTCGGCATCATCGCCTCGCTGATCGCGGTCGGCCTCACGCTCGGCCTGCTCGCTTATCAGCGGCACGTGATCGCCAAGACCGGCTCGGTCGCGATCCGCGCCGATCATCTCCATTATCGCTCCGATCTGGTGCTGAACGTCGCGGTGATCGTCGCGCTCGCGCTCGATCATTTCATCGGCTGGGCGGGCGCCGATCCGGTGTTCGGCCTGGCGATCGCGCTGTGGCTGCTCTGGGGCGCGTGGCGCTCGTCGAACGACGCGATCGACCAGCTGATGGACAAGGAATGGCCCGAGGCGCGGCGGCGCGCCTTCGTCGAGGTCGCCAGCCGCCACCCGGCGGTGCGGGGCTTGCACGATCTGCGCACGCGCACCAGCGGATCGCATGATTTCGTGCAATTCCACGTCTGGGTCGATCCGCAAATGTCGGTCGCCGCCGCGCATGACGTGGTCGAGCGGATCGAGCGCGATCTGGCGGCGGAATTTCCCGGGACCGAGGTGTTCATCCATCTCGATCCCGAAGGGCATATCGATCACCCCGGCAATGACCTCGTCGAGGCCGATCTCGTCGCCAAGCTGAAGGAGTTGAAGCCGCTGTGACCCGCCTGCCCTTCGCCCAAATCGACGCCTTCGCCGACCGCCCTTTCACCGGCAATCCCGCGGCGGTGATGCCGCTCGACGCCTGGCTCGACGATGCGCTGCTGCAGGCGATCGCCGCCGAGAACAACCTCAGCGAAACCGCCTTTCTGGTGCCCGACGCGAGCGGCGCGGCCGATTATGAACTGCGCTGGTTCACCCCCGCGGTCGAGGTTGTGCTGTGCGGCCATGCGACGCTCGCGAGCGGCCATTATCTGCTGAGCGCCGATCCGGGCCGCGAGCGCGTGACTTTCCGCACCCGCCGCGCCGGGCTGCTCGAGGTCGCGCGCGACGGCGAGGGCTATCGCATGGCGCTGCCCGCTTATCCCGCCGAGCCCCAGCCGCTCCCCGAAATTCTGGCCGCGCTCGGCGTGGCGGGGGCGGTCGAGACGCGCTGGCACCCGAACGGCTATGGGCTGGTGGTGCTGGAAAGCGCCGATCGAGTGCTGGCGCTCCGCCCCGATTTCAAGGCGCTGGCGGCGAAGGGCGATATGCTCACGATCGTCACCGCGCCGGGCGCCGAGACCGATGTGGTGAGCCGCGTCTTCGCCGCCGGCGCGGGGATCGACGAGGACCCGGTGACCGGCTCGGCGCATTCGGTGCTGACGCCTTATTGGGTCGAGCGGCTGGGGCGGCCGCGCTTCACCGCGTATCAGGCCTCTAAGCGCGGCGGCCATGTCGGGTGCGAGTTGGTCGGCGACCGCGCGGTGCTGCGCGGCCAAGCGGTGACGGTGATCGAGGGGGTGTTGCTTGTTTAGCCCGGGCTCAACGAACGGAGGCGGCGGTAGTTTAGGAAGCGCGCCTTCGACGCTTGGCTGCAGTCGCGCTTTCGCTCGCCTGATATTCGCTGGCCAAGCCCCATTTGGTACGTTGATCGAACCGCCGATCCCCGCGAAGACTCGCTGCCTTCAGCAAGCGGACGCCGCGCCAGAAGACAAAGCCTGCCCAGGCGCACGATAATAGGATCGCAATAATCCACACTGGAGCCACAATCGCAGGGGTTAAATAGTGCTGCACAATAGCGGCGATGCCGATCGGCACCAGGAACAACAGGTGCGTAACCGACTTACCCCTTTTGCTTAGGTCAGCGTCAACAAAGCGACGAATGCTCAGATACAAAGTTTGTTGGCGCCTCACTAGAAGATCATGCCACGTTTATAACGGCAGCGCCACACACTCTGCCGTCATTCGCGCAATGCGAGCATGAAATATACGAGCGCCTACCCCGTCACCCCCTTCACCACCTTACCCACGGCGACCTCGACCGCGTGCAGCCGGTCCTCGCGGCTATTGCCGAGCCGCACCAGCACATAGCCATGCTCGCGCCCGTCGCGGCCACGCGCGCGGAAGGTAACGACATATTGCCCCAAATGCCCGTTCATCGAGGCGATCGGCGGTTGCCCCACTGCTTCGTCGGGGAAATGGTTGAGCCACGTCTGCCCACCATAGATCGCTTTCTTGGGCGAGGGCGTCTTCATGAAGGCGAGCCATTCGGGCGCGACGACTTGCGCGCCGCCCACCCCACGCCCGTCGAGCAACACCTGCCCCAGCGCGGCGAAATCGTTCAGATGCAGATGGATGAGCGAGCCGCCGATCTGCGTCCCCGCGCCGTCGAACTCGAGGAACGCCCCCGTGGCGCCCGCCGGGCGATAGAGCCGCTCGAACGCGAAATCGCGATAGGCCGCCGCCCGCGCGCGTGGATCGCGGCTGGGGGTGAGCGTGCGCGCGACGATCTCGGCGAGGATGATCGTCGTGAGCGAACTATATTCGAATTTTTCCCCCGGCGCGGCTTCGAGCGGCACCCCGATCGCGCGCGCCGCCATCTGCCGCGTGCCCGAGACGAACAGCACCTGGTTGGTGTCCGATTTCTCGACCGGCTCGCCCACCTCGGTATGCTGGAGCCCCGAGGTCATGTTGAGCAAATGCCGCAGCGTGATTTGCGCGCGCGGGTCGCCCGGCTTCCGCCACTCGGCGATCGGCGCTGGGGCGTCGAGCGTCAGCTTGCCGTCGGCGACCAATTCGCCGACCAGCATCGCGGTCATCGTCTTGGCGGTCGACCAGCTGATGAAGCGGTTGGCGTCCGAATAGCCCGGCGCATAATGTTTCGCGATCACCCGCCCATCCTCGACCAGGATCGCCGCGCGCGTGTCGCCCTGATCGGCGGCGAACAGCGGCGCGAGCGGATCGGGCCTTTGAGCGGGCACCGCGCTCCCCAAAGCGAGCGCGGCGACGGGGGCGAGCGCCAGGAGCGGCTTGCGTGTCATGCCGCCCACGATAAGGTGGCGGGTGATGATGGCAAGGCGGATCATGCTGGGGGCGGCGCTGCTGCTGATCGCGGGGGCGGTGGCGGCCTGGGCCTATCTTGAGCAGCGCCGCGCGCAGCTCGAACTCGGCGTCGGCTATGCCGCGCGCGTCGCCTGCGCGTGCCGCTATATCGGCGATCGCCCGCTCCAGCAGTGCTACAAGGATTTCGAGCCGGGGATGGAAGTGATCCGCCTCGCCGAGGACGCCGCGACCAAGAGCGTCACCGCCTCGATCCCGCTGATCGCCAGCCGCCGCGCGACCTTCGACCCGCTGCTCGGCTGCCAGGCCGAGCCGTTCAAGGGCGCGCCGCTCGAGGTCCATTGACCCGCGCGGCGAGCGGCGACGCGCGAACAGCCGCCGCTCGCCCGAGACGGGGGCGTTATTCGGCGCGCGCGCGCACGATCTTGCCGGGGGTGCGCGGCGGCTCGCCCTTGGGGAGCGCGTCGACATGCTCCATGCCCTGGGTCACTGCGCCCCACACGGTATATTGGCGATCGAGGAAGCGCGCGTCGTCGAAGCAGATGAAGAATTGGCTGTTCGCGCTGTTGGGATCATTGGTGCGCGCCATCGAGCAGGTGCCGCGCACGTGCGGCTCGGCCGAGAATTCGGCCTTCAGATTCGGCCGGCTCGATCCGCCGGTACCGCGCCCGCTCGGATCGCCGCCCTGCGCCATGAAGCCGTCGATCACCCGGTGGAACACCACGCCGTCGTAAAAGCCTTCGTTGGCGAGCTCGCCGATCTGGGCGACATGGTTGGGCGCGAGATCGGGGCGCAGCTTGATCACGACGTCGCCCGTTTCGAGCGTGAGGGTGAGCGTGGAAAATTGAGTCATGGCCGTCCTTTCGGTTGCTGGGCGCGCCCTAGCCGCCCGCTCGTCGCCACGCAAATCATTGGCAGCGCGCGCGCGCCGGGCTAAGCGCCACGCGGGCGGCGAAGGGAACAGGCGATGAGCGAAGCCGAGCGCGAGGAAACCCAACTCGACGCCGACGATCGGCTGAGGCCCGAATTCGTCCGCGACGTGCTCGCCGCGCTCGAAGCGGGCGACGCCGAAGGCGCGCGCGACCTGGTCGAGCCGCTCCACCCCGCCGATCTCGCCGATCTGTTCGAACTGCTGCCCGCCGAGGAACGCGCGCGGCTGGCGAGCGCCGCCAAGGATTTGCTCGACGGCGACGTGCTCGCCGAGATGAACGATTGGGTGCGCGAGGCGCTGATCGACGCGCTCGACCCCAAGGAAGTCGCCGACATCGCCGCCGAGCTCGACACCGACGACGCGGTCGCGATCATTCAGGATCTGGAGGAAAGCGAGCAACGCGCGGTGCTGCGCGCGCTCGACCCCGATGATCGCGCGGCGATCGAGGAAGCGCTCAGCTATCCGGAAGAATCCGCCGGCCGGTTGATGCAGCGCGAGCTGATCGCGGTGCCCGAACATTGGACCGTCGGCGACGTGCTCGATTACCTCCGCCAAGACGATGCGCTGACGACCGATTTCTGGGAAGTCTATGTCGTCGATCCGCAGCACAAGCCGATCGGCGCGTGCCACCTCAGCTGGATCATGCGCACCCCGCGCGCGGTGAGCATCGGCGACGTGATGCAGCGCGAACAGACGTTGATCCCGGTCGATATGGACCAGGAGGAAGTCGCTTTGCGCTTCCAAAAATATGCGCTGATCTCGGCCGCCGTGGTCGATGGCAGCGGGCGGTTGGTGGGGATGATCACGGTCGACGACATCGTCCACATCATCAGCCAGGAAGCCGGCGAGGACATTCTGCGCCTGTCGGGCGCGGGTGATGGCGACATCAACGAACCGGTGCTCGACAGTTACCGCGCGCGCGTGCGCTGGCTGCTGTCGAACCTGCTGACCGCGCTCGTCGCCTCGTCGATCATCGCGCTGTTCGAGGGGACGATCGCCAAATTCGTCGCGCTCGCCACGCTGATGCCGATCGTGGCGGGCGTGGGCGGCAATGCCGGCACCCAGACGATGGCGGTAACGGTGCGCGCGCTCGCGACCAACCAGCTCACCCAATCGAACACCGCGCGCTCGATCTTCCGCGAGTTGCGCGTCGCTTTGCTCAACGGCGGCACGGTGGGGGTGGTGATCGGGATCGGGGTGGCGCTGGTGTTCCAAAATCCGCAATTGGGCGCGGTGATCGCGACGGCGATGCTCACCAACATCGTCGTCGCCGGGCTCGCCGGGGTGGCGGTGCCGGTGGTTCTGGAACGCGCCGGCGCCGACCCGGCGGTCGCCTCGTCGATCTTCGTGACGATGACGACCGATTCGATGGGCTTTTTCGCCTTTCTGGGCCTCGCGACCGCGACCGGGCTGGTGGGGTGAGGCGCTGATCGCGCGGCACCACCCGTCACCCCGGACTTGGTCCGGGGTCTACCGCGGGGCCAAGCCTTGCGACCGATGGGTCTGGAACGCCGGTGGATGCCGGACCAAGTCCGGCATGACGTCAGTGACACTGGATTGGTTAGGAAAGCGGCGGGTTCCACCTGCCCGCGCGAAGGATCGGCATTCTTAACTTGCCGCCCCTTCGATCCTAAATCCCCGCCATGCTCCATCTCACCAAGGTCGCCTTCGGCGCGTCGAGCCTCGATCATCTGCTCGACAGCCTCAACCACCGTACCGGGCGCGGACCGGTCGTGCTCACCACGCGCAACCTGCCCAAGCGCCATGCCGAGATCACCGGCAAGGGCTCGCTCTTCTGGATTCTGAAACATCAGCTCGTCGCGCGCACGCCGATCCTGGGCTTTGGCGAGGCCGAGGGTGGGCGCGTCTCGATCCTGCTCGGCGCGGAGACTTTGCAGGTCCTCCCCGCCCCCAAGCGCGCGCATCAGGGCTGGCGCTATTTGGAAGCGGCCGACGCCCCCGGCGATCTGCGCCAGGGCGAAGCGCCCGCGCTGCTGCCGCCGAACATCGCGCGCGAACTGGCGGCGCTGGCGCTATTGTAGGGCGGGCGGTCAGCAAGCCACATCACGTCGACATCACGCCCGTCCGTTCGTGCTGAGCTTGTCGAAGCACCGTTCTTCTCTTTGGCGGTTACAAGGCAGGACCGCGCTTCGACAAGCTCAGCGCGAACGGTCATCATGCTACGCTCGATCCTCTCAGGGATCGCGGCGATCGAAGGCCCCCCACTCGACCGGCCGAACCTACCGCCCGCAGCGCACCAGCGCATTGTCGGGCGGCGCGACCTTGCAGGCCGGGTTGCCGCTCACGCTCACCCGCCCCAGCCCGGTTGACGAGACGCGCGCGGTATAGCGCGCGGCGGCGCGGATCTCGCCATTGCCGTCGAGCCGCACCGTCAGATCATCGGCGCGCAAGCCGCTCGCGTCGATCGTGCCCGCGCCGTTCATCAGCAGCGCCGTGCGCGCCCCCTGCCCCGCGAGCGCGAGCGTGCCATTGCCGATCAGCACCACGTTGAGCATATCGGCGCGCAGACCCTCGGCGCTGAGCGCCCCCGCGCCGTTGACCGACAGATCGAGCCGCTGGCCGCGCATCCCGCTCACCTGCAACCGCCCGCCGAGCACCGTGGCCGTGCGCAGCACCGGGGTGGTGAGCGTGATCACCGGCGGCTGGCGCGGCGCGCCGAAGCGTTCGCTCGACCCCGCCGTGCCGAGCCGCACGGTGAGCGTCGTGCCGTCCTGCTGGAGCACCAGCCGTTCGAGCGTCGCCGGATCGCCCTGGGCGCGCGCGCTCGGCGGGCCGCCGACCGCGACGCGCAGCTCGAACGGCCCTTCGAGCCGCAACCGTTCGAAGCTGGTGACGCTGAAGCCGCGCTCGGCGGCGGCGGCGCCGGTGGCGGGCGTGAACGGGAGCAGCAAGGCGAGGATCAAGGCGCGCATGGCGCCTTGTCGCCCGCCGCGCCCGGCGGCGCAAGCCGTTCAGCCGCAGCGGATTTTGCCGACGCCCTGGCGGGTGATCGCGCAGCGCGCCTGGGAGCCGAGATCGATGCGCCCCGCGCCGATGCTCACCACCCGCGCCGGCCCCTCCACCGACGCCCGCACCCGCCCCGCGCCCGCCACCTCGATATCGGCGGCGCGCGCGTGCAGCCCGCGCAGGCGGAGTTCGCCCGCGCCGCTCAGCCGGCCGACGAGCCGCTCGGCATTGCCCTCGGCGCGCACTTCGCCCGCGCCAGCCACGTTGAAGACCACCTGCCGCACCGCGAGTTCGTCGATGTCGAGCCGCCCCGCGCCCGAAACGCGCGCGTCGAACCCCTCGCCGCGCACGCGATCGACATCGAGGCGCGGCGCGCCGAGCAGCGCCACCCCGGCGAGCTTGGGCAGCGCGACGTCGATCCGCGCGCGATCGCTGCTGAACGCGCGCCACCAGCCCCAGCCGCTCCAATGGACGGGGCTCTGCGGGCGCCGCGCGATCACCAGCGTCGCGCCCTCGCGCCGCACGCTCAGCTGATCGAGCAAGTCGCGCGCGCCGCGCGCTTCGACCGCGAAGGGGCGGCCGGTGGTCACCGTCACGCGATCGGCGCCGCTCACCTTGATCCGATCGAAGCCGGTGACGGGGAAAGTGCGATCGTCCCGCGATCCGCCGCACCCCCCGAGCAGCAGCGCGAGCGCGACGAAGCTCAGCCGCATCGGACGCTGCCGCTCCCGGTCTTGCTGATCGTGCAGCGCGCGCCGGGGCCGAGATCGACGTCGCCCGAGCCGACCACCGACACTTGCGCATTCCCCATCACGCGCGCGCGAATGTCGCCCGAGCCGGTGACCGAGGCCTGGGCCTGGCCGAGCGTCAATTGATCGGCATGGACGTCGCCCGACCCGGCGACGCTGATCTGCCCGGTCTCGGCGCGGCCGCTCACCCAAAGATCCCCCGAACCGCTCACCGACAGCGCGGCGCCGCGCGCCTCGAGGCTCGCGACGCGGAGATCGCCCGAGCCCGCGACCGAGGCGGCGAAGCGCGGCGTAACGACGCGGTCGACCGTCATATCGCCCGATCCGGTGACGCGCGCGCGCTCGATGCTCGGCAGCGTGACCTCGATATGCGCGATATCGCGGCGATCGAGCCAACCTTGCCGCGCGCGGCGGATCACCAGCCGGTCACCGTCGCGCTTGATCTCCAGATCGGCGAGCGCGGCCGCGCTGCCGCTCGCGCGCACGGCGAAGGCGCCGCCGACGCGCACCGTCACCCGCTGCGGGCCGAGCAGTTCGACCGCGCGAAAATCGCGCAGCGGATAATCGCGCGCCGTCTGCGCCAGCGCGGGCGCGGCGATCGTGGCGAGCGGGAGCAGAACAAGGGCGAGTCGCATCGGGGTCTCCTCGGCGTGTGTTGACGAGCTAACACACGCCAATCCCGAACGCCAAGCACAAAAAGGCGGCGGCGCCACCGGGGCACCGCCGCGCGTCTTCACGCCCGTCCCCAAGGTTTAGGCGGCGACGTCCTTGTCCTTGTTGTGGATCGCGGCGGCCTTGCGCAGAATATCGAGGATCTTGCCCTGCGCGGTGCGCTCGTCGACCTGCTCCATCGCGGCGAGTTCGCGCGCGAGGCGGCTGGTCGCCGCTTCGAAAATCTGCCGCTCCGAATAGCTTTGCTCGGGCTGATCCTCGGCACGGAACAGATCGCGGACCACTTCGGCGATCGACACCAGATCGCCCGAGTTGATCTTCGCTTCATATTCCTGCGCGCGGCGCGACCACATCGTGCGCTTCACCTTGGGCTTGCCGGTGAGCGTATCGAGCGCTTCCTTCAGCGTCTTATCGCTCGACAATTTGCGCATGCCCACGCTTTCGGCCTTGTTGGTGGGAACGCGCAGCGTCATGCGTTCCTTTTCGAAGCGCAGGACATAGAGTTCCAATTGCATCCCCGCGATTTCCTGCCGCTGCAGCTCGATCACGCGGCCAACGCCATGCTTGGGATAAACGACATAATCACCGACATCGAAGGACAGCGCCTTGGCAGCCATTCTTGAGAGCCTTTCCGTGGTCTGAGCCCCCCGACCGGATAAGCGCGTTCCTGCCGGAAATCGGGGAAGCGCTGTTGGGGGGTAAGTGGCCTAGTGTCTCCGCGCGGCCGACGCATGACAACGCCGGACCGTCCGACTCTCATTTAACACGCTCGTAATAAAATTACCAGTGTTGGGTTACACAATTTGGCACGGACTGACACAAAATAAGCCAATCATCGCGTCCCCGGCACGGCCGGCCAGGGGCGGTTGGCGGACGGTGGCGCCGGCGTTCGCCGGCCCTGCCAGCGACCCAAGCGTCGCCCCGGCGGAAGCCCTGGCCTCTCGCGCCCGCCAAAGGGGTCGCCCCGGCGGAAGCCGGGGCCTCGAGCCAGGGGAGCGCTACATTGGCATGAGGCCCCGGCTTTCGCCGGGGCGACGGCCTTTTGCAAAGGGTTGGCGGAACGTTACACCAGCCGCCGCACGCCACCGCCCCGCAACCGCGAGCGCGCCGCGCCTCAGTCGCCCTGGCCGGGTTCGGCGGAGAAATATTTGTCGAACTTGCCGGTTTCGCCCTTATGCTCGTCGGCGTCGCCGGGCGCCTCGCGCTTGCGGGTGATGTTGGGCCACTGCGCCGAGTAAGTGTTGTTGAGTTCCAGCCATTTTTCGAGCCCGCTCTCGGTATCGGGCAGGATCGCCTCGGCCGGGCATTCGGGCTCGCACACGCCGCAATCGATGCACTCGTTCGGGTTGATGACGAGCATATTCTCGCCCTCGTAGAAGCAATCGACCGGGCACACCTCCACACAGTCCATATATTTGCAACGGATGCAGGCGTCGGTGACGACATAGGTCATGGTTCGCTCCCCGGTCTTACGGTCTTGCCGATCCTGCTATTGCGGCCCTGGGGCGGCGTCAATCCCGGCGAGATCGGTGTAGAGCGCCGCCGCTTCGGCGGGCGGGCCGCGCCGGCTGGGGAGCGCTTCCACCCGCAGCACGCGCACCTCCCCGCCGCGCACGAGCGCGATCACCGAGCCGACGCGCACCACCGCATGCGCGCGATCGACCCGGCGCCCGTCGAGCCGGATCGTCCCCGCCTCGGCGGCGGCTTGCGCGAGCGCGCGCGTCTTGGCGAGGCGCGCGAACCAGAGGAATTTGTCGATCCGCAAAACGCCCTCAGCCACGGCGCGCGACCAGATCGGCGAGCCCGGCGAAGGCGCCCGTCGACGGCGGCGGCGCGGCCGCCTTCACCCGCGCCGCGCGCCCGCGCCAGCGCCAGCGCGCGCGCCCCTCGTCGGGCGGCGCGGGGCTGAAGCCCAATTGCGCCATC
>FRDC01002641.1_pt1 | contig 13753 bp, 13 predicted proteins | sample 1106171 | NCBI WGS metagenome assembly FRDC01 (sample SAMEA3930566, study PRJEB13176) | freshwater metagenome | biome: Drinking water system; feature: drinking water; material: water | place: Singapore | collected 2014-12-20
CTATGTTTAACCCCCGGCGATCCCACGGGTATCGGGCCGGAAATTACGGCACGGTTCCTGTGTGAAGCACGCGAGCAGTGGCGACATTTATCACTGACGGTCATTGGCAGCATTGACAGTATTGTTTCAGCCGCTCACACGCTGGGGTTAACCCTGCCCGATGAGGACAGCACGATTCAGTTTATGGATATTGCCGGACATCATCCCGGCGATGTCAGTTATCAAGCAGTGGTTCGGGCGGTTGAACACATCGCTCAAGGCGAGGCCGACGGCCTAGTCACGGGGCCGGTCAGTAAAGCCAACTGGGCCGACGCCGGACACCCGCTGCAAGGTCACACCGAACTCTTGCAAACACTGGCCCGCCACTATTGGCCCAACCTGGAATCCACCGCCGATATGCTATTTTTGTACAAGCAGTTTCGGATGTTCTTGCTGACACGCCATATTCCCCTGGCCGACGTGTCCTCTACCTTACTGAACACCCCGTTATCGGAATGGGTAGAGCGCTGTGAACGCCTGCAAACATTATTAGTGGACACCTTAAAGCTCGACGCCCCCAACGTTGGGGTGCTCGGCGTCAATCCGCATGCCGGCGAGATTGGGGGGACTGAGGATGCTCAGGTCTTAGCACCGCTTATCGAGTGTATGAACCGGCATCAAGAAGTCCTCTGGGATGGCCCGCTGCCGGCGGATGCGGCGTTCCGCCAATTCAGTGCGGATAAGCCTGATTATGATGCCTATGTGGCCACCTATCATGACCAAGGGCTGATTCCGATGAAGCTGATTGCCGGCTATAACGCCGTGAATGTGACGCTGGGGCTGCCTTTTATTCGGACATCGGTCAGTCACGGCACCGCGGCGGACATTGTGGGCCTGGGCATTGCCAAGCCTGATAGCCTCATTACTGCCGTCGACAGCCTGCAGCAGCTTTTGCATCAGCAGCAACCGGCCTTGGTGACGATCTAACCCTATGCCCGTCCTATCACTATGGCAACAATGGCGAAATCAGGTCGATTTCACGATCAACCAGCTCATTCAATGGAAACGAGCGGGCTATCAGGACACGTGGGAAGATAAGACGCCATTCTTTGAGGAATTTGACTTCTTAAAGGCCACTGAAGCCGAGCTAGTCGAACGGTATCCGCATCTGCGCACCATGGAACAACGCTCATCCCTAGTGCGGTATCTGATGAACCTGAACCGGGCCCTTGTCTGCGAACAGTTATTGACGCTTGCCAAAAGTGAAACCCACTATTCAACGATGCTGGAAGTGGGTATCAAAAATGGGGAGATGCTGGATGGGCTCTGGGCCGTGTGTCATGAGCGACTCAGCCAAGACGTTTCTCTGACGGGGATTGAATGCGATATGTGGCGTATCAGCGATGGTCTGCACAGCCGTTGGGATAAAGCCCAGTACTATAGCCAACATTTGCCCAATACATCGATCATTGCGGGGGATGCCGGTCAACATCACGGCCGTTACGACCTGATCTGGTTTTTCTTGCCTTTTGTTTTTCCTGAAACCGCCGATGCGTGGGGCTTCCCTCGCTCACTCTATCATCCTGCGGAGCTCTTCGAGCATCTCATCACGCAGTGCCTGAATGACGGCGGGTTACTGCTGGTCACCCATCAAGTTGATGAGGAAGCCCAGGCCCTGCGTGCTTTACTCAGTACGCCAGCGTTATCCTCATCACTCCAGCACTTAGGGACGATGGAATTGTCGCAACCCTTTACCACCCATCACCCGCAACACGTGCACATTGGGCAGGTTTGGCGAAAAAAGAAAGACGCTTAACGAGTGTAGAGATGCTGACCGGCAATCCAGACCTGATGACATTGGGTCTTCGGCGAAAGCCACGTTGCATATAAGCTCATTTGAATGGCTTCGTCTAATTCGTGACTCATGTCGGCTTGGGGTTGAGGCATTACATCACTGGGCAAGTGCCATAACACGATGTCGGCTTGATATCCCGTCTCCAGCCGACCAATATGCTCTTCCCAGAACATCGCTTGCGCTGAACCTAACGTTACCAATTCAAACGCTGCCTGGGCCGAGAGTCCATGCAAATGCTGTGCAATCCGGGCTTCATCGCGCATGTCCAGCGATGGGCAGGAGAGCGCACTGTCGGTGCCCAATCCCACCTTGACCCCATTGGCAATGGCGGCATTCAAGGCCAGTGTTCGAGGGGGTGGCATGTGAATATTCAGCCACAGATTACTACGAGGGCAATGGACAATGCGCACATCCTTTTGGGCCATCGCGTCCATGTCATCAGGGTTTAGAAAAACGCCGTGTGCCAGTACCGTTCTGGATTTGAGTACCGAGTTCACGTAATCTAAAGGCGATTCCGCGGCCGTTTCGGGCGCGACAGTGCCGCCCATAAAGCGTTCGTGAACGGCATTCAGGGCATTCTCTTGCCCCATGACCCACAACACCTCGTGCAGGGTTTCGGCAATATGACTGTGAATCAGCCATATATCCAGCGATGACAGGCTCTGCATGACGGATTGCCAGGCACTGGGGCTGACGTTGTAGGGTGCATGAGGCGATACCCCCAGCTTAACGCGAGGATGCGCACTCCACTGATGGGCCAGGGTCGTCATAATCTCGATAAACTGCTTGGGAATCAGGTCGGACAAATCGCCGTTCATCACGGGTTTGGGGTGAAAGAACTCGGGTGAAATGACCCCGCGAACCCCCAGTTGCTCGAAGACGGGGAACGATAAGCCTCGGGTTGAAATGTCATTGATGCATGTGGTGCCGGTTTTCATCATCACCGTCACACTTTGGCGCACGGCCTCCTGCAAAATCGCTTCGAAATCCGGAGAATCCAGTTGGCGATGGGCCATGACCTGCATCAACCAATCGGCCATGGTTTGATCGGGTTCTAGCGGAAACGGCTCATCGTTATAGAGCTCGGTATGAGCATGGGCATTGATCAGCCCGGGTGTCAGCACAACCATCCCTTCGGCTCGTGTTTGGCCACGTTCGGCCTGCCAGGTGGTAATTTCATCCGATGTCATGGGCTCGACAGCAATAATGGTTCCCAAGCGATCATCAAATAGCACCTTATGAAAAGGCTTAGGGGGTTGTTGAGGGGTCAATACCCAATCTGCCAGACACACAACAGGCATAAACAGTTGCCATTTCTTTTGGTAACCACGTCGGTTCTTTCCATCATAATTGATTTAGGCGTGATGTGGGCGCGATTTACGCGTGATCTCGACTGGGTGGACGCAAGCCAGCCAGAATCGGTATAATAAAACCCATACGAGATGCCTGCTCGATGCAGGAACGGAAAGGATGCGTTATGCCCTCCCCAGCCAACGAACCCAACGCCGAGAAGTGGATGCTGTTGATGTTCCCCATCATCACGCTGTCGTTCTTCGTTTTAGCGGTGATTGGCTATTATATGCTGCCCAAGCTGGTACAAATGGTGCTGCCTGGTGGTCTTTCTTAAGATAGGCCCGTAACAACCGGTGAAAAACCCACCCATCACAGGATTTTTGTTGTCAAGACTGGTGTTGCCAAATTCGGTATGGGATAATACGACTACAGTCTTAGAGGTTGTGGTCGCCAACGTTTTGACTCTGTAACTGTTGATTCGGGAGTTCTGAACACTCGCTGGCGATGCCGTAGGCCTACCGGGAATTATCGTTCCTGACGTTGGAAACGAATACTCGTCACGGAGGACACCCACGTTTTGGGACCTCAGAGTCTCAAAACTTCGGCCACGTAAATCCTCTAAGTCTGTACCCACACCCAAGCGCTCGCCCAGGCGTCGCTGAGATATATAGCAGCTCGCTCTGTGACATTCTATAAACTGTCATAGACACGCGCATTTCTGACAGGAAAGCCACGTATGATGCCTAGCAGACCATAGCTGTGATGGCGTTATCGTGGAAAGCAGGAATTATCATGAGCGCAAAAAAAACAGTAATAGGCGTCAAGCACCCTCTAACAATATCATTAATAGTTGCAGGACAAGTAATCACCGTACCTTCGATCGTTATATGGGGGTACAGTGGCCTATCACACCCACTTTCACTTTTCATACTGCCCTTCATCGTTCAGATCGCTTTAACCGGCCTGATCGTGATGGATTATAGACAAGGCAAGATGCGATGTCTTTTATGGCAGGCCTTAGTCACAGCAATAGCCTGCTTGACCTATGGGCTTATTGTATGGGGATTGTTTGTATTCATCGATATGATAAGTCGGGTATCCTAGCTTAAAGCCGTAGGTGAGAACGCATACGCTAGCCGTGCGCAAGCGTTGCGGCGTCGCGCCGAAGGTGCTTTGGCGCCATTCATCCCGAGGTCACCATGATCAAGCGAGCGCTACGGCTATTGGGGTTCAAAGGGGCAGAGCCCCTTGCGTGGGGTTTCTAAGGGGCCTCGTAGCCCCTTAGTCGGGGGGCCGGGGGTGGAAAACCCCCGGGAAGCTGAGCGTTAGCGTCCCAAAGTAATCGGGATAACGGTTACAACCAGCTACCGAAAAGATTTTTTAAAACAACATTGGTTGACAGCATAGCTCATTGGAAAAGAGACACGATCTGAGGACTTTCGCCCTCAGACTCCCTAATAGAAGAAATGCGTAGCTAAGCCGCGGTGTTGGCCGCTTTCCCTGGCGGTGTTTCCGCCAAACGCTCCGTCGGCACCGACACTGGGTCATCAAAGTTCTCCTCCACCCACGGCGTCCCGTCACGCGCTGTCCCGCTGTCCTGTAACGTCCCCAAGTAATCCGCAATCACTTGGCCCAACCCGACAAAATCGGCGCGCATCTCGCCCAAGCGTTTCAGAAACGCCGGATGCTGCTTGCTCGTAGGCTTACTGTTGGGCATCGGCTTGGCCGGGATGTTGTTCAAGGCATACGCATCCACCGGCTCGTCCGGGGCCTTCTTATACTTGGGGTACAGCCATAACACTGCATCGCGATCCACACCATCGAGCACCACGGCCACATCCTGCGCATGAAAGACCAACGCCAGCGAATCGGCCTCTTGAGCCGCTCGGGCTTTCTCGGCCACCCTCACGGGATCACCGTTGTACGAACGAACACCGGAAAAGCGAACACCCGAAAAACGAACTGCATCCATAATAGTCACTCCTATAACCCACCTAAGCCCCCACTGCATGGGGTGCTGTCTCTTGCTGTGCCAACCAAATTGCGACGCCAAACTTAGCATAACGGGCGCCACAGACATTTCATACTCTGTTGAATGTGGTTTGAGTGTACACGACCCATTCAAATTTGTCATGTATTATTTTGTTAAACTGTAAAAAACGGACACAAAGGCAATACTCTGTATCCATGCGAGATACGCCCCCTCGATACTCGTGACATCCGGCCGACGTGTTTCAGAATAGGTCCGACCCATGCCGGTGTTATCATGAAAGGACCGTTTGCCTCAGTCGCTGGAATCACACGATGCCCCCTCATCCCCAACATTTCCTGAAAGCTCATGCGGCTCAAGAAAGCCATTTTAGCCATAACGCCATCGTACGCGATGTGGTGATTGGCATGTCTGACGGGCTGACCGTCCCGTTTGCCTTGGCAGCAGGGCTATCTAGCGCGCTGGACACCACACACCTGATTCTGATTGCGGGTCTGGCCGAAATCGCTGCCGGGGCCATTGCCATGGGACTGGGCGGGTATTTGGCCACGAAAAGCGAGCAAGATCACTATCACAGCGAGATGGCGCGCGAACATCAGGAGATTAAGGACATTCCCGAGGCGGAAAAGGCTGAAGTTATCGATGTGATGAGTGAGTATGGCATCTCAAAAGAAGCGTGCATGCCGTTGGTGGAGAGTTTAAGCCAGAATCATGACCACTGGGTGGCGTTTATGATGCGCTTTGAGCTGGGGCTGGAGAAGCCGGCTTCGAATCGGGCCTGGCAGAGTGCGCTAACGATTGCCTTGGCCTATGTGATGGGCGGGTTAATTCCGCTGGCGCCGTATGCGACCGGGGCGACGCCGTCCGACGCCCTTGGCTGGTCGGTGGGCCTGACGATGACGGCGCTCGCCGTGTTTGGGTGGTTGAAGGGGTGGTTTATGGGGTTACCGCCGTGGAAGAATGCGCTTCAAACGGTGGTGATTGGGGGGACGGCGGCCGCGATCGCGTATGGCGTGGCCAAGGCGATTCAGTAATGGCTCATCTGCTCGCATGGGAGTGTGAGGGCATAATGCCCTCACGAAAAAAAGCATCTTCTGCTTCCCAATGCTATAACGCCAACGCATCAATGAAAGATTGATTCGTCTCTCCTTCGGCCAGCACCCGAAGGAGTCTATCAAAACAACATGGGTTCGTTGGTATAGTCCATTGGAAAGGAAAACCGATCTGAGGACTTTCGCCCTGCTTCGCTTAACCCCATCCGTAAGCCTCACAAGGTTCGGCAACGGCTGAGGCTTCAGACTCCCTAATAGAAGTGCTGTGCAGCGCACACATTGAAAAATGCATGACTTTCGACGATGCTAGTAGCCATAGTGTCCGCACTGGCTTAGGGAGTCGTTGTGATCGGGATTCATGCCCTATCGGCACAGGCCAATCGGCCTTATGTTGCACGGACCGCTGCGCCTGTATTTCAGGGCACAGCGCCTGTTCGCAGCGATCTACCGACGGTTGTTCAACCACCTCGTAATGTATTAGACACGTCGAGCAACTGGTGGCGCGTTAAACTGAACCTGTTGACGCATCTTCAAAAAGTGGGGGGGCGCGCCATCAATCCCTTCAGCTTCTGGGGCTGGCGCTGGCATTACCGTCAACCGATGCGTGCCCTGACCGATAAACTCGACCAACAATACTGGCCCTTTGTGGCGACCGCCGAGCCGTTAAAACGTATTGGCTACCCCTATGAGCGTGGTCTGCCACCGTCGCTGGTTTGGGCCGAGCCCAATGGTCGTGGTGGGGCCCAACGTAAGAATACCAATGGGCTGATTGCGCGTATCCTGATTCAAACACTGGGGGATACCACCCTGGTTCCCGCCGCCAACAGTGTCGAGGAAGCGGCAGCACAGCTGCATGAACTGCGAGCTCAATTGAGTCAACGCTCGATGGCTAAGGCACTGGCCATTAAAGGATTGCAGCCTCGCAGTGGGGGTGGATGGTTGGATACCCATTGGCGTCAGTATTGGCGGCAGTGGTTTCCGGAACTTCGCCCGCGTTGCGATGCCATTCGAGAGCCGTTTGCCCATCGTCTCCAGGGCCTGGCACCCGGGATTTTCTCACTGGCCAGTACCCAGGCCGCCGGGCATCAGACGTATAGCATGATTCAAATTCACCAGTTGCTGTTTATTGCCGACAACGGCGCCATGCTGATTACCGATAGCCCCTCCCCCAAAACGATGCTGACGATGTTGGCCGATGATCCCAAGGCCCAAGCGGTTATAGAAGCTAAACGCCCTCTGTTGCCTAATGGTTGGGGTTTTTTACCCCGTCCTCGGGGCATGAAGGGGCTCGGTTTGGCCGATACGATGACGCTGCTGCAACAGCAGGCCAACGGTGATATTACGTACCGGACCGTGAATGATTGGGGCGATACGGAGACGTTGTTGCGGGATGTGCCGTTTGATTTGGTCGCACATATTCAAAAAGGACGCTTCAAGCTATTAATGGACAAGCCAGGGCGTGACGGTCGGCGAGTTATTGAACAGTTGTAGCAAGGTACGCGTCAAAACGCTATCATTGTATAGTGAAGGGTATGTACGGACGTGTGAGGAGACTTGCCCATGAGCCCCTTAGCCCCAACCAATCTTGCCTCTGGCACTAGCCTCTTAAGCGATATCTATGCCTGGTACCAGCAAAATCGTTTCCTGGTGCTGCTGGTACTGATAGCGATGTTGCTGTGCATTCATCCGCTGGCTGAAACTCGTCCGGATCTGGGGATTCTATTTGGCCTGGCCGTCACCGGTATGCTATTGCTGCAAATTATGACGTTGGCCCAGTCCCGACTGGAAAGAAGCATTGGTATTGCCCTGGCTGTGCCCGAAATGCTGTTTATCATGCTGAAATACCAGCTGATGGCGACACCGTTGGAACTGGCGGCCAGCGAATGGGCCGCGATCCTCTTTATTCCGTTTCACACCTATGCCATTTGGATCATTTACCGCTACCTGTTTAACCAGTCGCGCATTACGGTGGATGAAGTGCGTGGCTGTATTTGTGTCTTTATGCTCATAGGGGCGACGTGGAGTGCGGTGTACTACGCGTGGGAACTCTTTTTCCCAGGATCTTGGGTGGCTGCTCAACATCCGGGTGTTACCCTGACTTGGTTTGATATGCTGTATTACAGTTTTGCCACCTTGAGCAGCCTGGGTATGGGCGATATTACCCCAATTCACCCTATAGCAAGGTCACTCACCATTCTGGAATGCATTAACGGCCTATTCTATATTGCGATCACCGTGGCTCGTCTGGTCACCCAGTTTATGAATCACGAACTGAGTGGTGACAAGGATACCTCGCATGGCTGATGCCCCGCTGTTGTTGCTGCCGCCGTGGGTTCTGGTTCTCCTTTGTATCATCGCCTGCCAATGCCTGGGCTTGAGCCAAACCCGTGTGACTCAACAGGCCATTCCCACCTGGTATGCCCAGTTGAAGAAGCCCACACTGACCCCACCTAATACACTCTTTCCGGTCGTCTGGACCATGCTCTACACCCTGATGGGCGTGACGCTGGCCCTGCTGATTTTAACCGTGCAAACCGCCTCCGCGACGCATCCAGCGCTGGCGCTACTGGCGCGTCTGGCCCTGGCCAGCTTTGTCATTCAAGCGGTGTGCAACGGTATCTGGAGCTGGCTGTTCTTTGGCCAACACCGTTTGGGGTGGGCGTTGTATGACATTATTATGCTGTGGTTTGGCATTGCCGCCACCATTGTCTTTGCGTGGCCCGTCAACCCCCTGGCCGCCCAGCTGATGATTCCCTACTTACTATGGACCAGCTATGCCGTGTGGCTTAACTGGTCCCTATGGAAGCTGAATCGCGATGAGGTCGATACTAAGAATTAGTAACGACGACGGGGTCCGCCTCCGCCGCCCTCTTCACTGAGGATGGGGGCCAACAAACCCGATTGACGGGCTGTTTTAACGGCTTTGGAGAGCTGACGTTGATAAAACGAGGATACGCCCGTGATACGACGGGGTAAAATCTTGCCACGGTCAGTTAAAAACCGCTTGAGGACAGCGACGTCGGTGAAATCGACGACGGTGATGTTGTTATCCAAAAAGTAGCAGCGCTTGGGCTTGCGGGAGTTATCGCCACGCATACGGGAGTTCCTTCCACTGGGTAACCTAGTTGAGACGGTATCGTATCACAGTCCCACGCGTCTGGGTATTTTTTTCTGTGCGTTAATTTGTTATTGCAATAGTGTTGAAATAAATAAAACGGCATGGCATACTCATGGAAATTCGTTAATGCAATATTGTTGCAAAAAAAGGAGATGCCTATGTCCCTACTGTCGATTGATCATCAGATGGCCGATTCCACAGCGCCCCGTCACCTGATGCACGAGATGCTGCACGCCGCGTTTGATGCAGGTCAGACTGTAGTACTCACCATTCGAGGACAGGAAGGTCCCTATCAAGGGCACGTTCAGGATCTCACAGAATCGCACTTAACCTTGCTGTGCCTAAGTTGCTGCCAGCATTACCTGTGGTGTCTCAGTGTCATCGACATTGTGACCATGGCCTTGGTGCTGGACACCCCAGGTGGGGCATGTCTGGACTCAAGCCAATCGGTTTCATCCTATCCCTAATCCCTAAACGTTCCCAATCAATTTCCCTCAAGTCACGATAACCCATAAAGGAATCCCCCTATGTCTAACCATGAACTGTTTGTGGCCCAACTGGACTGGTCTGTTGAGGAGCACGAGCTGACGGAACTGTTTATGCAATACGGCCAGGTCATCTCGGCGCGTATTCCCACCGATAAAATGACCGGCAAGAAACGCGGGTTTGCATTTGTGGCGATGGAAACCGGTGATCAGGCCCAAGCCGCCATTCATGGCTTGAATGCTCAAGAATTTCGCGGTCGCCAGCTCGTGGTGAAAATGGCCGAACCCAAGCCGGCGCGTCCACAAGGCGGTGGTTATGGGGGCGGCAATCGCGGTGGCGGATATGGCGGCCAACGCCAGGGTTATGGAGCCTATTAGACCCCGCTCTAGACCCCGCTACTTCGCCGAAGGCGTTTGAAGCCTCTGCCTACTTTGGCGGGGGCTTCGTCCCCTGATCCAATACGCCCGATTCCCGTAACATCGCAGCAATGGCTGCCAGTGCACGGGGGTCTTTGGGCGCTTTATCGCCTAAAATCTTTTGAATAATGGCCAACAACGGATCCTCGGCTGGTGGTGCCGCCGCCACTCGCTCAAGACAGTCCAGATACGCTTGTTGATGCTCCCCATCGGGTCGCCATAAACGGGTATTGATGTGATTCACCACTTGACGCAGTGGGTTCGATGGGCTCAATGACGTCAAATCGCTGAGCAACCGAAAGGGTGCATTCGGTTTCGACAGTCCCGCTATCGCCAACCCGCCGGACGTCGATGTCATGTCCTGTTTGGTATCGACCACCCCCAGAAGCAAAATGCTGGCATCATCTGGCCGAGTGGGCCCCACTTCCGACGGCACAAATTCAGGTACCCATTCGGCGGCATACCCTAAGGGGCAGGAGCGAAAAGACATGGGGCGCTGCTCAGGTGGTGCTGAGGGATCAAACGGAAGCCGGTTACGCAACGACCATTTCACCACCGCGGATGGCAAGCGAAAATCAATGGACTCGTGGGTCAGCCATTTGGCCACACTCAATCCCATGGCCTTCAGTGTGGGGCGCCACTGCGGATTGTCGGCGGTTTTAATAGTCCAGCGCTGAAACGAGGGATCAATCACGGCCACGCCGATGGGCAATTGATCCAGCCATTGGTCCGTGGTTAACGGCAATGGCAGCTTGCTCAACATGGGTTCAATAACGGGTTGAAGTCGTTTGGGCCAGGCCAACAGGTAGGTGTGCTGGCCCGACATAAAGTAATCGGCTTGTGTGCCCGTAACCGGTTGAAAGGACAGGTCTTTCGTCTCCGGTGAACGAGCCCAGTGTTGCCAAGCCTGCCATGCGAGATGACTGCACGTTCCCTCAAACGGCGGGCTCTCTTTATAGTCCGGTGCTAAGCCGTTGATCATGACCTGTTTATCGTTCTTGTCCGGCTCTGGCCGAATAAAGGCATCCAGTTTTACCTCACCGGTGGTGGGATTGACCATGGTATCCGGGCGATACCCATAGTGGCACTGCGCCATCGTGGATTCAATTTTGCTCACCATCGCGGGTGTCCAGCCAAAGAATTGCATGTCGGGGGTCAGCGTGACCGTTTGGGGTGCTGACGTGGATCCAAAGCGCACGGGCTTGGGGTGGGTAGAGGCCAGCAGTGAGTTAATGCCGGTATTACCCAAGATGCCCAGGCGGTGACTGACGGGACGAAACGGAGACGAGTGGCGGCTGCCAAAGCGTGGCGGATCTGAGTCAGCGTCCGCTTCGGGTTCGATAATGGCGTCCATTTCCTCCTCAGGTTCGCTGTGGACTTCCACGGTCACGGCGGGGTGATGCTCGGGGCTAAAGTCGATGCGATGCAGCATGTGGGCCGAGGGGGTAAAGGCATCCTCATGCTTTGGCGTACGCCGCCAAAAATGCTGGCCATTGTGGCTGATCAGCGATAGGGTATGCGCCAAGACAATTTCGGGCGGCAGCCCATGTTCGGGTTTGGCGGGCCGAATGGCCTGCCAGTTCAGTGCCTCTACCGCATCAACGGGGTAATGTACGTATTCGGCGCGGGCCAACAGTGACCGTTGGTGCAGGACGGTTTGGATGGTTCTAACAGTATCCAACGTATCGGGTAGGATGCCGGGCATCAGGGTGAAGCGACAGCGCTCCAGGTTCCAGGGGCGTCTATTGCTTTTAGCGGCCAGCGCATCCAGCAGATTGTGCAGCATCTGCGGTGTCCACACCAGGGCGGTGGGCGAATTCAGGTGACCCATCAGGTGACGGGGTTCTAGGGTGAGGGGCTTGGCTGAGAAGGGTGGCGTGAAGGTAAAGGTGGCATCCGGCGGTTCTTGAATCGTAAAGGCCGCGCAGCCCAGCATGCTGCCGGTTTCTAGGGCTTTGGATTGTGGCGCCGCTTGAACGGCGGGCCATTCCATCACGCTCAGGCCGGCATGAGGTCCGGTGGGACCCGTATAATGAGCGAGCGGTTTGGACAGGCGGTTGGCATAGCCGCGGCTCACGCTTTCCTGTAAGCCGGGTAGCGTGGTGTCCAGGGTCTGAAAGTCACTGTGGCCTGGGGGAAGGAGACTTTCATCGCTGCCAAACGTAACACCCGGTGCCGATGGCGGGGGCGTTCGGTGGAAGACGCTGGAGGGACGAAATGAGAGAGGGGAGAGCGGTGACAACATGGGGGGCGAGCAACTCGATTGAGAGGGTACTAAGGAGAGGGCACTGCAGTAGGGAAATGAACACGGGGGGAGGAGTGAAATTGCGTCTATTGACCATCCGTTCGCACGGGGTCTGGGGCCTTGTGGCCCCAGAAAAAGCGTTTCTTAAAGTTCAATTGCCGGGTGTTACACCAATGAAAGATTCATTCGTTTCTTCGGCCAGCAGCCGAGGAGAATTTCAAAACAGCATGGGTGCTTCGGTACAACTCATTGGAAAAAAGAAGACGCTTGAGGGACCAGTCCACCCCGCAAGGGGGAACCGCATCCGTAAGCCTGACGGCAACGGCTGAGGCTTCAAACTCCCTAAGCGTTTTGCTCACAGTAAATAATCGCACTCGCGCTTTAAGATACTCCATAACGCAGCAATACTCGCCTTATCCGGCATCTGCGCCCGACTCACCAACACCAACTCCCGCCCGACACGGGCATCCGAAAACGCCACCCACCGCAACATCGACTCCAACGACGGGTGCTGATGCGTCGCCAACTTCGGAATCACCGTCATCCCCACGTTGAGCGCTACCATATGCAACAATGTCGTGATACTCGTGGCCTGCGTGCGGTACGGCTCCATCCCCGACCGACTGGCCTGGCTGGGGCATAACGCCCACGTCTGATCACTCAAGCAATTGCCCTCCTCCAGCAACAACAGCTCATTGAGCGGCAGCTCGTCAATGCTCAACCGCCGCCGAACCGCCAACGAGTGACGCTTGGCCACGGCCGCCACAAACGGCTCAAATCCGAACGACTGCACCGTAAACCGGGTCGCAATCCCCGCCTGATGAGGCAGCGGCAACGCCATCAACACGGCATCCAACGCCCCCGCATGCAAGTCGTCCAGCAAGGGGTCGGTATGGCCTTCGCTGACCCGGAGCTCGCACTGCGGGTATTTCTGCTGCAAGGGCCCCAGCACATGCGGCAATAAATAGGGTCCCAATGTAGCGATCACGCCCAATCGGAACGGGCCGGTCAATGGTCCTTGTGATTGCTGGGCAAAGCTGCCCAGTTTGGAGGCTTCATCCACGACAACGCGCATATGGTCAATCAGGGACTGGGCTTTCGGGTTAATTCGAACCATCCGTTTGGTGCGTTCAAACAATGGAAATCCGACGACAGATTCGATACGGTTGAGCTGCTTGCTTAACGCAGGTTGACTGACCGAACAGGCTTGGGCTGCCTTGCTGATATGCAAGTGCTCGGCCACAGCCAGCACGTATTCCATTTCTCGAAGACTGAGATCACTGAGCCCGAGCATCGGTTTTCCTTGATTTATAACATAC
>FRDC01003763.1_pt1 | contig 13750 bp, 10 predicted proteins | sample 1106171 | NCBI WGS metagenome assembly FRDC01 (sample SAMEA3930566, study PRJEB13176) | freshwater metagenome | biome: Drinking water system; feature: drinking water; material: water | place: Singapore | collected 2014-12-20
GGAGGGGTGGGCAGGAGGTTTTGGACGGGACTCCATCCACCTGACCCCCCTCAAAAGTGTTTCAGACCGAGCGGATCCCCAAACCGAATGTTCCTAAAAAACTTCTCGAAAAATGGTCTTGCCCGCGGTTCAGCAAACTGAATACAGTCTTTCAAACATCTGCAGGTTTCGATGGGTTCATGGGAATCCATTTGAGATTTGCCCAAAACCGATTCCTCCGAGTCCACGCGATTCCTAGGGATCAAGAAAGGAACCTTCCCGTGTTTCAAGACACAGCTCCATCCACAACAGAACGTCAGAGAGTTATGAAGACAATCACCGAGCGCAAGAATATCGCACGTCCGCAGACTTTTGGTGACGCGGAATTGTTACCTAAAATCTCCGAATACTTCGGCGAGTTGACCTTCGGTCTTCGCGAAATGCGCGAAAAGCTTCCGCGCGAAGCTTATGCCGCTGTGCTGAGAACCCTGGAAAAGGGCGAGAAAATGAGCAAAGAGACCGGTGATCAGGTCGCTCAAGTTGTCAAAGAATGGGCTGTCGCCAAGGGCTGCACACATTTTTGTCACTGGTTCCAGCCAATGACCGGGCTCACCGCTGAAAAACATGACGCTTTCATTTCAATTCAATATGCAAATCACTCAGAACTTCGCGTGATCGAGCGTTTTTCCGGGAGCCAGCTCATTCAGGGAGAGCCGGATGCTTCCAGTTTTCCAAGCGGCGGGATGCGATCAACGTTTGAAGCTCGTGGCTATACGGCGTGGGACCCGACCTCACCGATTTTTATCACTGAAGAGGAAGGGAGCAGCACCCTTTGTATCCCAACCGTGTTCTTCGGCTATCATGGCCAAGCGCTCGACAATAAAACTCCGCTCCTCCGTTCTGTTCAGTCCCTGAGCCGTGAAGCATGCGAATTCTTGAAGCTGCTCGGCGACGTTGACGTGAAGTCTGTGACGGCAACGCTGGGTTGTGAGCAAGAGTACTTCCTGATCGATAAATCCTTTGCGGCTCTTCGCCCGGATTTGATGATGTCGGGGCGAACCCTTTTGGGCGCGGCGCCAACGCGCGGTCAACAACTTGAGGATCACTACTTCGGATCGATTCCTTCCCGCGTGAAGGCGTTCATGGTGGATTCGGAGCAAGAACTTTATAAATTGGGGATTCCCGTAAAAACCCGTCATAACGAGGTCGCTCCCAGCCAGTACGAGCTGGCTCCGATTTTTGAAAACAGCAACATTGCCGTCGATCACAACACCATGACCATGGATGTTCTGAAAAAGGTCGCCAACAAGCATGGGCTGATGTGTCTTTTGCATGAAAAGCCGTTTGCGGGATTGAACGGAAGTGGGAAGCATTGCAATTGGGCCATTTCCAACGACAAGGGTGAAAACCTGCTTGAGCCAGGCACAACGCCGCATCAGAATTTACGCTTCTTGGCTGTATGCTCAATCGTGCTGAAGGCCGTCCATGTGCATGCCGATGCGCTCCGCGCGGCGATTGCATCTCCCGGAAATGATCATCGTCTTGGCGGAAACGAAGCGCCTCCGGCCATTATCTCTGTCTTCCTTGGATCATTGCTCAGTGAGATCTTTGATTCGATTGAAAAAGGCAAGGCCTCCAAAGCCACTGAAGCTGCAATCATCGATCTGGGTGTTGGACAAATCCCGCGCATTTCCAAAGACTACACCGACCGGAACAGAACCTCTCCGTTTGCGTTCACTGGGAATAAGTTCGAATTTCGCGCCGTGGGAAGCTCTGCCAATACAGCGGTTCCAATGTCCATCCTGAACGCGGCTGTGGCCGATGTTTTCGCTCAGGCCACTGTGCGATTAAAAAAGTTGCTCGGTGAAAAGGGAAGTCGTGATGAGGCTGTGATGGAACTGACCCGCCAATTGGCGACCGAAAGCCGATTCATCCGCTTTGAAGGAAATAACTATTCTGCCGAGTGGCGAGAAGAAGCACTCAAGCGCAAACTTCCGGTCTTGGATCGCACGGCAGACGCCTTGAAAGTTTTGGCTGATAAGAAGGCGACCGAGTTTTTGATTTCAACAAAGGTGTTGTCAGAGGATGAGATTCACGCCCGCTACCACATCGGCGTTGAGCGTTATGTCAAAACTCTTTTGATCGAGCTTTATACGATGACTGACATGGTAAATAGCTACGTTTTGCCAGCGCTGGAAAGACAAATTGCGCACACCGGTGCCGCTGGGGCCGTCATGAGTGCGGAGGCGAAACGCTCTTTCACGACTGCGCGCATGGCACCTCTTGAGAAAACTTACGAGGAAATCCTCGGGCGCTTGGGTGATTTGAAGACCGCATTGGATCGCGTGGATCAATTGCACGACGAAGAGAAGAAAATGAGTGTCATTGCCGATGACCTTGTTCCTCTTGCGCGTCGGTTGAGAGAGCAATGTGATCTTGCGGAAGGCATGGTGGCAGAGCAATACTGGGCCTTGCCGAAGTACCGCGAAATGCTCTTTGCAAACTCCATCGCTTAACAAGCGCGATGGCTGAATGGGTGTCACTCAGACTTCTGGGGCGCGCTCTGAGAGCGCCTCGGGCAGCTGCTGAGGAATCTGGTTGTGGAAAGATTGTGGTTGACACGGATTCTCACATTCGTTTTGATCACTGCCAACGATCAACAACGTAGTATCCAACAAGGAGAAAACATGAATAAAGCAGAACTGATCGATCGTATTGCAACAGAAACCAAGACAACAAAAGCTCACGTAGAGCGCATCTTGGACACAACTCTGGATTGCATCCGAAAGTCCGTGAAAAAAGGCGACGAAGTGAAACTCGTTGGATTCGGAACTTTCACGAAGGCAAAGCGCCAAGCTCGCATGGGCCGTAACCCACAGACTGGAAAAGAAATCAAAATTCCAGCAGCTTGGTATCCAAAGTTTCGTCCAGGCGCAGAATTCAAATCCTTGCTGAAGTAAGCTGGGATAAGGTGATCAGGTAAGGACTTGTCCTTGCGGTGACCTTGACGAGAGCCGACCTTCGGGTCGGCTTTTTTAATGACTCAGACTCCTTCTGTGGTTAGTTATTTCTCTGAATGAGCCAAACTTTTGACCCCTCAAAACTGAGAACTCTTGGCGTTTATACAAGCGGCGGAGATGCGCCCGGCATGAACGCTGCGGTCCGAGCGGTTGTTCGAATGGCTTTGTTTCAAAAGCTTCAAATTTTAGGCATTCGTCACGGGTACAACGGCATGATGGCGGGGGAGTTTGAGCCACTCGGCGCTAGCTCTATGGCCAACGTTCTTCAGAAGGGCGGTACTGTTTTAAAGACGGGGCGCAGCCATGGTTTTATGAAACCCGAAGGGCGCGATACAGCAGCTCGTAAACTCAAAGAAGCGGGCATTGATGGCTTGATCTGCATCGGCGGTGACGGATCTTTTCGGGGCGCGCATCTGCTATGGCAAGAACACAAAGTCCCGGTCATCGGTGTTCCGGGGACCATCGACAACGATATTTTTGGAACCGATACCACCATTGGTTTTGATACCGCTGTGAATACCGCTCTTGAGGCGATTGATAAGATTCGCGACACGGCCGCCAGTCACGATCGCCTCTTTATCGTCGAAGTGATGGGTCGCGATTCCGGATTTATCGCTCTCGATGTGGGATTGGCGGGCGGTGCGGAAGAGATTTTTATCCCGGAAAACCCCATCACTGTGGAACAGGCCATAGAGCACGTTCAACGTGGGGTGGCTCGAGGCAAGCTCTCCAGTATTTTGATCGCAGCCGAAGGACAAAAACCTGGTCGCGCCTATGATCTTGCTGAGTTGATTCGGAAAAAATCTGGGATGGAAAGTAAGGTTTGTATTTTGGGGCACATCCAGCGCGGGGGTTCCCCGACGGCGTCGGATCGCATTCTTGCAAGTCGTCTTGGTGGAGCCGCCGTTGAGAGTCTGCTGACAGGTCACACAGACTGCATGGTCGGTGTACAGAACCAGGAACTGGTTCGGGTCCCTCTGGAACACACCTTTGGGTCAAAGAAGTCGGTTCGAAAAGATCTGATCCGACTTGCGCAGATTCTCTCGATTTGATTTTGATCAGGCCGTGTCCTTAGGAGCGGAACTCAGCGCGTGACCAAACGACTGGAAAGCGAGCGCAGCAAACAAAGTAGTTTGGCACTTTGCCATGCGCTCTTAGAAGCTTAACGACGACTATTTAGGAGAAAACAAATAACCTTCGGCATTTCTTCAACTTCAGATTCTGGGAGCTTTGGCGCGATGCGAACGATTGTACTAGGAAGTTCAAGCTTCTTTCCAACCCGCCCCCAGGTCTGGTGTTCGTGAACGAACTTTCCCTGAGTTTTATTGAAGGAATAGATGTCGTAGACAAGCAGATTATCTTTGCAGGTTGCACGATAAGTTCCCACAGTCTGTAGGTAGGCGTGCAGCTTGCCATCGGTCTCGACAACTTCGTTCGTATTCAAGTTTTTGTAGACAGTATGATCACCCTTGTTGGTTTGGGTTATCGTGAGGTCCACTCCAAAGATTGGACATCGATAACGTCCAGCAAGCTGCGGGCACGCCGCAGAGGCGCCGAGAGAGAAGACGCTGCCAGCCAACACCAAGGCAATTTTTGCGTAAAAAAACGTAGTTCTCGGAAACATTCAGACCCCCTTGTTTAGAGGGAGACTCTCGTCGTTCTTCAGGAGAAGAACAAAGGATTTGAACGCTTTGAAAATTCTATAGAGGAGAGGCTGCTATCGGATTACGGGGTTTAGTCAACGGATGGATGGGTAACAACTTGTTTTTTAGTTACTTTTAAAAAAATTTTTTTCAGATTTGATTTCATAAGATCTCCCTTTACTTAATGATCTTTTAACATAGAAAACCCAAATTCCCGAAAGGTCCACGAAGTTTCAGAACGGTTGCGAAAAGACTCCATGACGTGACCCTTTTTTGATTCTGGCCCTAGTGGCAAAACGGAACGGGGCGCAGGCCCTCCCGCAGAGCTAGCGGGGGTAAAGAACTCCGCGGCCAAAGATGACGCCCTTGTAACTCACATCGACCTCGATTCCGCCCTGAGTTGATCCGAAGGTGCCACGTCCGACAACCTGAACCAAGGAGAAACCGCTGTTTTGCTGGAAGGCGAATCCTGTTCCAGAATTGGTTGGAAACAGGCGCATTGGAATGACAGGAGTCGTGAGACCGAAGGGGTGAGGTCGCAGCGGCGCGACCTGAACGCCGTAGTGACCGCCTTGATTAATAATCTGAATTCCCCCTTCACTGGAGAAATAGCTGCAAGGATATCCGCCGCCATACACATTGCCATAGTTCTCGCAGAAGGCCGACGGGAAGTAGCTACCGGCCACTAGGGAAACGTCATTTAAGTACCATTCAAACTGCCGGCGATCGACTATAGAAAGTTGGCCTGCGTAGCCTTGAACGCTCGGAAAACCGCCGCCGATGGGAGGGACGCATTGGTTGGTGGCGGCGTTGTAGCCCTCGGTGGGTTGGCAGCGTGTATCGGTCGGAAGGCAACCAAGAGAAGTCAGAACCTGACCAGCAGCGCATTGGGCGGGGGTCACGACTCCTGGCCCCACGGGAGCTGGGGTGGGGTTGTTGGTTTGAGATCCACAGGCGGCCGCAAAGGCCAGCGCGATGATCGCAGTTAGACGAACCAAGACTTTCATGACGGAATCCTCCGTCCGCCTCAGGTTCAAAACTTAGACCAACCATGAAGTTTCTATCCAGCTGTTTACTTCGAGTTCACCCCACTTTCTCAACTGAGCGGCGGTCAATTGCTGACTTTGAGGCGCAAAAACGGCACCTCGCTGACTCGACCCTCTCGTTGACCGGTCCGTAGGTCCAGTCCACGAAGGCCAGGGCCTTGACGGTGGGGACCCGAGGTCCCTAACCTATTGAAGTTGAACAGCATTCAACTTTGATCAAACACCTTAAGGAGACTTCATGAAACTCATCGTTGTTGGATATGCGGCGGCACTGCTCAGCCTCTCGGGATGCGCCATGGTCATGGGCCCGGTTATGGGAGCATGGTACACGGATGTGAAGGGCCCCGTCACAGCTACTGGGCAACCGTCCAAAGGAGATCGCTCCGGTGAGGCGTGTGCGACCTCTATTCTGGGTTTGATTGCCACCGGGGATGCCAGCATTGAGACCGCTCGCAAAAATGCCGGAGTAACGAAGGTCACAGCGGTCGATATGTCGGGTTCCAGCATCTTGGGAATTTACGCAAAATATTGCACGGTCGTTTATGGTTCTAAATCTGGTAAAGGTGGAGCTCCTGCTGCCGGCGATAAGGCTGGCGCAGAGGGCGGCGAACTCTAGATCCCGGAAAACAATTTGAGCCTATTGAAAGGGCCTCGGCTTCCGATTGATTCGATGCTTGAGGCCCTTCGTGTTTCTTTAGAGACCCGCCCCAATGCGGTGGTTGTTGCGGAGCCGGGTGCGGGTAAATCCACTCGCGTGCCGCCCTTTCTGGCATTGACGCATCTCCTGGCTCCAACTCACCAGCGCATTCTTGTTCTCCAGCCTCGGCGCGTGGCGGTGTTTGGCTTAGCCAAGCGTATCGCCGAAGAGCAAGAGTGGCAGCTTGGAGAGAAAGTGGGCTATCAAGTCCGGCTGGACAAAAAATCCACCGCATCCACACAGGTCGAACTTATTACTGAAGGAATATTGATTCGGCGTTTGCTGAAGGATCCCGAACTGAAAGGCATTGGCTGTGTCATTCTTGATGAGTTTCATGAGCGCAATCTTTTTTCCGATCTTGCAATCGCGTGGCTCAAAGAAGTTCAATCGGCAGTCCGGCCCGATCTCCGTATCGTTGTGATGTCGGCGACCTTGGATTCGGAAAAGGTTCGGGATTTTTTGGCTCCGTGTGAGATCTTCAGGTCTCCTGGGAGACTTCATCCATTGAAGGAAAATTACTCCAGAAAGTCGATGGTCATCACCGGCGGAAGGCCACTGGTTGAGAGAGTGATGGAGGTTCTTTTTGAATGTACAACCGCGCCGGACGATGATGGCGGAGATATCTTGGTTTTTCTTCCCGGGATTCGCGAGATCCGAGGGTGCTTAGAAGCCGCGACCTCCTCGTTGGCGCTGAAACCATTTCGAGTGTTGTCTCTCAGCGGAAACCAAAAGTGGGAAGAGCAAAAGGAAGCGCTCGTAAAAAGCTCCGTGCGTCGAGTGATATTTTCAACCAACATCGCCGAAACCAGTCTCACGATCAATGGCGTAACCACTGTCATTGATTCCGGACTGCAAAATGTTCTTCGATACAATTCGAAACTCGGTGTGAGTGGATTGAGAACGGAAAAAATCAGTCGCGCCTCGGCTAAGCAACGTGGCGGGCGCGCCGGTCGTGAAGCCCCGGGAAGAGTTTTTCATCTCTGGACCAAGTCTGAGGAAAACACCTTTGCCCCCTTTCTTGAGCCTGAAATCGCGCGGGTCGATCTTTCTGAAACGTTGTTGCAGCTCACGGAATGGGGGGTAAAGGATCCCCGCACCTTCACCTGGTTTGAGAGCCCTCCTGAAACGCACCTGCGCGAGGCTCAGGCGCGCCTCAGGATGTTGGGCTGTTTAGAGACGGATGGAAGCCTGACAGAGCTTGGGAAGTCGGTCCTCCGGTGGCCTTTGACAGTGCGATGGGCGGTATTTCTAGAGGAAGTGCTTCGTGGAACGCTTTCCGCCGACGGGCTGTCGACAAGCCTTTGGATCGCGGCCATGCTTCAGGAGCGAAATTTGATTTCTGAAGGATTTCCGGGAAGTGATTTCTCCTCTTACAAAGATGACCTCTCGCTCCGCTTGGAGGCTCAAGCCCGACGGATCAGGCTTCACCCCTGGTGGAATCAGAGGACCGCTGAGCAAGTTGGCCTCTCGGCCAAAGATCTTGCGAGAATTGCTGGACGCGGCGACGTGTTTTCTGGGCGGTTGGAGCATATGAGTGAAGAGGACTGGCGGGGCATTCGGAGGGCACTCGTTGTGAGCCATCCCGATCGCGTTGTCAGGCGTCGTACTGGAACTCAAAAGGGCGTGATGGTTGGGGGACGCGGAGTTCAGATTGATTCGGGATCAGTGGTAGCGGAGGGGGATTTCTGGCTGGCGCTTTCGCTTCGCGAGGTGGACGGATCCGCGGACCTGCGGTCCGACATCAACATCCCGGTGGATCTTGAGGACCTCGGAGCTCTGAAGGACTTGTTTCAAAGCCGAGATGAAGTGAAATGGAATGAAGCTCTCGGGCGGCCTCAGAAAGTCAGTGGTCGTTACCTCATGGATCTGATGGTTGAAGGACCCACGGCCCGGGATCTTTCGGCGACGGAGACAGCGGGCGCGCTTCGGGAAGTGGTTTTTGGGGACACGAGACGATTTCTTGAGGCGTCCCCGGGCTATGGGCCATGGCTCTTGCGATTGGGTCTCGCACGGGCTCGTTATCCAGAGATGCCTTGGCCTGATCCCGCAGTGTGGATGCCGGAGGTGATTGAGGCGTGGCTCGGAGACAATCTGAAATCTCTAGAAGTTTTGAAGGACCGCCCCTTCCCTCCGTTTGTGGAGATGTTTTGGAGTCGCGAGATGGCTGGGATTTTTCATAAGGAATTTCCAGAAGTTCTGGAGGTGCCCAGCGGGAGTCGCATTCCACTGACATACTTTCCAGAAAAAAACCCTGTTCTGAGTGTGCGGCTGCAGGAAGTCTTTGGGTGGTCGGAATCTCCTCGTATCGGAGGAGGGCAGCTGAAGGTGACTTTGGAACTCTTGGGGCCGAACTATCGCCCGCTACAGACAACAGGAGATTTAAGAAGTTTTTGGTCGGGGGTCTATCAAGAGGTGCGAAAGGAGCTGCGGGCGCGCTATCCAAAACACAGTTGGCCCGAGGACCCTTTAACCGCTCAAGCTGTTGCCAAAGGCCGCTCTCGTCGCTAGACTGCCGTTTCTGGGGGAAAAATGAAAAATTCGAAATTGGCCTTGCGTGGACTTGTTCTTGCTTCAGCCCTTTGCTGTGTTTTTACTGTCCTGAATGTGACTGCTGCTCCCAGAAAACGGATTGTCGCTCGAGTCGATGAAAGTGTTTTTGTAAACGACCCAAACCGTGAAAAGTTGCGAATGATTCTTTCGATTCCTGAACTGACGGTGGATCACGTGGGTCCGCGAGGCTACGAAGTGCACGGTCCCAAAGGGATGATGCGCTGGTTGAGCCGTAATAATATTCAGTTTGAAGTTGAGGTTCGTGGCCGTGGTTTTGAAGGATATCCAACGCCGGAGGAGATCGAGGCGGAATTGCACAACATTCACAATGCCTATCCGAACATCACGCAACTGACCCGCATTGGAACAAGTGTGAAGGGCCGTGGGTTGTGGGTGATGAAGATTTCGAAGAACCCGACCGTTGACGAAGTTGAGCCTGAGTTCAAATACATTTCGAGCATGCACGGAGATGAAATCACAGGGCGGGAGTTGATGGTTCGATTCATCGCAGATCTTGTTCGTTCCTACGGCAAAGATCCACGCGTGACCAAGCTGATCGACTCAACAGAAATTTTCATCATGGCGTCTATGAATCCCGATGGGTCGGCCGCACGCCGCCGCGGGAACGGGAACAATGTCGATCTCAATCGCGATTTTCCTGATTTTTCCACCAGTGATAATCAGAATACCCCCAACGGCCGCGAGGTTGAAACTCAGGCGATCATGGCGTTCCAAGCCAGCCGTCACTTTGCACTTTCTGCGAATTTTCACGGCGGAGCTGAAGTGATGAACTATGCTTGGGACACATTGAAGGATCCACACCCCAGTATTGATTTTGTAAAGTCATTGGCCATTCGTTATGCCAACCAAGTTCCTTACATGAAGAATTCCAAGAGCTTTCCGGGCGGAATCACCAACGGTTACGAATGGTACGAAGTCAACGGCGGCATGCAGGATTGGTCGATCTACTGGTATAACGACCTTCAATATACGGTCGAGCTTTCAAATATGAAGTGGCCCGATTGCAGCAAGATCGATGGTTATTACAAAGAGAACCAGCTTGCGCTTCTTGAGCTGATCGAAGCTGTCCATGGCGGGGCAGGGATCGTGTTGGAGAACCCCAATGTTTCAGGAGAGGTCGAGGTTCATCGTATCCTTGCGGGCAAGCCTGCTCAAAAACTCGGACGTTTTCTTTTTCATAATTCGGAATTCTATTCTGTGTTAGCGCCGGGGGACTACGTCTACTCTGTCACGACCAAAGCCGGTCAGAAGAAGGACTATAAAGTGAAGTACAGTCCTGCGGGGGCTCGACTCCGTAGCCAGGGACGTTATTACCGCGCGCGTTTGTAGCAAGGGCTAATCCACCGCCGTCTTGAGCCCCGTCACAACAGCGGGGCTAGTCAGCCCAAGACAAAAAGTATTCTCAAAACTATTTTTATTTGCACGTCCATGGAGATCGCAAAATCCGGTCCAGGCTTCTGGTTTTTCTGAACCTGAATGGTTGAGGCCCGCGCGGACCTTCGTCAAGGGTGACAAGAATTGCCAACGGATGTCTGACGTGGTGACCCACGTGCCCAACCAGCCCCCCGGCCCGTTACCCCAGTCTTTTGGTTGCTTGCACAAAAAGGAGGCGCGTCTAGATTGTTAAATGAAGCATTAAAAAAATTAAATGATCGTTTAATATGGGTCGAGCAAGAGGAATGTTTCGGATGCGCCCCAGAACGAAAAATCGCCCGATCGAATCAACTCGAGATTGCATTCTGCAGTCGGCGAAGGTTGTATTTTCCAAATTCGGGTTCGATGGAGCTTCATTAAAAGTTATCGCTGAGGCGTCCAGAACCAACGTTGCACTCGTCAGTTACTACTTTGGAGGAAAAGAGGGTCTTTATAAGGCCTGTCTTGAAGAATTCGGGAAAAATCGGCGCACGGCGATGCATTCCATTCTTAGTGCACCCCATTCCGGCGCGGACTTTCAATCCAAATTGAGGCTTTGGATGGAGTCTTTCTTTCAAGCTAATCTAGAAGACCCGGACATGGTTCGGATCCTTCACCGAGAAATGGTGGAAGAGATCCGCGTGGGAAAAGCCGTTTTTGAGAAGTACTTCCTGCAGATCTTTAGCGAGCTCGTGAGTTTTCTAGAACATTCTCGCGAGTTGGGGTTTATTCGAGAGGACGTAGATTCATACTTTGCGGCTTCCTTTCTGATGAGCGCCATGGGAGACACGGTCCGTATCGATCCGATAAGAAAGAAATTTCACAGAAAAACTCTTGGCAGTGAGAAGTTTAGAAATGCTCTTGTGGAACAGTTTCTCAGTTTTTTTACCAAAGGTCTTGGCAGCGGCAACAAGGAGTGAGCAGTGAGACGGCAACGCTTGTGGACGAATGGAATTGGATTGATGTTTTTGATGATGGGCGAGCTTGGGGTTGCCGCGGAGTTGAGCTTGAGCGAATACCTTGATCAAGTCAAAGGTGGGAACGGTTCCTATGAAGCTTCTCACAAGCTCTCCATAGCTGCGCTGAAGATTTCTCAAGAGGCAAGTCTTCTCACTCAGCCGAACTTCTTCGCCAACGTTCAATCTCAGGACGACAGGCGCCCCCCTCAGTTGCTCTTTCAAGCTACCCGAACTCAGAATCTGACCCTCCAAACCGGAGTGGAGGCGCAAACGCGCTTTGGCCTTTCCGGTAAGCTATATTACCAGATCAGCGACGTTAAAATGGATGGAATTAATCCGACATTTCTTACACGTGGTTCCCGCTTTTTCTTGGCCTCACCTGTTTTGGAGCTCAATCAATCATTGTGGCGGAATGGTTTTGGACGGGAGGTTGAAGCTCAGCAAGCTGCAATAGAATCACAGCAGCTTGCGACCCACTTTCGAGAGAGCTTTACGCGGACAATGAAGGTCACTGAGGCAGAAGGTGCTTACTGGAGGCTTGCGGCTGCGCGCGAGGTCGTAAGAATTCATAAGGAGCTAGTCGAGCGTGCGCGGAAGATGGTGGATTGGGCCGCTCGTCGTGAACGTTTGAATCTTGCGGATCGCGCGGATCGGCTGCAAGTTGACGCTCTGTTGTTGTCGCGCAAAGTAGAACTTGATTTGGCAGAGGACGAACTTCGGGAAGCAGGATACGGATTTAATCAACAGCGTGGGCAAGAGGGGCACGATGTTCCAGAGTCTCTCAAGCTTCCAGGAAGTTCTGATCTCCTTGAATGGAAGGCCCCAGCAAAGATCGAGGCGCGCGAGGACCTGAAAGCCTTTGAGAAACAGTCTGCGGCGCTGGCAGCATCGGCGACGGCGGGCGCGGAAAAGAATCGTCCGCAGTTGGATGTTTTCGGTAGTTACTCAATGAACGCCCTGGAAGCAACCTCCTCTGAGGCAATGTCCAGATCGTTCAGTCCGGACAACCCAGTCGTCACAGTGGGGGTCAGATTTAGAACTCCATTCGCTCTGGGAACTACGGGCGACATCATAGAGGGGCGCACTCAAGAGCGCCTTGCCGCTGAGTCATCCTATAGACAACGCAGGCTCGAACAGGATCAAGAATGGAAAAACATGGTCACAAAACTTGACGAGGCCAAATCGCGCCTCCGGATGAGCGAAGACCTTCTGAAGCTTCAGGAGTCTAAACTTGCGCATGAAAGAGATCGCCTCATGCGAGGTCGAACAACAACGTTCCAAGTCCTTCAGTTTGAAGCCGATCTTGGGGCAGCGGAGCTGGCGCGCGTCAGGTCCACGACTACCGTCCTCGGCATTCGTGCCCAGTTGAAAACCTTTGGGGGTGCACAGTGAGTCTTGCGCAAATTTCAATAAAGCGACCGGTTTTTATCACCGCGATCGTCACGCTGATGCTTGCAATGGGGCTTCTCAGCATCAAGAAACTTGGCGTCGATCTTTTTCCAAATGTGACTTTTCCAGTGGTCTTTGTTTCGGTTCCCTATCCGGGGGCGGGGCCCGCTGAAATTGAGACTCAAATTTCAAAGGTGATCGAAGATGATTTGAGTACGCTTTCGGGTCTGAAGCGCCTTTCGAGCAATAGCGTTGAGGGCGTTGGGGTCGTCATCGCGGAATTCACACTGGAGACGGATGTGAAGTATGCTGAGCAGCAGATACGAGATCGAATGAACTCGATCAAACGCCAACTCCCACGAGATGCCTTGGAGCCAACGATTCGTCGTATTGATCCCTCTGATCAAGCGATCGTCACCCTGTCCCTTCAAGCAGATTTACCGGCCGCAGAGCTCTTTGATCTTGCGGATCAAGTCATTCGGCCAAAGCTTGAGCAGGTCAACCAGGTGGGTCAAGTCACTATCCTCGGGGGTCGGAGGCGAGAAATCCGAGTTGAGCTAGATCGTCGGAAACTGAAGGCCCGGGAGCTTTCGGCGTCGATGGTGGCGTCGCGACTGACCGCTGCCGGTCAAGACATTCCCGCCGGGAAGGTCGACGGCGGCGACAAAGAAGTGGTGATCCGCGCCAAAGCCCAGTTTGAATCCTTAGACGATATCCGAAAGCAGGTTGTGAATTTTATCGGAAGTGATGTTCCGACCGCGGTGAGCGATTTGGGAGTGGTGGTTGATTCCCTTGAGACCGAAAAAACGCGGGCCTATGTGAATGGTCAGCCATCTTTGATTTTGTCGGTTTTTCGCCAGTCGGGAGCAAACACCGTCGCTGTCGTGGATGCGGTTTTTGCAAAGATTAAGAAGCTTGAGCCGGAATTCAAAACCATGAAGGGAAGCCCTAAAATTACGGTTGTTCGCGATGGTTCTCGCTTCATTCGATTCAACTTGGACGATGTGCAGGAATCGATTCTCATCGGGGTCCT
>FRDC01003293.1_pt1 | contig 13720 bp, 7 predicted proteins | sample 1106171 | NCBI WGS metagenome assembly FRDC01 (sample SAMEA3930566, study PRJEB13176) | freshwater metagenome | biome: Drinking water system; feature: drinking water; material: water | place: Singapore | collected 2014-12-20
GGCGCAAGCACCCGAACCAGGAGTTCGTGCAGGTTGACACCACCAACATCCTGTTCATCTGTGGCGGGGCCTTCGACGGCCTCGACAAGGTGATCCGCGCCCGCTCTGAAAAGGGCGGCATCGGCTTCGGCGCCCAGGTGAAGAGCCGCGACAACCGCAAGGACATCGGTGCGGTGCTGCGCGAAGTCGAACCCGAGGACCTCATCAAATACGGCCTGATCCCCGAGTTCGTGGGGCGCCTGCCGGTGGTGGCCACCCTCGAGGAACTGGACGAGAAGGCCCTGATCCAGATCCTGACCGAACCGAAGAACGCCCTGATCAAGCAATACCAGAAGATGTTCGCGATGGAGGGCGTCGAGCTCGAGATCCGCGAAGAAGCGCTGCGGGCCATCTCCACCAAGGCGCTGCATCGCAAGACCGGCGCCCGCGGATTGCGTTCGATCCTCGAACACGTGCTCCTCGACACGATGTTCGACCTGCCCTCCATGAAGAACGTGGAGAAGGTCGTCATCGACGAGGGCTCGATCACCGGCGACATCAAGCCGCTGCTGATCTACTCGGATCAGCCCAGAGTCGCAGGATCGGCATGAATCTGCGACCGGGCGGCAGCCACCGCCCGGTCGGCACTGCCGGGCAAGCGAGACCCGCCGAAAGCCCCTTGGGCCCGGCGGGTTGAATTAGAGGGCATGCGCTCCAACTAGCCCGGGACAACCCATTACACGTTTCAGGTGACCTCCATGACCTACCCCAACGATCCCTCGGAATCCCGCGTCACGCTGCCGCTCCTGCCGCTGCGCGACGTGGTCGTGTTCCCGCACATGGTCATCCCGCTGTTCGTCGGTCGCCCGAAATCCATCAAGGCGCTCGAAACGGCCATGGAAGCCGGCAAAAGCATCCTGCTGGTCGCCCAGAAATCCGCCGCGAAGGACGAGCCCTCCGAGGAGGATCTCTATCGCGTGGGCAGCATCGCCAACATCCTGCAGATGCTGAAGCTGCCCGACGGCACCGTGAAGGTGCTGGTCGAAGGCGTGCAGCGCGCGACCATCGAGGACATCGACGATCTCAGGACGCACTATGCGGTGGACGCCGTGCCGGTGCCGAACGCGACCCTGTCGGCGGAAGAGACGCACGAGATCGAAGCCATGCGGCGCGCGATGATCGCCCAGTTCGACCAGTACGTGAAACTCAACAAGAAGATTCCGCCCGAGATCCTCACCTCCCTAGCGGGAATCGATGAAGCCGGACGGCTGGCCGATACCATCGCCGCGCACCTGCCGCTCAAGCTCGAGCAGAAGCAGGCCGTGCTCGAGATGTACGAAGTGAAGCGCCGCCTCGAGCATCTGCTGTCGCTACTGGAAGCCGAACTCGACATCCTCCAGGTGGAAAAGCGCATCCGCGGCCGGGTCAAGCGCCAGATGGAGAAGAGCCAGCGCGAGTACTACCTCAACGAACAGGTGAAGGCGATCCAGAAGGAACTGGGCGACCTCGACGAGGGTGCCGACCTGGACGAGATGGACAAGCGCATCAAGTCGGCGCACATGCCGAAGGAGGCGCGCGCGAAGGCGGAGAACGAGCTCAAGAAGCTGCGCATGATGTCGCCGATGTCGGCGGAAGCCACGGTGGTGCGCAACTACATCGAGGCGCTGGTCAACCTGCCCTGGAAGAAGAAGAGCAAGATCTCGAAGGATCTCACCATCGCCGAGAGCGTGCTCGAAACCGACCACTACGGGCTCGAGAAGGTCAAGGAGCGGATCCTCGAGTATCTCGCGGTGCAGCAACGGGTCGAGAAGGTGAAGGCCCCCATCCTGTGCCTGGTCGGTCCGCCCGGCGTGGGCAAGACATCGCTTGGGCAGTCGATCGCGCGCGCCACCAATCGCAAGTTCGTGCGCATGTCGCTGGGTGGTGTGCGCGACGAAGCGGAGATCCGCGGTCATCGCCGCACCTACATCGGGTCGATGCCGGGCAAGATCCTGCAGAACATGACCAAGGTCGGCGTGCGCAATCCGCTGTTCCTGCTCGATGAAGTGGACAAGATGGGCATGGATTTCCGCGGCGATCCGGCCTCGGCGCTGCTCGAAGTGCTCGATCCGGAACAGAACCACACGTTCGTCGATCACTACGTGGAAGTGGACTACGACCTGTCCGACGTGATGTTCGTCGCGACGGCCAACACCATGAACATTCCGCCGGCGCTGCTCGACCGGATGGAAGTGATCCGCTTGTCCGGCTACACCGAGGACGAGAAGGTCAACATCGCGATGCGCTATCTGCTGCCCAAGCAGATGAAGAACCACGGCCTCAAGGACATCGAGACCAACGTGTCCGAGAGTGCGGTGCGCGACATCATCCGTTACTACACGCGCGAGGCGGGTGTGCGGGCGCTGGAGCGCGAGATCTCCAAGATCTGCCGCAAGGTGGTGAAGTCGCTGCTGCTCAAGAAGCGCGAGTCGTCGATCCAGGTGAACGCGCGCAACCTCGACAAGTACCTCGGCGTGCGTCGCTACAGCTTCGGCATGGCGGAGAAGGACAACCAGGTCGGCCAGGTCACGGGGCTCGCATGGACCGAAGTGGGCGGTGAACTGCTCACCATCGAAAGTGCGGCGATGCCCGGCAAGGGCAAGACCGTCACGACCGGCAAGCTGGGCGAGGTGATGCAGGAGTCGATCCAGGCAGCCCTCACCGTGGTGCGCAGTCGCTCGCAGAAACTGGGTATCCGGGAGGATTTCTACCAGACGAGCGACATCCACATCCACCTGCCCGAAGGCGCCACACCGAAGGATGGTCCGAGTGCCGGCATCGGCATCTGCACCGCCGTGGTGTCGCTGCTCACCGGCATTCCGGTGCGTGCCGATGTCGCGATGACCGGTGAGATCACGTTGCGCGGTGAGGTCCTGCCGATCGGCGGATTGAAGGAGAAGCTGCTCGCCGCCCATCGCGGCGGCATCAAGCACGTGCTGATTCCGCAGGAGAACGTGAAGGATCTCGCCGAGATTCCCGACAACATCAAGAATCGGCTCGACATCCATCCGGTGAAGTGGATCGACCAGGTGCTCGAGTTGGCACTCGAACGCATGCCGGAGGCGCTGCCGGAGAAAGCGCAGGCCCCGGTGACCCTGTCGCCGGTCGATGCGGATGCGCCGGCTGCTGCAGTGAAACATTGAGGTTGCGTTGCACGGTGCGCGCGATGCGCACCGTGCAGCGGTCGCTCAACGGTGACAATGCCGATGCACTTCGTGTGCATACGAGCATGTGCCGCGGTGTTTTCCTTGACACCGACTTTTTCAGCTTGCTATAAAGCTTGGCGAGTTGTTCGGCACCCGAAAAGCCGCGCCAGTGCTGGGGCACAGGGCAACCGCCTGATAACGCAGACGACGCAGCCCGGGCAGGTCAGCGCACCACCAGCGCGCACACAACATTCACCGTTCCCCCGGGTCGCGGACCTATCCATGAACAACGAAAGGGGATGCACGTGAACAAGTCGGAACTCATCGACGCCATCGCAAAATCGGCCGACATTTCCAAGGCGGCTGCCGGCCGCGCGCTCGACGCGACGGTGGCGTCCATCAAGACCTCGCTGCGCAAGGGCTCGATGGTGACGCTGGTCGGGTTCGGAACTTTCTACGTGGGCAAGCGTGCCGCACGCGGCGGACGCAATCCGCGTACCGGTGCATCCATCAAGATCAAGGCGGCCAAGGTGCCGAAGTTTCGGGCTGGAAAGGCGCTGAAGGATGCATTAAACTGAGCGACCTGTTTTCGACGGCGGCTTGATCGACAGGCGCAGCAGGGAGGTTCGTTCGGACATCTCGGCGGCGCCAGGGCGAGTGGCAAGCAGGAGAAGGCGTCCCGGGTGCTTAGCTCAGTTGGTAGAGCGTCGCCCTTACAAGGCGAATGTCGGGAGTTCGAGCCTCTCAGCACCCACCAAAGTCGAAAACGGCAGCTTTCGGGGAGTGGTAGTTCAGTTGGTTAGAATACCGGCCTGTCACGCCGGGGGTCGCGGGTTCGAGTCCCGTCCACTCCGCCAAACCCGAGAAGGCGAACGCATGTTCGCCTTTTTCGTTTCTCGTGCCTCGAACCGGCTGTCGGTCTCGAGGGTCGGCCGGATGAGTCGGCCGCGTCTGGGTTGAAGAGGGTGGGATTGCCATGTTCGAATGGGTCGACAAGCACAAGCGCTGGATACAGATCGCCCTCCTGATCCTGATCGTTCCGTCGTTCGCGTTCCTGGGAATCAACTACTACTTCCAGGAGAGCGGGGCGGGCGGTGCGGTCGCCAAGGTGGCCGGATCGAAGATCTCCGCCCAGGAGTTCGAGCAGGCCCTGCGCAAGCGCCAGGAAGACCTGCGCAAGATGATGGAAGGCAAGGTCGACCAGGCTGCGCTGGACAGCAACGAAGTGCGCAATTCGGTCATCAACAGCCTCGTGGACCAGCGCGCGCTGCTCGGGCATGCGCTGCATGCCGGCATCACGGTCACCGATGACCAGGTGCGCAAGATCGTGATGGGCATCCCGGAATTCCAGGACAAGGCCACGGGCAAGTTCTCGGCTGAGCGCTACGAGCGACTGCTGCGCGAGAGCGACGGCAGGACGCCCGTCATGTTCGAGGCCGAGGTCCGGCGCAGCTTGAGCCTCGCCCAGGTGCGCGATACCGTGGCCGACTCCGCGCTCGTGCCGATGACGGTCGTCGATCGCCTCGGCCGTATCCGTGAGCAGCAGCGCGAAGTGAACCAATGGCTCCTCACGCCCGAGCAGGTTCGCTCGAAGGTGAACGTCACGGACGAGGACGTGAAGGCGTACTACGAGTCGCACAAGAGCGAGTTCCGCATTCCCGAGCGCGTGCGCGTCGAATATGTCCTGCTCAACCTCGAGACCGTGGCGAAGGGCATCGACATTCCTCCGCAGGAAGTCGCGAAGTGGTACGACGATCACAAGGACCAGTACGGCAAACCGGAGGAACGCCGCGCGAGCCATATCCTCGTCACCGTCCCCAAGGATGCCAAGCCGGACGTCAAGGATGCCGCGCGCAAGAAGGCCGAAGCGCTGCTCGACGAGGTGCGCCGCTCGCCGAAGTCGTTCGCCGAAGTCGCCAGGAAGAACTCGCAGGATCCGGGCTCGGCCGCCAACGGTGGCGATCTCGGATTCTTTGCGCGAGGCATGATGGTGAAGCCTTTCGACGATGCGCTGTTCGCCATGAAAGTGGGCGAAGTCGAAGGCCCGGTCGAGACGCAGTACGGCTACCACGTGATTCGTCTCGAAGCGGTCAAGCCGGGCGAGAAGGTGCCGCTCGAGAAGGTCCGCGCGGAGATCGAACTGGAGTTGAAGAAGGGCAAGGCCGGGAAGGCCTTCGCCGATGCCGCAGACACGCTGAACAATGTGGCCTACGAACAGTTCGACAGCCTGAAGCCGGCCGCCGACGCGCTCAAGCTGCCGATCCAGACGAGCGACTGGATCACGCGCGATGGCGGCGGCATGCCGCTGCTGGTGAAACCCGAGTTGCTCACCAAGATCTTTTCCGACGACGCGATCAAGAACAAGCGCAACACCAACGCCGTGGAGGTCGCGCCGAACACGGTGGTTGCCGCCCGGGTCGTCGATCACCGCCCGGCGGACGTCCTCCCGTTCGAGGAAGTGCGCAAGGACGTCCAGCAGCAGCTGCTCGTCGAGCGGGCGACCAAGCTGGTGGAGGAAGAAGGCAAGGCCATGCTCGCCAAGTTGAAAGGCGGCGACGACAAGGCCGCTACCTGGTCACCGCCGGTCATCGTCTCGCTGCAGAAGCTGAACGGCTTGGCACCCGAGGCGGCCCGCGACGTGTTCACCGCCGATCCCGCGGCTTTGCCCGCCTACGTCGGCACGCCGGTGTCGAACGGGCGGTACGTCATCTACCGCGTCGGCCGGGTCATCGACGCCCCGCCGCCCAACGAGGAACAGCGCAAGGCGCTGGCGCGCCAGATGGTGCAGATCACGGCACAGCAGCAGTTCGATGCATACCTCCAGACGGTGCGCGCGGGAGCGGGTGTCGAGATCGATCCGACGAAGGTAGAGCGCAAGGCCCAGCAGTAACGACGGTCCGTCACCGCGCGCGGCCAACGCCCAGGGAACCTGGGGCGCACAGACCGTCGCAGATCCAGCGCAGCAGTGGTTGACCGTCGATCTGCGCTATCGACGGCTGCTCCGCGCCTTCAATCCATCGTGGAGACGGTGGTGGTGTTGAACCCGGCGTCGACGTACATGATCTCGCCGGTGATGCCACTCGCCAACGGGCTCAGGAGGAAGGCGGCCGCGTTGCCCACTTCCTCGGTCGTGACGTTGCGGCGCAGCGGCGCGTGCTTCTCGTTGTGCGCGAGGATCTTGCCGAAGCCGCCGATCCCGGCTGCGGCGAGCGTCTTGATAGGGCCCGCGGAGATGGCGTTCACGCGGATGCCTTCCGGACCGAGGCTCTGCGCCATGTAGCGCACAGCCGCCTCGAGGCTCGCTTTCGCAAGCCCCATCACGTTGTAGTTGGGCAGCGAGCGCTCGGCACCCAGATAGCTCAGGGTCAGCAGCGCCGCATCGCGCCCGCGCATCATGGGGCGTGCCGCCTTGGCAAGGGCAGCGAAGCTGTATGAGCTGATGTCATGGGACATGCGGAAGGCTTCGCGGGTCACGCTGTCCAGGAAGTCGCCGGCCAGGGCCTCGCGCGGGGCGAAGGCGATCGAGTGCACGAGTGCATCGAGCCCGTTCCAGGATTTGCTCAATTCGGCGAACAGCGCGTCGATCTCCGCATCCACGGTAACGTCGCACGGGAACACCAGCTTGCTGTCGAACTCGGCGGCAAGCTCCAGGACCCGTTCCTGCACGCGTTCGCCCTGGAAGGTGAAGGCGAGCCTGGCGCCCTCGCGGTGACAGGCCTTGGCGATGCCGTATGCGATCGACCGGTTCGACAGCATGCCGGTCACCAGAATGTTGCGGTCCTGAAGAAAGCCCATGGATTGCCTCGGCGATTCTCGTTCATGTAAGACGCCGCTATTATAGGCGGCGCCCGTGTCCAACCCATCAGCGGTCGGCGAGGGCACCTCCATCGGAGACGCCCACCGCATGTCGAGACTGCCGTACTGGATCGCCGTCGTGCCGTTGTTAGCCGCCTGTTCGGGCGCGTGGAACGATCCGTATCCGGCATCGGACAGCCAGTCGAACACGCTCTATTCGGCTTTTCTGGAGAAGCCCAAGCACCTCGACCCGGTGCAGTCGTACAGCTCGAACGAGATCGCGTTCACGGCGCAGATCTACACCCCCCCGCTCCAGTATCACTATCTCAAACGGCCGTTCGCGCTGATCCCTCAGGCGGCGGTGGAAGTGCCGACGCCGAAGTTCCTGGATGCGCAGGGTCGCGAGCTGAAGAGCGATTCGGAGCCTTCCCAGACGGCGTTCAGCGTCTACGAGATTCGCATCCGGCCGGGCATACGCTATCAGCCCCACGCCGCGTTCGCGTTGCGCAGCGACGGAACGCCGCGCTACTTCCCGGTGGATGCCCGGGACATCGCGTCGGTCCACGAATTGCGGGACTTCCGCGAGTCCGGCACCCGCGAAGTGCGGGCGGAGGACTTCGTCTACCAGATCAAGCGCCTCGCCCATCCGCGCCTGCATTCGCCGATCTTCGGCCTCATGACCGAGTACATCGTCGGGCTCAAGGAATACGGCGACCACCTCCGGGGGGTCAACGACGCTCTGGTGAAGCAGGGCCGCAAGGACGCCTGGATCGATCTGCGCGAACATCCGCTGGAGGGCGTCGAAGTGGTCGACGACCACACCTACCGCGTGAAGTTGAAGGGCAGGTATCCGCAGTTCGTGTACTGGCTCGCCATGCCGTTCTTCGCACCGGTGCCCTTCGAGGCCGATCGCTTCTATGCCCAGCCCGAGATCGTCGAGCGCAACATCACCCTCGACTGGTATCCGGTCGGGGCGGGCCCCTACATGCTCACCATCAACAATCCGAGCCGGCAGATGGTGCTCGAGCGCAATCCGAACTTCACGGGCGAGACCTATCCTGCCGAGGGCGAGCCGGACGACGCTGCCAACGGCCTGCTGGCGGACGCCGGCAAACCCCTGCCTTTCATCGATCGCGCCGTGTTCAGCCTGGAGAAGGAGGCGATTCCCTACTGGAACAAGTTCCTGCAGGGCTACTACGATGCCTCGGGCATCAGCTCCGACTCGTTCGATCAGGCGATCCAGATCGCGAGCGGCGGCGAGGTCACGCTGACCGACGAGATGCGCGCGAAGGGCATCCAGCTGAAGACCGCCGTCGCGCCGTCGACGTTCTACATGGGTTTCAACATGCTCGACCCCGTGGTGGGCGGCGACACGGAACCGGCCCGCAAGCTCCGGCAGGCGATCTCCATCGCCGTGGACTACGAGGAATACATCTCGATCTTCCAGAATGGGCGCGGAATCGCCGCGCAGAGTCCGCTGCCGCCGGGTATCTTCGGTTACCGGGAAGGGGAGGCCGGCATCAATCGGTACGTGTACGACTGGGTCAACGGCGAACCGCGGCGCAAGTCGATCGAGACCGCGCGCAAGCTGATGGACGAAGCCGGGTACCCCAATGGCATGGACCGACGGACCGGTGCACCGCTCGTGCTCAATCTCGACGCGACGGCGCGCGGACCGGATGACAAGTCGCGACTCGACTGGCTGCGCAAGCAGTTCAACAAGCTCAACGTCAATCTGGTGGTGCGGGCTACCGACTACAACCGCTTCCAGGAAAAGGTCCGCAAGGGCAATGCCCAGATCTTCCAATGGGGATGGAATGCCGACTATCCGGATCCGGAGAACTTCTTCTTCCTGCTGCACGGTGCCCAGGGCAAGGTCAAGTTCCAGGGCGAGAATGCATCGAACTGGGTCAACGCCGAGTTCGACCGCCTGTTCGAGCGGATGAAGAACATGGAAAACGGATCGGAGCGCCAGGCCATCATCGACCAGATGCTCGAGATCGCACGGCGGGACGCGCCATGGCTTTGGGGTTTGCACCCGAAGGAGTACGGGCTCGCGCATGCCTGGGTCAAGAACCGCAAGCCCAACCAGATCGCGAACAACCTGCTCAAGTACCAGCGCATCGACCCGATCCAGCGAGCGGCGTTGCGCAAGCAGTGGAACCACCCGGTGCTCTGGCCGCTGGGTCTGATTGCACTGGTGGTGGTCGCGTTCGTGGTACCCGCGGTTCTGGTCTATCGCAGGCGCGAACGCGGAACGGCGCGCGTCATGGCGCCGCTGTCGGCGGTGAGGTGACGCAATGCTGCGCTATGTGATCCGCCGCATTCTCTACGCGATTCCGATCCTGATCGGCGTGAACCTCCTCACCTTCGCGCTGTTCTTCGTGGTCAACACGCCCGAAGACATGGCGCGCATGCAGCTCGGCGTGAAGCGCGTGACGCCCGAGGCCATCGAAAACTGGAAGCGCGATCGCGGCTACGACAAGCCGCTCATGCTCAACAGTGCCGCCGCCGGGTTGGCCAAGGTCACGGATACCGTCTTCTGGAACCACTCCGCCCGCCTGTTCCTGCTGGACTTCGGCAAGGCCGAGTCGGACGGTCGTGACATCCGGCACCAGATCGCCACCCGCATGGGGCCGAGTCTCGCGATCGCCCTGCCGGTCTTCCTCGTCGGGATGGCGACCTACATCACTTTCGCGCTGCTGATGGCGCTGTTCCGGGCGACCTACCTCGACCTGTCGGGTGTGGTGCTGTGCGTCGCGGCCATGTCGATATCGGGCATGTTCTACATCATCGGCGGCCAGTACCTGGTGAGCAAACTGTGGAACCTGGTGCCGATCTCGGGATTCGCGGGCGATCTGTCCGCGTGGCGCTTCATGGTCCTGCCCGTGGCCGTGGGGCTTATCGGCGGGTTCGGCGAGAGCAGCCGCTGGTACCGCACCATCTTCCTCGAGGAAATCAACCGCGACTACGTACGCACCGCGCGCGCCAAGGGATTGCCGGAAGGGCGGGTGCTGTTCCACCACGTGCTGCGCAACGCCCTGATTCCGATCCTGACCGGTGCGGTCGTGGCCATTCCCACGCTGTTCCTGGGCAGCCTCGTCACCGAATCGTTCTTCGGGATCCCGGGGCTGGGCAGCTACACCATCGATGCCATCAACTCACAGGATTTCACGGTGGTCCGGTCCATGGTCTTCCTGGGCTCGCTGCTCTACATCGTCGGCCTCATCCTGACCGATATCTCGTACACCATCGTCGATCCGCGGATCCGGTTCGAATGATCTTCGCCTTCAAGCCCGTGGTGTTGTGGACCGACGCGCTGATCTTCGCGCTGATCGCGGCCATCGCGCTGTTCGTCTGGTACACCATCCGGCACGAGCACCTGCGGGCGCCGTGGCGCAAGGTGATGCGGTCCACGGGCGGGATGATGGCAGCGACGGTGTTGTCCGTGTACGTGCTGATTGGCATCCTGGACACGCTGCACTATCAGCGCGCACTGCCCCTCGAGAAGCAGACGGCGGAGATGCGCTTCGCACCGGAGGTACTGTCCGTGCTGGATGCCTTGACGGAGCCGCTGCGCCTCAAGCAGGAGCGCACGTTCTCGGCGCCCTTCGCGACCCATGCGCACTCGAAGGAAACGATGCAGGGGGCCGACGGTACGACGAGGCGGGACTATCCCCGCCTCAAGTTCGGTGGTGCGCATCTCAAGAACCCCCAAACGGAGCGCGCGGCGGATGTCGCGCGCGGGGTGTTGCAAGGTATCGCACTGGGCGCGTTGATCTGGACCCTTGCCAGCGTCATCCTGACCGGCATCGTGGCGGCTCACCGGAAGACCTCGTTTGCCGGGACTTCCGGGGCCTTGTGGCGCGGCGAGCTCGACGTACCGTGGCGGACTGTCCTGGTCACGCTGGGGGGGCTGCTGCTCGTGGGGTGCTCGCTCGCCGTGCTGTCCGGCCGGTACCACGTGTTCGGAACCGACAAGGTGGGGCAGGACGTGCTGTGGCTCACCTTGAAGAGCATTCGCACCGGACTCGTGATCGGCACCGTCACCACGCTCGTCATGCTGCCCTTCGCCCTGGTGCTGGGAATCATGGCGGGCTACCTGAAGGGTTGGGTCGACGACGTGATCCAGTACGTCTACACGACGCTGCATTCGATTCCCAGCGTGCTGCTGATCGCGGCGGCGGTCCTGATGATGCAGGTGTACATGGACACGCGTCCGGAGATCTTCGATTCGGTCACCCGGCGTGCCGACTTCCGGCTGCTGTTCCTGTGCATCATTCTCGGCGTGACCAGCTGGACGAGCCTGTGCCGCCTGCTGCGGGGCGAGGCACTCAAGCTGCGTGAGCTCGAATACGTCCAGGCTGCGCAGGCCTTCGGCGTGCCGCGCTGGAAGATCATGGCGCGCCATATCCTGCCCAACGTGTTCCACATCGTGATCATCACCACGGTCCTCGGTTTCAGCGGCCTGGTGCTGGCCGAAGCAGTGCTGTCGTATGTCGGTGTCGGCGTCGATCCGGCGATGAACAGCTTCGGTACCATGATCAACGCAGCCCGCCTGGAGCTCGCACGCGAACCGGTGGTGTGGTGGCCGCTCGCCTCTGCGTTCGTCTTCATGTTCCTGCTGGTGCTGTCGGCGAACCTGTTCGCCGACGCGGTGCGCGATGCGCTCGATCCGAGGGCCCGCGCCCAGGTTGCACGGCCATCGTTCCATTGGCGCCGCGCCGGGCGCCAGGCCGGGAGCGGCGCATGAACGCTCCGCTGCTGCGCGTGGAGGACCTGCGCACCTGGATCGCCGGCAACGATTGCGACGTGCGGGCCGTGGACGGCGTTTCTCTCGACATCCAGCGCGGCGAAACCTTCGCGCTGCTGGGGGAATCGGGTTCCGGCAAGTCGATCACCGCGCTGTCCATCATGCGGCTCCTGCCCGACGCCGGAGCGATCGTGTCGGGGCGCGTGATGCTGGACGGCCTGGAGTTGACTGCCCTGCCGGAAAGACAGATGCGCGACGTGCGCGGCCGGCGTATCGCGATGATCTTCCAGGAACCGGGGGCGAGTCTCAATCCGGTGATGACCGTGGGCGACCAGGTGCGCGAGGTGCTGGACCGCCATCTGGGCGTGCGGGGTGAGGCCGCGGACCGGCGCGTGCTGGAGCTGTTCGAAGCCGTCGGCATTCCCGATCCGTCGCGACGCCTCGGCGAGTTTCCCTTCCAGCTTTCGGGCGGACTCAAGCAGCGCGTGATGATCGCCTGCGCGCTCGCCTGCGAGCCCGAATTGCTCGTGGCTGACGAGCCGACCACGGCGCTCGACGTCACCATCCAGGCCCAGGTCCTGGAGTTGCTGCGCGAGATCCAGCTTCGCACCGGCATGTCGATGCTGCTCATCACCCATGACCTGGGCGTCGTGTCGGAGACCGCCCACCGTGTCGCGGTGATGTACGCCGGCGAGATCGTGGAGACTGCGTCGCGCGAGGCTTTCTTCGAACGTCCGGCCCATCCCTACACCAACAAGCTGTTCGCCTCGATTCCCGGATCGCGATCCCGCGCTGAACGCCTTGCGGTGATCCGCGGCACGGTTCCGCCGCTGACCAGGGACTTCGTCGGTTGCCGGTTTGCGGACCGCTGCGATCACGCGTGGGACCGTTGCCGAACCACGGCGCCGTCGATGCATCGATTGCCCGACGGTCAGACGGTACGCTGCCATCTCTATGCGCCGGAATGCGTGGAGATGCGCGGACGTCCGGCGGCGGTCGCGCAGCCGGAGGCGGTTCCGGCAATCGGTGCAGGCACGCTGCAGCCCTCGAACCATCCGCTGCTCGAAACGCAGAACCTCAAGATCCACTTTCCCATCCGCCGCGGGTTGTTCAAGCGCGTGGTCGGGCAGGTGAAGGCGGTGGATGGTGTCTCGCTCGCCATTCCCGCCGGTCGTACGGTGGCGCTGGTGGGCGAGTCAGGCTGCGGCAAGACCACGGTGGGCAAGGGGATCGTTCAGCTCCTGCCCGCCAACGACGGGGTGGTGCGCTTCGACGGGGTGGATCTCGCGAATCTCGATCCGGCCGCCTTGCGGCAGCGCCGGCGCGATTTCCAGATCATCTTCCAGGACCCGTTCGCATCGCTCAATCCGCGCATGCGCGTGTCCGAGATCGTGGAAGAAGGCATGACCGCGCTGGGCATCGGCGGGTCGCCGGTGGAGCGCGGTGCGCGCATCGACGAGCTGCTGGCGCAGGTCGGCCTCTCGCCCGACATGAGGTACCGCTATCCGCACGAGTTCTCCGGCGGGCAACGCCAGCGCATCGCCATCGCGCGGGCGCTCGCGGTCGACCCGAAGCTGATCGTGTGCGATGAACCCACCTCCGCCCTGGACGTCTCGGTGCAGGCCCAGATACTCAATCTGCTGAAGGACCTCCAGGAACGGCTCGGGCTCGCGTACCTGTTCATTACCCACAACATCTCGGTCGTGGAGTATCTCGCGCACGAAGTGGCGGTGATGTACCTCGGGCGCATCGTCGAGTACGGCACGACGGCCGAGGTGCTGCGCGCCCCGAAGCATCCTTACACGCAGGCGTTGCTGTCGGCCGTACCGAGCATCGAGCGCGGCACGCAGCGCGAAGTGATCCGGCTGCAGGGCGACCTGCCGTCGCCCGCGGCGCCGCCGCCCGGCTGTCACTTCGAGCCTCGATGCCCGAGGGCCATGCCAGAGTGCAAGGCAGCCTATCCGGGCGAGTCCGTGGTGTCGACAACTCAGCGCGTGCGCTGCTTTCT
>FRDC01003698.1_pt1 | contig 13718 bp, 10 predicted proteins | sample 1106171 | NCBI WGS metagenome assembly FRDC01 (sample SAMEA3930566, study PRJEB13176) | freshwater metagenome | biome: Drinking water system; feature: drinking water; material: water | place: Singapore | collected 2014-12-20
CGCAGGATATCACGGTGCTTGCCCCGATCACCGATGGGCCGGTGCCGGTCGACTGGGACCATGCCGTCGCCGCCGATCTGGCGGTTGCGGATCTGGAGTCATCCCCCGATCCGGCCGCGCAGTTCCTCCCGCTCCCCGCCGGCGCCGCCAAAGCCAAAAGTTACGCCGACTGGAACAAAGATTTCGGCGGCTGGCTGTTCCGCACCCAGAAACTCGACATATTGAAGAGTCCTTCGGCCAAAGAGGTCTCGAAGCCCGGCGAGTCCGAACGGGATTTCCGTGTGCGGCTTCAGCAGTCCGGTCGCGAGCAGCGGGACAAGGCGGCTGAGATGCTGCGCCAGAAATATGCGCCGAAGATCACGACGCTGCAGGATCGGATCAGACGCGCGGAGCAGCAAAAGTCGAAGCAGCAGGCCGAGGCACGATCGAGCCAAGTGCAGGCTGCCATTTCCGTCGGCGCGTCTATTCTCGGGGCGTTTCTCGGCCGTAAGACCATCAGCGCGACCAATATCGGCCGGGCGACCACTGCGATCAAGAGCGCCGGACGCGTGATGAAGGAATCGCAGGATGTTGGGGCGGCCGAAGAAAACGTCGCGGCGCTGCAACAGCAACTGGCCGATCTCGAAGCGCAGTTCAAAGCCGAAAGCGACGCGTTGGCGGCCGCGACTGATCCGTTGAATGAAAAGCTCGACACGCTTTCCATCAAGCCCACCAAAGCCAACATCGCTGTGAAGCTCGTTGCGCTTGCCTGGACTCCGCAGTGGCGCGATGCGAAGGGGACGCTGACGCCAACCTGGTGAGGGCCCGGGTGAGACGGTTGCGAAGACTCTTGGCAGCCTAGCGGCGCAACTCGTAGAAACACGTGTCTGGGCCCTAGTAGCTAGGGCATTTGTGCCCTATGGTGCTAGGGTCTTGGGTCTAGTAGAGTGGTCTCCTTAGAACTGGAAGGTAGGCCATGATCGCTGCTCCGATCCCTTCCCATGAGCCTGCCAGGCTCGCCGCCCTCCATCGCTATCAAATTCTCGATACGTTTTCAGAGCCTGCGTTTGACGAATTAGCCCGCTTAGCGGCATATGTTTGCCGAACCCCCATCGCCGTCATCTCTTTTGTCGACTCCTCACGCCAGTGGTTTAAGTCGACGGTAGGGCTGTCCTTTGCCGATTGTCCGAGGTCCGAAGCCTTCTGCGCGCACACCATTCTGGGAACAGCTCTCTTTATCGTAGAAGAGGCCGCTGCCGACGAGCGGTTTGCCGATCATCCGTGGGTCGTCGACTCGCCGTTCATCAGCTTTTATGCCGGAGTGCCGTTGATCACACCTGACGGCCAGGCCATCGGCAGCCTGGCCGTGATGGATGTGGTACCGCGCACCCTGACACCGGAGCAGCGCGCCGCCATGCAGACGCTGGCGAATCAGGTCATGGCCCAATGCGAGTTACGCGGCCGCCAGAATGTTCGGAGTCGAGAGGAGACGGACCTCGCGTGGAACGAGCGGAAGGTGGAAGACGATGCGTACCGTTGGCAGCAGGTATTTGCCCAGGCGGAGTTAGGGGTAGCCTACGGCGATATCAAGACTAATACCATTCTGGCTGTCAATCCGGCATTCGCCCGTCAGCGCGGCTATACGGTCGAAGAGCTGGTCGGCCAGCCGATTCCGATGGTCTACGCGCCAGAGGCGCGGGCCGCAATGGCGGCACGGTTTCCAGCCATCGATCGCACCGGCCATCTAGTCTACGAATCTGTGAATATCCGTAAGGACGGCACGACCTTTCCGGTCCTGATGGAAGTGACGGTGATCAAAGATGCCCATGGCCGTCCCATGTCGAGGGTCGCGTTTGCGGCGGACATCACCGAACGAAAGCAGGCGGAAGAGGGGCTACGGCTTTCCCAGGAGCGGCTCCATCAGGCTCTCCAGGCATCCAGCACGGGCTTGTGGGATTGGAATACGGAGACTGGTGAGGTCAGTTTTTCCAAGGAGTGGAAGAGCCAGCTCGGGTATGGCGAGTCGGAACTGTCGGACAATTTCGAAACCTGGGTGTCCCTGTTGCACCCGGAAGACCGCGACCGCGCCATCCTGTATGCGCAACGGTATCGTGACAATCCGGTCGGCGCATTCTGGCAGGATTTTCGGTTGCGCCACAAAGACGGGTCCTACCGCTGGTTCGATTCCCATGCCTCGTTTGTGACGGAGGCCGATGGCCGCCGAGTGCGATTGCTTGGCTCTCATACCGATATTACTGAGCGGAAGCAGGCGGAAGGCGCGTTACAGTTGGCCAAGTTTACGGTCGACCATGCGACAGATGCCATGTACTGGGTCGGTGCCGATGCGAAGCTACTGGAGGTGAATGAAGCGGCCTGTGCCATGTTGGGTTATACGAAGGAAGAGTTTGGTCGGATGTCGGTCCACGACATCAACCCGCATTTCCAGGCTGATTCCTGGCCGGCCTATTGGGAGGAGACACGGCGGCGCGGCGCGGTGACGTTTGAAAGTGTTCATCAAGCCAAAGACGGACGGCTCATTCCGATCGAAGTGAGGGTCCGTTTTTTGGTCTATGAAGGCCGCGAATGTCATTGCGCATTTGTGCGGGACATTACCGAGCGGAAACAGGTCGAGGAAGAACGGGCGCGAGCGCTGAACAATCTTCAGATCATCATGGAAACCGTCCCTGATGTGATATTTGCGTTGGATCTGGAAGGGCGTTTGAGTAAGTGGAATCTCCGGATGGAAGTGGTGACCGGGTATGCGCCCATCGAATTATCGGGGAAACCGGCATTAGAAATGGTTCCACTCGAAGAAGCCGAGCGCACGGCGGCGGCGATCCGGGAAGCTTTTGAAACCGGCTATGCGGAGTTGGAGGGACATTTGCTGACCAAAGACGGTCGGATGATCCCATACCATTGGACTGGGGCGCCGTTCACTGATTTGCAGGGCCGGGTCATCGGTATTACCGGGGTCGGGCGGGATATATCGGAGCGTAAGAAGGCGGAGCGCATACTGGCGGCGGAGAAACAGATTCTGGAGATGATCGGAGCGGATGCGCCATTGACGGATGTGCTGGGTACAATCTGCCGGATGATCGAAGAACTCTCGGATGGTGCTCTCTGTTCCGTCTTGCTCCTCGATGACCAAGGACGGCAATTGCACCATGGTGCGGCGCCGAGCCTGCCCGAGGCATATGTTCGCGCCATCGATGGAGTCGCCATCGGTCCCAAGGCAGGTTCGTGCGGGACGGCGGCGTTCATCCGTAGGCAGGTCATTGTGGACGATATCGCCACAGATCCCTTGTGGGCCGACTTCCGCGATATGGCGCTGTCGCATGGCCTAAGGGCCTGCTGGTCGATACCGATCATCTCAGCCGCCGGAAAGGTCCTGGGCACCTTTGCGGTGTATTACCAAACTGCGCGGTCTCCCGTCGGTGAGTTGTCCGCCGTCGACCGGGCGTCATATCTCGCGTGCCTTGCCATTGAACGTGCCCATGCCCAAGCGGCGCTCAGGCTCACCCGTTTTTCCGTTGAGCGCGTCTCGGATGCCGTGTTCTGGATCGATTCGAATGCGCGCATTCTTGATGTCAATGAAGCCGCATGCCTCACACTGCGGTACTCGCGCGAGGAACTGTTAGCACTGCATCTGTTCGAGATCGACTCTCATGTTACGTCGGACAATTGGCCCCGGCTCTGGAAGGATATGCTCGAACGCCACAGTCTGACGTTTGAGACGGCACAGATCCGCAAGGATGGCACCGCCTTCCCGGTCGAAATCACCTGTAACCATCTCTGTTTCGGTGAGCAGGAGTTTTGTTGCGCCATCGCGCGCGACATTTCTGAGCGGAAAGATGCCGAGGGCCGCGTAAAATTCAGTGAAGAACGATTTCGTCTCGTGGCCGAAGCGACCAACGATATTTTATGGGACTGGGATCTTGTCTCCCGGGAGCATTGGTGGTCGCCCAACGCGCGGGAGAAATTCGGGTATGACGCGCAAGCTGAACCGGGTATTTCGGCCTGGACCGACCGGCTGCACCCCGACGATCGCGAGCGTGTGATGGCAATCGTGGATCAGGCGCTGGCGTCGGAGACCAAGACCGTCACGGCTGAGTATCGCTTCAGGCTGGCCGACGGGTCGTACGGGTACTTTTTCGATCGCGGGCAGATCGTCCGGGATGTGTCGGGGCAGGCGATCCGGATGATCGGGGCCATGATCGACGTGACATTTACCAAGCGGGCCTATGCGTCGCTGGAAGCCGCCTATCAACGGCTTCAGAGCATGTCACGTGAACTGCAGGCGGTGGAGACGAACGAACGGCGGCGTCTGTCGCGGGAACTGCACGACGAGGTCGGGCAGTTATTGACCGCCCTGAAATTCGACCTGGAAGCGAGCCGCCAGGCGTTGAGTGACAGGGCGGTAGCCGAAGCCGGCTGCGCATATGAGCGAACGGTCCGCGCCCTGGAAACCACAGACGAGCTGTTTGTCCGGCTGCGGCGGGTTGTCCGTGCGCTGCGTCCGTCGGTGCTGGAGGAACTGGGCCTGAAAGACGCGTTGGAAGCGATGGTGTCGGAGATTCAATCCCGTTCAGATCTGGTGTGTTCGGTGTTGGTCGAAGGGAAGGCGGCCGAGGATGCGGCAACGCCGACGATCGAGGCGGCGTTGTACCGGATGGCCCAAGAGTTGGTGACCAACGTGGTCCGTCATGCTCAGGCTATGACGCTCTCCGTTGTTTTGGAAGCGGATGCGAGCCAATGGCGGTTGACGGTGCAGGACGACGGTGTCGGATTCAACCCGAAAACCGAGTCCATCACCGGGATGGGAATCAGGGGCGTTCGTGAGCGGGCTGAAATACTTGGCGGTCATGTGGATGTCAGTTCCCTGCTGGGTGCCGGGACCACGATTACGATTTGGATTCCGGTGCAGGCCAGGGCTGTGGTCGATGATGGCGGGAATGGAGTGTGAGTCGATGGCCGGATCGTTGCCGGAGAAAGCGTAACGATGGGCAGGTGCGAATGTCTGCTGGTTGACGATCATCCGATTGTCCGTCGGGGTGTCAGGGATCTGCTGCTCCGGGAACAGCTGTGCTCGGAAATCGAAGAAGTCAGCAGTGGAATCGAAGCTCTGGAAGCTGTTCGGCGCAAGCCCTGGGGGCTCATGCTGCTGGATGTCGCGTTGCCGGACAAGCATGGACTGGATGTGTTGAAGGAAGCCAAAGAAATCCAGCCGAATCTACCGGCGTTGATGTTGAGTCTGTATCCGGAAAAAGAGTTCGCGCTGCGGGCGATCAGAGCCGGCGCATCCGGGTACCTGACCAAGCAAAGCGCACCGTCCGAACTGATCACGGCCGTTCGCCGTGTCCTCCAGGGCGGCCGGTACATTACCGCGGCGCTGGCTGAACAGATGGCCGAGGCGCTTGAAACCGGCTCCGGTGGAGTCTTGCACGCGCGTCTGTCTGATCGGGAGCTACAGGTTCTTCAGTTGCTGGGTAAAGGCAAATCGGTGTCGGTGATTGCCGATGAACTGTGTTTGAGTGTCAAAACGGTCAGTACCTACCGGGCGAGAATTCTTGAAAAACTGTCCTGCGAGACGACCGGCGAATTGATCCGGTATGCGATCGAAGCCCGCCTGATCGACTAGCCTGCCGGTGTCAGCCCGCCGTTGCCTCTCATGTCTGTCGGACGAATTCCTATAGGACAATCCCACTTCAGCCGATATTGTCGCGGGCCCGATCCGGCGATAGTGTGCTCGTGCGATGAGGCCGGTCCGGATTGCTAGGGGATGTCATGAGGAGGAATTCCGATGGTATTACCGCCGGTCTATCGCACGTTCCTGGTTGACGGTCATGCTGTGGTGCGTGGGGGAATCAAGGACCAGTTGGGGGGCTGGAACGATTGGCGCGTCGTCGGAGAGGCCGCTTCGGCTTCCGATGGCATTGCGCCGGTCGCCGCGCTGTATGTGCGGTCTTCCCGTGAGCGCGCTCTGGTCACGGGCGGGTGCGTATGATGCAACGCGTCGAATTATCGCCGCTGATTCTCGTTGTGGATGACGACGAACAAGTCCGTGAGTGGCTCCGCATTGTGCTGGAAGAAGAGGGCTATCGGGTGGCCGAGGCCGGTGACGGGAATCAGGCGTTCAAGACGATGGAGCGTGATGTTCCCGATCTGGTCGTGCTGGACATATTTCTACCTGACAAGGATGGGCTGGAAACCATTTTGCAGCTTCGCAACGAGCGGGCATCCGTGAAGGTGTTGGCTGTTTCCGGGCAGCCGATCGACGCGTATGATGTGTTCAAAGTCGCGATGACATTTGGCGCTCATGCGGCATTAGCCAAACCGTTCAGAGGAGAGGACCTGATCGAGCGAGTCCGGTCTTTAGTGGGACCAGTCCGGCATCAATTGGCCAGTTGACCGGTTGCGTCCCGGCACATGGTCAGCGGTTTTCTCCGAACCGGCGACCGAATCAGCGCTGCCCGAATGCAGACCTCTTAACCGCGCGAGGCATGCGGGTGCTTCCGCAGGGCGTTGAAGACGTCCGGCAGCGAGGCTGTCCGTGCGCTCATCGATGCGAAGACTTTTTCTGCCACATGTTCGCCCAGCCGGCGATACGACTCGAATTGCGATTCATCGAAAAACTGATCCGATGTCGGTTCGTGAGGGAACTGCGCGTGATGAGCGGCATATTCCAGCACATCGACCGGTTCATCCCCGCTGAGTGACGGTTTCAGGTACAGCAGGATGCCGTCGGGCGCGCCGGGATCGACGCGGCTGTAATGGATCGTCCCGATGGCATAGTGCACGCCGGTCCGTCGCGGCCCTGACGGACGCAAGGGTGTCACGTCGATGTCAATATCGATGCCCAGATCGATCCGGATTTTCCGGAGGGCATTTCCCAGATCCTGAAATTCCATCTTCTCGTCGCAGCCGGCATCGCTCACGAGAATATAGTGGCAACGCCGCAGCACCATCTCGTACAGACCCAGATTCTCAAAGTGTCCGCCGTCCGAGAGATACACATAGCGCTTCTGTTCGTCGGTGAAGCCGAACGCTTCGGCCAGCATGGGGCCCACGGCGAATTCCGGACAGGCCCGTCGATAGGTCGCCTCGCCGGCCCGCCCGGGATTGCCGAGCCACCAGCCGAGCCGGACGTTGAAGAGGGTCAGTAGAAAGGTAATGGCCGGCGATGAATGGTAGCCCATATTCGGGCTGGCGGCCGCTCCGGAAATCGCCAGTGCGGTGCCGATGGTGATGGGCTGCCCGACGGCGGGATTCATGCCGTATTCCGAGGCACGGCGATAGCCCAACCCGTTGACGAAGCTTCCGCAATGCAGCGGCGAGACGGTAAATGACAGGGCTTTCCGCTGTTGCCAGGCCAGATTCTCACCGTGGACCAGGTTCAGCGCGATATTGATCACATGGAACGGCTTCTGACTCCCGCCGGGCCGCGAGGCCAACTCGGTCATGGCGAGATTATCGCCCGAGTCGAATCCGGTAAACAGATTGGCGGTCCGGGTGTTCCATCGGGACGCCCCGAGATAGGCTCGAATCAACCGGTTGCGGTAGATCGAATGCAGTGAAAACTTGTTGATGTTGATGACGACCGAGAGCAGCACGCTGAAGAGCGCCATCCCGACAATAAACTCTCCGACCTGGAACCAGGGGGCATCGGTCACGATCAGCTGGACCACCCGTGCCAGTTGGATCAAGATGAACGCGACGGTCAGCGGGGCCAACAAGAGGAGATAGATATGCTGGCCCAATTGTTTCCACCAGACCGGCTCCGTCCCGGAAGGCTTTGCCGCTGTCTTGGCGCTGAATCCCAGCAACACAGTTAAGACGCCGGTGATCCCTCCGGCCGATGCGACCCAGGAAGAGAGTTTTCCCCACCAGGCCGGGCCGAAGACGGTGATGCTTCCCAGACCGGCCCAGCACACGGAGGCGATCAAAATCCAGGATCCGGCGCGGCCCCACCATTCTCTGTCGCCGTCACCGGTCGAGCGGCTGGCGATGCCGATGAACAGCGTGGCGGCCAGGAGGAAGAGGGCGAGGAAGGCCGGGACTGCCGCGCAGGTATACCAGTACAGATTCGGATCGAGTCCGGTGAAGCGATCGAGTTTCGTGAGGGCGATCCAGAGGAGTCCGCCTCCCAACAGGCCGCTTAGGACGATCGTGAGCGATTCCAATGCGCGCCACCAGTCCAGCCAGGGCCGGCGGAGGATGAGCGCCGCGATGAGCCAGGAGGTCAGATGCATGGCGGCGGCTCCCAGAGCCAGAGTGAACAGACTGGAGAGGCCGAATAACGAGAGATGCTCGAGGGAGTAGTCCGGACGCCGGTGAAACCATTCCCAGGCGATCGTCAGGCAGCTGACCGCAGCCATCAGGGGAAGCAGGCAGACTAACAGAAAGGCGCGTTGCGATTCGACGTGTTTCCAGAAGGGAGCCAGCCGCAGTTTCCACAGACTGGGCCGGCAGAGATGCAGGTATGTCAGGTTGACGAGTAAGCAGCCCGTGCCCAGCATCACGAAGGTTGTCATGGCGGCCGGCGACTCGTCCGTCGAAAGAATTGCGCGGTAGAGCAGGGGAAGCCCGAGCAACGCCAGCAAAAACGGGACGAGTACGAGCCAATTGAGGAGCAGATTCCGCAGGTACGTTCCGACGAGGGTCCAGGAATCGGCGGACATCAGCCCCAGACGCGGACTCAGATAGTTGCTGTAGGTCCGAAGCCAGCTGACCGGCTCCGGTTCGTGCTGCAGGGTATCCGGGGAAGCGGTGTGTCCCAGTTGCGCGCAGACCCCGTCGAGCCCCTCGGGGTGGCGATGGATCCAGGCACTGAGCCAGCTGCCGATATAGCCGCCGCCCGATACGGTGGAGAGATAATCAAAGTGCTGCAGGAGATTCCGGCGCGCCAGTCCTTGCAGGACGCCGAGCCCGAACGTCGCGCTACGAATCCCTCCCCCGGAAATGCAGAGCGCGGACCGTTCCGGATTCAACCGGTGGATCGAGGAGAAGACCTGCTTCAAGTGCTCGTCCGGCGACAGATGGTCGGGGAACGAGCGATGGGCATCGCGCAATTCCTTCGCTTCTTCCGCGAGGACTTGCGCCAGCGGGATCGGGCCGTCGGTCTGATCGGAATCCATCATGGTCATGTGCGTGTCCGGGTGCGCCCGCGGTCAGCGAGCCGTGGACGTTTGTAAAAATTTCACGATCCGGTCCTGCTGTTTTGCCACGACTTTTTTCGCTGCGGCGAACAGCAGCGGCGCGTGACAATCCTCGTCGATCTTAAACAAGGTTGGAATCTGCCGAATCACCCGTTTCACATCCGCCGGAGTCAGTCCGGCCGGGCATCCGGCCGGGATCGGATCGTCTGCGGTCCAGTCGGCGTCGGTGTGCCGGAGGATGATCAGCTTGAGGTGATCGTAATCGGGGAGCAGGACGCCTTCGGTCCGGAGGCTGTGCCAGAGCATGGCCTGATAGGCATTGGCCCGTTCTTCCATGATGCCGACGATCCGCGCGGGGTCCTCCGCGAACACCTCGAAGCCCTTCTCCTTGTCGCTCAGGTCGGCGGCGCCTTCGTCGAAGGGATAGGAGGCGTCGATGACAATGACCAATCCGCGTGCTGCCTTGGGATGGGCCGGATTCAACTTGTTGAGAAACAGTGTCGTGAGCGACTCTGTGCCGAGGTTGTCGAACAGGCCGCCATCGCCGACATGGGTATAGGACGTCGAGCCGGCTGTTTGATAGGTGACCGGTCCCACGACGGGCGGGAACGAGGCGGAGGTGACCACGGCGAGTGACAGGGGGAGCGCACGATGGTCTGCGCCGATTCCCTCGATCGTCAACGGCAGGAATTGTGTCTTGGCCCGCTCCAGGCTCCGGTCAAAGCTCGCTTTCCCCTCCGGAGTAAACTGCTGTCCCTTGGTGATCAGATTGGCCCGCAATTCGCCGGTGAAATCGTAGGCGAAGTCCGCGGGGGCCAGCGTGGTCAGCACGAGCCTCCGGCCGGAGTTATAGACGGTGCCGTTGAGCATGACTTGCGGGGCATCCCCGTGCTGGGCGCGCACGTACAAGTCGGAGAAGGTTACGTCGTGAAAAAAGTGGGCATCCCAGACGTCGGCGAAGGAGTAGGCAAATTTTGTGGGATTGGCGACACGGAAATTCAGCACCTGGCGGCCCAGCGCCCGGATCTGAAAATTCATCTGCATGTCGGATTTGAATCGGGCGAAAAATTGCTGATAGGCGGGGGACAGGTGTTGCCCGGCGAACACCGGTTCAGTCCGGGCCGGCTTCTTCACGGCATAGTAAGCCGTGGCCAGACTCCCGCCGGAGACGCTCGACATGTGGGTGACCGCTTCCACGACACTGCGTTCCTGTCCACCTTCCATGAAGCGGACATTCGCCAGGGCCTCCAGCGTGCCGGCGGCGAACGTCGCGGCGCGGCTTCCGCCGCCCGATACGGCGAGGCCGACGAGGGTGTCCCGGTCGGGCAACGGGGCGAAGACCGGCTGGGACTGGTCGGTATGAGCGGGGAGCTGGTGGATCTTGGCGAAACACCCGCTGAGAGCGAGCAGGCATCCCAGGCTTAGGGTGAAGGAGAGTGTTCGTGTCATTGCGTCCTCGTCAGGTGGTCACGTGCGTCGAATGTGTGCGATCAGTGTTGCTGCGTGACTTGAAAATAACAGAAGCCTTCATGCTCGACGAGTTTCTTTGCAAAAACTCCCGCGGCGGTTTCGAGCGTGGCCGCGACGGTTTCATTGTTCGTGCCGAACAGACTTCCCCCGCGCACTGCTTTGCCTGTCAGCGAGGTGACGACGGCTTCGGTTCTGAGGGCGTTGCGCGTGATGATGGCCAGCGCCTCCGGCGACACCGGCGAACGGGAGGCATCGAAGGCCGGATAGGGCGCGGTGTGTGTCGAGGCGCGTAAGGCGGTCGCCTCATGCACGGCCGGAACCCGGAATGCCGCATCGAAGAAGGCTTCGAGAAACAGGCGGGTAAGATCGGCGCTGATCCGTCTGGAATCGACGGACGTCGCGGCGAACTCAACGGTATGCTGTGCGTCGATCTGCGCGGCGGCGGCGAGGCCGGGAAAACGGATTGTGTTTCCGCTTCGGTCCACAAATCCTCGCGAAGCGACCTGGACGACGCCGCGCACGGTTCCGGCGGCGGAATCGGAGATCACGGCGAACTTCAGGTCGCCGAAGTAGGCCCGGGTGTAGGCGCTGAGCAAGCGAGCGAAGAGGGAGGTGTCCTGCGCGAGCGCGTCCTCGTCGAAGTCGAGATGCGCGTGGAGATGGCGGATCGCTTCGCTGATCCGGCGGAGTTTGCCCAGATCCAGGCGGCGGTACGCGGGATCGGCGAACTCGTCCGCCATGTCGGACAGAAGGTGCAGGGATGCCGTGTCGTTTCCGATGCGTTGCCGAATCTGTTCGGCCAGCGCGTGGACGGGAGCCCGGAGTCTGCCTCCGATGGCCATGGGCACGGCGGCCGGTTGTGCCGCAGAGGCCTCTGTTGTCATGACGAGCGGCAGGCTGCCGCCGTCATGGGCTTGCCTGGTACAGGCCCGGTAACGGTCGAGACGCGCCGCATCGCCTGCCAGTTTTTCTTCGAACGAGGACCGTTGCACATCAAGCGGCTCCCGCAGATCGATGCGCGATGACATACAGCCGGTGAGAAGGGGAACGGTCAGGAGTGCCCAAAAGCCGAGACGAACCATGCTGATCTCCTCTCGCAGCGCGTAACATGGGAATCCGGCGCCATGTGCGGCGCCGGAATGTTGAGTTGAAATGTTCGCAAGGGTCATACCCTGACAGGCCCTGGTGAAACGGCCTGAAAGTCAGGTTTTTGCCGGAACGGGTTCCGCGAAGATCGAAGGGCGCGCGCCTATGGCGTCGGAAGCGATACAGCCCTGTATGGTTTTCGATACCGGATCAGTGCTTCTTGTCTTTCTGCATAATCTTATCCGTCCACGCCAGCAGAATCGCGGAGCCGAGGAAGGTGATATGGATGAAGATCTTCCACTTGATGTCGTCGTAGTTTTCGTTGTGGATATTCACGAACGATTTCAAGAGGTGGATGCTGGAGATGCCGATTAGCGACGCCGCCAGCTTGATCTTAATAGTGCCGGGGTCGATGTGGGTCAACCAGTCCGGGCGATCCGGATGCTCTTCCAGATCCAACTTGCTGACGAACGTCGCATAGCCGCCGATGATGACCATCGTGAGAAGATTGGCGACCATCGTGACATCGATCAATCCGAGGACACCCAGCATGAAGATGGTTTCTTCCTGCTGATTGATATGCCGGACCATTTCCCACAGTTCCACCAGAAATTTATAGGCGTAGAGCAGTTCCGCAATGATGAGCCCGCCATACAGGGGAGCTTGAATCCACCGGCTGGCAAATACAACGACTTCGAAGACATGCTCGATCAGGGCGACCGGGGTGCGTTTCGCCGGTACCGGCGCGTGGGACGAATGCTCGCTGGACATCGGGCCTCCTCAACCATTCAACAGCCCCCTGTGGGCCATGTACGCGGGGTATCCTAAAGTGCGTCGTACGACCTGTCAATTCAGATGAGGATTGCGTGAGACGGCTGCCGGGATGTCGATTCAGGCGGCGCGCGTGGCGACCGGCGGGGCGGCCGGCGCCGGTGGAGTGTGAGTTTTCAGCAAGGCCGTCGCGCGTTTTCCGGCCAGACGAATCTGCTCGGCTCCCGTTCGCGCGGGATGGTCGGGTTGGAGCTGGGCCAGCAGGAGATCGGCGAATCCGTTGATGGAAGTCAGCAGATTATTCATGTCGTGAATCAAACGAAGCGGAGCAGCCTCGCAGACGGTGCGAGGCGAAGAATCTTTGAGCATGTCGGCACGCCCGTTGACCCTGGCCAGCGCCCGCTGGAGCACATGACCTTGATCCGAACCGGCAGAAGGAAGCAGGCAGAGCACCTCATGAGCGCCCTGTCGCAGCAGTTGCAGCAGCGCGGATTCGTCCAGCTGCATCACGACGCCGATGATGGCGGTTGCGGGAGAGACGGCGTGAAGCGTGCGCAGCTCATGCCGCGCCGCCGTGTCATCCGCGAAGACCAGATCGACGCGGTGGGAGCGGAGATGGGCCAGCGCATCGGGGACGGTGTGTACGGAGAAGACCTCCAGCGGAGCAACCATGTGTGTGCGCACCCAGGCCTCGAGCGTTTCGGCGAGGGGCGGGTGTAACCCGATGAGCACAACGGAAGTTGACGTATGACGTATCATCGCTGTCTAGGCCGCCGCGCGGTGATCGGATTGATCCAGCCACTGCGACAGGACTTTGCTGAGATCCTGACTTTTGACCGGCTTGCTGACAAAGTCATCCATGCCCGAGGACAAGCAGTGTTCCCGGTCGCCCTGCATTGCGTTGGCCGTCATGGCGATGATGGGAAGACGTGTCCCCGGTTGCTCGTGTGAGCGGATCATGCGTGTCGTTTCAAACCCATCCAATTCGGGCATCTGGCAATCCATGAATACCAGATTGTATTGGTGACGGGTCAGGGCGGCGAGCGCTTCATTCCCGTTGCCGGCCACATCGACACGATACCCGAGTTTCTCCAGCATCTTCACCGCGACTTTCTGATTGACGGGATTGTCGTCCACGACCAGCAGCCGGAGATTCGCGTGCATTTCAGCCACCTGATGGCGGGTGATGAGCGGCGGCGCGGGGGGTGCGGCCGGACTATCGGTGTGAGCAGACGGTGCTTGCCCCATCACGAGGCG
>FRDC01002088.1_pt1 | contig 13715 bp, 12 predicted proteins | sample 1106171 | NCBI WGS metagenome assembly FRDC01 (sample SAMEA3930566, study PRJEB13176) | freshwater metagenome | biome: Drinking water system; feature: drinking water; material: water | place: Singapore | collected 2014-12-20
GCAGATCGGATCGAGATCTTCGCGGGCAATATCTTCGATGTGTCTCGCGATGTCCTCGGCCACGTCGATGCCGTCTATGACCGGGCAGCCTTGGTCGCGCTGCCTCCAGAGATGCGTCCACGCTACACGGCGCACCTCACAGCCGTCACCGCCTTCGCGCCCCAATTGCTCATTGCGTATGAGTACGACCAATCCGTAGTGAACGGCCCTCCGTTTTCCGTCACCGGTGAAGAGCTCCGTCGGCACTACAGTGGAAGTTATAGCCTGACGCTGCTTGAACGCGCGGAGGTGCCTGGTGGACTCAAAGGCAAATGCCCGGCACAAGAACATACCTGGCTCCTGACTCGGCAAAACTCGTAAGCGGATGGCTCCACAGGCCGGCCTCCTTTACGAAACCTCCGCGTCCGGCCGAGCCATTGACCTCTTCTCCTCCGAACGGTAGCCTACGAACAACAGCTCTGGACTTAGAGAAAGAGTGCTCATGTCTTCTCCCGACCGTCAGGTCTCTCATGGCATCAACGTCACCGCTTTTGAGCATATGGACGAAGCAGCGAACGTCCAAGATTACATTCGTATCCTCGACGTGTTCGACGGCCTCCCAGGGATTCAACGGCTGAAACAAGCTGCGATCGAGCGTTGTAGGCTCAGGCCCGGCATGTCGGTGTTGGATAGCGGCTGCGGCATCGGATTGGAGACGGTCAAACTCGCCCAATTCGTCGCCCCTTCCGGTCAGGTTGTCGGATTCGACGCGAGTCTGAAGTTCTTGGATGAGGCGAGGCGACGGTCGGCCAACCTTCATCTGCCGATCGAGTACCGCCAGGGTGACGCGCAGCGGCTGCCGTTTCCTGATCGCACTTTTGACGTGTCCCGGACCGAGCGTCTGCTTCCCTATTTGGCAGATCCGGCACAAGCCGTGGCGGAACTGGTCCGGGTGACGAAGCCGGGCGGGGTCGTCTACGTCATCGAACCGGATTTCGAGACCGTGACGATCAACCTTCGCGATCGCAGTCTAGTGCGCAAGGTCCTGCATTTCGATTGCGATCACCACACCAAACAAGGCTGGATCGGCCGACAACTGCCCGAATTGTTCAAGGCGGCCGGCCTTTTGAACATCGACATGCAGGCCAATGTGGTTATCTTCGAGCCGCACAGCTTTAGTCCTTACTTCATGGAAATCGGACGCGCGGCCTTTCAGCACCAAGCCATCACGGCAGCAGAACATGACCGGTGGCAGACCGAAATTCACCGGCTGCTCACGCAAGACGAGTTGTTTTGCACCATCAGCTATTTCATGGCCAGTGCAACGACACCCCAACTCACATGAACGGTCAAGTCGCCTGCGCAACCTGAAACTTCTCCGAGGGAGGAACGCCATGAAGTCATTCATCGTCGCCGGAGCCGCCGTTGGCTTGCTCGCCGCAACATCCGTCTCACCAAGCCAAGCCGGCACGACAGAGGCCTGTCCGTGCAGCGCCGCAGAGTTGACTGCTGCGCTTGGTTTCACAGTACAGGGTGGGCAAGGGTCCGAGTTGCCCTTTCCGGGCGGCAAGATGATGACCTGCGAGTACAAAGGGAACAGCAAGGTTGGCCTGTCCCTCTCACAGAATAGGTCGACCTCCCCGGCTGATGCCAAGAACGTAGCGATGGGATTCCAAGGCCAAGCCATCGCAGGCGACCCGGACGGAGCGATCTGGGTGGCCGTGGTGGGGAACACCTCTCGCATCTCGCTCTCTTATGTCCGTGGCTCGACACATACGGAGATCAGCCTCGTCGGCGTGAACAGTAAGAATGAGACAGAGGCTGCACCTCTCAGAAACAAGCTGCAGAAGCTTCGGCGAGTCCCCTAGTCAAATCGGGCCTTCACCGAAACCCACTGGCACAGGCCCTCTCTTTTGAGTAGGCTCGTTGCATGAAATCGGCCTTCGACATCGCCTCCTATCTCAGACGTATCCAAGTCACGAGCCAATCGGCCGCTGACCTCCCGTTTCTGGTTGAGTTGCACCGGCAACACGTCTTCACCGTGCCATTCGAAAACCTCGACATTCATTTCGGGAAAAGGATCTCGCTAGAGCCTGCCGATTTGTTCGACAAGATCGTACGAAGAGGCCGAGGAGGGTACTGTTTCGAACTGAACGGTCTTTTCCAACTGCTGCTGGAAGCGGTAGGCTATCGGGTCCACTCGGCGGCGGCGCGGGTTCTGTTCGGGACGGACGCGATCCCACCGAAGAGCCATCGCATTCTAGTCGTGATACTCGACGGAGAACGCTGGTTGGTCGACGTCGGGTTTGGCGCGTATGGCCTGATCGAACCGATTCCGCTCCAAACCGGCGTCGAACATCACCAAGGCTCCGACCGGTTCCGCCTGGAACAGGACTCAACGCTCGGCTTGGTCTTTCAAACCTACCAGCAGGGCAGCTGGCTGAAACAGTATGCGTTCACCACGGACGCCCACCACCCGGTCGACTTTACGTTCGCCAACTACTACCACTCACACTCGCCGGATTCGATTTTCACGCAGAAACGCATCTGCCAACTCCCGACTCCGGAAGGCCGGAAACGGCTGGATGACGAAGGACTGTCGCTCGTCTCTGGAGGTCACACCCAGAAGCTGTCGGTGGCCGACGAGCAGGAATTTTTCCGGCTGCTCAAGACACACTTCCACTTGGAACTCGAGAGAGAGCGGACGGCACGACACTAGTCGGCGAAGGCTCGAAGCAGATCGGAAACCGATAGGACACCGATGATGGTGCCGTCGGCAGTGACGGGCAGATGGCGAATGCCTTGCTTTTTCATGAGGGACATGGCTTCGGAAAGCGGCTCGTCCTCTTCGATCGTGGTCAGCGATTTGCTCATACAGGCCGTCACGGTCGTGGTGTTGGGATCGAGCCCCTTGGCCACCGCTTTGCGACTCAAGTCCGAGTCCGTGATGATCCCGATGTACCGCGAGCCGTCGTCTACGATCAGCGACCCGACGCGGTATTTCAAGAACAGCCGCCCGGCTTCCTTGATCGTCGCGGCCCGGTGGACGCTTTGAACGTCGTGGGACATATAGTCCGATACCAACGCCCCCAGCACTCCCTGTCCGTTGCCCTGCCGCCCGGAGTGCAGGGTGCGCCGAAGCATGAGATCCGCGAGGCAACTCTCCAAGACCTGCCGTCGCTGGTGTAGGCTTTCTCGTTCGATGTCATGCGTGCCGCTTTCCTGCGCTTCTTCCGGCAGCAACGCCGACTCACCGGTCTTCGCCAAGCAGTAGGCCTCCGCTTCGTCTGAAGCGGCACCGAATACCTGAGCGATCACTTCTTCGGCCGCTTCATCGAAATCTTCGAGGGAAGCGGCTCCACGACGCCGTGATAAGAATGGCCTGAACCGCTCGAGCTGCTGCTTGAACCGCTCAATATATCGGTCCAGGATATCGGCCCGTTGAAGGCCGGTCCTCGTCCGTTTCGCCATCGTTTCCTCCGGAGGGTGCGGCCAAGCATAGCTCAATCAGTCGAGGGGCTCAACCGTTCCCTTGGCCTGGCAGCATGGCAGTCGTCAGTCGTCGAAGGCCTACCCGTCGGCTCGGCCTCTCGACGCGGGCCATCAGTTTGCCGTGATCTTGGACAGCATCCCCCCTCGAGTAGTCAGGTAGAGTTCGCCCAGGGCATCCTCGCCAAAGCTGGTGATGCTGAAGGGACCCCCGTTGAGAGCCGGCCACTCGGTATGATCGGTCGTCTGGCCGTTGACGACTCGAAAACTGCGCACGAACCCCGCGCAGAAGTCGGCGTAGAAATAGGTGCCCCGCAGACTCGCCATGGCGCCTCGATACACGAACCCGCCGGTCACTGAACAGGCGGTTTGCGCGTGAGGATACTCGTGAATGGGCTTAGTGAGCCCGCCGGGATCGCATTGACTCGCTGGATTGAAGCAGGCGGACCCTTCCATTAGACGCCAGCCAAAGTTCAGCCCACGCCCTGCAGCGGGAGCGGCCGCGAAGTCAATTTCTTCGCTCGCATCCTGCCCGACATCCCCGATATAGAGGTCTCCTGTGACACGGTCGAATGAAAACCGCCAGGGATTTCTCAAGCCGAGACTCCATACCTCCGCTCGTCCTATCCCAGGGCCAAAGGGATTAGATCCGCCATTCGTGCACCCGCCGCCAGTCGAGGAATCGAGTCGGAGGAGCTTCCCGAGCAACTGACCGGGATCCTGCGCACGATTATCCGGATCACCGGCACCTCCCCCGTCTCCGACCCCTGCATAGAGACAACCGTCCGGCCCGAACGCCAACATCCCACCATTGTGATTGGCAAAGGTGGAGTGAGGAATTGTCAGCAGCGGAGTACCGGAGCCAGGATCGACCAGATCACCGTTTGAGGCACTGCGTTGGTACCGGGCGATGACGACGTCACCGCTCCCGTCGGTGTACTGCACGTACAAACGGCCGTTCGTGTCGTAGTTCGGATCGAAGGCGAGTCCCAATAGCCCTCGTTCGCCACCGCTTGAGATCGCCCCCGTCAGGTCCAGAAACGGCGTCGGACGGACGGCGCCGGAAGGAAGATCGAGCAAGAGGATGCGCCCTCCCTGCTCGACCACGAAGAGCCTGGCCGTATCGCCGGGCGGGGCCGTCACATACAGCGGCGCAGTGAGATTTTGGGCCACCGACTGGAGTTTCAAGGCAGTAGACGAGGAGGCCGGAGGGAGGGTCCCGGACGAGGTATCGGCCTGTTCACCGTCGCCGTTACAGCCAACCACCGCCATGAGCAACAACAACGGCCATGCGCGGTATGAGCGAATCATGATCATGGCACCTGGAACTTCGTTACAGTGCTCAACCATTTCTGGATAGACTACTAGGACATACCCTGGCGTATTGTGAATCTGCAAGGAGTGGGCGGAGAAAAAGGACGTGTACCTAGGCCAGGTACACGTCGTCGTCAGAGCGATTCGGCTGGCCTGTAAGGAAACGAGAACCGGTGGGTTACGCTGCGCTGGGCATGCCGTTGCCTTTGTTTGCCGGGTGTTTCTTGGCGCCGGCACCCCGTACACGATGCATCTTGTCTCTCGTATGGTACGGCAGGAGGCCTTCGAGTACCATCGGCAGGCGATCACAGGGAACGTCTTCCATGATTTTGAGGGCCAACTTGGCGTCCGGACCGGACCGGCCCCCGACGTAAACGTCCACCGCATCGACGACTTTGCCGTCGATCCTGGCTTTCTTCCCCAACAACCCCACATCGGCCACGAGATGGTTGCCGCAGCCGGCCGGACAGCCGGACCAATGCATGGTGATCGGTTTGAGCGAGCTGCTCAACCGCTTTTCGAGCCACGCCGCCGTCTCAACCGCCCGGGTCTTCGTCTCAATGACCGCCAGGTTACAGTAGTCGCTGCCTACGCAGCTGACGAGGCCTTTGTACAGCGGGGCCGGATTGTAGGCGAACTCTTTCATCAGCGGCTCTTCGGCCAATTCACCGACCTTGCGGTCACTGACGTTGGGGATGATCAACGCTTGGTTGGCGGCGATTCGAACCTCTCCGTTGCCATACCGCTCCGCCATGGCGGCGACCTTTGCAAAGGCGTCGGCTTTGATGCGGCCGACGCGCACCTTGAGACCCGCATAGTTCATGCCCCGTTCACGTTGCCGGAACAGCCCGATATGGTCCTGTTCAACGGCCTTCCGTGCATCCGTCCCGGCATTCGTCAATGTCCGACCGACCCGAGCTTCGACCTCGGCGCGGAATCTTGCTTCACCCCACTCCTCGACGAGGAAGGCCAATCGTGCTTGCGTTCGATTCTCCCGAGGGCCGTGCTCCCGGTAGAGTTGGATGATGGCCCGGCATACTTCCAGAGCCTCGAGCGGGTTGACGAAGATGTCGAGTGGCGTGGCAATGCGATACCCACCGGATCCCAGTTTGCCGCCGACCAAGATGTTGAACCCGGGGCAACGGTCGTGGCCCAGATCGTGATAGGCCGGCACCAATGCCAGGTCCTGCGTCTCCATGTGGAGACAGTTGTGCGGGCAGCCGGTCACGGCCACGTTCAGTTTTCTGGGCAAGTTTGTATAGGCCGGGTTGTTCAGAACTTCTTCGGTGATGGCCCGTACCACGGCTTTTGTTTCCAAGACTTCATCCGGGCTGAGACCGGACACCGGGCAGGTCATGACGTTTCTGACCGTGTCCATTCCGGTTTGCAAGGACGTCAAGCCGACTTCCTCCATCTTGGCAAACAGAGCCGGAACGTCCTCGATGCGCAGCTGACGCAGTTGCACTTGTTGTCTCGTGGTCAGATCCACCAGCCCATTGCCATAGCGGCCGGCCAATTCTGCAAGTGTCCTCAGCTGGAACGACGTCGTGGCCCCGCCGGGGATCCTCACCCTCAGCATGAAGAAGCCAGGGGTCGGATTGCGGAGAAAGAGACCATGCCACTTCAAGCGCTGAACATCGGCCTCGGAGATGGATTCCCAGCCTTCCTTGGCAAACTGGGCGAGCATGTCCCGCACCGCCAATCCGTCGCGCTCGAGTTTTACAGCCTCGATCTTGTTCACGCCGTCCCCACCTTCTCCACGTAATATTCCCTCCCGATTCTCAAGAGCCGGATGGTCTTGGCGCGGCTGAGCCGGTCGATGAGCCCGAACACCTGTTCCCAGGTCATCCCCGATGCCGCCATCAGTTGTTCGATCGTCGCGGCGCCTTCACGTTCCAACAGCCCCACGATCGCTGCTTCATCGTTTCTGCGACCCACGTCTGGCACCCTGGCAACGTCGTTCACGTGATCCATCTGCACCTCCTCTCGCCCGACAGGGCTCAGGTGCCTCATGGTCCACCGGCCCGGCGACGGCGATGCCGCCGCCGAGGCCGCCGGAGTTAGAACGTCTTATACTCGAGCCACTTGCCGTTCAACGTGATCTTGCAGCGGGCTTCTCCCTGACTCCCCGTCACCTTTTCCATTTCCATCGTATAGTCGATCGCGCTCATGATCCCGTCGCCGAACATCTCGTTGGCCTGCTCACGGAGAGAATCTCCATAGACGCCGATGATTTCCAGCAACCGATACTTGAACGGGTCCGTGGTGTTCGGAAAATCGGTTCGGACCGGAAACTTGCTCAACGCCTCCGTCGTCTGCCCGTCCAATTCCAAAAGCGCCCCGACCTTCTTCGCTTCCTCGATGGTGAACTTGTGGTTACCGTTCAGCGCTGCCGCGACGAATGTCGGATTTTTTCCGACGACTTTCGCGACTTCGGCGATGGTCACGCCTTTCTTCATCCGCTTCTCCTTGATGGTCTTCCGAGCCGTCTCACGATCCATGATGCCTCCTCCGTTGTGCGTATGTGGTGAGTGTGTACGTCCGGTCCGTCACTGCTGCCGCGTGCGTTGCCTATGACCTCGCCGCCTCTACTTGGACGACCGGCGCCAATTCACCGGCCTCCGCCTCTTTCACCCGAAACGGGCTCACGACCCAATAGAGCCCACCGACGAACAGTCCGCCTCCCACGACGTTTCCCAACACGACGAAGAGCTGGTTGTACCAAAAACCCGCCCAGTTGATCGCCTCTTCGTGCGGCAGGAACAACGACATGCCCAACAGCGATTGATTCGCGATGCTGTGTTCATACCCGGTGGCGATGAACGCGAACAAGCACCAGAAGATCAGCATGATCTTCGCTGCGTCGTTAGTGGTGCGCGCAGACATCCACACCGCGAGACAGATGAGCCAGTTGCAGAGTATGCCCCGCACAAAGAGTTCCCAGGGTCCGAGCGACATTTTCACGCCGGCCACCTTCTGAATCATCTCGGCCGTCGGCCCCTTGGCGAAGATACCGGACTGCACGATCAGCCAGGCCAACGCGAGCGACCCGACCAAGTTGCCGAACCAGGACCAGAAATTGATCTGCAGGACTTGGCTCCAACTCACGCTGCGGGACAACCCGCCGATCATCCCGACCATGTTGTTGCCGGTGAACAACTCAGAGCCGGCGAAGATCACGAGTGTCAGCGCGATGCCGAACGAGGCTCCCATCACCAGCTTTACAATCGGCGAGCCGGCTGCCGCCAGTGGACCGCCCAGGCTGAAGATCAACGCGATGCCGAAGCCGAGATAGATGCCGGCCATCGCCGACAACACCAGGTACCCGCCCAGGGACGTATCCAAGAACGTGAACTTTTTCTTCGCCAAACCCGCCATCCGCTCATGATCCGCGCTATGCATGTGCGTCCTCCTGTAATAATCGATCGTTGAAAAACAAAAGGCGCCCCTCTCCCCCGCGAGAGAAGGACGCCTTTGTCCTTGAGCTGCAGGTCTTCACCGACCCGCGTGATCTCTATTTGACGACTTCGGCTTTGGATTCCGACTGATTCCAGCCGGAGCCGGATAACAAAAAAGCGTCCGCCATTCCTTTCGAGAATGACGGACGCCTTTGTCCGTGTGTCTTATGTCAGGAACGAGAACGAAGCGCCATTGCCTCGTATCGTTCGATTTGGCACTTGTACCACAGCCTCTCGCGGGCCGTCAACCTCTTTTTTCAAAGAAGTTGTACCCTACAGGTCGTAGTACAGGAAGAACTCGTACGGATGCGGCCGCAGGCGCATCGGATCGACTTCCTTCGTGCGCTTGTAGCCGATCCAGGCCTCGATCAAATCCTCTGTAAAGACGCCCCCTTTGAGCAGGAACTTGTGGTCCTTTTCAAGGTTGTTTAATGCCTCGTCCAGGCTGCCAGGCATGGTGCGGATCTTGGCCGCCTCTTTGGCCTCCAGATCGTAGAGATCCTTCTCAGCCGGCTCGCCGGGGTTGATCTTGTTCTCGATCCCGTCCAGTCCGGCCATCAGCATGGCGGCGAAGGCCAGGTAGGGATTCGCACCGGGATCGGGGAACCGCACCTCGATGCGCTTCGCCTTCGGACTGGGGGAGTACATCGGAATGCGGATCCCGGCCGATCGATTCCGGCTCGAGTAGGCCAGTAGCACCGGCGCTTCAAACCCCGGTGTCAACCGCTTGTAGGAATTCGTCGTCGGGTTCGTGATGGCTGCCAACGCCGGTGCGTGTTTGAGAATGCCGCCGATGTAGTGCAGGCACATCTGGGACACGCCCGCGTATTCCTTGCCGGCGAAGAGAGGTTTGCCGTCCTTCCAGATGCTTTGATGCGTGTGCATGCCGGAGCCGTTGTCGCCGAAGATCGGTTTCGGCATGAAGGTCACGGTCTTGCCGTGGCGGCGCGCCACATTCTTGACGATGTATTTGTACATCATCATCTTGTCCGCGGTGCGCAGCAGCGAATCGAACCGAATGTCGATCTCCGCCTGTCCCGCCGTCGCCACCTCGTGATGGTGTTTCTCGACCGCGATCCCCGCCTTTTCCATTTCGAGAATCATTTCGCTGCGGATGTCCTGCTGCGTGTCGGTCGGGGGCACGGGGAAATACCCTTCCTTGTGGCGGATCTTCCCGCCCAAGTTGACGCCCTCTTGGCCCATATTCCAAACGCCTTCGTCGGAATCGATGTAATAGAACCCGCTGTGGCTGGTCTGATCGTACCGCGCGTGGTCGAAGATGAAGAATTCGGCTTCGGGCCCCCAATACGAGGTGTCGCCGATCTTCGTGCTTTGCAGGTATTTCTCGGCTTTCTGAGCGATGAACCGCGGGTCCCGCTCGTAGGTCTCGCGCGAAATCGGATCGACCACGTTGCCGACCAGGCTGAGGGTCGGCACGGCGCAAAACGGATCCATGCAAGCCGTGGCCGGATCGGGCACCACGAGCATGTCGCTGTTGTTGATCGCCTTCCAACCCCGGATCGACGAACCGTCGAGCCCCGAACCGTCCTTGAACAGATCTTCCGTCAACTCACTGGCCGGGATTGTAAAATGCTGCCACGTCCCGATCAGGTCGACGAACTTGAGGTCCACCACCTGGACCTTGTTTTTCTTGGCATACTCCAACACTTCACGAACGTTCATCCGCTCCTCCTTTCAAAGATCCGCCCCATCCAACGATTCGGCCGTTACGCCGCTTTGACTTCAAGAAACTTTTCGATCGCGTGTTCGACGCCTGCTCGGACGCGTTCCAGTTGCGTTTGATCCGCCAACTTCTTTCCCGTTTGGTCGGCCACATAAAACACGTCAGCCACCTGATCCAACCGCGTGGAAATGCGGGCCGCGTGGATCGACAACCCCAGTTGGAAAATCGCGTTGGTGATGACATAGAGCAGCCCTTGGCGGTCGTCCGCAAACACGTCGATGATGGTAAAGGCATCGGACGTTTCGTTGTCGATCCGCACTTCCGTGGCTTCCCGCGCCTTCGGCAACGGTCTGGCCGCCTTCAGCCTGGCGCCGCGCCGCAGAACGTCATCGACATGTTCCCATCCCTTGAGCACCGAGGCAATCCGTTCGCCGACCGTCAGGCGCCGATCGGCGGGGGGCTCGCCCAGGTAGTCGGGGTCGGAGACCTGAAAGGTGTCGACGATGACCCCGTCTGTTCTCGTCAAGATTTGCGCGTCCAAGATCTGGAGTCCGCTGCCCGCCATAACGCCGGCGATCTTCGAAAAGACCCCCGGAGTGAGGTCGTTGTGCGTCACGACCGTGTATTCGGACGTCCCCAGCTCCGGATTGAATTCCGCCTCGATGATGACGTCCCCTGGATGCAGACGCCTGATCGCAGCCAGATGCTTGGCGATACGGCCGGCAGCGGTTCCGTACACATAGCGCTCGGGAAAGGGTTTCAGTTGGGTTTCAACCCAGGATCGTTCGACTCCCGCAAGTACCGGCTGGGCAAGCACCTCATCGATCAGCTGTGCACAGCGTTCCGGAGCCACATCCGTATCGCGGTCTCCGGACACTTCGGCCATGACCTTGAGATACAACTCGACGAGCAGCGACTCTTTCCACTTAGTGAACACACCTGGTCCGACGGCGGCGATATCAGCCGCGGTCAGCGCGAGCAGTTTTTTCAACACTTCCGGCGTTCCGACTTCGCGAGAGAACGGGAGAACGACTTTCTCGTCGTTGGGGTCGCGGCGAAAAGCCGTATGCGCCATGAGCAGATGCCGGTGGACCAAGAACACCAACGTCCGGCTGTCTTGTTCCTCCAACCCCAACCGGCTGGCCATGTCCTCTGCCAGTCGCCTGCCGACGTCGCTGTGGTCTTCTTCCTGGCCTTTTCCCAGATCGTGCATCAGCACTGCGAGGTGGAGAATGTCCTTGCGCTTGATACAACGGTACACCTCGCCCAACACACCGGAACCCTGCGCCAACGCTTCAGCCTGCCCCACGGCCAACAAGCTGTGTTCATCGACCGTATACTTGTGATACTGGTTGAATTGCATAAGGCCGCGGACGGTGCCCATCGCGGGAACGAGTTTCTCCAACAGATGCGCCCGGTGCATGGCTTCCAGCGTCGGCGTTGTACGAGGCCCGGCCATGATTTTCAGGAACGCGCGGCTGACCTCCGGGGTTCGGAACGCCTCTTCGGCCACATGGTCGACGTGGCGATGAATGTCTTCGAGCAGCGCTGGCGCAATCGTCAAACTCTTTTCGCGCGCCAAGTTGAACAACTTCAACAATAGGGCAGGGTTTTCGATGACCTTGGCCCGATGCTCCTCCGCCGCCGTCAACAGCCCTCCGCGGACCACAAAATGTTCCTCCACCCGGGGGGCCGGAAACAGTAGCGCGAGGCGCTGCCAGAAGGAGACGGTCCTACAACGCTCGATGAAACGCATACAACGCTCGTGTAGTCCCATCGTATGCTGGTAGTACTGCTGCATGAACTGCTCGACCGCGAGCAGATGCGGCTGGTCCACATACCCGAAATACTGCGCGAGCCAGACCTGTTCGTCGAAGGTCAGGATCTCCTGCGCCGCCCCGGCATGCACATGCAAGAGCACGCGCACGCGCCACAGAAACTCTCGGGCATCGGTCAAGGCCACGGAGTCCGCACGCGAAAGGATCCCCCGATCCGACAGTTCGCGAATCGTCGGAGCCTGATAACGGGCGATACCGGCCCACTGGAGCAAATGGAGGTCGCGGAGACCGCCTTTGCTTTTCTTGACGTTCGGCTCCAACAAGTACACGGTTTCGCCGAATTTCTGGTATTCCCGCCGCCGTTCTTGCAGTTTTTGGTCCAGGTAGGTGTCGGGATTCTTGGCAACCACCCGGCGCAGATACCGGCTGTGGAATTCTTGGAAGAGATCGGAACTCCCGGCAAGGAACCGGGCCTCCATCATCGAAGTCTTGACCGTGACGTCGGACTCCGCCATCTCGATACTGTCGGCCACGGTCCGCACGCTATGGCCGACCTGAAACCCACAATCCCACAGGGGATGAAGAACCGCTTTGACCAATGCTTGTGCCGACTCCTCTGCGCCGGGGCGGTAGAGAAACATGAGGTCGACGTCGGAATAGGGCGCCATCTCGCGGCGACCATATCCACCCAGGGCCATGACGCAACATTCCCGCAGCCCCGCATTGGCCAAGACGTCACCTCCGGCTTTGACCGCATCGCGGTAACGCCCGAGAATCAATCCGTCCACCAGGTCGGTCATGGCGCCCAACGTTTCGGCGCCGGACGCACCAGCCATCACGCGCTGGCCGATCAGCCGGCGTTGCTCCGTCAAGAGACCGCCCAGTTGTTGAGGATCGACCCCCTGTGCCCCAAGGGCTGAAGGGTCCGTTTTGGTTCCGAGACTCACAACGCGGTGTCCCCGGTTTCTCCGGTCCGGATGCGGACGGCGGCGCTGAGCTCGCGGACGAAAATCTTTCCGTCGCCGATGCTGCCGGTCTTGGCCGCTCGGCTGATCGTTTCCAGCACGCGAGGGACCTGGCTATCCTGGACAGCCACTTCCAGTTTCACCTTCGGCACGAACTCGATCGTATACTCCTGACCCCGATACGTTTCTTTATGGCCCTTCTGCCGGCCAAATCCCTTTACCTCGGTGACGGTCATACCCTGTATTCCAATTTCCAACAACGCATCCTTCACTTCGTCGAGCTTAAAGGGCTTGATGATCGCTTCGATGAGTTTCATGGCCTCTCCTCACGCTCTAGACTTGCGCACCGTCTGGGATTCTCAGGAATACGCACGTTCATTGTGCTGGCTCAGATCCAACCCGGTCGACTCTTCATCCGGCGCCAGGCGGAGACCCGTCAGGGCATCCACGATTTTGAGAATCAGGAACGTGCCAACAAGGGAAACCGCCGCAACGGCTACCGCAGTCAGCAGCTGCACACCCAATTGCCCCGGATTGCCATAGAACAACCCGTCTGCGCCTCCGGCGTTCACGACCTTGGACGCGAACAAGCCGGTCGCAATAATACCCAACACGCCCCCAACTCCATGAATTCCCACGACGTCAAGCGAGTCATCATAGCCGAATCGACTTTTCCACACAATTGCCAAGTAGCAGGCGACTCCGGCTAGGGCACCGATCAAAATCGCGGGAAAGGGACCAATATAGCCTGATGCCGGGGTCACGGTAGCCAGCCCTGCCACCGCGCCGCTGGCAACCCCGAGAACCGTCGGCTTGCCGCGATGGCGCCATTCGACCAGGCACCAGACCACTGCGCCCATCGCCGCGGCCGCATGGGTCGCTACCATGGCCGAGATGGCCACCCCGTTAGCCCCCAGTGCACTCCCCCCGTTAAAGCCAAACCAGCCAAACCACAGTAATCCGGTACCCAGGAGGGTCAGCGGAAGGTTGTGCGGAGCCATGTAGTCGGTTCCATAGCCCCGACGCTTACCGAGTACAACGGCACAGA
>FRDC01002338.1_pt3 | contig 13701 bp, 9 predicted proteins | sample 1106171 | NCBI WGS metagenome assembly FRDC01 (sample SAMEA3930566, study PRJEB13176) | freshwater metagenome | biome: Drinking water system; feature: drinking water; material: water | place: Singapore | collected 2014-12-20
GGGTGATCTGAGTTGGAGCCTGCCATCTCCAAAACTTCATCAAACTTTGCGCTACGGTGAAAATCCACATCAAAAAGCTCAATGGTATCGCACTGGCGACAAGGGTTTGCACTGCGCTGAAGTTTTGCAAGGCAAAGAGCTTTCGTTCAACAATTTGCGCGATCTGCAAGCGGCGACAGAGTGTGTGCGGTTGTTTCAAGAGCCTACCGCGGTTTTTGTAAAGCACGGCAATCCCTGTGGAGTGGCTTCAAGAAGTGATTTGAATGTGGCGATTCAGCAAGCCATTTCGGCTGATCCGGTTTCGGTTTTTGGTGGCATCGGCAGTTTCAATCGAAAGGTCACTGGCGAAATGGCTCAGCAACTCACCCAAGTTTTCCTGGAGTGTGTGATTGCGCCAGACTGGACAGGTGAAGCTTTGCAAATTTTAGGTCAAAAAAAGAACTTGCGCGTTCTGAAGTGGCCAGAGATTTCCCACCAGAACTCATCCCAGGAGTTTTTTTCTGTGGAGGGGGGTGTCTTGGTTCAAGACAAAGACCTGATGTTTGATCGTTCTACGGATTGGAAAATTCTGGGGAAATCTCCGGATTCCGCTCAAATGCAAGATCTCCTCTTTGCGGAAAAAGTGGCTGGCCAACTCAAAAGCAACTCCATCGTGATTGCCTCCCAACAAACAACTCGCGGTCTTGGCATGGGACAGGTGAACCGAGTGGATTCTGTGGAGCAGGCCATTCAACGCTGGAAGAAGCATCATTCTGGAGAGCAGGATGTGGTTCTGGCGAGCGATGCGTTCTTCCCCTTTCCAGACTCGATTGAGCTCTTAGCTCAGGCGGGCATCCGTTGGGTGCTTCAGCCGGGAGGAGCGTTGAGGGACGAGGAGGTTTGCGCTCGTGCGGAACAGCTTGGAGTGCAGATGATTCTCTCTCAGCGGCGGCATTTTAAACACTGAGATGGCGCATTGACCCAATTTAAAGAAACACCCTAGAATGTGAACATGAGTCTTCCGAACCAGGAGTGGTTGGTCAAATCTTCGGGTCACGTCATGGGTCCCTTGTCGCTCGACGAGGTTGAACAGAGTCTCAAAAATCGCCAGATCTCCGTGATTGACGAGATCAAAGGACCCATGGGGCGATGGGGCTTCATTCGTGAACATCCTGACCTCAAGGACATCGTGCTCAAAATTCGTGAAGAGGACTTGGATTTGTATGAAAAAACGGGGGTGGTGAGCGATTCCACACGAACGATCACTGTTGAATCCTCAATCACAAAAGATGTCGATATCTCGGAGAAGAGCCCGGTACCAACTCCTGAGAGTTTGGTTTTAGGACCAATGACTTCCAAGGCCGCCCAGCCTTTTCCTTGGAGAACGATCTTTCTCTCGATTTTCTTCGTTTTGAGCGTGGCCGGTGTGATCTCATTTTTTGTTCTGCAAAAAATGAACGATCCGGCGAATTTGCTGCAAGAGGAAGAGGCGTGGAGAATATTCGATCAAAGAAAGTCTCTGGGTTCTTACGATGATGCCTGGAAACTATTTGAGAGGCTGGAGGGGCGAGGTTTGAGCGTGGATCGCAAAAAAGACCTCATTCCCTTGGCAGTGATCACGGGTCAAACCAGTCGGGCTAAAAAATGGATTCAGGAGTTGCGAGGAGCTGGAGGCGCTGATCCGGAGTTTTTGAAACTCTGGTCGGCGCAAGCTTGGATTCGCGAGGGCGTTTATCTTTCGGCTCAGGAAGAGCTCAAAGGTTTAGACGGCCAAAAAATTTCATCGTTGAAATTCGTCGGCGCCAACCTGGAGTTTTTGCAGGGAAAATATGAAGAGGCCCAATCGAACCTGGCTCGTTCCAACAACGCAGAGAGCCTCGTGCTTAAAATGCGTGCGGCACTTCGCCTGCCGGAGCTTTCTGCCACGGCTGCGGGAGCTTTATTGGAAGAATCTAAGGCTTGGGGTAAATCCGAGCCGACTCATGCGCGAGACTTGCGTTTGTTGTCTTTGGCAATTGAAAACAAACGGGGCGATTTGAAGACGGATGAGCTCGAAGCATTTCTTGCAAGTCCTTGGTATCGAGCCGAGGATTTTTTTAAACCCTTGGACACCGACTACCAACAAGTTCTGACGGCCCAGCTGAGTGTGGACTGTCAAAATCTCGTTAAAGCCTTAGCTCCATCCTCGGAATCGATGGGGTTGCCACTCTCAGCTTATTGCCACTGGATGAATCGAGAATGGGACAAGGCCATCAAGGTGCTAGACGAAGCCCGCACGCAGAATCCCCGCGATGCCTTGCTGATGTTGGAGCAAGCGCAAGTCATGCTGGCGATGAATCGTTTTTTAGAGGGGAAATCCCTTCTCAAGTTGATCGACAAAGAAAGTGAGACCTCCCACTTGCTGAGCGCTCAGGTTTGCCTGCATGAGAGCGATTTTGCGTGTGTTGGATCCAACGTGGATTTTGTTTTGGCGGCCAATTCCAAGTCATTCTTAGCGATGGAGTTGAGAGTTCGTGCCGATTTGGGACTCAACCAAAAAGAGAAGGCCAAAGAGGACTTACAGAAAGGCCTTACCATGGCGGCCCGGTATCGTCCCTTCTTGCAATTGAGAGAAGAGATTTTATGAGAGCCGGTCCCGGTATCCCTTGCTTGTTGTTTGTACTTTTAGTCGCTTGCCACAAGGACAATTCGGGAGAGCTCCCCCCGGAGCAGATACGCACCATTCGAGCCTCGGAGTTGGGGCGGGATTTTTTTGTGCCGAGTGGAGTTTGGGATCGAATTTCGGGTCGAAAACTGACCACCGTTCAGGAGACCGGCACCGTTTCCTTTTTGCCGATTAAGGTGGTGTTCGATGAAAAAAATCGGGGGGTCTTGCAACAGAAACGTGTGGTTGCTGAATTTCCTAAGGGAGGAGGCGACCTCGATTTGAGTCAGGTGGTTGGCGAAAAAACCGGCACTTTTTATATGAAATTTGAGTTTGAAGGCTTTGCAGATCCCGAGAACCTGCAGGTTTATTTTGTCAATGCGGCAAAAAAAACCAAAGTGGATGGAGAAATTCGTGGCGATGGTTGTGACAAGGCCTACGACATCAAGGCATTTGTTTTGAACAATCTCAAAAAAGGCATCGAGGTAAACACCTATAAAAACCTGCATTTGTACCTTTTGGGGGGCCATTTTGTATTTTCATCGCAGGTAAAGGGTCAAACTTTGGTGACCCAGGTCTCAATGACAGATACAAGCAAGTCCTATGTGTTTTGTGAGAACCTTCTGCAGAAGCGCCGATTGAAAGATCCAAGTTGAAGGAACCCTGAATGTTCGATTTGATCGGCGCCTACAAAAAATACGATCCCGCGGCCAAATCTTGGTTGGAGATTCTGCTCTTGTATCCAGGGCCGAAGAGCATTTTCTTTCACCGTGCGGCGCATGCGCTTTATCGGTTGCGTCTGTTTTTTTTCGCTCGGGCTATATCTGAAATTTCTCGATGGATCACAGGCATCGAAATTCATCCAGGAGCGCGCATCGGTCGCCGTCTTGTGATTGATCACGGAATGGGTTTAGTGATCGGGGAAACCACTGAGGTTGGCGATGACTGCATTTTTTTTCATGGTGTCACCTTAGGAGGCTTGCGCTTCAATCAGGGCAAGCGACATCCCACCGTGGGCAACAAAGTTTTGATCGGTGCAGGGGCCAAAGTACTTGGTCCCATTCACATCGGAGATGGTGCCCGCGTGGGCGCCAATGCCGTTGTCGTCCACGATATCCCGGCCGGCGAACTCGCCACTGGCTTTCCGAAATGACCTTCAATCACAACCGACGTCGGTTGTGATTTTTTCTCAAGGAACAAACCATTCAATATGCGATCCGGATTCGTCAGAGCATTGTTGCGCCAGGTGAGTTTCCCCGTGCAATTGCACTGGGTTGAGAATGCGACACCCGCCTTCCAGCTCGAAAGAATCTTTGGTTTGGGTCGCGAAACGGGCTTTACTTCCGGTTAAATCCAAACGAATCAAGCCAAACTGGCGATAATAAAGAATGGTCGAATCCACTAGAAAGCCAAACTCTCGCGCCCCGTCCTTGCCGAGTACAAGGGGAAAAAACATGTCTGAGAAAACGGCACCCGGTAAAAATGTTGAGCGATGCACGAGCAATTCATCCTGGACATTTCCGAGCTCATCAAAAATCAACAAATTATGGCGGCTTTCAACCACGTACCAAGTTTTTCCGTTCTTCAAAATGGCCGCCTTGACCTCAACCATGGGGTCATTCAAATTTTTTTGTGACAGATCAGCTAGAAAGTTTCCATTGTCTGCATCCAACACGCTGATGCGATAGGGGTTGCTTCGCACGGCAAGGAGGGACCGTTTCGAAGTGGAATCCAAGGCATGAACCTTGATGGGCGTGGAGCTCGCCGTTGAAATGGGAAAGGTCAGTTGTCGGGAAATAACCTCCGATTGAGGAGACACCTCCACCCAAACGTGTTTTTGTGGATTGCTGCCTTCGACGGCGAGCAAAGTCGAGAATTTTCCGGCCACAACGTCCTGCTCTGACTGCACGATCTGTCGACGCAGAACCGGATTCTGGTAGAATTTCACCTGCAGCTGTTTTTCCAGGTTGGCATAGAATGAGCCGAGGTCTCTTTGTCTTTCGCGCAATTCGCCGTTGGCCACTTCCAAGAAATAAATTCTCCAACTCATGGTTTCGGGATTGTCGCCCCAAGGATCGGGAATAAAGTCCTCTGGCGGAGTGAGCCCTTGAGCGATGAAATAGGGGAGCAGTGGCGGACCTTGCTGTGACCGAATCCAGGCCACATTGTTGGGATTCCACGAAACCTTGCGAGGACTCCATTTCCAGTGACAGGGCTCGGAGGCGCACAGAAAATTTTCGTTGAGATATGTGAACTGAAAGCTTTTCTTTTCTCCAGTTTGAACAACTGACACCACCACAAAAAAATGTGGCAAACGAAGCACCTGTAAAACACTTTGCACATCGGGCAGGACGAGGCTTCCCTCATTCCCGCTTGCGCCAAAAAAATACAGAGTGGCTGGGGCCGAACTCGTTTTGGGAGCCCAGAAATAGTACTGCGGAGAGGAGGGATTGCCTCCGGTGATGGATTGGAGCTGGGCTCCATCGACGCTCAGGCGCGACTGAAATTTTTGAGTTGGAGATGACGAAACCAGAGTCACCTTAAGAGCGGACTGAGTCTGGTATCCCTCCGCTTGAATTGAGATCTGAAAAGACTGTTCATTTTCCAGGTTTGGATTCAGAATGCGCGCGCTTAAATGAATCTCGCGAGACTCGTTTGAGCTCAAAGAGCCCAGGGAAAACTGATCCTGGAGCAAAGCGAGATCGGGTGATGATTTCACCTGGATCTGTACGTTTTGTGCTGGCAACCAAAGATTATCCAAGGAAGCTCGCACAGACAGGGTGTCGCCGACCACCCGAGATAGGGGTAGATTCTTGTGTGAGACTTGCAGATTCACTTGCGGCAGGATGGAAAGAGATTTTCTTAAGTCCACCAGGCCTGCCAAAGTTTGCGAGTTCGCGATGGGTTTTGCTGCAAGCACGAGGCGGGAAGAAATCTCAGCAAGTTTTGCCGCTGGAAACTTTTCGAGCACTCGAGCCACGACGCCTGCAACGTGAGGAGCCGCTTGCGAGGTTCCCGATCTCACCTCGTAACCCTTGACTGGCCAATGGAGTGGAGTCAGATGCACGGGATTAAGGCTCAGAATTTGCCGTCCCGGTGCAAGAACATCCACATGGCTTCCGTAGTTCGAAAAGTCATCTCGTTGTCCGTCAGGAGAGAGAGCCCCCACGCAAATCACGGACTTGTGTGAGCAAGGAAAAACCGGGCGAAAAGAACCATTGTTGCCGGCTGCTGCAACGACAATCACGCCTCTTTGATGTGCGAGATCCAGCGCTTTTTTGATGGTTGGGGAGTCCAATCCCAAGGGCCATCCGAGGCTTAAGTTGATCACTTGAGCATTTTGCTCGACCGCATACACCAAACCCTGGGCTACTTTCGAGACAAACCCATAGACAGCAGCCGCAGATGTTTCGCCGTAGGCCAGAACTCGCACCGGCAAAATCTGTGCATGAGGAGCCACTCCGGCAATGCCGATTCCGTTTTGGATTGAGGCGGCAATGATGCCACTCACGTGAGTGCCATGCCCGTCTTTGTCAAACACGTTGTTATTGTTGTTCACAAAGTTCCAGCCCACGCAATCTCCGGCGTAACCGTTTTGATCCAGATCCTCTTTGGTTGTTAGTCTGGGTTTGCCCTGAGAATCGCATTCTTTGCTGTTGCGAAAGATTTGATTCCGCAGATCCGGGTGTTCCGTGTCGACGCCCGAATCGAGCACTGCGACCAAGACGGCTTTTACAGGCGGATTTGTTGGCGCTTCCCAGGCGATGTCAGAGCCCGGCGACCCCACGAGGTTTTTTTGAATCAGATCAGTGACATCGTAGGAGAAACGTTGCTGCTGATTGAGGAGACCCCATTGAAATCGAGAGTAGGGATCTTGCGTGAAGGCTTGGGCTGACTCGGCAGAGATAGCAAGTGAGTTCACTTGCAGATCTTTTTCCCAACTAAGCACCACACCTTGTTTTTGCAGAGAACGCAGCTGGTTGACAGAGCTTTTCACCAGAACAGTTCGGCGAAAATAGTCTGATCCAGACGAGGGAAATAGTTTTTCAACTTTTCCGAAGTGTTGAATCGGAGAAACACCGGGAGAGAGGGTGACGATGAAGTTATTTGCTTGGGTGGTTCCGGCAGCAAAAATTGTGATGAAGACCCAGATGAGTTTCATTTCAGATCCTTTCCATGAGCCAAAGGGCTTGTGACTCCGACGCTGGAAGACGGTACCTCTGCATGAAGCTGCGCATAGGTCCGTCGGCTTGCTTTTGTCCAATGACTCCAAACGAGTGGGATTGAATTCCCTGGTCAGTTCCCTCGTCGTTGATGCGATACCCGGCCAATCGACTCTGTCCGTACAAGTTGGCTTCGCCGCCGACGGCCTGAACAATTCCCGCCCAGCTCACTTGCGACTTCAAGTATGCTGCCAGAGCGCAAAGTCGGCGAGCCGCTTCGACCTGATCCCCGCTTTCCAGGGATTGGCGCAATTCTTTTTGCTGAGTGGTCAGAATGCCCACAACGTTATTGATGTGCTCGGGCACTGAGGTGCGACCGGGAAGGGAAAAGTAAAATGTGCCATGCTTGAGTAAGATTTTCTTCAGATCACTTTGGGAAATGCGCACTAGGTTTTTCTGACCCTCCTGATAAATTCCAACTTTGAGGGCGAGCTGGTAGAGCTCCACAGCTTTGGTGGAGCCAAGGAAGGTGTGTGGAAACAAAACTCTCCCCACTTCGGCGTTGATGAGTTTGATTTGACGATCGAGATCTTTGCGCGAAATTTTCCAACCGCGATGCTCTTCGATCAAGGTGAGCACGGCATTTTCAGTGGAGGACTGGAGTTCCACCTCGACCGAAGCCCCTTGAACCCGAGCCGAGCCTCCAATTGTGGTGGAGGGATCGAGGGGTTGCCCGGATTCAAGACGATACTCTCCGCCCATGTGCTTGAAGATGGCCGCATTGGCGGCGCCCAAGAGAAAATTTTCGTAGTCGAGGCCGGTGAGTTGGACCGAGTCATGTCGAAAAAATTCTTTTTTAGCTCCGCTGGGATGAGTGGCAGTGAGTCGGTCGTCCAGTTTTTGCGCTCGACTTGAAAATATAAAGAGTCCGGTTCGGAACACTCGGCTTTTCATCTCGTGGCGCAATGAAACCGTGACGCGCTCTTTGAGCAGCTCAGGGTGCTCCCCGCGCAGCAAGGAGGCCAAAAGCGCCAGATTGGGGAGGAGTTGGGTGTTGCTCTTGAGATCCAGCTGCAGATTCAACTCGTGCACAACGATGTCTGCACTTCCTTTTTGACGAGACAAAGAGAATTGAAAGATGGGAATGCGATGGGCCGACAGGCTCAGGCCTGGGGTGAGAGAAAGGGCTTGGCCTTGATCTTCGAACACAAGCACTTGTTCGTTGCTGGCGCGATAGATGTGAGTTCGGCGGAGCACCACTTGTCGAGCATTGAAACTCGCTTGGGCCACCAACACTTCTGCAAATCGACCCTGCAAGTTTCCCTCGACACCGGCCCCCACGGTGTCAGAGACGACCAAAGACTCGCCAACTCCGATTTGTTTTGAGAACTCACTCGAGAAAAGACGAAGGGCATCCTTCCCTTCGACGCTGGCAAAATACGCGTCGTCCTTGCTCTGTATGGCGCTGATGGTTTTTGCGAAGCTCATCATGGTGGCCGGCACAAAAAGATTTTTATAAGGAGTTTTAAGCGCCTGCTTCACGCTTTGTACGGGACGAATGTGGCTGAAAAAACGAGTGAAGAAAAGCTGTGCTCCCCCTCCACCGCCGATCCCTGCCGGGAGTCCGGTGACCTGGCCGTAGATTCCGGTTCCAACAGAAAATCCAAAGGTGTCGGAAAGGTTCACCATGAAGTCAGTCCCGATGAACCGACCAATCAACAGGTTTCTTTGTAAAATGATTCGCGCATTCACATATGGAACCGTGAGAATCCCCAAACCCTGCTCCTGGATTTCTCCGGTTTCCATGTAGCTTTCGAACAGCTTATTGATTCTTTCGTGTTGCAGTTTTTCCAACTCGGCTGCGATGTCCGTATTGACCAAGAAACGTTGGCTCAAATCCGTCATGGCGTTGGCCATCAGTTCGGATTGCAATCGTCCCCAGAGCAGGGAGCGAATTTCCTCTGAGCGCACTGGAGACTGGATGTCTCCGTACGTGAAGCGAGCTCCGTAACCCGGCCAGTCTTGATGTTCAATTTTGCCACCCGGAGTGAAGGGCAGTTCAGGGCTGTTAATGCCAAACAAATTCATCAAAGAGTTTCTGCGCGAAATGAGTTTTTCGAGAGCGAGAGCGCCGACCGAGGCGGGCATGTCGGCCGACTGCACAATCGCTAAAAAATCTTGCCGGGTGAGTTGTGCTATTTTTTTAAGAATCCACTGAGCGTCCTCTAGAGACATGTTGAAGGAGGCCGATTCGCCATAGCTGATTTGCACGTACTGGGAGAGACGAACCCCGCAGTCCCATTTCCACAAATTCACACTTTCGGGAACGTCGACCAAGCCAAAAGGGATCAGAAGGGCGTTGAGAGTTCTGCGGCCTTGAACCACCGAGGCTGGGACCGAACCGTAGGCGAGATTGTAGAATTCCGTTTCTTGCACAGCGATCACATCTTGCAGGTGAACTGTCTGCCCTTCTTGATTGACCACCCAGCGGGTGGTCGCACCTAGGGTGCCGGCAGCGAGGCGTGACAAAAAGGCGTCTTTTTCGAGGCGGTTGGCAAATTGCAGGTGAAGGCTCGCATAGCGGCGAGCGGCCGCCACTCGATAGCCCAGTCGCTGTAAGAGGGCGGCTCTCAAAAGGAGATTGGAGGAATTCTTGGAGACAAAAAACGTGGATTCATCTCCGGTCTGGGGATCGCGGGCGACGAAGCGGAAGTTTCCGGGTCGGGAGTCCTTGGTGGCGACAAAGGTGAGAGGGCTTGGTGAGAGGGCTTCGGATGCAGGAGCAGGGAAACCTTCGCTTCGCCAAAGATCACTCCGTTGTGGATTGAGTTCAGAAAGATCGGTGCCATTTTTCTTGAGTTCCTCCGCAGCGAGAACGGAGAGCAGTTGCCCTTCAAACTCGAGGTCACTCGCTGCGGAGCGATATGGGTTCAAAGGAATGAGTCCAGGAACCTGATCCAACTCCTGAGCCAAACTCACGGAAGAGATATTCAAAACTAAGGCGATGATTTTTTTGAGCATTGAGTCCCCCAAAACTTGGAGGAAGCAAAATCAATGCCAAGGCAATGGTTCCAAGTTGACCCCATTGGGCGAAAAAATTTTTGGCGCGGAAATTGCTTGGCAAAATTTTGGGGCCGAAATGCACCGGGCCTGAACTTCAACCAAGTGCTCTCAATCGTGAGACACATCCAAAGGAGGGAAAGTGAAAATAAATAAAACCATCAAAGGGACGACACAAGTCGGGCGCTGGCTTGGCGTTGTTGCCCTGGCTTCGTGGCTCACGGCCTGCGGAGGGGGAGGCGACAGCGAGGTGTCTCAAGAAAACAACAAGGCACATCAGTTGGCGACCCTGATATCTTCGGGAGGGGTGACTCATCAGGTGATCAAGGTGAACTACTCGAAGAACTACGTGGTTCTGCAGAACATGCAAACCGGTGAGTTCGTGGCTTACAATTTTGATAAGTACAACCCGGCCACCATGAAAACAGCATCAGACTATTTGAATGTGCTGATGGATGGCGACGTGGTTCACAACCTGCAGAAACGCGATTACACCTATCAGGCTCAGGAGACTCGTTACAAAACGGAAACCTATCGCGAGCTCGAGACCTTCACGAAGACCGTTTACGGGTATCACTACGGATACGATTACGATTGTGGTTGTTACCGATACCATTATGGATATTACAAGGACACTTATCAGGACTGGGTGACGAAGGAGATTCGCACGCCTTACACCGTTTGGGTCACTCGCACGGACACCTTTTATCAGAACGGGGACTTCTCCTTTGACACCACTGACGAAGCTCCCAAGGATTTGGAGACTGTTGGCGGACTGATGGCGCAAGCCAATGTGGATCAACTCGCTGGCTACATCGGTGAACACTACGGTTTGAGCACGTCACGATCTTCAGAGGTGGCACGCTTGCTTGTGGACTTTGAGCAAGTGAAAAACTCGCGAGGTGTGACCGCTGATGATCTGCAAGCCTTGCAGTCGGATTTGATGGGCACCGACCTTGCCACCGTTATGGCCGCCAAGAAAAAAGCTGCCAACGGCGACGCCCAGGATTTGAACAATCTGGTCGACCATGCCGCTCAACTCAACGACATCTCGCCAGAGCAAATGGGCAGTATTTTGAATCAATTCATGTAAGTTCAAAGGTGCGCCGTATCGGCGCACCTTTTCACCTGAGTTTTTTTGTGGACAAACTTAGGTTGACCCTCCCAGGCCTTCGTTTTAGCTCTCGGTTCAAGGGGGATCTATGCTAGTTCTTAGAACTGTAGCGGTTGTCGCTTTTTTGACCTTGTTCAATTTTAATTTCGCTCAGGCTTGTGATTGTTCCTCCCTGGGAGATCATTCAGCCACAATCGAACAGCGTGCTCAGTGGAATAAAGATCCAAGATACAAAGCTTACGTGAAAGAAAGTGCAGTTGTTGAAGTGGAAGTCTTGAAACACCACCAACACGGCATGGATGTCGGAATTCTACAGGTTTTAGTGGGTTCTGAGAGTCGATCCCAGGTCACGGTTTGGGGCGATCCTGGTCATCTTTGCAGGCCCTACACAAAACAATTCGCCGCGGGGACACGTTGGCTGCTGTTCATCGACAAAATTACTTCCGATCCCTACACGCATGAAGCTGTGGGTGACTACAGCATTTCGGGTTGTGGGACTTATTTCTTGCCCGTCTCAATTGTGCAAAGCCAAAAGGTGATTCGAGGAGCCATCGCTCCGGGGGTCACAGAAATGCCTCTCTCGCTCTACCAGCAATGGCACGGCGAGATTCTCAAGAATGTGGATGAATTGGCAAACAAAATCCAGGTGGCTAGCGACCAGTGGGAGCTCTCTTGCTGGGCTCAGGTCGCGTTGAGTGGGCCCACTATCTACACGGTGCTCGCAAGTGAAAAACAGTCACCCAAATTTAAACTGACCAAAGACAATCCAATGTCCAAGATTGTTTTACAGGTTGACCCGCAAACCATCTTTGGCAATCCGGACATTCCTCAGTCGGTGGCCCAAGAGATCACCCAGTATCCAATCACGATGGAACTGGAGCTGAACTATTCTGCTGGGTACACCGACAACTGGATTGTGGATCCTCTCCGTCATCTGAATTTCATCTTAGGCTCTCAAATGAACGATGCTGTTTTCAAGAGCACCCACCTCATGACCTTGAATCTTTTTGATCAAAACCTTGGGTATAAATGGGGAGCCGCGGTTCGAGAGCTCAAGACTCCAGACTACAAAGTCGAGTTTTCTTTCGGTCTGAAATAGACAAAGGTGCGCCGATACTTTTTGCGACTCAACAGGTCGCAAAAAGTATCGGCGCACCAGCTCTTACCAGCTCTTGAGTTGACCCTTTTTGTGGCTTCGTCTTAGGTGGAGTGCGAAGGGGGTCTTGAATGTTTCTCAGAATTTTAGCGGTGGTTGCTTTGTTTGCATTTGCCAATCTTGATTTGGCTCAGGCCTGTAGTTGCTTCTCCTCGGGAGATCACTCGCAAACCGTTGAACAACGGGCTGTGCGCAGCAAGGATCCTCGTTATAGTGCCCAAGAAAGCTTAATTGCCGAAGTGGAGATTCTGAATCACCACGGCCATGGCATGGACGTGGGAATTCTTCAGGTTTTGGTGGGATCTGAAAGTCGATCTCAGGTGACGGTTTGGGGTGACCCGGGTCACCTGTGCCGGCCGTACACCAGTCAGTTTAAAGCCGGCACCCGCTGGTTGCTGTTGATCGATAAAAATGCGCATCCCTACAAGGGCGAATCCTCTAATGACTACAGCATTTCAATCTGTGGCACTTACTTTTTGCCGGTGTCCATCGTGCAAAGCCAAAAGGTGATCAAAGGGGCCATCACCCCGGGTGTAACGGAAATGCCACTGTCAATGTATCCACAATGGTACAGCGAGATTTTGAAAAAGGTGGATGAATCGGTTCAAAAGCTGCAAGCGGCAGCCGACCAATGGGAGATATCTTGTTGGGCGCAAATTGTTTTAGAGAACCCGACCAACCACCACATTCTTGCGAGTCTTCCGAAGGCCGCGAAGTTCAAGCTGAATCGGGAAAATCCTTTGCCAAAACTGAGTCTCACAGTGGATCCACAAAAAATTCTCAGTGACCCCAGCATCTCCGCGGCGGTTGCTCAGGAGCTAACTTCGCACCCCATTTCGATGGACCTGGATCTCAACTACTCGGTTTATTCCACCCGAGAATGGATGGTTGACCCGACTCGTTATTTGAACTTTACAGTGAAGTCGCTCTTGTCGGAGGTGGAAAGCTCAAGCTCCCACGTTCTGACGCTAGATCTTTTCGATCGAAATCTTCGCTTCAGAAGTGGATCGACTGCGCGACCTTTGAAAACACCCGATCATAAACTTCGATTTTCTTTCGGTCTTTACTAAGGAGGCAAAATGTCGAGCGTTTTGGCTTTGATTGTGGCGAGTTTGGTCCAATGGGTTCCAACGTCTTGGGCCTGCGACTGTTCGTTTTGGGGAGACCATGTCCAGACCATGGAGCTTTTCCAAGAGCGGCAGAAGAAGCATGCAAGAGGTTTTGTGATTGCCGATGTTGAGTTGATTTCGCGTCAGGGGCACGGCGGCACCTTCAGCGTGAAACAGGTTCTCCAGGGGAGTGAAAGCCGTAAAGAAATTCAAGTCTGGGGTGATCCCGGACATCTTTGCCGGGCTCCTATCGGTCGATTCAAGGCTGGAAGCCGCTGGCTCATGCTTTTAGAGAAAAACGAAATGCCTTATGACGCCGAAGGTGTGGATGATTACACAATTTCGGGTTGTGGAGTCTACGCGCTTGAAATTCAAAACGTGAACGGAGTGGACACCCTCTCCGGTAACCTTGCCGAGGGAGTGTCATCCCTTCCATTGAGCGAATACTTGACGTGGCTTGACCAAAGTTTGAAGGT
>FRDC01003388.1_pt1 | contig 13694 bp, 12 predicted proteins | sample 1106171 | NCBI WGS metagenome assembly FRDC01 (sample SAMEA3930566, study PRJEB13176) | freshwater metagenome | biome: Drinking water system; feature: drinking water; material: water | place: Singapore | collected 2014-12-20
ACGTGATCGCCAAGTCGGGCTTTGAGCCGTGGCATGAGTTTCTTGAGGATTACGACTACAACGCCCTGCCGATGTTGTTGGCGCGGGGCGTGAAGGCGGATGTGGGGTACATCGATGGGTGGCACACCTTCGACTACACCCTGCTCGACCTGTTCTACATGGACAAGCTGCTGCGTGCGGGCGGGGTGATGGGCATCAACGACGGTGGGCAGACGCCGGTGCTGCGGGCGATCCGCTGGTTGCTGAGCCACCGCCGGTATGAGGAGATCGATGTGGGCCTGGCACCCGACTACAGGAGCCGTGTGCCGGGAGGCTCGATCATCAAGCGGCTTCAGGGGCGGAACAACTCGGATCGGTACTTCCGCAAGGTCGAGCAGTGGGAGCCGGACTGGGATTTTTACGCCAAGTTCTGAACGCCGCGCGGGCGGGGTGTCCGGTAGGGCGGACGTGCATGGGTGCCGTGCGAGATGTCGGCGGCTCACGTCGCACGGCTCGAGGACTCGCCGTGCGACGGCACCGGACCGGTACGACGGCGCCCGGCTTGCCCGGATGTTGGCCTTCGGCTTGCTCTCCGGCCGATATCCTCCTGTATCTCATGTCTGCCCTTGTTCAGGGTCATGCTGCGCCGATGGTTCCGCCCTTGGAGGCGCGGGGGTCGGGTGCCGCGGCAACGGAGGCGGGCGAGACCCAGAGCGAGCGCGGCGCGGGCCCGCTGCTGGATGCGGGGTGGCTCTTTCTGCTCGCGGGGCTTGCGCTGCTGATCGCCACGGTGCTGATCCCTGCGCAGCGGGATGTGGCCAAGGCGCGCCATGTGCTGGCACAGGCTCAGCAGGTTGAGGACAACCGCCTCGAACGCATGCGGCGGTATCAGGAGTATTTGGATGCGCTGAAGCGCGGCGACGAGGCGACGGTTCGGGCCCTGGCCGCGGTGCAACTGAACCAAGCGCCCGAGGGCACGGCCCTGCTCACGCACACGGGGGACCTGGGCACGCGGTCGGCATCGGTGTTCCCGTCGCTGGAGCCGCCACCGGTGGAGCCCAGGGCCTGGCGCGAGAACCCGAGCTTGCTCGAGAAGTGGGCGACGGATGACCGGGCCCGGCTGTGGATGATCGCCGGGGGCGGTTTTCTGGTGCTGATCGGTTTGTTGCCGCCTGCGCGGCCGCGGGGGGGCTAATCCTCTCGGTTGGCCGAGAGCAGCCACGAGATGTCGCGCGCGGCGTGCAGCGCTCGCAGCACCTGCAACTGTCTGCCCACCACGCGAAACACGATCAGGTATGAGTGCAGGCGGAAGAAGCGCACATTGTCGCTGGCAAGGTCGGGGCGGGTATGGCCGATGCTGGGCGTGCGTGCGAGCCGCTTGACGGCCGATGCGAACTGTGCGGCGAGTTTGTCGGCCGAATCGATCCCGGACCGATCGGCGATGAACTCCCAGGTCGAGAGGAGGTCTTCGCGGGCAGGCTCGGTGAGCAGGACGCGCTTCACGCGGCTTTCTTCCGACGGGCACGGCTTCGCGAGGCGATCTCGGCGAAGAGGTCATCAGCATCGACGAGTTTGCCGGCATCGGCCGCCGCGACGCCCTCGCGGATGCTGCGGACGAGGGCCTTGTGCTCGCGTTCGCGGCGAGACTCGGCATCCATCATGCGCCGCAGGCTCTCGCGGACGACCTCGCTCACGGATTGGTAGGTGCCCGAGCGGACCCGCGCCCGCACGTAGCGAGAAAGGCCCGGGCTCAGGGAGACACTCATGGCCTCGCGCTTATTCATAATGACATTGTACGACAAAGACGTACACGGTGCCACAGGCACTCCTTAGCGGCCCGGCGCGCCGGGGTGCGTGTCGTGCCGCCAGTCCCCGGTCATTCCCATAGTTCTTGGGTCTTACTACCCTTGCGCGTGCCCGCGCCACCCCTCACCCCCCCTACACCTCCCACCCCGCCCAAGCCCGCGCGGCTTGTGTTCCGCCGCTCGCAGCGACTCACCAAGGCCCTTGAGTTTCGCGCCGTGTTCGGCACGCGCTGCGTGCGGCAGCGCGGCGGGCTGGCCATTCACGCGCGGATCAACGGCACGCAGCGCACGCGGCTGGGCTTGTCTGTTGGCAGGCGGGTGGGCAACGCGGTGGTGCGGAATCGTGTGAAGCGGCTGGTGCGCGAGGCCTTTCGGCTGAGCCAGCGCGACCTGCCGCGGGGCCTCGACATCATCGTGGTGGTGCGGCCGCACGAGGATGGCACGCTGGAGCGGTATCGGGAGGCGTTGGTGGAGGCCGCGGCGAGTTTGGCGAAGGAACTGGCGAAACGCGCGGCGGAGAAGAGGGGGTGAGCACAGCTCAAGGTGATGAACACGCATGGTCGGTGTCGCGCTCTGCCGCGACGGCGTGCATCGGGCTGGTGCGCGTGTATCAGTTCACGCTGGGGCCGTGGATGGGCGGTCGCTGCCGCTTCCACCCCAGTTGCAGCGAGTACGCGATCGAGGCGTATCGCACGCGCGGCGTGCTGCGGGGCACGTGGCTCACGCTGCGGCGCTTGGCCCGCTGCCACCCGCTGGGCGGGCACGGGTTTGACCCGGTGCCGTGAGGGTTGGGGGGCTGGTTTTGCGAGCAATGCAGGGAACCGGGGCGGGGGTTGGTGCGAACAGGTGCGTGGCCCGTTCCCCCTTTGGGCCTGCCGCGCCGTTCTGGCGTGGGCGATAGGTTTTCGGAGAAGCCCATGTTCCCCTCGTGCCGCACGGTGTGCTGGTTTGGTGTGCTTTTCGCTGCCGCGGTTGTGGCGGTGGCGCGGGAGGCGGATGGTCAGTGCGGGCAGTGGGTGTCGGCGGGGGCATCGCCGCGGAACACCCAAGATGCGTCAAACCCAGGTGAGGGGGGATTCCTAGACGGTGCGGCATGGCGAGGCGATCTGGTTACTGTTGGCAACTTCACTCTTGTCGGTGGCACGCCGGCAAACCGAGTGGCTCGGTGGGATGGTCGCCGCTGGCACGAGCTGGGCTCGGGTTTCAACGGCGACTCTGGGGCCATCAGCACTTTCAATGACGAGGTGGTGGCCGGCGGCGCGTTCACCGTCGCTGGCGGCGTCCCCTGCCCCCATGTCGCCCGATGGGATGGCGCGGCATGGAGGCCGATGGGCGCCGGATTCGACGATCGGGTTCTCACGCTGTTCACACTCGACGACCAGTTGATCGCCGTTGGCCTGTTCAAGAACTCCGGCACAACGCCGTGTGGTGGCATCGCGCGCTGGGATGGGCAGGCGTGGCAGCCCTACGGGACCGGGACTGATGGCGGCGTGTGGGCCGCGGCGTTGTACGGCGGAGAATTGGTCATTGGTGGAGAGTTCACCAGTGCGGGTGGGGTGGCGTGCAACAACCTTGCGCGTTGGGACGGGCAGGCATGGCATCCGCTTGCCGAGGGGGCCGACGGTGGCGTGTACGCGCTAGCCGGGTTTGAGGGGCACCTGTACGCCGTCGGACAGTTCGGGCACATTGGCGCAGCAGCGACGACGCACGCTGGCAGGTGGGATGGTTCGCGATGGGAGGCGGTACTGGGGCTCAACAAGTTTACGGACTACCTCTACGCCGTCCGCGCGTATCACGGGAACCTGTATGCTGGCGGCACAGTGAACAGGGGTGGAGGGTGCCTGCTTCGCGTCCAAGACCTGACCATTGCCCCAGCCGCGGAGCAGTACTTCGTGGGTAACCCAAACTCCGAGACAACGAGCGTTGTCGCGCTTACGGAATGGCGCAATCGATTGGTGCCCTTGGGGGCGTGGAGGGCTGTTGAAACCACGTGCGGCGAGACGTTCAGTTCGGGCGCTGGGTGCAATGGCGCGGCCTTGTTTGACGGCACGGCGATTGAGGCGGTTGAGCGAGGGCTCGTGAGCGCGCAACTATTCACACCGGGAAGTGGTCGATGTCTTTCGTCAGTCGGCGGCACGTTGTTCGTGGGCACCTCGTATGCGATCCCGATGACATCCGCGGGCGTTCGTTGTCTCAAGTCCACGGCCTCCGCCGCCATCGGGTATTGGGATGGGGCTGGCTGGCGTGGCGTTCCCAAACCGCTACTCGTCAACCCGGATGCAAGCCAGATGCGGGAGTACCGAGGCAATCTGCTGGTTCCCGGTGCGAGTTTTTTCGGCACGTTCAACGGGAGCGAATGGCTGCCGACGGTGCTGCCCCCCAGTGGGTATCCGAGCTCCATGCTGGGCTGGGGTGATCTGGTTGCGGTTGCTCGCAACTCGGTCTCCAGCACTGGGGTTCCGAGCGTGTACCTCGGTGATACGCAAGTCTGGGTGCCCCTGGGCAGCCTGAACGTGCCGGTTCGTGCGCTCGGCGCCTACCAGGGCTCACTGATCGCGGCCGGGGCTTTCGTTTCCGTCGCCGGCCAACCGTACAACGGCGTTGCGGTTTGGAACGGCGTGTCGTGGGCACCCCTCGGCCCGGTGAACTCGGCATCCACTGGTGATTCCATCACGGCACTCGCCGAGTTCAATGGAGGCCTTTACGCGGCAGGTACATTCACGCGCTTCGGAGCATCGCAAGTTGGCGTGGCCCGATTCGACGGTGCGACATGGGCGTTGGTTGCGACGTGTAGTGGTGCGATCAATGTCATGCGTGAGTACGCCGGGTCGCTTTTCGTGGGCGGGGTCTTCACGAGCCTCACTGCTCAAGCCACGATCAATGCGTGCCCAAACCGTCTCGCGTCGTGGGATGGGGCAGCTTGGCACCCGGTTGCTGACGCGGGCACCACGACGGATGCGACCGCCATTAGCGACATGGCCGTGCATCAGGGTGAGTTGTTCGTTGCGGGCAGTTTCACGCGATTCAACGGCGTGCCCTCCGGGGGTGTCATCCGCTACACCATCAACCCCGTGGTCGAGATCGAGGATCAGCCCGTGGGGGCTGTCACCTGTCCCGGCGGCGTGGCATCGCTTGTGGCGAGAACATCCGGCACCGCTGCCGCGGGCGGCTACACCTATCGCTGGCAACGGCCCGAGCCTGATTCGCCCGGCGCGTGGCTCGACCTGGCCGATGGGCCGCTGGTGGTTGGGGGCAAGATCATCGCCACGGTGGCGGGCAGCGGCAGCGATACGTTGACGGCGGCCGCTGCCACGGACCCCGGGCCGGGTGGCGTGGCGTTGCAGGCCCGCTGTGTGATATCGAGCGTCTGCGGTTCAACCGCCACCGGCGCGGCCACGATCACGGTGCGGCGCACCGATTACAACTGCAACGGAGTCGTTGACCCCGATGATCTCGGTGATTTCATCACCGAGTACTTCACCGTGCCACCGGTGCCCGGGCCGGGCGGGTATGCGATTGGCTGCCCGGAGCGCGACCCGCCCTTTGACGCGGGGTATCGTGCGGCCTTCACGGACACCGGCTCGGGCCAGTGCTCGGAGCCGTTTGCAGACAACTTGAGCGACTTCGTTACGGCCTATTTCCGTGGATAGCCGTGAGTGATCGTCCCGCAAGTGGGCCCGGGATCGTGCCGATCAACCCGACAAGTTAGTGATTACAATCCCCGCGGCGGCTGGCCGTTGTGCGTTTGGCCCCTCGCCGGGGACCCGACAGCCCTCACGCCTGATGTCTCACGCCTTCTATGGCCGACCCCAAGCCCGCATCTCGACTGCCCGCAGCGAAGCGCAAGGCCCAGTTGCTGGATGCTGCGGCGAGGGTGTTTGCGCGGCGGGGCTATGCGGGCACGACCACGGCGGAACTGGCGAAGGAAGCGGGCATCACCGAGCCGATCATTTACCGGCACTTCAAGGGCAAGCGGGAGCTGTTCATTGCGCTGGTGGAGCGCACGGGAGAGGACACGATCGCCGAGTGGGAAGAGAGCATGAAGACGGCCAGCGACCCGGCCGAGCGGATCAGCCGGCTGATGATCTCGAACCCGATGGTGGTGAGCAAGGGACGGGCGGCGTATCGGGTGATTGTGCAGGCGATGATGGACGTTGAAGAAGAAGGGGTGCGCGAGGCCTTGGTGAACCACATCCACAAGCTGCACGCCTTTCTGCTGCGCGAGGTGAAGGTGGCGCAGGATGCGGGCATGGTCTCCAAGCGCTTCAGCCCCGAAGTCACGGGGTGGGCGCTCATGCACCTGGCGATCGGGTATGGTGTGCTGCACTCGCTGCACATTCCCAGCCACGCGATTGACAAGGCGGGCAACCACGTGGCGGATGTGATCGGCACGCTGATGCTGGGCGAGCGGTACAAGCCGGCGTGAGACCGGCTGGCATCGTCGGGGGCGTTGGCCGTCACGCGATCTCGCGTTTGTGCAGCACGGGCATGGCCTGAAGGTATTGGTGTACCACGGGCACTGTGGAGGCCTCGAAGGCTTCGTATTCGCCTTGGAAGCAGACCCGGCCACGGTCGAGCATGATGACACGGGGGCGGATGCGGCGCAGGAGGTCTTTGTCGTGGGTGACGATGATCGATGTGCGGGGGCGTGTCGCCCGCATCGGGCGAGGGGATGAGCCGCGTGCGGGGCCGTGTGGTGGGTGGTCCAGATCAGGTCCTGGATGTGGCCGCTGACCACGGGGTCGAGGCCGGCGGTGGGCTCGTCGTAGAAGAGGGCGATGGGGTCGGCGGCGATGGCGCGGGCGATGGCGACGCGCTTGGCCATGCCGCCGGAGAGTTGGCCGCGGTCTTTGTTGAGCACATCGTCCACGTCCAGCGCGGCGGCGGCCAGGCTTGCGCGGACGCGGCGCATGGTTTGTTCGGGCGTGAGCGCGGTGTGCTCTTCGAGCCAGAGGGCGATGTTGTCGTACACGGTGCCGCTGAAGAGGGCGTTGTGCTGGAAGACGACGGACCAGAACAGGCGGACTTCGTCGAGTTGGTCGGCGTCGAGGGTTGAAAGATCGACCAGCGGCGAACCGGCGAGGTGGTGGTTGGCCGCCAGCACGCGCCCGGTGTCGGTCTGCATGAGGCCGGTCATGTGGTGGAGGAGCACGGTTTTGCCGCAGCCCGACGCACCCACAATGGCGACGATCTCACCGGTGAGAATCTCGATGTTCACGCCCTTGAGCACCTCGTGCTCGCCGAAGGAGCGGTGGAGACCCTCGGTGCAAATCTCAACGGGCCGTGCGCTCGCGTGCATGGCGGGAGGGTACGGGAGGCGCGAAGGTGTGCGCGGGTTGCTGCGCGTCGTACGATCACGCGGCGTGATCCACCTCGATAACAACGCTACGACGCGGCCCCTGCCGGAGGCGATGGCGGGCTGCCAGCGCGTGCTGGCCGAGCACTGGCACAACCCGTCGAGCGTGCATCGGGCGGGGCAGATGGCGCGCCGGGAGGTGGAGCTGGCGCGGGAGGCGTTGGCCGCGCTGGTGGGCGGCAAGCCCAAGGACGTGACCCTCACTGGCGGGGGCACCGAGGCGATCGACCTGGCACTGCGCGGCACGCTTGAGGCCACCGGCAAGCGGGTGATTGTGAGCACGGCGGTAGAGCACGCGGCGGTGCGCGACCTGACGACGGCTCTCGCCAAGGCTGGCGGGGCGGAGGTTCGGCTTGTGCCGCTGGACGGGCGCGGGCTGGTGCGGCTCGATGCACTTGAGAAACTGCTCACGCCCGAGGTCGCGGTGGTGAGCGTGCAGTGGGCCAACAACGAGACGGGTGTGGTGCAGCCGGTGCGGGAGATAGGTGAACGATGCCGCGCCGCGGGCGATGATGGGGTGGTGTTTCATTGCGATGGCACGCAATGGGTGGGGAAGATGCCGGTGGTGGGCGAGGGGCGGGAGCTCGCGTCGTGGTGCGACCTGCTGACGTTTTCGCCGCACAAGTTTCACGGCCCGAAGGGTGTGGGCGTGCTGTGGGCGCGGGCGGGCACGAGGCTGGTGCCGCGCCTGCACGGGGCCCAGGAAAAGGGCAGGCGCGCGGGAACCGAGAACGTGCCGGGGATCGCCGGCGCGGGCGAAGCGGCGCGCAGCGCGATGGCGTGGCTGGCGAACGCGACGGAGCGCACGCGGCTGGGGGCTCTGCGCGACGGCTTTGAGCGGGCGGTGCTGGGGGCGTGCCCCGGAGCGGTGGTGAACGGTGCGGGCGTGCCGCGGCTGTGGAACACGTCCAACATCGCGTTCCCGCGGCTGGAGGCGGAGGCGCTGCTGATGGCGATGAGCGAGCGCGGGCTGATGGCCTCTGCGGGCGCGGCGTGCTCGTCGGGGTCGCTCGATCCATCGCCGGTGCTCTTGGCTATGGGCGTCGCGCCCGAGTTGGCGGGCGGCTCGATCCGGTTCAGTCTGTCGCGGTTCAGCACGCGGGAAGAGTTGGCCGACGCGGCACGAATCGTGGGCGAGGTGGTTGGGCGGCTGCGCGCCTCGATGCCCGGCTGAGCGAACAAAGACCGTTCGGACGGGGCGGGGCGGTGGCCGGGCGATGGACCGGCAACGCGCTGGGCAACGTCCGGGAGTACCCCAGATCGCCAAAATCAGCGATTTCCGAGTCAAATCCGCTTGCGTTGGGGCCTTTGGCGTTTAGCCTTCGTATGCGAGAAAGAGAGCCTGCCCGTGGTGACATACGGGGGCAGGGGCGGTGTGGTTGCGCGTGTGGCGCGGCCCGGCGAGGCTGCGGCGGATCAGAGGATTGGCATGAAGCACGGATTGGTCTTTCTGGCGGTGGCGGGTGGGCTGCTGGGCGCGGCGGGCCTCGCCTGTGCGCAGGCCGCGGCGGGGGGCGCACCGATTGAGCGGCGGTTGAACGCGGACTCCGGCTTGCTGGCCAATGACGCGCAGGAACTTGCTGCGGTGTACGCGATCGAAGTGGCGAGCGAGTTTGCGCCGTGGGTGCGGGTGCGGTTTGAGGAGACGGCGCTGGCCGGCGATACGGGGCAGGGCGACGGCAGTTTCATTCGCATTGTTTCGCTCACCGACAACGCGGAGCAGATTCTCACCGCTGAGGCGCTGGCGCAGTGGGGGTACACGTCGGCGTTGTTCAACGGTCCGGTGGTGCGGGTGGAGGTGTGGAGCCATCCGGGCACGGGGCCGAGCCGCGTGGTGGTGAAGTCGCTCATCGCGGGGCCGACGGTGGTGGCATCGGGGCCGGGCACGGGCGGGATTCTGGACTTGTGCGGCGATGACAACCGCGTGCCCAGCGCGGACAACCGGGTAGCGCGGCTGGTGGGGCCGGTGGGCGTGTGTACGTCGTGGATGTTCAACGACACGAACCACACGTTCCTCTCGGCCGGGCACTGTGCGCCCGGGCAGTCGAGCGTGGTGCAGTTCAACTGCCCGCTGTCGGACTCGTCGGGGCTGATCACCAATCCGCCGCCGGAGGATCAGTACGCGGTTGACGGCGCGAGTGTGAAGAAGGACACGGTGGGCACGTCCAACGATTGGTCGTACTTCGGCGTGTTCCCGAACTCGAACACGGGCCTGACGCCGTTCCAGAGGTATGGCGGGCAGTTTTACACGCTGGCCGCGGCGCCTTCGGCGGTGAACGTGGCGAACCCGCAGACGATCCGCTGCACGGGCTACGGCGTGGTGACGACGCCGATTGACCCGACGCTGAACAGTGTGCAGCAGACGGATGCGGGGCCGTACACGTTTTACAGCACAGCGGGGACGTACCCGATCATCCGCTACAGCGTGGACACGACGGGCGGCAACTCGGGCTCGCCGGTGATTGACCTCTCCACGAACCTGGCGATCGGCATCCACTATTTGGCGGGGTGCAACGCCGGCGGCAACCAGGGGACGGCGTGCAACAACGCGAACCTGGTGGCGGCGATCGCCGCGCCGCTGAGCGTGTGCCGCTCGGGCAAGGGGACGGTTTCGGGGAACCTGTACGGGCTGGGCGACCTGAACAACAACTTCGGCACGGTGAGCATTTCGCCGACGAACTACGCGCGTATCAACGTGGTGGGCGCGTTCTGGACGGCGATGACGTGGGACTACAACACGAGCCGGTTCTACGCGACGACCTCGACCCGGGAACTCTGGCGGTTGACAACCGCGGGGGTGGGCACGAATCTGGGTGTGATCAGCGGCGTGCCGGCGGGGGGCTTTTCCGGCCTGGCGTACAACCCCAAGGCCGAGGTGATGTGGGGCATCGTCGCCGCGACCGGCCAGTTGTACCAGATCGATATCGGGTCGATGACGGCCACGGCGGTGGGGCCCGCGTTGGGCATGACGTTCCACGGGCTGGCGTTCGACACGCAGCGCAACCGGCTGTGGGCGTTCTCGCGCACCACCACGCAGGCCAAGCTGGTGTGGATCGATCAGAACACATTCGTCGTGACGACGGTGGGGACGTATTCCTCAACCTCGCAGACGGTGGGCGACCTGGCCTTCAACGCGACCGACGGCAACCTGTACATCGTGCGTGGCGACACGGGCGAGATCAGGCGCCTGACCGCCACCACGGGGGCTTTCACCGTTCTGGGCTCGAGCAACAGTGTGTGGCCCAGCACCGGCTTCGGTTTGGCGTATGCCAACGCCAAGCCCGCGTGCCGGCCCGACTACGACGGCGACGGGCAACTGAACCCCGACGACCTGGGCGATTATGTGACGGACTACTTCTCACCCGCGCCCACGCCCATCGCGGATTGGAACGGCGACGGGAACGTCAACCCCGACGATCTGGGGGACTACATCACGGCGTATTTCTTCGGTTGCTGAGGGCGGGTCATTTCAGCGCGTCTTTGAAGAAGCCAGCGACGCGGCGCCACATGTTGCGCGTCACGTCGGGGCTGGGCACCACGTGGGTGTAGCCCGCGAGGGGGAGGAACTCAAAGTCCTTGCCCGCGAGGAAGAGGGCCTGGGTCATTTTCAGGGCGTGCATGAAGTAGACGTTGTCGTCGGCCGTGCCGTGGATGATGAGCAGGGGCACGCGCAGGTCTTTGCAGTAGGTGAGCACGTTGGCCTTTTCGTAGCCGCTGGGGTTGTCTTGCGGCGTGCCCATGTAACGCTCGGTGTAGTGCGTGTCGTAGTCGCGCCAGTCGCACACGGGCGCACCGGCCACGCCGGCCTTGAACACGTCGGGCCGCTGCATCGCGGCGTGGGCCGAGAAGTAGCCGCCGAAGCTCCACCCCACAATGCCGATGCGCTGCGCATCCATGAAGGGGTAGCGGCGTGTGAGGGCCAGGGTGGCGCGGGCCTGATCGTCGAGGGGGGTGGTGATCACATCGTTGTTGATGACGCGTTCCCAGGCGCGACCGCGGTTGGGTGTGCCACGTGCGTCGATGGTGACAACCACGAAGCCCTGATCGGCGAGCCACTGGTTCAGCAGATAGCCGCGGCCCGAAGCGCCCACTTGGCTCGAGCCGGGACCGCCGTACACGGAGTTGATGACGGGGTATTTCTTGGCCGGGTCAAAGTCGCGCGGGCGGACGATCGCGGCACGCATGTCGAGCTCTTCGGTGAGGCGGACGAGTTCCACTTTGGGAATCCACGGCGGGCTCTCGGCGATGGACTTGAGTTGGCCGAGTGTCTTTCCTGCCGCGCCGCCCGCGCGCACGTCCCAGCCGAAGGTGCCGTCGAGCATGGAGTAGGAGTGGACCCACACGGGGCTTTTGAGCGTGGTGCTGGCTGAGTGCGAGCCGACCGCGTCGCTGCCGGCGATGAGGGTGGGCGTGGACCCGTCGAGCGGGTACCTCCACACGCGGCTGCCGACCGCATCGGCGGTGCGGCTTGCCAGCACGGCCTTGCCGTCGTCAACCAGTTGCACGGAATCGGTCAGGCCCGCATCGCCGGGCACCAGGACGCGCTCCACCTTGCCCGAGGGGCTGCGCAGTTCGAGCCGCCAACCGTCATCGCCGCCGGCGTCCTGCTCGGTCATCCACAGGAAGCCCGAGCCATCGGGCAGCCACTTGGGGCACGAGTGGGCGATGTTGATCCACGCGGGGTCGGCCTCGCGCAGCAACTCGGTGGTCGTGCCGGTCTTGGCATCAACACTCAGCAGCACCTGTTCGGTCTGCCGGCGGTTCTGCACAAGGATCGTGAGCGGCGCGTTCTTTGCCCAAACCACGGTGGCGAGATACGGGTACTTCTCACGGTCCCAATCGACCCAGGTGGTGGGCGAATCCGCGGGTGCGCCGGGCGCCACGCTCTTGAGGCCCAGGCGGACTTGGGCGTTGGCCTTGCCGACGCGCGGGTAGGGCCACGAGTTGCCGGCCTTGCCCGGATCGAGCGGGTCGGCGATCAGGAACTGCTCCATGCCGGCGGTGTCGGTCTCCTGATAGCAGAGCGTCTGGTTGTCGGGGCTGAGCCAATAGCCGCGGAAGCGCGACATTTCTTCCTGGGCGACAAACTCGGCGAGGCCATGGGTGATGGTGCCCGCCGCGCCGCTGGTGGCCTTGGCCTCGGTGCCGGTGGAGAGGTCGGTGATGCACACCTCGCCCTCGCGCACGCAGACCACGCGTGAACCATCTTGTGAGAAGCTCGCGTCGATCGGGGTGCCGGGGCCGCCCTTGAGCTCGGTGACCTTGGGAGCCGATCCGGCATCGGCGAGTTCCACCACGAAGAGGCGGCCCGAGAGTGGCACGAGGGTTTTCTTCCCATCTTCAGTGAGTGAGAAGCCGCTGATGCCGCGGCTGGTCATGCGCATGCGTTCGCGGCGGGCCTGCTCCTGGGCCGTCACTTTCTCCTCGGCCCCGGCGAGCACCTGCTCGGCGGTGAGCACCACGCGTTCCTCGCCGGTGGCCGCGTCGAACTTCCACAGGTCTTGCACAAAGGAGCGTGGCCCCCCGGCGCGCAGGAAGAGCACGCCCGAGCCATCGGGCAGGACGCGGAAGCCGCCGGGCTGGCCGAGGCGGAAGCGGTTGGTGGCCGCCCATTGGTTGAGGAAGGCTTCGTCGGCGATCGCGCCCGGCTTGGCCGGCTGGTCGCCAGCCGCGGCGGTGGACCGATTTGCCGCCGCACATAGGAGGAGTGTGGCAAGGAGGGATGCGGTCACAAGGTGCCGTGTGCTCATGGAGAGAGCATACGGGGTTGCGGGACGATCACCTCGCCCGCTCGCACAAGGCCCTTGCCCCCCACTCTGGCCGGCTCGTGTGCCGATCGACGCAGCTACATTTGGCCCATGAGCACCCTTCCGACGAACACGAGCGGCTCCTCTCCCACGGGCTTTGAGGCCTGGGACGAGCCGGCGACCAAGCCCGCGCGCACGAGCATCCTTGCGATTGCGGCCTTGGTGCTCTCGATTCTGTGCGTCACCGCGCCGCTTGGGCTGCTGTTTGGCATCGCGGCCATGGTGCGTGTGGCCACCAGCAAGGGGCGGCGCACGGGCATGGGGTTGGGCGTCGCGGCGGTGGTGATCGGCCTGATCCTCTCGTCGTTCTGGGCCTTTGTCAGCATGGGCGTGGCCCAGGGGGGCAAGTTCCTGATCGGCACGTCGGGCTCCATCGTGACCGCGCTCTCGAAGGGTGATCTGGGCACCGCACGCCCGTACTTTGCGCCAGAAGCAGCCGCGAAACTCGACGCCGCCACCGTCGCCGCGTTCAAGGCCGCGTACGAGGCCGAGGTCGGCGCGTTCAAGGCCGCGCCCAACTCCGTGCTCGAGCTGGGGACCAGCTACTTCAAGGTGGGGCGCGGGATGCGCTCCTTCCAAGGCAGCCAGAACATGATTCCGGTGCCGATGATGTTTGAGAAGGGCTTGGCCGTGGTCGGGCTTCAGGTTTCACCCAACACGTCCGGCCCCTCGGGCACGGGCCTGTTCGAGCGTGTCTTCATCGTCACGGCCGACGGCAAGTTCATCGAGTTGTTCCCCAAGGCCGAG
>FRDC01000796.1_pt1 | contig 13676 bp, 15 predicted proteins | sample 1106171 | NCBI WGS metagenome assembly FRDC01 (sample SAMEA3930566, study PRJEB13176) | freshwater metagenome | biome: Drinking water system; feature: drinking water; material: water | place: Singapore | collected 2014-12-20
GCCAGCGCGAACCGCGCGCCGAGGCGCGCCAGGAAGGGCGCGAGCGCGCCCCGGAACCAGCCTCGGCGCCGATGCGCGCCGCACCGCCGGCCGCCGTCAATGCGCCTGTTCCCGCGCCCGCCGCTGAAAGGCCGCGCCACGAGCCGCGCGAGAAGGTAAAAGGCTTCGGCGCCGACATACCCGCGTTCATGGCGCGTTAAGGATTTGCAGCCCGCTGGTCTCGCGTTTAGCCGTTCCTTTACGCGGCGACTCTAGGTTGCGTATGGTGGGCGCGGGCCGAGCGGGGGCCGTCGCCTTCGGAATCCTTATCGCCATGTCGGACAGCCTCAAAGTTTCCTACCAGAACGCCGAGCGGGCGATCGCGGGCCTCAAGGCCGCCGGCCTCGCAGCGTCGACGAAAAATCTCGAGCTCTGGTTCCAGTTCGCCGAAGGCAAGAATCCAGCGCTGGCGCGCGACTTTCACAAGGCGACGCGCCCCGACGGCACGATCCAGCAAAGCGACGCCGACGCGCTCTACGATGCGCATGTGTTGCGTCAGGGCCTGTCGCGCGACCTCGTCGATCTCATCCAGCGCTTCGAAGACGAGATGATGAAGATCGCGGACGTCGTCGAATCGACCGGCGCGAGCGCCTCGGGCAATTCGGAAAAGCTGCGCTTCCTGTCAACCGAGCTGAAGCGCTCGGCTTCTGACAATCCGGCGCTCGGCGCGTTGATGGACAGCGTGCTGTCGGTCGCAAAATCGGTACGCGAGGCCAACGAGAGGCTCGAAGACCAGCTCGCGAAGTCGTCGGACGAAGTCGTCACTCTCCGCCGCAATATCGAGAACATCCAGCAGGAGGCGATGCTCGACCCCCTGACTGGCGTCAAGAACCGAAAGACCTTCGACACCGAGCTTGTGCGCCTGATGCGCGCGGCCGCGGATGTCGGCGAGCCGCTGGCGCTCATCATGGCCGACGTCGATCACTTCAAGCAGTTCAACGACCGGTGGGGACATCAGACGGGCGACCATGTGCTCCGTCTCGTCGCCGACGTCATGAACGCGAACATCAAAGGCCAGGACGTGCTGGCGCGTTACGGCGGGGAGGAATTCGCGATCATCCTGCCCGGCACGACGCTTTCGAACGCCGTCATGCTCGCCGACCGGATCAGGAAGGCCGTCGAATCGCGCCGGCTGAAGAAGCGGCGCACCGACGAGGATCTCGGCGTCGTCACGCTGTCGATGGGCGTTGCTCTGCTCGCCTGGAACGACACGACCGACACGCTGATCGAACGCGCCGACGGCCTTCTCTACGCGGCGAAGAAGGGCGGCCGCAACCGCGTCATCGACGAGGACAGCGCCCGCGCAAGCGGCGACGCCAGCGCGGCCTGACCGCCGGCTTCAACGGCCCGAAGCTGCGCCGTAGAGCGCGCGATAATTGTCCATGAACCGGCCGAGGAACGCGTCGCGATCGACATCGCCGAGCGAGCGGATCACCGATTCCTCGCGCGCGCCCTCAAGGCGCGGGGCCGCCGCTGCGACAAAGGCGCGATAGCCGTCCCGGTCGCCGGCGAGAAGGAATGCCGTCGCTGCGCGCACCGCTGCCTCGCGATCCTCTCGTGTGAGCGCTGGCGGCGCGGCGGCGAACGCGGCGGCGTAGTCAGCGGCCGATTGCGGCCATAGCGAAGCGTCCCAGGCGATCGAGGCGCGCAGGCGGATATCGGGGCCGTCGGCGGCCCCGTCGAGGAGGCTCAGCGCCGCCTCGCGCTTGCCAAGCGCGCCGAGCGCCGTCGCCTCGAGCCGGCGGCGGCGCGCATTTGTCGGCGCGTCGAGCCCGGCGATCCTTGTGGCGCGAATGGCGGCGAGCGCCGCCGCCGGCGCCTTGGCCGCAAGCTGGAGTTCGGCAAGATCCGCCGCGACGCGCGAGCGGTCGGCGCCGCGCAGGCGCTTGAACACCTGATGGTCCAGGAGCGCGGCGGCGTCCGCGTAGAGCCCCAGCGTCTTCAGCCGATCAGCGGCGCGGCGGATGAGCGCGTCGCCCTCTCGGCCGGGCGGCGCAAACGAGACATGGTCAAAAAAGACCCGCGCGGCGTCGGCGGCGGAGAGATCGGGGTCGTCGAAAAGCGAGGCGAGAACCGCCGACGCTCTGGATTCTGCGTCCAGCGCCGCATCGCTGTCCGGAAACCGCGCGGTGAGTTCGGCATAATGGACAAGCGCCCGCGCCGGGTCGCCAGCCTTCACCGCTTGCGCCGCCATGCGCGCCAGGAGGTCACGGTCGAACGCGGCGCTGCGCCAGGCGAACGACAAAGATGCTAGCGATTCCCCGTCCGCGAGGGCAAGGCGCGCGCGCATCGACCAGTCGTCATCGGGCCCCGCAGCGGCGCGGCGCAATTCAGCGTCCGCACGCTCGGCTTCGCCCTTCCGCCGCAGCACCATCGCTTGCAGGAACCGGCGCCGGGATTGTTCCGCCGCGCCGGTCGCAAAAACGCCCGCGCGCTTCAGCGCTGTTTCCGCGCCCTCGCCATCACCCGTCGCAGCGAGCGATTCAGCGAGGCAAAGCTGGTAATCGGCTTCGAGCCCCGCCGGCGCGGCCGTGTCGCGGAAAGCGGCGGCGGCTTCAGCGAAGGCGCCCCGCCGCGTCAGCGCCATCGCACGATAGCTGCGCACGAGATCGCCAGCCGACGCCATCGCAGCGACGCGACCATAGCGGCCAAGACGGTATTGCGCCTCCGCCGCGAGCGTCATGCTGTCGTCGTCCGGCGTCTTGATCCGCGCGAGCGCCGCCAGCGCTTCGGGCCATAGCTGATGCGCGGCGTAAAACCCGGCGAGCGCTTTCAACGCTGCAACGTCGCCGCCCGCGCTGGCCGCCAGCCGCGTTTCCTCGGCGACGCCGAACCCGCTCTCCCTTGCTTCGCGCCGCAACGCCGCGAGATCGGCCGGCGCCGCAGAGGCGGCGAACGCCGCCAGGGACAGCGCGAGGGCGAGCGCGTGCTTCACGGGGTCGCCGCCGGCGCCGCAACGGTGCGCTCGCGATTGGCGAGCGCGACCGTCAGATGCCGCGCGCGCTCGGCGCTCATTTCAGCGAGAACGCCGGCGAGCGCCTGCGTGCGCATGCCTGCCGCGACGGGCAGCAGGATGTCGTCGTCGAGGATTTCAAAGATGCGCGCCGCATCGCGCGCCTTCATGCGCTCATAAGCGCTCGACAACGCCGAGACTTCATCGTCGCGCAGTTTCGCCCGGCCGTTTCCGGCGGCGGCGATCGCCTGCTTCTCCGCTGCGAGCGTTTTCATGGCGGCGTCGATGCGCGCCTCCGCCGCCGTCAGCAGCTTTTCGCGCGTGTCGAGATCGGCCTCGCGCGCATCGAGCGCGCTTTCCCGCGCGCTGAGCTGCTCGACCAGCCGCTCCGCCGTCGGACTGCGGCTTGCCTCGGCGTCTGCAGCGACAGGCGACGCCGGCGCGGCGGCCGCGCCTGCAAAGGACACATAAAGCCCGCCGGCCTTCAAGGCGCCCAACGCACCGAGCGCGACCAGAAAGAAAGGGACAAGTCGCGGGCGGGAGCCTTTCATGCCGCCCTCCGGTCCTTGCGGGCGCCCCCGCCGACCGCGCGCACGCTCGCGAGCGCCGCCTCGATGCGGTCGGCGACACGCTCGCCGGCCGCCGTCATCACGGACAGGTCGGTTGCAAGGCGCTGCGCGCGGGTCGCCGCAGTCTGAAGTTCAGCGCCGCGCACGACGCCCTGCGATTCGATGCGCTTCAACGCCTCGTCGGCCTGCGCCGCCGCGTTCGTGAAGTCTGCAAGCGAGGCCTGGAGCGCCGCATGGGCGTCACCGAGCTTCTTCAGGCGGCTGTTGAGGACGAGCGCGAAGACGGCGGCGGCCAGAATGAGCGCGATCACGGCGATATCGAGCGCGATGCCAAGCGTCATGACGCCGCCTCCGCCGCCAGGGTCGCCGCGGCGCGATCGACGCCGGCGTCGAGCCGGATCGCGACCCGGTCGCCCTGCTTGCCGGCGCGTCCCGAGGCGACGGTCGCCGAACCGACGCGCAGTTCAACGCGCGGATTGCGCGCGTCGCCGAAAGTCAGGACATCGCCGGCGGCGAGCTTTTGAGCGTCCGCCAGGCGCAATGTCCGGTCGCCGACGACCGCGCTGACTTCCAGCGACGCGTCGCGCAATCCCCCCGACAAGCGCTGCCGCCAGCGGTCCTCGGCGGCTCCGGCCCCGAGCGCGAAGCTGCGGCGCAGGTCTTCCTCGATCGGCTCGATCGATGCGCAGGGCGCAATGACCGTGATCCGAGATGCGCGCTCTTCCAGCAGAACTCTGAACTTGCCGATGACGCAGACGCTTGTTTCCTGCGCGATAGCGGCGAAACGCGGCGCGGTCTCGATCCGTTCGAGCGAGAGCCCGACGTCGGCGACAGCCGCAAACGCCTCATTGAGATCGGCGACGAGCGCGCGCAGCACTCGCTGAAGGATCGACAGCTCGATCGCGGTCAGCGCCCGGTCTTCATGATGAGCCGCGCCGCGGCGCCCCCCAAGCAAGAGATCGACCGCATGATGGACGAAATGCGGCTCGGCGGCGACGAGCAGCGGGCCGCCGAGCGCTGCCGCTTTGATGACGCCGACAACGCCCTGGCCCGACTGCGCCTGCAGGAAGTCGCCGAACCGGATCGACGTGACATTATCGAGCGCCGCGTCCGCCTCGGCGTTCGTCAGCTGACGGATGGTCGTCGCGAAGCGTCGCGCGGCGCGATCGAAGACGATATCGAGCATGGGCAATCGGCGATGGGCGACCAGGCCGGAATTGACGAGCGCGGCGAGGCCGGAACGATCGACCGCGTCGGACCCGAAATCGAAACCGAGAAGGTCGCTGACATCCTTGCCTTCTGCCCAGACGACTTCATCGTTGGGATCAGGCGTCGACGTCGAAACGGCGTTGGGCGGGGACAAGGGAAACGCTCCTACTGGATCACGACGGATTTGACGACAACATCGCCGACCATTTCCGGGCCGACGGACAGGTTGACGCGCCGGGCGAGCTCCGCCTTAAGGCGCGCCTGCGCTTCCGAGCCGTCGAGGTCTTCCGGCGTCAGCTCGCGCAGGAAGAAGGCCAGACGCTCGCGGACTTCCGCGCGACGTTCTTCAAGCGCCCGCCGCGCCGAGGCGGTCGGCGCGCTGATCTCGACGGTTAGTTGCAGGAGGCGCAAGCGTCCGAGCGCATCCGGGGCAAGATCGACTACGAATGTTTCCTCGATCGGCGCGCTGCGCGCGCGCGCAAAGGGAGCATCGCCGCGACCGATATCGGCGCGCGAGAGCACCAGCGTCGAAATCGCGATCATGAACGTCACTGCGAGGGAAAAAAGCACGATGTGCTTGCCGGGCGTGCGGACGCGCACGCGCGCATGACGGCCGGCGTCTCCAATCGGCTCTGAGGCGTCTCCCATCGGGGCCCGCAAGACTGTTGCTTCCACTCACGCCTTTTGTCGGAAATCAGGGTTAAGGAGGCGTTAGGGCGGCTCGCCTTGCCCGGCAAAAACTTCCGCCGCGCACCGAGCCGGCGAGTCAACCGCCTGATCTTAAAGAGATTCTCGCTGGCATGGCGCTTGCCGATCAGGAGCGACGGCTTTTCGTCCGCTAACGGATCATTAACCGATGGAAAACGCGATCGTCGCTGGCCTGTCGAAGCAGATCGTGCTGACGCGCGCGCTCGACACGGCTGCGAACAACATCGCCAACCAGACGACCGCCGGCTTCAAGGCCGATCAGGTCGCCTTTGCGGAATATCTCCGCCAGGTCGATCGCGGCTCGACCGGCGATCCCTTCGTTTCTCTCGTCAGCGATCCCGACACTTATACGGATTTCGGCGCCGGTGCGATCGAGCAGACGTTCCGCGACCTCGACTTCGCGATCGAAGGCGACGGGTTCTTCGCGGTCGAGACTGCCGCCGGCGTGCGTTACACTCGCGACGGCCGCTTCAGCGTCAACGCCTTCGGCGAGCTTGTGACACGCTCGGGCGAGCTGGTGCTCGACAACGGCGGCTCGCCGATCCTCATCGATCCGGAGCGCGGCTTGCTCGTCGCGACGAGCGAGGGCGAGCTTCAGCAGGACGGATCACCGGTCGCCAGAATCGGCGTCTTCATCGCGGAGGATACGCGGTTGCTGCGAAAAACCGGCGACAATCTGTTCTCGGCGCCGTCCGAGCTTGAAGCGGCGGCCTTCGCGCGCGTGCGGCAGGGTTTCACCGAGACGTCGAACGTCAATCCGGTTGCTGCGATGACGGACCTCATCGAGATCCTGCGCGCCTATGAACAAGCGGCGCAATTGACGGATATTTCAAACGAACTTGCGCGTCGGGCGGTTGAAACGCTCAGCGAGCGCGCCTGAACGGAGAAGAGCCGATGAAATCCCTGAGCATCGCAGCAACCGGCATGCTGGCGCAGCAGCGCAATGTCGAGGTCATCTCGAACAACATCGCCAACCTCAACACGGTCGGCTTCAAGCGCCAGCGCGCGGAATTTCAGGACCTTCTCTATCAGACGATAGAGCGGCCGGGCGCGATCTCGTCCTCGACCGGCACGGTCGTCCCCAACGGGGTGCAGATCGGCGCCGGCGTGAAGACAGGGTCGGTTTATCGCATCATCGAGCAAGGCGCCGTCACCGCCACGGGCAATGATTTCGACCTCGCCGTTTCCGGCAAAGGGCTCTTCCGCATCGAGCTTCCCGACGGGCGCGAGGCCTACACCCGCGCCGGCAACTTCGCGGTTTCGGCGGACGGACGGATCGTGACGAGCGACGGCTATGAGGTGTTGCCGGGGCTGACAGTGCCGGAGAACGTCCTTGACGTGACCGTGTCGGAAGACGGAGTTGTTTCGGCGCAGATCGCCGGTGAACAGCGCGCTCGAGAAATTGGACGCTTCGAACTCGCGGTCTTCTTCAATGAAAGCGGTCTTGAGTCGATCGGCGACAATCTCTTGCTGCAGACGCCGGCGTCAGGCGAACCGATCATCGGCAATCCGGGCGATGAGGGCTTTGGTCGCCTGCTTCAGGGCTATCTCGAAAACGCCAATGTCGATCCCGTACAGGAAATTACGACGCTGATCGCCGCTCAGCGCGCCTATGAGATGAACGCCCGCGTCATCGAGACGTCGGACGAAATGCTGTCGATTAACGCCAATCTCCGCCGGTAAGGAACCGTCGCCATGAACCGGATCTCGCTTCACGCCGTCCTCGCTTATGCGCTGATGGGCCTTTTCCTGACGATGCTTCTGGCGGTCCCGGCGCGTGCGGAAAACGCCCCGACGCCGACGCGCCTGGCCGATCACGTCGACATCATCCGCGCGGCGCTCGTCGCGCAAGGGGCGCCCGACGACGCGAAAATCTCGCTCGCCGCGCCCGACACCGTCGTTCGCGTCGCGGCGGAGGCCGGCCTGGTGATCGAGACCGTCAGCTATAACCGCGCCAGCGGCCGCTTCCTCATCCGCGCGCGCGGCGGCGCGGGCGAACCGTTGATCGCCATTTCGGGAAGCGCCGCAGCGCCTGTCGTATTGCCGACGCCGGCGCGCGACATTCCGCGCGGGCGCACGATCACCGAGGACGACATCGAGTTTCGCGAACTGGTCGACGCCGGGCCCGCGCGCCCGCTCGACGATCCCCGCCTCATCATCGGCAAGGAAGCGCGGCGCGACCTCGTCCGCGGCGCAGCCCTGCGCGCGTCAGATCTCGCAGCGCCGATGCTGATGAAGCGAGGCGCGACCGTCACTGTCGTTCTCGAGGCGCCGGGTCTCAGGCTGACGCAGATCGCAAGCGCGCTCGAGAACGGCGCCGAAGGCGATCTCATCCGCTTTCGCAATATCAATTCCGGCGCCGAGGTGATGGCCGTCGTGATCTCGCCGACGCTCGCCGCCGCGCCCGCGCGAACGGTTTCCGGCCAGGCCGCCCTGCAAACGGAGCGATAGATGAACGCCCTTTTCCGCCTCTTTCTCACTGCGCTGATGCTCGCAGCGCTCGGCGGCTGCGCTGTCGGCGGCCGCATCAAGTCGATCGGCAAGGCGCCGGATCTGTCGCCGACCGAAAACCCGGCGGGGCTTTATGGCGGGCGCGCAGTCGCGATGCCGATGCCCGACGCGGCGACCGAGGCGGCCAATCCCGGATCGCTCTGGCGTGCAGGCTCGCGCAGCTTTTTCAAGGACCAGCGCGCGCGCCGGCGCGGCGACATCGTCACCGTCGTCATCGATATCAACGACCGCGCCCGCCTTGACAACACGACCGAGCGTCGGCGCGACAATGGCGAGACCGCGGCGATTCCGGCCTTCGGCGGCTTCGAGCAGCTTCTCACCGACATTCTGCCGAACGGCGCAAACCCGTCGCAGCTCGTCGACCTGTCGTCGGGATCGACCGTGCGCGGACAAGGCAGCGTCGTCCGCCGAGAAGATGTCGAGCTTGTCGTCGCGGCCATCGTCACCGATGTTCTGCCGAACGGCAATCTCGTCGTCGCCGGCAAACAGGAGGTGCGTGTCAACAACGAAGTGCGCGAGCTGACCGTCACCGGCGTCATCCGCCCGGAGGACATCTCAAACGCCAACCGCATCACCCACACCCAGATCGCCGAAGCGCGGATTTCCTATGGCGGGCGCGGGCAGCTGACCGACGTGCAGCAGGCGCGCTACGGCCAGCAGCTCTACGACATCATCTTTCCCTTTTAAGGCGCAAGAATCAGGTGTTGCGGCGGCGCCGTTCGGCCTAATCTGGCTGAATGGCGCCGCCGCATTACCAGTTCTTCGACACCGCGCTCGGCGTTTGCGCCGTTCTCTGGCGTGACGCGCTTATTACGCGCATCATGTTGCCCGCCCTCGGGGAAGATCGTTTGCTCGCTGCAATCGCACGGGTGCAACCGGCGGCGGAAGAATCGACGCCGTCGGCGCCGGTCTCGACCGTCATCGCGAAGATCGCCGCCCTCACTCGTGGCGCGCCGCAGGATTTCGCCGGCGCCCCGCTCGACCGCTCTGAAATCGAGCCCTTCGCCGCGCGCGTTTATGAAGCGCTCGGCAAGGTCAGTTTCGGCGAAACGACGACCTATGGCGCCATCGCCGAGGAGCTTGGCGACCAGTCGTTGTCACGGGCCGTCGGCGCCGCGCTGGGCGCCAATCCCTTTCCCATCGTCATTCCCTGCCATCGCGTCACCGGGGCGCGTGGCGCAATCGGCGGGTTCTCGGCGCCCGGCGGCGCCGAAACCAAGCGGCGTCTCCTCGAGATCGAAGGCGCATTCGCGACGTCGAAACTGCCGCTCTTCGCACGCTGATTGCAGCGGCGCGCCAACCTCGCGCGAACAGTTAACCGGGTGCTAAGCGCCCAAGCCCTACGAGGGGGGATGATTGCTCCATCGCCTGACCGCCCCAAGGTTTTCTGCGTCGGCTTCCAGAAGACCGGCACGACATCGCTTTTCGCCGCGCTCGACATGCTCGGCTATCGGACCGCCGCCGTCGTCGGGCGCGACTGGTCCGCCGAGCGCCTCGCGGCTGAAGGCGCGGGGCTCTGCATCGAAACGGCGGCGGCATTCGACGCGGCGCAGGACATGCCGTGGCCGATCTTTTTCCGTGAACTCGACGCCGCCTATCCGGGGTCGAAATTCATTCTCACGGTGCGCGATCCCGAACGCTGGTTCGCCTCGATCGAGGGGCATTTCGGCGACAACACGGATGAAATGCAGGCCTTCGTCTATGGCCGCGACGCCGCAGCGCCGACCGGCAACAAGGCGCGCTATCTCGAAACGCTCAGCGGCCATGAAGCCGCCGTGCGGGCGCATTTCGCCGGCCGGCCGGGCGATCTCCTCGTGATGAACCTCGAAGCGGGCGACGGCTGGCGTCAGCTTTGCGCGTTTCTCGGCGCGCCAGTTCCTGACGCCCCCTTTCCAGCGCGCAACAAGGCGAGCGACCGCAAGACGATGTCGTTCCGCATCCGGCGAAAGGTCGGGCGCGTGTTCGGACGTTACCTTGCGCCCGAGAAGATCTGACCGCGACGATTGACGCCGGCGCGCCGGCGCGCTCCCTTCTTGCGCATGAAAAACACCGTCTGGCTTGAGGCCGCCGTCAACGGCGCTGCAGGGCGCAGCCTGCAGCCGCGCATTCCCGTGACGCCCGAAGAGATCATCAACGACGCCGTCGCATGCGCGAACGCCGGCGCGGCGATCATTCATTTGCACGCCTATGACGCCGACGGCGCGGCGATTGAAGACGCCGACTTATATTCCCGCATCATCGAAGGCGTCCGCGCCCGCGCCGATGCGATCATCTATCCGACGCTGGCGCTGAAGGGCGATCGTGAAGGCCGTCTTTCCCCGATACGCGCGCTCGGCGCCCGCGGCCTTCTCGAATGGGGCGTCGTCGATCCCGGCAGTGTCAACATCACGCACCGGATGCAGGCGGCGGCGGGGATGGACGGGATTCATTATCCGAACCCGGACGATCACAACCGCGCCGCGCTCGCCCTCGCCGCGGCGGACGGCTGGCGCCCGGCCTACGCCATTTACGAGCCCGGCTTTGCACGTCTCGGCGCGGCGCTGGCGGCGGCGACGCCGGGCCTCAAAACGCCGGTCTACCGCGTGATGTTTTCCGACAATCTTCTCTTTGGCATGGCGCCGTCGCGCAGGGCGCTTGATTTCTACGCCGCCCATCTCGACGAAACGGCGCCGGGCGCGCCGCGCATGCTGTCGGGGCTCGACGCCGATGTTGACGCGCTGATCGAGCCGGCGCTCGCGCTCGGATTCCACATCCGGGTCGGGCTTGAAGACGCGCCGTTCGGAACGGATCGTTCGAATGCGGAGATCGTCGCTGCTGCGGCGAGGCGCATCGATGCTGCCGGCTGCACGCTCGCAACGCCGGCCGAAATCCGCGCAGCCGCGTGACTCAGCGCGCGCGCGCCGAGACGACAAATTCATTGTAAGGGAACAGGGCGCCCATCCATCGCGGGAGCGGAAAGGAATAAGCCCGATCGAGCGTCAGCCCGCACGCGGCCATAATGTCGCCGAGCCGCCGGAAATCAACGAACGTGACATGCGTCGGATCGCTGCGATGACCGGCCTCCTGCGGCGTCATGGCGATCACGCGCCCGCCAGCCTTCAGCCAGGGAAGATACTGGCGCACCAGCGACGTCGGGTCGTCGACATGCTCAAGCACATGCGAGAACAGGAGCGTGTCAAAACGCTCGTCCGACAGCTCTTCCGGCGCAAACGCGACGAAGCCGGCGGCGCGCGCCGCCGCGACGCAGGACGGGTTTGGATCTACGCCAACCCCGTTTGGCGCAAGATGGGCGAGATTGCGGCCGACGCCGCAGCCGACATCCAGCGTTCGGCCGGGATCGAGGCGCCGCAAATTCCACCGATAGGGCCGCTGAACATCCAGCATTCGCTTCCACCGCGCCCGCTGCAGCGTCACAAGGCGCTGTGCGTAGGCGGGATCGAGCGCGCGGCTTGTCGTGTTGTCGGTCATGGCTCCTCGGGCGGGCGAGGCTCCGCGCCAACGCCTAAGGCAGGGTTAACAGAAGCGCCGCAGCGCCGAAAATCGACATAAGCGCAAAAGCCGCGGCGACCTGCTCGCCAAGTCTTTTCCCTCCGATGGTCGCCGCCATTGCGCCTTTCGTGAGGACATTCGTGGCGATCGCGATGAGCACCGCCCCGCCGGCCACGCCGGGGGAGATCGCGCCGCCGCCTGCCTGCCGCCCCGCCGACAGGGTGATCGCATCAAGATCGGCGAGGCCCGACAATGCCGCGACCCCGAACAGCCCAAGCGAGCCGAATGCGTCAGCACCAGCGGCCGCGGCGACCGAAATCACGGCGAGAAGCGATGCGAACAAAAGCGCGGGCCTGAGCTCGAACGGATTGCCGAGCGCGACGGCGTGCTGCTCTCCATCGCCGGGCGCGCGGCGGAAAATCACGATCGAGGCGGCGGCGCCGGTCCCCGCCGCAGCCGCCAGCGACGGCGCTACGGCGACAAGGGCTGCAGGCGCGATGACGCCCAGAATCAACGCGACTCGCGCCAGCATCATGACGTTCGCCATCAGGATGCCGGCTGCCGCAGAGGAAGCGTTCGCGCCTTCCTTCGCGCGCCGCGAAAGGGAAAGCGTCGTCGCCGTTGACGAGGCGAGCCCGCCGACAAGCCCCGTCGCCATCGCCCCGCGTCCTGTGCCCAGCGCCTTCACGAGCCAATACCCAAGAAAGGACAGGCCGCTGATGAGCACCACCATCAGCCATAATTCGCGCGGATTGAGCGCCCCATAAGGACCGAACCCGCGATCAGGCGCGATGGGCGCAATCATGACCGAAATGGCGAGGAACCGGATCGTCGCATGGATCTCCGTCTCGCTGAGCGCGCGGGCAAGATGTCTGATCTCGTTCTTGAGGCTCAGCGCCAGCGTCACCGCCACGGCGCCGGCGGCGGCGAGCAGCAAATCCCCCTGGCCTGCCGCGGCGCCAAGAAGAAACGACGCCAGGAGCGCCATCTCTGTCGTGCCGCCGCGGCTTTCCGAAGATCGCGCCTCGATCGCATAGGCGTAAAGCGTCAGCCCCCCGACGGCGAGAGTCCCGGCGGCGATAAGAACGGCCCCCTCGCTGAGCAGCGCGCAAAGGGCGCCGGCGAAACTGACGAGCGTGAAGGTCCGGGCGCCCGCAAAGGCGTGGCGACGCCCTTCGAGCGTCTGCGTCCACTCACGTTCGAAGCCGATGAGGAATCCTGCCGCGATCGCGACGGCGGCGGCGGCCAAAGTCGCCATTATGTCGTCCGGCTCGATCGGTCCCATTCTTTTCGTCCGCACCGGCGCAACTAGCGCGCGGTCCATCTGATCCCGGCCGGATCGGGCGTCAATGCCGCGCGCCGCCCGGCCCGAAGGACTGGCGAAGCGGGCTTTTAGTCACTATCTGACCATCCGCATCTGGAGGGAGGAGATCCGATGTCTGAACCAAAGCGCGCGAGCGCGCTTCAATATCTCGACAAGGCGCTCGGCGAATTGCGCGCGCTCGGCTTTTCCTCCGAAGGCGGCGCTCCGGCGCCGATCGTCGCCCTGTTGAACCAGATCGCCGATCTCGACCAGGATCGGGTCGCCGCCATCGCGCGGACGCTCGATCAAGCCTCGCACTTCAACGAGGTCGTGCGCGAGCAGGTCGCTTCGATGACGATCGGCGAGCGCTACAAGGAGATCACGAACGCTTTCGATTCAATCCGCGACGACGCCAAGTCGCTGGTCGACCAGTATGCCGACGGCAAAATATCGACGATGGAGCGCATCGGCAATGTCTGGATGAAAATGACACGCGGCGACATCGCCGCGCGGTTCGACAAGATTCGCAAGATCTATCTCGAGGTCGCGGCGGAAACTCGCAACCAGGTCGAACGCGAGACGCGGATCCTTGAGGCCTATCGCGACTTCCGCGGCGCGCTCAAGCAGTCGGAAGTACTGGCGCTCGAAGTGCTGAAGACGGCGGAAGGAAGACTCGCCGATGCGAAAGAGACGCTGAAGGCTGCCGTCGACAAGGTGACCGCTTATGCCGGCGATGACGCTGCGGCCCGCGCGACGCTCGAGCTTGACCGTGACGAATCATTGCGCGCGCTTCAGCGCGAGGAAAAGCGCTATCAGGTCGGGAAGGACCTCTCAGACAACATCACCATCGGCTACAACACGTCCGAAGTGATCATGACGCGGCTCGTCCAGACGA
>FRDC01004427.1_pt1 | contig 13676 bp, 13 predicted proteins | sample 1106171 | NCBI WGS metagenome assembly FRDC01 (sample SAMEA3930566, study PRJEB13176) | freshwater metagenome | biome: Drinking water system; feature: drinking water; material: water | place: Singapore | collected 2014-12-20
GGTGCCCGTTCCAATCGATTCTGCGTTGATGGCCATGTTCGGTCCCGAGGCGATGTGGGGATATAACGAGATGATGCACGTGCCGATGGGGAAGAAATCGCGTGAGCAGCTTCGTTGTGAAGTTCTCGCCCGTCCCAAGGAGCTCTTGCAGAAGTACGCCAAAATCAACGTCGATTGGCGCACGCATTTGCTGAGCAAGTTCGCCGCGGGCCAAGCCAACTGGCTGAAGAAAGTCGATCGCTTCAACTCCGTCTACAACGCGACGATGGTCATCGGAAAATACATCGCCGATGAGAAATGGAAAGTCGTCCAGGGCCAGAAGGAAAAGCCCGATCTTTCCCGCGAAGCTCTGCTGAAGCTGATTCCGAAGCCGGAAAAGCCCGCGGACGCCGCCGCTAACGCGGAAGAGGAAGTCAAAGCTCATCCGAGCCGCTTCCTCAACGTGATGACACCCGAGCTGCTCGACTACGTGGTCGCCGGCCTCGCCTGCGGAACAAAGAACGCGGACCCTGTTGCAAGCACGAATCCGCTCGACGACCTCGATGTCGACGGCAAAGACCGAGTCGTCGAAAACAACTACATCACCACGCCGTTCGGCGCGAGCTTCGACTTCAAGCCGCCGAACATCACCGTGGACGACGGCACGATTTGCCGCATGGTTCGCCGCCAGCGCATCATCGTGAACCCGGACAAGATCGAAGAGCCCGTTCAGTTCACGACTCAAGCGAGAATGACCGGGCCCGACGGCAAGGTCTACACGAATCTCGCCGAGTACATCTTCGACCGCATGAACCCGGCCGTTTACAAGAGCCCCACCGAGTTCTCGAACTTCCCGACTTGGTGGACCGAGATGGTGACGAACTCCATCCAGCCGGTGTGGAGAGAGTACGAAAAAGAGTATCGAAAGCTCGCGCAGGAGAAGTTCATTCCGCCGATGTTCGAGAAGTCGTTCTTCGCGGGCTGTCCGACTCCGGGGCCGGTCACGGCGACCAATACTTACAAGAATCTTCCCGAGAATCACCCGCTCTTCGAAAAAGGCGCGACCACGGCGACCGACGGCCACGGCATGCTCACGCAGACGGGTGCCGACAATCCGCGCACCAAGCAGGCCCAGCGCTGCCGCGACGACTCGAATGCCTATCGCGCGGCGAACGGCGTCTTCCAAGCGATGGAAGTCGAAATTCGCAATTACCTCCGCGGCCTCTACTCGATCTCAACGGCGATAATCACCCAAGGCTTCACGCAAAAGGAAATCCAGGCGAAGCTTCTGATGGAAAGAGCGCGGCAAAAGCAGCAGTCCTCGACCGATACCAAGCCGCCGAAATCCGAGGATCTGATCGTCGCAAACCTCAAGAACACTCTGACGCCCACCGAAGCCTTTATAGCGACCCACGCCTTCGCGCGCACCGAGTTCATGAAACTGAGTAACGAGCTCATCACGCACTTCCGCACGCCGCGCCCCGAGGATCTTACTCCCGAGGCGATGAAAACGCGGGCCGAGGCCGCGCGCGTGACGATGAAGGCGCTCGCCGACTTGCTAGTGGCTCAGGCGAACGCCGCCAGACTGGAATCTACGGACTATCGGGTCGAAACCATGGGACAGCTGGTTTCTCAGATGGAAGCCGTGGTCACCGAAGCCCAAAAGTATGGAGACGTCCTTGAAGCTCTCAGCTTCGAGGCCTCCGTTTCGCGTCCCGCTGGCCAAACTTTACACACCAGGCCTGCCCTTAGCCCCCTCAACAGGACGGGTAAATAGGAAATGGCTGGGTGCCCGCGGCGGTACGGGATTTGTATAGAGGACCTGTGTTCATTAATTCAGAGGGACCGTTTCCCCAGGAGGATAGACCATGATGACTAAAATGATGTTTGCAGCCGGAGCCATCCTGTTGATGTCTACGACTGTTCTCGCCCGCATTGAAAAGCCCCGCGATCTTGAAAAAGAAAAGACGCGCACGGTTCAACCCCGCCCCGCTGAGACGACCGCCACCGGCAACGCGAACACCCGCGCTCAGAGCGTGGCCGCGAAGCTGAACGAAATCGGTCAGCAGGACCCCGCCAAGTGCGACGGTACTTGCCAAGTCCAGCTCCAGGCCGTTCAAGAAGGCCTGAACAAGCCGGGCGTTTCCGCGGAAACCAAAGTGAAACTCCAGCAGATCGCCGTTCAGACCGGCCGCGAAGTGAAAGACGGAAGCCAGATCGGCACGAGCATCGGCGAGAACGTGAAAAAAGCGCGCCTCACCGAGAAAGAAAAAGAAGAAGTCTGCAACTAAGTCCCACGGTCTCGGCGTCGTCCCGCCGGGACGCTCCTCCCTGAGGGATTTAAAGAAGCGGGATCCTCGAATGAGGGTCCCGTTTTGTTTTTGAAGCTGTCTTAAAGCTCGCTCGAACCCGTCACGATCATGATCTCGATGCGACGGTTCTTGGACCGGTTCTCTTCGCTCGTATTGGGCGCCAGCGGCCGCTGATCCGCATAGGCGACGGCGGTGAGCTTCGAGGCCGGAATCTTGTGGCGAGCCGCCAGATAGCGCACGATCTTCGTCGCCCGTGCCGCCGACAGCTCCCAGTTGCTGGGGTAGCGGTCCGTACGGATCGGCTGATCGTCCGTGTGTCCTTCCACGATCAAGCGGCGATTGGTGTCTCTCAGCATTTCCCCCACTTTATCCAGAGCCGCCGCCGAGTCGGACTTAAGCTCCGCCGAGCCCGCCGCGAAAAGCCTCGTGGTGGCCATCTGGATGCGAACTCCAACGGAATCGTGGCGGAGACCCACGCCCGCGTTTTCACGCTCTTCCTTAGGTAGGCTCTTATCCATGCGGCGCTCGATCACCTCTTCGACCTCGCGGGTGCCGGCGCCCATCGGCGGAAACGTCTCGATCGGAGGCTTGATGAGGCTCTTGTGCTGCTCTTCCGATTCTTCCAGGATCTGCGAGCCCGCACCGCCGACTCCCACATAGGACGAGAAGGCTCTCTTGATCGATTCTTCGATTTCTTCCTGTTTCTTTAAATCCGCCTGGGAGGTCGCATAGAGAACCGTGAAGAACGCGAAGAGAAGCGTGATGAAGTCGGCGTAGGAGACCAGCCAACGCTCGTGGTTCTCGTGCTCCTCGTGCCTCTTCTTACGAAGCGCCATCAAGCCGCCTCGTAGATGCGGCCCGGTTTGGGATCTTGGATGAACGACTTCAGCTTCTCTTCGATGATGAAGGGATTGAGGCCGTTCATGATGCAGACGGCGCCCTCGAGGATCATCGCTTTCACTTCGAGGCGCTTACGGATCTTGCGTTTGATCTTGCCGGCGATCGGCAAGAACAGAAGGTTCGCCGAGCCGACTCCGTAAACGGTCGCGACGAAGGCGACCGCGATACCAGCGCCGAGCTGGCTCGTGTCGGTCAAATGCGACATCACGTGAATGAGGCCCAGCACGGCGCCGATGATCCCGATCGTCGGAGCGTATCCGCCGGCGTCTTGATAGATCTTCGCGCCGGCCATCAGGTTCTCTTCCTCGAGCTCGATCTTCGACTCGAAGATGTCGCGCACGACCTGCGGCTCGACGCCATCGATCACGTAGCGGAAAACGGTTTGCATGAAGGGATTGGAAAAGCCGTTCAGGCGTTTTTCGAGAGACAGGATCGACTCTTTCCGGGCGACCTGCGCGGCCTCGATCATCTCTTTCAAGATCTTCTCGGGGTCCTCGTCTTTCGGATCCCCGAAGCCCAGCTTGAGCAACGACAAGCCCGTCTTAAGATCCTCGCGGGTGGTGCTCACCATGACCGCGCCGAAAGTGCCTCCGAAGACGATCAGAAACGCCGTCACTTGGACGAGCGAGCCGACCGCGCCTCCCTCGAGAACCATGCCACCGATGATGCCGAGGAAGCCCGTGGCCAGGCCGATGAGGGTAATCATGTCCATCGCTACTTACTCCTTGATGAGTTCCATCGGGCTGCACCGCCGGCGGAACCTGACGATTTTCTCAACGATGTCGTTCGGCTTCTCGCGCACCATGATTTTCTCTCCGTCGGTGAACGTGAGAACGGTGTCGGGCGTCGACTCGATGAAGCGAATCAAATCAGGATTGACCAAAACGGCTGCCCCGTTGAGCTTGCTCAACTCGATCATGCCCGTTCATTCTCGCACATCCGCTTACGATTTTACATTCCGGAGGAACTTGATTAAGAATGAGGAGTCCGAAAACTTGAGCGACGGGCCCACCTTTGGTCGGGCCCTCTCACGGGAGTCGAAGTGCAAGACTGGATAACGATGGATCGAGAGCTCTTCGCCCGCATCAATCAACAGTGGACGAACACCGCTTTCGACTGGTTTTTTCCGCGCATCACCGATCTTCACAAGGATCCCGTTTTCGTTCTCGCGGCCGGAGCGCTCGTCCTGTGGTGGATCTTCCGCCAGCGGGTGTACGCCGCGAAGTGGATATTGGTTCTCGTTCTGAGCGTCGGTGCGGCCGATCTAATCTCCTATCGCGTGATCAAGCAATACGCCCAGAGAGTGCGGCCCGCCGAAGCCGGCCTGACCGTGCAGCTGCGAACGCACTCCCACAGCGGTACCTCGTTCCCCTCGAATCACGCCGCGAATGTTTTCGCCGCGGCGACGGTGATCTCGAGTATTTCCCCTTGGACCGCGCCCCTGATGTTTTTGATCGCGGCGTTGGTCGCCTATAGCCGCGTCTATGTCGGAGTCCATTTCCCGCTCGATGTAGCAGCGGGAGCGCTCCTAGGCATCTCGATCGCCTTGATGTTCAGGTTTTCGCTGTGGAACTGGGTGGAAAAATCCGCGCCCTGGATGAAAAATGCCATCCGCGAGAACACGGGCCCCAGACGTTGGTAGAGACTGTCGCCGCTAGCTAGAAGTGGCGGATGTTTTTCTCGCGGGCGTAGCTGAGATCCGTCGTCGTCACCCGCAAGCGCCCGCCCAAGAAATGCGCGAGGGAGCGGTAAACTTTCACGGCTATCGCCGGATTTCTTTCCAGAATTCCCGCCAGCTCCTTGAAATCGATCGTCACGATCTCGGAGCGCTCGACGGCCACCACGGTGGCCGAGCGTTTTTCGCCGTCGAGAAACGCCATTTCGCCGAAGTGCGATCCGGTGCCGAGGACCGCGACGTTGACGACGTTCTCCTTGCCGCTGTGCTGGATTTTCACGGAGCCGAACTTGATCACGTAGAGCGAGGATGCCACGTCGCCTTCGCTGAAGATCTCATCGCCCGGCACGAAAGTTTCCATTTTCGCGATGGCCGCGACTTGCTCGAGCTCTTTACCGTGCAAATCCTTGAAGAGGTAAACATTCTGAAGGAGATTGATGTTGGCGTTCGACATAAACCGTAAGACTCCTGAAGTAAGTGTCCTCGAAAAGGATAGCGACGCCAAACGGAGGAAGCAATGAAAGTGTTGGTCACCGGAGCGACGGGCTTCCTCGGCGGTTGGTTGGTGCGTCGCCTTCTAGACGAAGGATGCGACGTTCGCATCATCAAAAGAGCATCGAGCAAACTGGACGAGATCGAGGGCCTGAAGCTCGACATCGCCTTGGGCGACGTCACTGATTCCCGTAGCATCGTCGAGGCCTGCCAAGGCGTCGACACGGTTTTCCATCTCGCGGGCTTGATCGCTTACGCGCCCATGCAACGGGCTGCGATGGAGAAGGTCAACGTCGGCGGAACGGCCAACGTCATCGACGCCTGTCTCGCGAACGGCGTCCGTAAACTGGTTCACTTGAGCTCCGTGGTGGCCGTCGGCGCGAGCTTCGACAAAACGCCTCTCAACGAAGACTCGCCTTACAATATCGCGCATCTTCACCTCGGCTACTTCGACACGAAACACGAGGCCGAAATCCTCATTCGCAAGGCCGTCATCGCGCGCAAACTCGACGCGGTAATGATCAATCCGAGCACGATCTACGGTCCGGCCGACGCGAAGAAAGGCAGCCGCGGCGTGCAGCTCAAAGTCGCGCGCGGAAAATTTCCGTTCTACCCGCCCGGCGGGGTGAGCGTCGTCGCAGTCGAGGACGTCGTCGACTCGATCATCGCCGCGTGGAGAAAAGGCAAGACCGGAGAGCGCTACATCGTGAGCGGCGAAAATCTCCTCATCAAAGACGTCTTCGACATCATCGCCCGCGAGGCCGGCGCGAAGCCTCCCGGCATCGCCCTACCGAGGCCCGTAATCTTTGGGCTCGGCAAAATCGGCGACGTCATGGAGCGTTTCGGAAAGAAGGGCCCGATGAACACCGACAACGCGTGGACCTCGGTGCTCTATCACTGGTTCGACGCCAGCAAAGCCAAACGCGAGCTCGGTCTCGCCCCGAAATCCGCGGAGTACGCGATCGCGAACAGCGTGCGATGGATTAAAGACAACGGGCTTCTTAAAGATTAAGATCGCGGTTGATCGCGGCCGGCGCGCTGATCTTGCGCGAGTAGACGACGAGCACCAATAGGGTCGCGACGTACGGCAGGATCTGCACGAATTGGTTCGGCACGGTGACGTCGCCGACCTTCTGCCCCTGCAGCTGCATCTGGACCGCGTCCGTGAACGCGAAGAACAAGCAGGCGAGGAACGTCGGCATCGGCTTCCATGCGCCGAAGATCAGAGCCGCGAGCGCGATGAAGCCGCGGCCCGCCGACATCTCGCGGATATAGCCGCTGCCCTGGCAGAGGCTCAAGTACACGCCGCCGACTCCGGCGATGACGCTGCCCTCGACGACCGCGCGCAGACGAACGATCTTGTAGTTCACGCCGAGCGTGACGAGCGCAGCGGGATTCTCGCCGGCGGCGTTGATACGAAGACCGTGGCGCGTGTTGCGGAAGAGAAACTCGAGCAAGGCGAGAAGCACGAGGGCCGAAACGAAGAACACCCAAGGGTGGTCGAAGGTCAGGTCGTTCGGCAGGCTAGGCGTAGAGCCCGTGACGTCGAACAGAGCCTTGGTGATGACGGGGATGAGTCCGATAGCGAGAAGGTTGATGCCGGTGCCGATGACGATCTGATCGCCGCGGCCCCAAATGCTGACGCCGCCAAAGATGAGGCCGACCGCGGCCGAGCACGAGAGCCCCGCCATCACGCCGATCCACGCGTCTCCGGTAAGCGACGTGACCGCGGCCGCGCCGAAGGCCGAAAACATCAGCATCGCTTCCAGCGCGATGTTGGCGACGCCACTTCGCTCGGCCATCAGACCCCCATAAGCCGCGAAGATCAGCGGGACCGAAAGCCTGAGCGTGCTGTTCAGAAGATCAAGCCACATGCGCCTACGCTCCCCGTCCCGGAGCGCGAATGCGATCCCAAACGTCATGAAGCGCGCGATGGCTCGCGACCGCCAAGACGATGAATGCTTGAATCACCGTCGCGAGATCGCGGGTGACGTACTCGGTGTCGAGATCGAGATCGAGCGCGCCCTTCGTCAGAATGCCGAAAAGAAGAGCGGCGAGAACGATGCCCATGGGCGAGTTTCGGCCGAGCAAAGCGACGGCGATGCCGACGAAGCCGGCGTTCGCGGTGAACCCTTCTCGCATCTTGTGCATGTGACCGAGCACGGGGCTCGCCGCCGCGAGAGCCGCCAAGCCGCCCGAGATGAACATCGCCATCACGACCTGGCGATCCATGCTGATACCGGCTCTGCGGCCGACTTCGGGAGCCGAGCCGGCCATGCGCTGGTAAAAACCGAGCCGCGTTTTCGAAAAGACGAAGCCGTACACGACGACGGCGACAAGCGCGAAAACGAAGCTCCAGTTGAGCGGGCTCTGGCCGCCGAGCCAGGACATCTGCGGGATCTCAAAGCCAGGTCCTACGGGCGCCGTCTCGGGCGATTGCGATTCAGGGTTTTTGAAAACCGAAAGGACGAAGAAACCGGCGACGCCGTAGGCGACGAAGTTGAGAAGAATAGTCGTCAGGACCTCGTGCGTGCCTCGTTTGGTCTTGATCCAGCCCGCGATCGCGCCCCAAAGCCCGCCGACGAGAAACGCCGCCGCAAGCGCCAGAGGAATCGCCGCCGCCGCGGGAAGCATCGGAAAAGCGAGGCCGACGATGCCCATCGCTAGCCCGCCCAAAGTCATTTGTCCTTCGGCGCCGATGTTGAAAAGGCCCGCGCGGAACGCCCACGAAACCGCGAGACCCGTCAGCAAGATCGGCGTCGCATGATAGAGCGAGTAGCCGATCTGCGTGAACGATCCTAGCGCGCCGACCGTCATGACCTGAAGAACCTTGATCGGGCTCTCGCCGAGAACGGCGGCGATCGTCAGCGACGCGCCGATGCCGAAGACGAGCGCCAGCAGCGGCACGAGAAACGCCTCGAACTTCCAACCCGGCTCGCGGGCGGCTTCAGTGGCCATCCGAAACCCCCGTCATCGCGGCGCCGATGCGCAAACGGTCGAACGACGCGCGCGACGAGAACTCTTTCGCGATCTTTCCTTCGAAGAAAACGTAGATCCGATCGCAGAGCTTCAGCAACTCGTCGAGCTCGCTGCTCAAGACCAAAACGCCGAGGCCCTCGTTACGAAGCTCGAGCAGGCGGCGATGGATCAGATCGATCGCGCCCAAATCCACCCCGCGCGTCGGCTGGTGGCAGATCAAGAGCTTCGGCGAGCGCCCCGTCACCTCGCGGGCGAAGATCACTTTCTGTTGGTTGCCGCCGCTCAAAGCACCGATCGGCGTCTGGAGCGAGGGCGCGCGCACGTCGAAGCCCCGCGCCCATGCGTCCGTTTCGCTCTCCACTTTCTCCGACTGAAAGACGTGGCGCTCGAGAAAGCGGTCCTCGAGCCCGATGATCATGTTGTTGTAACAGGACTCCTCGAGCCAAAGCCCCTGGTGATGACGGTCCTCGGGAACGAGGCCCGTGCCGAGATCGCGAACGATCGGAGTTTGCAGCGGCTCCATCTTGCGGCCCATGATCGTCATCTCGCCCGCGAACTCGCGCAGCCCCATGACGGCGTCGACGAAATGACTTTGGCCAGAGCCTTCGACGCCGGCGATACCGACGATCTCGCCTCGGCTCACGCGCAGCGAGATGTCGCGCAAGCTGCCGCGAGCCTGCAAGGACTCGTTCAAACCTCGGCACTCGAGCGCGGCCTCCACGAAGGGCGGCTTGCGCTCGAAATGAAGCTCGGGAATCACGCGGCCGATCATCGCCTCGACGATCTTGTCGACGGAAGCGGTCTTCACGTCGCCTCGAGCGACGACCGCTCCTTGCCTCAGGACCGTATAGGTGTCGCAGACCTGCATGACCTCGTTGATCTTGTGCGTGATCAACACGATGGTGCGTCCCGAAGCCTTGAGCTTGCGAAGGACTTCGAAGAAGTCGTCGATCTCAGAAGGAGTGAGAACCGCCGTCGGCTCGTCGAGAAAGAGAATCTTCGATTCGCGAAACAGGAGCTTGAGAATCTCCACCCGCTGCTTTTGGCCGACCGTGAGCTCCGAAACCAACGCGTGCCACGGCACCGCGAGGTGGGTGCTCGGCAAAAGCCTCTCGAGCCGCGCGATCGCCGCCTGACGATCGAGGCGCCCGCCCGCTTGCGCGACCTCGGCACCCAGCATGATGTTGTCGATCGCAGACAAGGTTTCGACCAGCATGAAGTGCTGCTGAACCATGCCGAGACCCCTCGAGATCGCGTCCATCGACGAACGCCAAACGATCGGCGCGCCGTCGAGAAGAATCTCGCCGCTCGTCGGCTGGTGCAGTCCGAAGAGAAGCTTCATGAGAGTCGATTTGCCCGCGCCGTTTTCGCCAAGCACGGCGTGAATGAGGCCAGGTTCGAAAGAAACGGAAGCGTCAGCGACCGAAACGCAAGACCCGAAGCGTTTTACGAGATTTCGGGTCTCAAGCCGCGCGCTCATAGAGGGTCACTTCGCCTTGCTGGTTTCGTAGAAGTCCGGAACTTTGGTTTCGCCTTTGGAAATCTTCTCGCGGACGGCGTTCATTTTCGCCTTGAAGGGCTCGACGAGTTTCGCGTTGTGCTCGTCGACGGCGTAATCGATGCCGCCTTCTTTGACGCCGAGGTAACGGGCGCCGGACTTGAAGGTCTTGTCGACCTCGTCCTTGATGACGTTGACGACGGCGACGTCGACTTTCTTGAGCGCGCTGGTGAGCACGCGACCGGGCTTCAAGTGGTTTTGGTTGCTGTCGCAGCCGATGGCGAGAGCTTTTTTCTCTTCGGCGGCGTCGAGCACGCCGAGACCGGAAGCGCCCGCCGCGTGGAAGACGATGTCGGCGCCGCGATTGTATTGCGAGAGCGCGAGCTCTTTCCCACGTGCCGGATTCGCCCACGCGGAGCTGTTGACGCCGACATAGTTGGAGAAAACTTCCGTTTTGGGATTGGCGGCCTTGATGCCGGCCGCGTACCCCATTTCGAATCTGCGGATCAGAGGAATGTCCATGCCGCCGACGAAGCCGATCTTGTTCGATTTCGTCGCGAGCCCCGCGAGGTAGCCGACGAGATAGCCGGCTTCGTGCTCGCTGAAAATGAAGCTGGCGACGTTGGGCGAATCCACCACGCCATCGATGATAGCGAAATGCGTTTTCGGGAACTCGGGCGCGACCTTCTTCAGCGCGTCGACTTGCGCGAAACCGATCGCGATCACGAGATTGTAACCGCGCTCGGCGAAGGTGCGGAGCGCCGGCTCGAAGGCGGCGTCATCGGGGCACTCGACTTCCTTCGAAGTCACGCCGAAGAGTTTCACCGCTTCTTGCGTTCCGCGGAACGCCGCGGAGTTGAACGACTTGTCGTCACGGCCGCCTTTGTCGAGGACGAGGCCGATCTTGATGCCTTCGCCGGGAAGTTTACCCGCGGCCTGCGGAGCAGCGGCCGGTGGCTCGCCCGTTGCGGGCTTCTGCGAACGCGTGCAGCCCAGACCAAAGACGGAAGAAGCGAGGATCAGACCGGAGAAAACGAGCGGCAGCTCGCGCCGAAACCACATAGGAAACTCCGAAGAAGAAGGGGTTCGAAACGCGGGAGAACTTACCGGAAGTTATCTTATTTGCAAGGCATTTGGCAGTCTGCGTAAATTGGGTTATCCTCCGGTAACTCATGGCGTTTATATGATCAAGTTCCTGACCTCTCTCTCGATAATTTCCATCTGCGTGATCGGCCTCATCGGAGTCGCGATCGGCGCCTTCTTCCTGACGACCCCTCGACCCACGGATATCCGCGGCTGTATTACCACGCGGCTGTTCAAAGTCAGGCTCTGCCCATCCGACCCGAGCTACGCGCGGCTCAAGGATATTTCTCCGAACCTGAAAAACGCGATCCTCGCCTCCGAGGACTCCTCGTTCTACCATCATGGCGGAATCGACTGGTTCGAGCTCAAAGAGAGCATGTCGAAGAACTGGAAAAAGGGCGCCTGGGCGCGGGGCGGATCCACGATCACCCAGCAGCTCGCGAAGAATGTTTACCTCTCCGCCGAGAAGTCCTTGCTGCGCAAAGCGCGCGAGGCGCTGATTGCGGTGCAGCTCGAAAGCACGCTCTCCAAAGACGAGATCCTCGAAAAGTATCTCAATGTGATCGAATTCGGCGAGAACATCTACGGTGTCCGCAAAGCCTCGCAGCACTACTTCGGCAAAAGCCCTTCGCAGCTTACGGCCGCCGAAAGCGCCTTTCTCGCGTTTCTGCTGCCGAGCCCAAAAAAATATTCCGTGAGCTTTCGCAAAAAACAGCTGACCCCGTTTGCACTTTCGCAAACGCGGATCATCGTGAACCGGCTTCAGAAGTTCAATAAGATCTCGGAAGGCGAAAAGTCCGAAGCGCTCTACCAGCTCGCATATCTATTCGGCGGAGCCTCGGCGCCGTTGCCGACCGCGGCCGATGAGAACATCCTGCCTTCTCAAGAAGAGATGGCCGATCCAGGCGACGAGGACGTTCCGGAAATTCTCCGTGGCCTTCCGGACGTGGAAGACTCCACGGGTACCTGATCAATCCTTGTCGGCGATCGCCTTCTTTTTGCGCTTGTGCGGGTCGAGCTCGCGGCAGCGGATGCGGATGTTTTTCGGAGTCACTTCGACGCATTCGTCGTCGTTGATCCATTCCATCGCCTGCTCGAGCGTGAACGGCTTGATCGGCACGAGCTTCACCGCTTCGTCCGAGCCGGAGGCGCGGACGTTGGTGAGCTTCTTCTCGCGGGAAACATTCACGACGAGATCGTTCTCTTTCGCGTGGTTGCCGATGATCATGCCCTCGTAGCACTCCGTGCCCGGCAGAACGAAGATCACGCCACGCTCCTGCAGATACCAAAGCGCGTACGCGACGGCCGTGCCTTTGCGGTCGGCGATCATCGCGCCCGTCATGCGGTGAACGAGGTCGCCTTTGTAAGGCTCGTAACCGCCGAAGTGCGTGTTCAAGAGTCCCGTGCCGCGCGTGTCGGTCAAAAACTCCGAGCGGTAACCGATCAAACCCCGCGCGGGAATCGAGAACTCGATCCGAACGCGACCTGAGCCTTTGTTCGACATGTTCGTCATGATGCCTTTGCGGCGGCCGAGTTTTTCGGTGACCACGCCCGTGAAAGCCTCGGCGACGTCGATGACGACGTTTTCCATCGGCTCCATCTTTACGCCGTTTTCCGTTTTGAAAACGACTTGGGGCTTGCCGACGACCATCTCGAAGCCTTCGCGTCTCATCTGCTCGACGAGAACGCCCAGCTGAAGCTCGCCGCGACCGAAGACCTTGAATGTTTCCGGAGAGTCCGTGGGCTCGAGGCGGATGGCGACGTTATAAAGAAGCTCGCGCTCGAGGCGCTCGAGAATTTTACGGGAGGTGACGTTCTTGCCTTCGAGGCCGCCGAAGGGGCCGTCGTTGACCGAAATCGTGATAGCGACCGTGGGCTCTTCGACGATCAAGCGTTTCAGAGGCTGCGGGTTCAAGGGATTCACGACGCTGTCGCCGATGTTGATCTCTTCGAAGCCCGCCAGGATCGCGATGTCGCCGGCGCCGACCTCTTTAGCCGGAACCTGCTTGAGGCCCTCGTAGCGGAAAAGCGCCGAGCACTTCGTCTTCTTCATCTTGTTGTCGGCGTAGAAAACCGTGACTTCGTCGCCGATGCGGATGGCACCGTTGCGGACGCGGCCGATGCCGAGACGGCCGACGTAGTCGTTGTAATCGATGTTGGCGACCATCATCTGCAGCGGCGCTTTTTCGTCGAACTTCGGCGCCGGGAACTTCTCGATGATCCACTTGAACATGATCGAGAGGTCGTCGGTCTTCACGTTGTAGTCGGTGGTCGCGTAGCCCTCGCGGGCGACGGCATACACGACGGGGAAGTCCGCCTGCTCTTCGGTTGCGTCGAGATCAATGAAGAGATCGAAGATCTCGTTCAAGACTTCGTTGATACGAGCATCAGGCCGGTCGATCTTGTTGATGCAAACGATGACGCGGAGGTTGAGCTCGAGCGCTTTCTTCAGAACGAAGCGCGTTTGCGGAAGCGGGCCTTCGCTCGCGTCGACGAGCAGAATCGCTCCGTCGACCATCGTCAGCGCGCGCTCGACCTCGCCGCCGAAGTCGGCGTGCCCGGGCGTATCGACGATGTTGATCCGATGGCCTTCGTAGATGAACGAGGCGTTTTTGGCCTGAATCGTGATCCCGCGCTCTTTTTCGAGGTCCATCGAGTCCATGACCCGCTCGGCGACATGCTCGTTGGAACGGAACAAGCCGCTTTGACGAAGCAAGTGATCGACCAGCGTGGTTTTGCCGTGGTCGACGTGCGCGAT
>FRDC01000307.1_pt1 | contig 13629 bp, 14 predicted proteins | sample 1106171 | NCBI WGS metagenome assembly FRDC01 (sample SAMEA3930566, study PRJEB13176) | freshwater metagenome | biome: Drinking water system; feature: drinking water; material: water | place: Singapore | collected 2014-12-20
ACAATCCCTCAATACGACAAGACGACAAGACGACAAGACGACGATCCCTCAATACCCTCGCTTATCTGTCGTCTTGTCCTCCTTTCATCTGGTGCCCCATGTACGACTTCACCCGCGGCCAATGGACACCAGCGCCCCCCACGGCAGCTCAGCTTGCCGACAACGACTGGATGCTGGAAAATGTCGCCCCATGGTCCCTTGCAGCCGCCGAAGACCTCGACGCCGGCCGAACCTCCCGTCATCCTCCGTCTGACGCTCTTATGTCTCGTCTACGGACTCTTGTTCATTGCCCTGATGGGGCCGCTCTTGATGATTATCAGCTTCGTGCTGTGGGCTACATTCTGTCCGGAGACGACACTTTTCTCACAGCACTGCCAGGGCTGGGGAAAACCGTGATGGCGATCAGCGCCTTCAATCTCATGGCGCTGGCGCATAACCATCTGTCTAGTCCCTCTCGATATCCGCGCATGCTCGTCATCGCCCCAAAGGCGGTATTGACGAACTGGGTCCACGAGTTGAAGCGCTGGCTCGACCCGCGTCTGCACTGTATGCCAGTGCCGGGACCGCGCATTCCTGACCTTCGCAACGTCCGTGCGGGCTCTCACACCATCGGAATCGCCACGGTCAAGTATTGGCCGGCCTACGCCAACATCGTCGTGGTGAATTACGACATCGTGGGCAAGCTGCGGGCCAATTTGCTTGCCGAAAGCTGGGATTTGGTGGTCATCGACGAGTGCCACTACCTGAAATCGGCCACGGCGCAGCGTACAACGCACGTTTTGGGCAATTTGGGCGCTCCGATCCACGAAAAATCGCCCGAAAAGGCCAAAGCGAAGGGTTTTCCGCTCCTCGGACGGCGTCGGCTGTTCATGACAGGCACTCCGCTGAACAAACCGATCGATTTGTGGCCCGTTTTGCGCTCCATGCACGGTCCCTACGACCATAATCGCTTCGACATGGTCGGAATCACGCTGACGGGTAGTGATCCCGTCGGTGGCGACTGGTTCAAGTACGTTCGGCGGTACTGCAACGCGGTGAAGACGCAGTACGGATGGGATACGAACGGCGCGTCCAATCTGGAGGAGCTTGGAGAGCGCCTAGCCGTTCAAGGGATGTACAGGCAAGACGAAAGTGTGCTGGAGTTGCCTCCGCACATGGAGCAGACGATTGTTTTCCAGCCCGATGAGGCGTTTCTCGCGGCTGAGAACACAGTCGTCATGGATGCGATCGAGGAGTTGATTCGAAACGCCAACGGAACATCCGCATCAACCGTCGTAAGGAACGCGTACCGTGATCTACAAGCGCGATTGGCAGCTCTCGATCCGACGCAGTATCAGGGCATCAAAGTCGAAGAAGTCTTCCAGAAAGCCAAAGACACATCCAGCGGAGAGGTATCTGCGGATTTTATCCGCATCGTTGGAGAAAGCCTCGCAGAGCAAGCGGTCGGGCTGTCAGCACCATTGTCAGCAATACTGTTCACCGAGATGTCCAAGATACGGGCTCTCGTAGGCGACGCCAAGGTCCGTGTCGCGTCCCCGTATGTCCAAGCGCTGTTGACCGAGGAGTTGCCTGCGGATGACCCTCTACTCATCTTCGCCTACCACAAGAACTGCATCTCAGCGCTCGCCGAAGCTTGCGGATCGGTCGTTGGCGACGCTAATGTCGCGACGATCACCGGCGAAACGTCTACCGAGGATCGTGGCGCCATCATCTCCGCCTTTCAAGGCGGTGAGCTTCGCGTCACGGTTGCCAACCTTATCGCTGGTGGCGTTGGTGTCACTCTCACGCGATCCAATCGCTGCGTCGTCGTGGAGAGCGACTGGCGCGCGACGACCGTCGATCAGGCTCTCAAGCGTATTCATCGCCGCACGCAGACCCGACCGTGCACGACCGACTTCATTGTTCTTGATGGAACCTTGGACACCCACATCGTTCGCAAGATGCTGAGCAAGCGGCGAACCGCGTACGTCGTCAACGAGAAAGTCGGAGCTACCAATGCAATCCATGCCCCCGCACCTTAGCGCCGCCGAGCTGGAGCGTCTCGCGATGCTTGCCGAGGAAGCTGGCGAGGTCGTGCAGATCGTCGGCAAGATTCTTCGGCACGGCTACGAGACGAACCGCACGATGCTGGAGCGCGAGTTGGTCGACCTGATGCGCCGTATCCGCCTGATGGTGGTGTGCGAGGACGTGTCGTTGCGCGTCGTCAGCGACGGGTGGCATACGCCGTTGCAGAACTCGCGGTGGTGGCGCTACCAGCCGAAGATGAACTCGATCTGATGCGGCCGAAACTCATAGCCGCCACCGAGTGTGCTTCGCTGACGCACGCTCTCCGTCTCGCGCTGCGGGCAAACTACTCGTGGACCGACCTGTTCACGACGTATCCGCAATACTCCGAGGCGACGTTGCGGCGCTTCATGCGCGAGCATCTTCCAGACGAATATCGAACGTGGGCGGGCGAGAGACGCGTCAAACGCGATCTCGACAACCTGCCGGCGGAGCTATGCGCCGAAATTTACCGTTTGTACATGCTCGGCTGGCCTAAGCACATGATCGGGGCTAGTTTGGATGTCAGCAAGCGGGTGATCGACCGCGCAATCAGCAACGAGCGAAAGACTAGAGGACTGCTTCCATGATTTTCGGCTATGATCGGGACGACGATCACGACGAGGCGATCAAGCCGCGGCGCCCGCGCTCGCCTTTCACCCCGCGCGAGCTTCGCTTCGACGCGAAGGCTGCGGCTGACGCCAAGACACTGGGTCTGGAGGGCGATCAGGAGGTCGCGTACCGCCGCGTGCTGGAGTACATCGAGTCCCAAGGTGACGTGGCGCAGTACGAGTTCGTGCCTCCGTTCGTTCTGACGGGCCTCGCGGGGACGGGCAAGACGACGCTGATCTGCAAGGTCATCGAGGAAGCGTACAAGCAGATCGGCCCGCCGACCCGCGCCGAGGATGGCCGCGCGGTGGCGAATCGTGTTGTCGTGTGCAGCCCGACGGGCAAGGCCGCGATGGTGCTCAACTCGAAGCTACCAGCGTCGGTGAAGAAGGACGTGCGCGCGCAGACGATCCACTCGTTCATCTACACGGTTCCGATGGACCCGCGGCAGGAGCTTTTCGAGCGTCTGCATCAGGCGGAAGCTGATGTCGAAGCGGCCACGACCGACGACGGGCGTCTTGCGGCGCGCAAGGTGATGTTCGACATCCAGACCGAGCTGGACGAGCTTTCGAAGAGCGGCGTGAGCCTGCGCTTCTCGAAGCGGACTCCTGAGGAGTTGTACGAGGAGGCCACGATCATCTTCGTGGACGAGGCGTCCATGGTCGGCAAGGAGCTTGCGTCCGATCTGCTGGCGATCGGCCGTCCGATCATCTTCCTCGGCGACGGCAATCAGCTTCCTCCGGTGAATGACGACTACGGCGTGAACCTGCGCAAGCCCAACCAACCCTGCGCCAAGCTGACCCAGATTCGTCGGCAGGCGGCGGACAGCGACATTCTGTGCCTGTCTCACGCCATTCTCCAGCACGGCAACCTGCCGCCACCCTCCGAGCGGGTGAAGTATCCGACCATCGACTGGTCGCCGCATCGCAACCCCCTGCGCCACATTCGCACAGGCGAAGCCCTGCCGCAGTTCATCGTCTACACCAACGACAGCAGGCACTCGATCAATCGACTGATCCGCCAGACCCTCTACGGCGGCACGGGGACGGTGTTCGGAAGTTCTCCGACCAACTTCCTGCCGCAGAGCGGGGAAGTATTGATGATCGACGACAACGCGCCGATGCTCAACCTCATGAAGGGAGACGAGATCACGGTCCTGCGGGTGAAGTTCTACGCGCCGAACGATGCTCGCGAGTCGCTCAAGCCGCTCATCGACGACGCAGGCCGCATGAACGCTGTCATCGTGTTTCGGGACGCGAACGGCTTCGAGCGCGAGCTTCCCATTTTCCTCAACGACCTGATGATGACGATGCAGAGCCCGTTGGCCATCGACCCGAAGAAGGCGTCGGCCATGGATCAGAAGCGTCTCTATCAGGCGAAGAAGGGCGGCGGCGCACTCGGCGAATCCTTAGGCAAGGGCGCGATTTCGGTTATGTACAAGTACGCGCTCACCTGTCACAAATCGCAGGGGTCTGAGTGGGATCGTGTCGTTTTCTTTAACGACAAGCCTCGCTACAACAATCTCGAATATATTTACACGGGGATCACCCGAGCGCGCAATCAATTGACGGTGGTTGGGTGACATGCCGTATAAGAACCCTGAGGACAATAAGCGCTATTATCTGCGGAACCGCGAGCGTCTCAATCGCCAGCGTAGCGAGAGGTGGAAAAAACGGCGCGCGGCTGACCCTGAGGCTGCACGTGCTAAGGATAGGGCTTATTACGCGTCTAGTTCTAAAATGATGAACGCTCACAAACGAAAGATGGCCCGCAATAAGGCGTGGTTTGACTCTCTTATGGAGGGCGTGAAATGCGCCACTTGTGGGGAGGATGAGCCACTTTTTATAGATCTTCATCATTTTGATCCGACGCAAAAGGAAAATAACGTAGCGCGAGTCTACAAGCATTGGGCGGCTGCCCGCCTTATTGCAGAAATTAATAAATGTGTCCCCTTGTGTTGTAAGTGCCACAGACTGCACCACGCAGGTCGGTTGCGCGCCTTGACCGAAAGTGATAAGTTAAACCTGCCTCCCGATCTGAGACGGCCTAAGCACACGAGGATAAATGCTGTATTCATCTCTTCCCCCGAACCTGAGGCTGGAAGGTGACAGCGGCTTTCGCCTCGCCTTCTTCGACATTGAAGCCGACGGCCTCAAGCCAACGGTCGTTCACTGCCTCGTGATCACGGATGCCGACAGTGGAAGATCCCTTATATGCCGAACTGATCGTGGTGTGCAGCTCCGTCTCCCCGCCGATGACGAGGGAGTCTACGTTACGCTCGACATCGAGCCTAACCTCCGTGGCTACGCCGCAATTCAGTACGGAGTCGACGTTCTCCAACGGTACACTACCATCGTCGCCCACAACGCCGTGGGCTATGACTACCCCGTTCTGCGCCGACTCCACGGCCTTACTACTCCCTTCGAAGCTGTCCGAGACTCACTTGTCTTGGCTCGGCTTCTCTTTGGTCACGTCAAGGAAGCTGTTGATTTCGAGCTGGCAATCCGCACTAAGGAAGTCCGTAATACATATCGCCTGAACAAGATGGCGATCCCTGATCATATCGAGCACGGGCTGTTCCCCGGCCAGTTGATCGGCAGCCACAGCCTCGAAGCGTGGGGGCGGCGTCTCGGACTGCACAAGGGCGATTACGCCAAGTCCATGGAGAAGCGCGGGCTGGACCCGTGGGCGACCGTCAACGACGAGATGGTCGAATACTGCTTCATGGACACCCGTGTCCTGATCAAACTGTGGAACGATCTGATCAAGCCTCGACTGCTGGGGCTCATCATGACGTTCCGTGTCCCGCTGGAAGTTCGGATCAAGTACGAGTCCGGCGGCGAATGGCGTGAGCGTAACCTCGAAACCGAACTGACGATCGACGGATCGAGCGACGGCATTCGCGCCCAAGCGAACTCGGAGGAAGGCTACCATCTCGGCAACGAGATTGCGTGGCACGTCGAGAAGACGATCGCCGCATTCGCCGAGGCGAACTACGTCAAGGTATCCAACATCCTGCTCAACGGCGTCAAGCTTCTGGCGCTACCGGGGTTCTCGCGCCACTGGATACCGATCGGCATCAAGGGGCATGTTCTCGTGCGCATTCCGCACGCGAAGAAGCTTGCCGAGCAGGCGGAGCAGTGGACGGACACGGGACCAGCAGCCGACGGCTTGCAAGCCATTCGGCGCGAGATGCATCGGCGAGCGTCGCAGCGTCGTAAGGAGCTTCTGGAAACGGAAGCGCTGACTGACAAGTTGTTCGGCGGCGTCGACCGCACGAAGGAAGTGCACGTCTCACGAACGGCGTCGGGCACGTCCACGCAAGTCCTCAAGACGCTGGAAGGCATCAAGCTCTGGGGCCTCGGCCCGACGGCGAAGAAGGCCATCCGCATCGAGCACGACATGGCCCAGCTCATGCAGGAGTTGGAAGAGGAAGGCGTGCATCTCGATCTGCCCCGCGCGGAGAAGCTGCGCGAGGAGTTGGAAACGCGTCGCGCGGGCCTGGAGAAAGAGATCAAGGAGTTCTTCAAGCCGCAAGTTCGTCCGAAGAAATGGGTCTACATCACCCGCGAGGATTCTTGCAACGCGGGTGTCCAGCGTCCCGGCTTGTTGGCGCATTTCCCCGAGCAGTCGTTCTACAACCCCAAGTACGAACGAGACATGGGGGAGAAGTGGCACCGCGAAGCTTGGGGCGGTATTCGGCACGTACGTAAGCGGAAGGGTTATACGCCGCAGATCACCCGCGGCGTCGATCTCCTAGCGGCTGACCCGACGCTCTCTCGCCACTACAAAGCCATGCCCGACGTGGCCGAGGGAGACTGCACGCCCATCGTGTGGGAAGAGTGCAACATCAACTCTCGGACGCAGCTAGCCGCGCGGCTCATGGCGTTGGGGTGGACACCTACGGCCTTCACGGCGACAGGGTTGCCCGAGCTTTCCGACGCGGCACTCGAAGTGGCCGCGCGCACCTACCCGGTGGCCGAGAAGTTGCGCGTCTTCTTCCTCGTCGAGAAGCGACTCGGCATGTTAATCAAGGGGAAGCAAGCATGGCTTCGCCTTGTGGACGCGGAAGGGAAGCTGCACCCGCGCATCAACCCGCTTGGTGCGATCACGATGCGTGCGACACATTCGAATCCGAACGTGTCGCAAGTCACCGCGATGAAGAAGGTCAAGAAGTGGCTGGAAATCATCGAGGGGATGAAGCTCAAGGACGATGAAAAGAAGGAGAAGCGCGATGGCGTCTGGCACGTCGAGAAGGAAGTCGTTGCGTGGGGAGAGGAAGGTGAATGGGGCGCAGACTGCCGCGCCCTCTTTACGGTCCCGTCCGGCTGGAAGATGGTCGGCGTTGATCTATCCAAGCTCGAACTCTGCTGCTTCGCCCACTACCTCGGCGATTACGACGGCGGTGCGTTCGCTCGCCTTCTGCTTTCGGTTGACGTACATGAAGTCAACCGCGTCATTCTTGGCTTCGCTAACCGTCACGACGCCAAGCGATTCATCTTTGCCCTCCTTTACGGAGCAGGCGATGAAAAGCTGGGTGAAATCTATGACCCCACCGCAACCCCCGCCCAGAAGAAAGCCTACGGTTCGCAATTCCGTAAACGTCTCATGGAAGGCGTTGAGGGTTTCGCCGCTCTGGTACAGGCCGTACGGGACTTTGCGGCCACAGGAACGCTTCCCACGATTGACGGCCGCCTCGTTGTCGTCAGGGCGATCCACGCGGCGCTCAATACGCTCCTCCAGTCGCTAGGCGCGATCATCGCCAAGTATTGGATCGTCCGCGGTGTGCAGCGGTTGGAGAGACTTGGGCTGACGCGCGGCTGGAAGGGCGAGTACACGCTGCTGATCTGGTCGCACGACGAAATCCAAGTCGCGGTGAAGGACATCCCTTGGACGGGTGAGGACGGCAAGGTCAGTAACCTTCCTGAGATCGTCCGCAACATCTTTCTTGACTCGGCGACACAGGCGGGAGTAGAGTTGGGATTGAACCTGCCGATTTCGGCTGACGGCCGTATCGGGGCAAACTGGTTCGAAACTCATTGAGGTGTCAGATGTGGTGGCAAATCGACGGTAAGATGCTGTCCCGTGTAATGACCAAGGTCTTTCTTGTGTTGTTCGCACTCAGTGCCTTCGCTTTCCTCGGCTATCTGATCCTCAACGAGTTCCTCCACAACCTCGCCCACCTCATGAGAGCCTTCCAGCAATGCCCATCGGAACCATCCACGCTACTGTCGCCACCCGACTCGCCGCTGCGGCGCCGTCCATTCAGGACGCCGTCGTCGATGCTCTCGTCGCCAAGGTACTGGAGACGCGCAAGTCCGCTCTGCTCCAGGCCCTCGACGAGGTCAGCAAGTGCGACCGCGAGCTGAACAAGCTCCGCCCCGACATGGTGACGTACACCGAGAACGGGCAGAAGGCGAGCGAGTCCTACTCGAAGAAGGCGGTCGACGAGCGTCAGCGCCTCCAGTCGCGCAAGACGAAGATCATCCAAGCCGTCGAGCTGGCCATGGAGACCAACTCCAACGACACGTGGTCGAAGCTCACCCAGCTCATCGGCAACGGCAAGGCCGACACCGCCAGCGCCGACGCCACGGAGTGACCCATGTCGGTGGTGGAGGACATCTGGCGCGAGGTCAACACTCGCGTCAAGGCTCAGCTCCCGGCCGCGCTTCTCGAAGCGGGTGTTCTCCGCCATCGCACTAGTGGCGTCCGACAGGGGTGTACGTGCAACTACTGTCGGTTGCGGAAGCACATCGGTACATCGATGCACGTGCGTTACCGTAACCCGTCCAGTTGGGAGCAGACGGTAAAGCTGCGCGCAGAGATGATCCAAGAGGGCCGCGATCGGCTCAATCAACTCGCCAACCAATGGACGTGTGATGACGAAGGTCGATCTGATCTGGTCTACGAAGTACGCTTTGACGCATGGCGTGGAGAAGATCGAGAACGCCGAGATCAACGCTGACGGCTACGCGTACTACGCGCCTAAAGGCTCGTGGGGGCGGTTTCAGCTTGCTCCGCTCGACTGGTACCGTACCCGTGAGGAAGCGATCAATCGCGCTAAGCAGCTTCGTCAACGAAAGCTGACGGCTTTGCGCAACGCCATACACAAACTCGAAATCAAGCAACTCTACTGAGGCATCATGACCGAGACCCCCGCGAAGCAAGCGTTTGCCTACACGTTCCTGACCGCCGATGGCCTGACCGATATCGTCTACGCCGACACGTTGGAGGGGGCGGCGACCTCGCTCCTGATCGAGATCAACGCCAACATGAACATGGTGTTGGCATCCGACATCGGCGACACGGTCAAGACACAGGCGATGTCGGTGTACGGCCCCGTGTCGATGCACCTGAACAAGATCATCGCCTTCACGATGACGCACGACGGCAACGTGGAAGTGCCGAGCGACAGCAACATCATGTGCCTGACCTTCTTCGGTCAGTCGGATCAGTTCCACACGCACATGGCGGCACGAACGGCCATCCTCGGCCCGGCGGACAAGGTCGACGCCTACTGGCGCCGTATCGACGAGAAGACGCCGGTGCGCGGTTGAGCGTATTTGCTCACTCAGGCTCCGCAAAACAGGTCAAGTGCAAACCGCACTTGACTTCCCGACTAGCATATGCCACATAAGGTACGTTAACGGTTAACACCCGAGGCGTGCCTGTGGCAAAGCGGTCTTCCATTCGATATAACAGTAGCCGAGACGCCATCCGACAAGCCTCGGAGTTGTTCTCGTTCCTACACCCGGATTACAAGCAGGCCAAGCCTGACTGGAACCTCATCCGCGACTGCGTCGAGGGCGAGCGTCGCGTCAAGGAGCGGGGCGTCGAGTACCTGCCTGCCATCGGCAAGGGCGGCCAGTCCTACGATGACTACATCCAGCGGGCGGTCTTCGTCAACATGGTGGGCCGCACTATCAGCGGTCTGCTCGGAACGGTTTTCCGCCGCCCCGTCAAGGTGCTCAAGAAGACGGCGCGCATCGAGAAGCTGATCTCCGAAGTCTCGGTGGATGGCTACAGTCTGCATCTGTTCGCCAAGCTGGTCAGCCGCGAAGTCCTGACTACTGGCCGATGCGGTATTCTCGCCGATCATCCCCCTGCCGATCAGGAGGGGACGGCGTACCTCACGCACTACATTGCGGACAACATCCTGTCGTGGCGGACGCAGCGCCGTAACGGTAAGGACGTGTTGACGTACGTCCTGTTGCGCGAGATCGTCGAGAACTTGCAGTTCCTCGGGGACAGCGATCTTCGGCCTCCACAACTGCAAGGGCGCCCCGACACAGTCCTGCGCGCACGTTATCGTGTTCTTCGTCTGGACGGCGAGGGCAAGTACATCCAAGAAGTGTACGCGCCCGACGACACCGTCAATGGCGCGTTGACGCTCGAATCTAAGCCGACGCAGACGATTTATCCTACCATCAACGGCGCTCGCCTCGACTACATTCCGTTCTGGATTGTCGGCCCCGAGTCTCCGTCACCAAGTATGCAGCGCTCGCCGGTGCTTGACATCGCGACGCTCAACATCGCCCATTACCGAACGTCGGCCCAGTTGGAATCGGGGCGCTACTACACGGCGATCCCCGTCTACTGGACTAACGTAAAACCCGGCGAGGAGGGAGGCGACTATACGATCGGCCCGAGCGTCGTTCTGGAGTTGCCGCCTGAGAGCAAGCTGGGGATCGCGGAATATTTCGGGAGCGGTCTCTCCCACCTCGCGCAGTCGCTGTTGGAAAAAGAACAGCACATTTCTGACCTCGGCGGTCGCGTGATACATGCTCGGGCTGGCGAATCCAGTCTGTCCGACAACGCTACCCAGATGAAGAACATCAACGAGACCTCCATCCTGACGAACCTCACGGAATCGGTCAGTCAGGCGCTCACGTGGGCTTTTCGGGCGGTCCTCCTGTGGGAGAACTTCGAGGTAGAGGCCAAGAGTGTTACGGTCAAGCTGAACCAGGACTTCAAGCTCCTGACAATAGGCGCCCGCGAACTGCGTGCTGTCGCCTTGCTTCACCAAGAGGGCCTGCTCCCAATCCAAGAAGTTTACCGCGTCCTCCAAGAGAACGAGTATGTGTCCGAGGACATCAGTGAGGAAGAGTTCATCGCGCTTATTGAAAACCTTGAGAACTTCCCGGGACAGCCAGACGTTGAGGCGATGCATGAGGGTTATCCAGATGCTCAGGCCCGTCTCTCGGACGAGCAGAAGCGACGCGTTGAGGCTCAGCAGTTGAACATGGCGAAGATGGACCGCCAGCACACGGTGTTGCTGACGGACAAGGCGCACGAGCAGACGCTGGAGCAGCAGAAGCTCCAGACGGACAATCAGGTTCGGCAGATGCGCGAGCTGGAGGCTCAGAAACTGCGCACAGCCGTCGCTGTTGCCAAAGCTAAGCCGAAGCCCGCCGACAGCGCAAGCGGGAAAGCCAAGGCTGCGCCTAGTAAGGCTAAGCCTTAACCTTACCTCTTGACAATCGGTTAAGAGGTAACTACTTCAAGGCGGTCAGTACAACGCATCACGCAGGCGGGGCCTTCGTGAGCGTCCATAGGATTCACTCGGGTCGAGTGGACCAAACCTCGGTGAGGAAGTCGAATGCATAAGCTCAAGTTCAAGACCAAGGAAGAGGCCCCGGAGGGGTTTCGTGACTTGCTCAAGGAGACTGAGGCCAAGGATGGCTTCGAGATCACTGTCGTCCCCGGCGCCAAGCTGGAGGAGTTCCGGAATACGAATATCGCCGTGACGAAGGAGCGGGACGCTCTCAAGGCATCGGCGACGACTCTGGAAGCGATCCTCGGCAAGGACAAGGACGGCAAGGTTCGAGCGGCAGACGACTTCACCAAGGAGCTGGAGACGCTCCGTCAGACGGCCCAGCAGGTCGCGGACGGCAAGCTCAAGGCTTCGACGGACATCGAGAAGGAGCTTTCGACCCGAACGGAGAGCATGAAGGCCACCTACGAGGCCAAGCTCACCGAGATCGGCAAGGCGCTGAGCGATTCCAAGGCGGCGAATGCCGCACTGGACGCGAAGCTGAAGCAGACGACGGTCGACAACGCGATTTCGATCGCGGCTGGCGACGAGAAGATCGGGGTGAACCCGCACGCGCTGTCCGATGTGATGCGGCGCGCTCGCGAGGTCTTCCGGGTGTCGGAGAACGGCGCGCTGGAAGTGGTCGAGAACGGCGTGGTTCTCCGCGGTGAGGACGGCGTCGCTGCGATGACCGTCCCGGAGTGGATCAAGAGCCTTCGCAAGACGGCTCCGCACTACTTCAAGACTTCCGCCGGCGGTGGCGCCGCGGGAGGCAACGGAGGCGCAGACGGGGGTGTTTCGGCCGAGGCGTTCGCGAAGATGACGCCGATGCAGAAGCTCCAGCACGCCAACCGGCAGAAGCGGACGGCCTGACCGTCCCACAGATTCTTCGCAGGCGGTCGTCGCCTGCGTTGGGAGGCCCGGAGCATCGCGGTGCGGTCTACGGGGTCAGCGCAAGGGCGGTGAGCCCGTAACTGTGTCAATTGAAGGAGATTACCCATGGCAATGACTCTGATGGAGGCCGCGAAGCGCGTCTCTGGTGAGACCAAGCGTGCGGCTGTGATCGAGATGTTCGCTGCCAACAGCGACCTCCTCCGCGCCATGACGTTCGAGGACATCCCCGGCGACGCGCTCGCGTACAACGTCGAGGCGGCTCTGCCCGGCGTCGCGTTCCGTGGCTACAACGAGGGCTACAGCGAGAGCACTGGCCTCGTCAATCCCGAGGTCGAGCGGCTGCGCATCGTCGGCGGCGACCTCGATGTCGACAAGGCGCTGATCAAGACCCGCGGCCTCGAGATTCGGTCGCAGGAAGAGGCGATGAAGATCAAGGCTACGTCGCTCTACCTGACGGATCGCATCATCAACGGCGACTCGGCCCTGAACGTCCGCGAGTTCGACGGCATCCGCAAGCGCATCGTCGGCTCGGCGCTCTTCCCGGCCAACCTGTCGGCCCCGAACGCGAACAGCCCGCTGTCGCTGGAGGCCCTCGATGCGGCCATCGACTACGTGGAGGGCGCCAACGCCATCGTCGTCAACAAGGCGATGAAGCGCAAGCTCTCGAAGGCTGCCCGCAACAACGTCGGCGGCGACATCGAGATCACGAAGGACGAGTTCGGCTTCCGCGTGACGATGTACAACGATCTCCCGATGATCATCGTCGACTTCAACCAGCTCGGCCAGCGCATCATCGACTTCAACGAGGCTGGCCCCGGCGGCGGCACGACGGCCACGTCTGTCTACGTCCTCAACCTCGGCTCGGGCTTCGTCCAGGGCATCCAGAACGGCACGCTCGAAGTCGAAGACCTCGGCGAGCTGGACTCCAAGCCGGTGCTTCGCACTCGTCTGGAGTGGCTCATCGGCATGGCCATCATGCACGGCCGCTCGGCGGCTCGCGTGTGGGGCGTGACGAACGCCGACGTGACGACCTGATGATCCAGCCTTTGGGGGCGTGAGCCCCCTTCGGCGTCCCGCGAAACTGAGACAAACGGACTACAAGGAGAACTTCCATGCCAATGATGAATGGACAGGGGCGCCGCATCCCGGACTTCGATCCGAGCGTTCTGCTTCGTGACCCCGCTGCCGCGAACATCACCGCGACGACCACCGGCACCGCGCTCACTCTCAACCGCCTGACGCAGGCGTATTGGGACAACAACGAGCTTCCGCTCGGCAGCTTCGGCGTCGCGTTCCACGTGCATACGATCGACCGCACCACGGGGGACGAGACCTACACCTTCGAGGTCCAGGTGGCTTCCGACTCGGCGTTCACCACGCCCGTCACGGTGGCGACCCTCCCCGGCGTCGTGTCGCGCGGCTACTTCGAGCTGCATCTCGACGGCGAGACGCTCCAGGACTACACGACCGGCGCGTGGATTCGCGTCCGCGCTGTCCTCGGCGGCACCACGCCGATCCTCGGCTACGGCGCGTGGCTCTTCCACGCCGAT
>FRDC01004045.1_pt1 | contig 13628 bp, 11 predicted proteins | sample 1106171 | NCBI WGS metagenome assembly FRDC01 (sample SAMEA3930566, study PRJEB13176) | freshwater metagenome | biome: Drinking water system; feature: drinking water; material: water | place: Singapore | collected 2014-12-20
TTTTCCTAATAGTTGCTTTCTTTATATCTCCACTTGAGTTTCTCGCAGTTGCTGTACTCTTTTATGATTATTTCTCAGTACCCGCAATAGTAAGCTCGAAAGCCTGCATCACTCTAGCGACTTCAATTTCATTTAATTCATAGTAATTACCCCGCTTTAGTCTTGGTGGTAAATCAATTACACCAAAACGGGTACGAATCAAACGACTGACGGTTAGTTCAAAATGCTGGAACATCCTTCTAACTTCACGATTACGCCCTTCAAGTAAAACCACTTTATACCAGTGATTTTTAGCATCACTATCCTGACGCTCAATTTTTATAACCTCCTTGAATTTAGCTTTCCCATCATCAAGTTCAATTCCAGTCTTTAATTCACTAATTTGCTCATTAGTTAATGGATCGCCATAAATTCGTACCGCATACTCACGTTCAACTTCGTAGCGTGGATGCATAAAGTGATTAGCCAACTCACCAGAAGTCGTAAAAATTAATAATCCGCTAGTATTATAATCGAGACGTCCAATTGCCATAAAACGGCGATTATTTAAAAGTGGGATTCGATCATAAACAGTCTGCCGCCCCTCAGGATCATCTCTAGAAACAAGCTCACCTTCTGGTTTATGATAGATTATTATCCGCGCAAGCCTATCTTGCCATTTAATACGCACTGGTTTGCCAAGTACTTCCACACGATCTTTTTGAGTAATTTGCTGCCCAAGTTCAGCTGTTTTACCATTAACCAATACTTTACCTGATGCAATTAGTGCATCACAATCACGTCTAGAGGCAACACCTGACATGGCAAGAGCTTTACCAAGCCGCTCACTATACACTTGTTTTGATTCAACCCGTTCATCACGAATCCGTTGCGAAGTAATTTTTTCCTGCTGATTTTGGCGATAGAGTTTTACCCGTTTGGCATTTCTGCGCTGCGGATTAGCTTCATTATCAAAAGATCTACTCTCGGTAGTTACTGGCTTCCGGCGTTTACCTTGCTTTTCCTGAGTTTTTTTTGCTTCTCGCGAAACAGATGCCAGATCTTTTACCTCAGCCTTTTCTCGAGTCCCCTTTGCCTCTTTAGGCTTAAAGGAGCTCTTCATCATTTCCTGAAGTTTTTGTTTAAGATTGAGTTTCATTAAATTCCTTTTTCTTGACTATTTGCCAAATATATTCTGTATAACACCGGTAACCGCTTTACTGGCACCGTCAATAACTTGATCACCACCCTGCTGTCCAACAGATTGTCGAATTTGATTACCAACTGCTTGATTAATTCCTTGACTGACAGCATTTTTGATCTGATCACCACCATTGGTAATTGCATATTTTATCAGCTGCTGGGTAATTGAATTCCAATCTAGCGTCAGGCTTGGATCTTTAAATGCCCCTTTAATAGTTGCCGGAAAAGTAAGTTTTTTGAATACCGGATTAATCCCTGACACCAATAATTGAGAGCTAACATTATAGTTAAGCGTTTTAGTAGCCAGATTGATCGAGCCACCGCCATTAGCACTAAGACTTGGTCCGCTTAGTTTAAATGCGGAAGGATTAACTAGCCCATTTTTGATTACAGCAACGGTGACAAAACTGCCAAGATCAGTTTTCTTATTATAATCTTTCGGCCCTGGCGAAGTTGCCTTAACTACTTCAGCTTTAACCTTATCCATTGCCTGATTGATCTGCACTGCATTACCCAGTTGACGTAAAACATCTCCATTTGGATTATTGCCACTGATAGTTCGATCCATATAATGAACCTGTTCATCAACACTAAAGCCAAGTAAGGTAACATTCCCAACCTGTACCGACTGGCGACCATTTAGGGTTGACATTTCTCCATTTGCGGCAATGCTTGAATTTCCCTGAATCTGGATATTTTTCAATGGTACCTTGAACCCATTCACATCACTAAAGTCAGAAATATCAAGTGCATCAACATTAATATTCTCACTTACAGTCAATGGCTTAAATGAGGTAACATTCACATTACCACTAATATTGGTATTAGACACTTTCAATAGCATCTGACTAAGGTTCATTGCCGTTTGGCTACCTGCAAAATTAGTCCGCAGAGCCACCTGATTAAGTCTAGCTTTATTTGGAATATCCGGCGGTGCCATTCCCATTTGCTGCATAACCTGATTTGCCGAGAAAGTAGGTAGATTAATATCACCTGAAACCTTCGGATTGGTAAAATTTTGCACCTGAACACTATTGCCCGAACCAGCAAAAATCCCACCAGCTTTGAAACTATAGCCACTTAATGTCATATTATTCATATCACCTTTAAATTTGCTATGAAAAGCAAATTTATTTAGTAGCGGCTTATTTTTCCGATCAGCTGTCGCAATATTTAAACCATCCAGTGTCTGATTTAGGTTAAATTCTGGTAAATTAATATCTCCAGCTACTGAAGGGTTACTGAAATTCTGGATCTGCACATTACTACCAGAGCCACTAACCAAACCACCAGCCTTAAAGCTATAACCATTTAATGTCATACTACTCAAACCACCATTAAATTTACTATTAAACGTAAATTTATTCAATAGTGGCTTATCTTTACGTTCTTTGGTAGCAATATTCAGGCTATCAAGTACTTGATTAAGGTTAAATTCCGGTAAATTAACATCTCCCGTAATCGCCGGAGTTTTGAAATTTTTCACTTGTAAATTACCACTTGCCTGCATAATATCCGCAAGTTTAAAATGATAACCATTCAAACGCAAATTATTCATATCACCACTAAATTTTGCACTAAACGCAGCTCGGTTTTTTAAAAGTTTATTATTCTCAAGCTCACGTACCTGAACTGGCGATTGATTCATCAATGCTTTTAAATCCATTTCACTAAGGTTTATATCACCACTAAAACTAGGTGATTTATCCAACCCTTTGGCTACTAAAGTAACTTTACCTTTTAACGCATCGCTTAGATTAAAACTAAAATTATCAAGTTCTAGATTCTGTTTAGTACCAGAAACTTTACCATCAAAAGTAATGTTATTTAGTATGCTTTTACCTTTACGCTCTTTAACGGCTATATTCAAATCATTCAATAATTTATTCGCAGCAAGTTTACTAATTTTAAAATCACCACTAAATTTGGGATTACTAAAATTAGCCGCCGTAAAAGTCATTTCCCCGATGGCATTATCATTATAGTTAAATTTAACTTTAGATAAGTCAATTAATTCAGCCTTAGAATCATACTCGATACCACCACCAAAACCACTATCCACCATAAGGTTTGCTTGCTTGATGCTTTGGTGAACTTTGGCATCATAATCATCATAACTAACCGTCATATTGGATAGCTTCATACCACTAAGTGAAACATGAATTGCCTGCGATTCACCGCCACCAGTACCACCTGCTGTGCTTGGTTCACTAATCGGAGTAAATGTCCAGTTATTTTTCCCGTTCTGTTGAGCTAACGACATAGTCAAACCATCCACCACAAGATTTTTAACTACCAAGTGGTTATATAGTAAAGGAAATAAACCAACGGCCACATCGGCTGATTTGACCTGAAGCATATTTGCTGGACTAAAGCCGCTCTCATTCGATAAACTAACATCATTCAACTTCAAACCCAGATTTGGATAAACTGTCCAGCTAATATCACCGGCTAAAGTGAGTTTACGTCCAGTTACGTCATGCGCTGCCTTCTCAATAAGTGGTTTAAATCGGTTTGGATTTACAAGAGTAACAACCCCTACAATCGTGAGAATCCCAACCCCAACTACACCGACAACACTAATCAGGGAAATTTTTATAATTTTTTTATAATTCATAATAATATGTTTCGTCTTTCAAATCTATAACATTACTGAAAATCAGCCACTAACTGTCTATAGTCGCCTTTTTTCCAGAATTTATATAAGCTCAATTTATTTAGATGCATAACAATAGTCTTATTTTTTTGTGGCACCCAAAGCTTTAAATACCGAATTTTACCACTTTGCAGTAAGCCAAGTACAGTTCCTAAATGTCTATCCAATAGATTAAGGTTCTCAACCCAAGCAAAACTATCCTGATAGCAAAGCGGGAAATACGCTTTATCAAGTAAAATTGCAGCATTACAATTGATGAAGTCTGCCTCCGCAAAAAAACTACTACTTTCCGGCGTCACAAAGTTACTAATTTCTGTAGGTAACTGCTTATATTTCTTATCCCAAAACCAAACACTATTTACTGCAACTAACCCTTCTTCCTCACGTTTAGCATCTAATTCAAAATTATGCAGTAACATTTGGACTTCGTTTAAAATACGATGCAATAACAAATAATTATCCCCACTGGGTAAATACTCATCAATATTGCAACCAATTATATCAATAATCGGGCAGGTCTTAAAATGTTTCACCGAAAATGGTAATTGGGCTAACCATAAATGCTCAGAGATATAGTTAAAATAAATATCATCCTGATTAAAATGCTGATTTAATACGCTAACCAATTGTAAACTCTCGGACTCATTTAGCTGAAGAATATCGCTTTCAGCAATTAATAAGCGATCACGATCGGCACGAAGGTTAGTTGGCTCAAGAAGCATGTAATTATGCTCAATAGGTAAGCCCAATTTCTTAGCATGATTTTCCGCAAGTGACAACTCTTTATCATAAAAATCCTGCCCATAGATCAAATCACTATAGCTAAAATCATAATCAGATTTTCTTGATTTAGCGATGATTTTACTTATTGCATCGAATTTTGCCCCATGAAGTATGTATTCAAGGTCGTCAACTTCGCTCCAGATCAATCCGGGAATGATTAAATTAAGCTCACTCATACGTCAATGTTACCATTAAAAACATGAATTGCCGCGCCTGCCATTAATAGACCAGTATCCGCCCAATTAATCTGTAATTCCCCACCCGGCATAATAACCTTCACTTGTTGCCTAACTAAGCCATCACGAATCGCAACTGCTGCAGTCGCACATGCTCCGCTACCACAGGCAAGGGTTAGTCCACTACCACGTTCATACGTACGAAGCCTTAGCTGATTCTCGTTTTCAACAAACATAAAATTAACGTTAACACTTTCCGGGAAAATTGGACTTTGTTGAAGCATACTACCAATCTTAGTCATATACTCATTATCAGCTAGAGGTTCGGGTTTGGACACGCAAATAATAGCATGAGGATTACCCATAGAAGCTGCAGCAAACTGGATTAATTGATTATCAAACTTAAACTCATAATTGCTAGCTTCTGGTAGTAACAAGGGAATACTCTCAGACTTAAAGTCAGGATTCCCCATATTAACTTCTACCAACGATGGATTAATTATCTGCCCCTCAATTACGCGAGTATTTGTTTGCAATTTTACTTTGTTTTTATTGAATAAACCCTGCAAATGAAGAAAACTAATAAAACAACGTGCACCATTTCCACATTGCCCGGCTTCACTACCATCACTATTATAAATACGGTAAAAAAAGTCACTTTCCCCATCGCCCGCTGGTTCAACTATCAATAATTGATCGCAACCAATCCCAAACCTACGATCTGACAGCTTTTGAATAATTTCCGTTGTCAGTTTCAAGCTCAAATCAAGATTATTGATAATAATGAAATCATTGCCTAAACCATGCATCTTACTGAATTTTATATTCATACCTTATTACCCTTGACAATTTTTTGTAACGCAATTGGAGTTACTAGTGAAGTAATTATTACCATTATCAAAATAGCAGCAAAAATTTCTTGTGAGAAAACACCTAATTCTTTTCCAGTTAAGGCAAAAATCAAACCTATTTCTCCCCTAGGAACCATTCCAAAACCAACTAGCATTTTGCTAACTTTTTTTGGCAAAAAGATACCACTAACCAGTTTACCAATTATAGCAACCAAACTAATTGCCACCCCGTAAATAATAATTTTGAAGTTAGCAACGGCGATAATATCAACCTGCATTCCAGCATACACAAAAAAAATCGGCACAAAAGCATGATTAAGTGGTTTTACTAAATTACTCAGGCGCTCTTTATAGTAATGTCCAATAATATCTGTCTTAAATTCCTGATAAACCCCCTCTTGATCATCCATTTCAAGAATACGATTATACCAGTATGGATGCTGGCTACGCCTGAAGGCAATTTCATCAATAATAAGCCCGGCAACAAACGCACCTATAATTGGCGCTAACCCAACAAGAGAAGCCATCCATGCCCAGAATAAACAAAATGATAAGAGAATTGCTAAAACCATTGGTTCATCATTGCTAATTCGTAATATATGCTTTATCAAATGTGGGGTAATACGTCTTGCCAATACCAGCGTCATAAAAAAGAAAGCAACAACATTTAGTAAAATCAAACCAATTGCAGAATAGCTGGTACTACCAGCAATCGCTAGGCCTGAGACAAAAGCAAGAATTATCAATCCCAAAATATCATCAATTATTGAAGCAGCCAAAACAATCTGACAAGCAGGATTGTTAATAATACCCAGATCTTTAAATACCCTAACCGAAATCCCTGTCGAAGTGGCGGCTAAAGTAGCAGCAAGAAATAGATTTAGCTTAACATCATGGCTAGATAATAAAACACCTCCTAAAAGCCAATACCCCAAACAAAAAGGTACAATCACACCTATTACTGCAGTCAGTAAGCCATATTTACCAACCTTAAAAAGTCCATCAACGCTCGACTCTAGACCAATCTCAAACAATAATAAAATACTTCCAATTTGAGCAAAAAAAGCAATCATTGAATTATGCGTCATATCAGGCCAAAAGCTTATATTATAGTGTGCCAATATGGCAAATAACATTCCAAGCCCAAGCTCACCTGTAACCGCGGGTAATCCAGCATTGCGCACCACCCAAGAAAGAGCTGCGCCACCAATAATAAGTGACAAAGCAAGTAACAGAATGTTTTGCTCCTCAGTATGTATTGGTGATGCACTAGCATATACGCTAAAAACTAACATAAAAATAGAAAATAGTATATTTTTTTTTATTTTAATCATTAAGAATCTTTCCATATCAGGGAGTTATTATACTCCATTGAATTTCTGAGCCTTAAAATAGTATTCTCTATAAGACTTTTTCGTAATTTATCAAAGATGATTTAACGTGAAACAGCTTTTATATTGCAGCACACAATAATAAGCCATTAAGCCAAATACAAATTGTTATATTTAAATAATTAATAAGTGCTAGAATAATGGGATTAATTTTAATCAACAAAACAGGGGCTTTATATGTTTAATCCTGGTAAAAATTTTGATGAATTTTTCACCAATCTGGCTACTGCCAATCAAACCTGGTTTCAAAATCTGCTAAATATGTCTGCAGCTAAGACAACAGAAGCTCCAGCAAATCCGTTCCTTGACATGTATCAAAAATTTTTTGATAATACTCGCTCATATCTTGAGTCACAAAATAAATTTTATCAGGAACAGCTAAGTTTATGGGGTAATTTTTGTGACCAAAATCAGGCAGCAGTCGAGCAGGAAAACAAGAAACCTGCAGATCGCAGATTTGCTGACCCTGACTGGGAAAAAAATCCTTTTTTTTCATATCTAAAACAAAGCTATCTGAATATGTCACAAAAGCTGTACGACTTTGTTAGTAATTCAGAAATGGATGAAGAAACCAAATTCCGCATGCAATTTTTTATGCGTCAATATATAGACGCTATTTCACCATCAAATTTTGCCTTAACTAATCCTGAAGTAATCAAAACAATGATAGATACGCATGGCAAATCACTTGCTGATGGTATGCGTAACATGATGGATGACATCAAAAATGGTTATATTTCAATGACTGACGAGTCTCACTTTGAAGTTGGAGTAAATCTAGCAACAACTCCCGGCAAGGTGATTTTTAGAAATAATCTGATTGAACTAATTCAATATACACCAACTACTGAAAAAGTATATGAAACGCCATTACTAATTGTTCCACCATGCATTAACAAATATTACATTCTTGACCTACAGGAAAGTAATTCAATGGTTAAGTATATGGTTGATCAGGGATATACCGTCTTTCTGGTATCATGGAAGTCGGCTGATGCTGCAATAAAAACTTACCGCTGGGAAGAATATATTGAGCACGGTATAATTGCAGCTTTGGATACGATTAGAAAAATCTCTGGGAAAGAGAAAGTAAATACCCTAGGTTATTGTGTTGGTGGAATTATCCTTACAACTGCAGCGATTGTACTTAAAAATCGTGGATTAGACTGGATTAATAGCATGGGGCATATGACAACCATGCTTGATCATACTGAGCCAGGCGATATCAAAGCTTTCCTTGACCGCGATTTAATGAAATTACGCGAAGCCAAGAAAGAAAAAGGTGGCGTAATGTCAGGACGCATTATTTCACAAACCTTCTCGGCATTACGTGCCAATGAACTAATCTGGAACTACTGGGTAAATAATTATTTATTAGGTAAAACACCACAAAAATTTGATCTACTGTACTGGAATAATGACACGGTTGATTTATCATTGCCAATGCATGCATGCCTAATGGAAAGATTATATATTGATAACGCACTGGTAAAAAATGAATTTGAAGTTGATGGTACAATCATGGATCTGGATGTAATTGATTACCCAGTTTATCTATTTGCAGCCCAAAAAGATCATATAGTCCCATGGATTTCAGCTTATAAAACAGTTTGGTATATGAAAAACGCACAAATCCGCTTTGTCTTGGGGGCATCAGGGCATACAGCTGGAGTAGTAAATCCGGTAACTACTGATAAGCGTAATTATTGGGTAAATGAAAATCTAGATAAAGATCCAGCAGCATGGTTCCATAATGCCTCTGAAATGCCAGGTAGCTGGTGGAAAGACATGAATCAATGGTATGCAGCATTATCTGGTAAACAGGTGAAAGCTTCTAAAACTCTCGGAAGCAAGGAATTTCCAGCATTAACTAATGCACCAGGTGAGTTTGTAACAGCAAAAGCACTAACCATTATTGAAGCAGAAACTGCTTAATAATTATTTAAAAATTATCTTATTCATTGTTTTAAAGGAAATTTACTTATGACAAATGTAGTAATCGTAGCAGCTAAACGTACAGCAATTGGCAATTTCAATGGCACATTAGCAAAAGTTCCTGCTTCTGACTTAGGGGCAGCAGTAATCAAATCGCTACTTGAAGAAACAGGTGTAAAACCAGAACAGGTAAGCGAAGTTATTTTAGGTCAAGTATTAGCAGCTGGAACAGGTCAATGTCCTGCACGCCAAGCAGTGATCAAAGCGGGGCTACCAAAAGAAGTTCCTGCAATGACTATTAATAAAGTATGTGGTTCTGGACTTAAAGCAACGCATTTAGCAGCTCAGGCAATCATGGCTGGCGATGCAGAAATCGTTATTGCTGGTGGTCAAGAAAATATGTCTTTAGCGCCGCATTTATTACTTGGTTCACGTGATGGTTTCCGGATGGGGGATGCTAAATTAGTTGACAGCATGATTTTTGATGCATTAACTGATTCTTACCAACACTACCATATGGGAATTACCGCTGAAAACGTTGCAGAAAAATATGGGATTACTCGTGAAGCTCAGGATACTTTAGCAACGGGTTCACAAAATAAAGCTGAAGCAGCGCAAAAAGCAGGTAAGTTTGATGCGGAAATCGCCCCAGTTACAATTCCACAACGTAAAGGTGATCCAGTTGTATTTGCTAAAGATGAATTTATCAAACCTGGTGTGACTGTTGATGCACTAGCTAAATTAAAACCAGCATTTAAAAAAGAAGGTGGTACGGTAACCGCAGGTAATGCATCAGGAATCAATGATGGTGCAGCAGCAGTCATGATGATGAGTGAAGCTAAGGCTAAAGAATTAGGCTTAAAACCACTAGCATATATTAAAGCTTATGGCTCTGCTGGTTTAGATCCTGCAATAATGGGTATGGGACCATACTATGCAACGCAAAAGACTTTAGCTAAAGCTGGCTGGAGTGTTGCTGATCTTGATTTAATCGAAGCAAATGAAGCATTTGCTGCTCAAGCTGCCGCGGTTAATCAGGAATTGGGTCTTGATCCAGCAAAAGTAAACGTTAATGGTGGTGCAATCGCTCTTGGTCATCCAGTTGGTGCATCTGGTGCTCGTGTATTAGTTACTCTACTCCATGAGATGAATCGCCGCGATGCTAAAAAAGGTTTGGCAACATTATGTATCGGTGGTGGTATGGGTGTTGCTCTTGCTGTAGAAAGAAAATAAGGACACTTAAATGGCATATGTTATTACTGAATCATGCATCAAATGCAAATATACTGATTGCGTTGATGTATGCCCGGTTGATTGCTTCCGTGAAGGTCCAAATTTTTTGGTAATTGAGCCTGATGAATGTATTGACTGTACTCTTTGTGTGGCTGAATGTCCAGTAAATGCGATTTATCCAGAAGATGAAGTACCTGAAGACCAGCAACACTTCATTGCATTAAATGCTGAATTATCACAAAATCCAGCATGGAAACCAATCACTGCCAAGAAAGCAGCGCCAGCTGATGCAGATGAATGGAAAGCCATCAAAGAGAAATTCCATCTTCTAGATCGTAATGGTGCATGATTTTAAAAACCCTCATTCTGAGGGTTTTTTATTTTTGCCTATTGTTTTTATGCAAAAGCTTATGTATTGATGGCTTTAAGATCCAAAGAGTTATTGCTACTGTAATAACCCCAAGTAAAGTATCAATCAGACGATGTGTCGCAATTAAGTATCTATCAGGAGTCATCAAATTCATCATTACCGTAACCATAACAGTTAAGATAGCGGTATATGCGCCATAATGCCGCGCCATAGATATAACTATAAAGAACATTATTGGCAACATCATAAGCGCAAGTATCAATTTATCACTGATAAGTAATGCAACTAAAACCGCCAATAAACTACCAAACAAAGTCCCTGTCAAACGATGACTCATTCTAGACTTAGTAAAATCATGATCCGCCTTTAAAATTAATAATGCAGTCATTGGAATCCAGAAACCTTGTGGCATCTTAAATAGGTAAGAAATAGCATTTGCAACTGATACAGCGATAGTCAAAGTCAAGCTAAAACCAAGATTACTCTGATAATTTAGAAATACACCACTTAAACTAAACTTATATTTTACTGTAACTGGCTCAAGCTGTTTAAATGGTTTAGCAAATAGAAGTGCAATAATTGCTAACAATATTCCACCAACCGCAAGCGAACAACCATTAAGAATAGCTAAATGCCATGAAACCGTTGGTGCGCCACTCCCAATTATAAATAAATCGATAGTAAATAAGATTATTGCTGCAGATAAATGCTCAGCCGAGCTAGTAAGCCCAACTAAGGGAACCAAAAAAAGAATTCCAATAGCCGTAGCTATGAAAGAATTACCAAGGTAACAACCAATAGCAGTTGTTATACCCGCGCCGATTGACAGAATCAAACTAGCCTTCACCCGGTTTAGGATATTTACCCGAATACCAACTGTTTGAACCAATGCCGCAATAAAAACCCCAATCATCGCAAAAATCGCTGCATCATTGTCAGGTTTAAATATGACCTGCATCAAACTAAACATAACTGCAAGAATACCAGCCTGCATTGCCAGAATTATTACATCCTTATCCCAAGCCAGAAACTTACTTTGATAGTTAATTATTTTTCGCATAACCCAATCCAATTCAGATATTCAAATCAATATTTTACCTGAATTAAACAATTAATAAGTTAAAGTTGCAAGTAAAGCCACAATACCCTATTATTCTTTACTGCAAGATAGGCTAAAATCAATTATAATAGTAGCATATTTTTCAGGAATAAAAATGTCTCATGCTCTAAGTACTAATGAAATAAATGAATATTTTGAGAAAATTATTACTCCAAGCTTTTTGCCATTAGCAGAATCAAATATTGTTTCAGTAATCTGGGATACTTCGGGTAGGCTAGTTGTTGCAACCAATCGTTATGCAGAAAAATTTGGTTTCACAAACTGGAAACAAATGCAGGGAAGAAATATTCAACTAGCAGAAAAACAAGAGTTTCCTATTCTCGATACTAGCAGCCAAGAAACAATCCATAGTGCATTAGAAATAATTCAACAAATATTAGCTCTACGATCAAGAGTTTTTGCAGAAAAAATTCCGATTAGTGCGGTGATAATTCACCCCTTTTCAAGAGTATTTAGCTCGACAATTATTACCTACCAAACACCAATTTTTCATAACGAAGGACAAATAATTGGTGCTCAAATGACTATAACTGAATTTAATATGTTTGGTGTCAATGATTATCTTGCTGGCTATCATGATAAATCATTAGATGTTCCCTCAATAATAAAGAGGTCTGAAGAGCTAAAAATTCCTTTAAGTCGCCGCCAGCACGAAATTTTATTTTTATTAACGATCGGTCTTTCCCAGCGTGAGGCTGCAGCTATTCTAAATATCAGCCGGAGTTCAATTGCAAAAACACTTACTGAATCAATTTGTCCAAAATTTGGAATCTATGATGCCAATACCAATACACTGATTGAAAAAGCTCGAAGGATGAATATGCATAAATTTATACCCAGCAGTCTATGTAAGCCATGGGTAATTGTGCTTGGACAAGTAAATTAATAACTAGCCCTCTAGTAGGGCAAAAACGCTATTTTATACATTTTCAACTTATCTACTAGCTAGTGACCGGATATCCAATTACTATAAGTTTCTTGCCCTTTACGTTTCTGGACAAAATTATAAACCTGCCGAAGCATCTGGTAACGTTGCCATTTTGCCTGACAACGATATGATTTATCTGAGGCACTACAGTTTGGTACTAATTTATAGCTACTTACCTGCTCAACATATTTAATCAGCTGATCAAATGGCATTAATGATTGGCTAGATTTTTGTTTTAACATAATCAAAATTGCTGTAGCGGTAGTAGTTCGCCCTGCCCCACCCTGACAATGTAAATACACCCACTGATCAGGATTTGATTTTAACCGTGCGTCATATAGGGCAAGTAAATGATCAATATTATCAGGGGACATGGCTAAATGATCTGTTGCCGTAACCCGATAATATTCCTGATTATATTTGGCAACTAAATCTGACTCACTTTTTATACTACTAGATAAACACATAGTAGGACTATTTACACCCGGAACATGCTTCAGATTATTACGATAGAACTTGATATATTTATCATGTGCTAAGTCATTATATAAAATCTGATGCTCATCTTTAAGAATTGTATCTTGTGATTTACCAGAATTTACATTATCATAGGGTAATGCGATATAAGAAAAAGGAATCCCATTGTTAAAGCCATGATACTCTGCCCGCAAATCTACATCAATAACCTTTCCTTTATTTTGAATCGCATTTATAAACTGAGACTCGCTAAACTGGGCACTCGCAATAATTCTATAGCTATCCAGATAACGTAGCTTTGGTGGTAATTTCTGATTTACGTATTTATAGTTATTTAATTGGAGATATGCCGGATTAGCAGCATTTAGATAACTTTCTCCCAGAAGAGGGACTTTACAATCCTGGGTTTCTCCAGCAAAACTCTGGTAACTAAAGATTATTGACAATAAAATAAAAACTGATTTGCTTTTCATATTAACTTTACACTAAAAATGGCTCTTATGCTTTTTAAGTGGGTAACTCCGTT
>FRDC01005123.1_pt1 | contig 13628 bp, 16 predicted proteins | sample 1106171 | NCBI WGS metagenome assembly FRDC01 (sample SAMEA3930566, study PRJEB13176) | freshwater metagenome | biome: Drinking water system; feature: drinking water; material: water | place: Singapore | collected 2014-12-20
CCGATAGCCATATTCGACGCGGCCATTGGCGACCAGCTGCTCGGTCGGCTGGCGGGTGATGAGGTTGACGACGCCGCCAATCGCCTGGCTGCCCCACAGCACCGAGGAGGGGCCACGCAACAGCTCGATCCGCTCGATATTGCCGACCAGCAGATTGCCGAAGTTGAAGCCGCCACCCGGCGACGACGGATCGTTGAGCTTCACCCCGTCGATCAGCGCGACGGTCTGCTCGCTTTCGGCGCCCCGGATGAACACAGAGGTGGTGCCGCCAATGCCGCCATTGCGCGCGACCGTAACGCCCGGCAGCGTGCGCAGCACGTCGGAGACGATCTGCGTCTGGCGGCGTTCCAGCTCGGCCGCTGTAACCACCGAAACGGAGGAACCCACCCGCTCGATCGGTTGCGGCGTGCGGTTGGCGGTGACGACCACGGTACCGGCCTCATCCCCGGCCGGTGGTGCAGGCGTCGGCTCGGCCAGCGCCACGGCTGGCAAGCTCGCATAAAGTGCAAAGAGTGATGCGGAAGCGATTGAAATCGAGCGGTTCATAAAATCCCCTTGTCAACAACAAGGGGCAGCGCGCGCCGACGGCACAGCGGCATGGCGCCCGGTTCATCCGTGCACGCCACCCCAACACGATGTCGTCACACGAGGATGAACCCCCGATCGCGCTGAACACCCCGTCCGCGCAAAGGACCGACTGCGTCTGGCAGGTCTCCTGGCTCCCGGGTCAACACTGGCGCCCCGCCTTCCCGAACGCGAACGTTCAGTGGCATTATCGGGCGCCGGCTCGCCGGTCACAGTTGCGGGGACAGCCACGGCTTACAGGCGAACCTGCTTCCGCGTTCCCTATTATTCCCATCTCTGGGAACCAGACGCAGGGTGGTGCATAGGCCGGTCTGCAACGGCGCGCAAGCCAGTGCCGGCATGGCGCCGGGCAAGCCCTTCAGCCATCGCTGCAAAATCCTATCGCAACTGAGGCGACGGGAAAGCAATTGGGGAAGGCGCGGCAGGTCCGGCCCGCACCGTCGGGCGCGCACCGGCGATGCGCAAGCCGGGTCAATAAGGCGTGTCTTGCACTGAACGCTGGTGCGCAGCAGCAGCGGCCCACCATTCGAGATCGGCAGCAAAGCGCGGGAAGCGCTCGTGAAGAAGCTCGCCACCTTTTCCTTGCGGCTTGCCGTCGGCATCCAGCACTTCCCCGACCTGGCCAACGACGAGTGTGCTCGAGATCACCACCATGCCCATTTCCGAAAGCGTGGGATGCCACGCCATCGCGGCACGGGCGCCGCCGATCTGGCCCGGCGAATAGCTGACGATGGCGGCCGGGCGCCAGAACCATTCCTCCAGGAAATGATCAGTCAGATTCTTGAGACCGGGCTGCATGCCCCAGTTATACTCGCCGATGACGAAGACAAAGCCATCCGCCGAGCGGATCTTGCCTGCAAGTTCGGCCATCGCTGCCGGTGCTGTACCCGCCGGATATTCCTTGTACATGCGGTCGAGCATTGGCAGGTCGACTGACTTGGCATCGATCAATTCGACATCATGGCCGCGGTCGGCCAGCCCCTGGCGGATATAGTCCGCGAAACGGATGCCCACGCGGTCGCGCCGATACGAACCATAGAATACAAGCAGTTTCAGCATGATATCCCCAATCTAGCTCGCCCGGATGTCCTTGCGCGTTTCCAGGCAGGAGTGGCTGGCGGCCTCCACGCCGCGCCTGCGCTGCCCGGGTGGCGGCAAAGCACCCGCCATGGCGCCACCGGAGAGTGTATATGAGCGCCATTTATTGGCCTTAAACAAGACCTTCGTGATGGCCATCAAGGCCGGCTCGGCCCGCGCACCACGTGCGAAGGGTGCGGCACCCCGCCAAATGAGGGAAGGGGCGGGGTGCCACGTCGCTGGTCCTGGGGGGCACAAGACCAGCGATTTCGTTCACTGGCCGTGATGAACGTCAGATGAAAGCAGCACGGCGGGCACCTTGCCGTGATTGATCCAGTAGTGGGAAATGCCATCGGCCTCACGCGCGATATCGCCAGCCTTGTGCACGATCGGCGCCGCACAATTGCTGCGATATTCGGTGATCCGACCGCTTACTGTGTAGATCAGCGCCGGGCGATCCTTGTGGCTGTGCAGCGGAACAATGCCGCCCGGCTGGACGACAAGCCGCCTTGTGCGCAACTGGCGGTCCGCGACGCCTATTTCCGTGCCCAGATCGACCGAGCCGATCACGGTATCGGTCACACCCTTGGGCATGGTTGGCGCGCCCGTCAGCGCGTTGGCGCCGCTCTGCCCCGCAGGGCATTGGCCGGCAAGTGCCGGCGATGCAAACGATGTGACAGCCAGCAGCGCAACGGCGGCCTGGCGGAGAGTGGGTGTAATCATGGTCGGTTTTCCTACCTGAAGATGGGGCCGGGTGACCGGACCAGCCGGCTCCCTGTCGCATCCACAAGCTACGCGGCAGCGGCTTGGCGGCCCAATCGCTTCTCCGCATCAAATCCATGCCCAATCGGCATTTCAGCGCCGCGACAAGCTGAGACAGGAATGAGGCATGACGGAAAAAAGGATGCAACCCGTGGTCACTGCAAACGCCAACCCCGCCGCAAGGCCGCTCCGCGGGCTTGTCGCTGTCGTAACGGGATCAACAAGCGGCATCGGCCTGGGCATTGCCCAGGCACTCGCGCAGGCAGGTGCCGACCTGGTCATCAACGGGCTGGGCAATGCCGAGATGATCGGCAAGACACTGTCATCGCTTAGTGTCTGGGGCGGGCGCGTGACATATGATGACGCCGATCTGCTCAATCCCGATGCCGCGTGCAGCCTCATTACCAGCAGCATCTTGACGATGGGCCATGTCGATATCCTGATCAACAATGCCGGGATACAGCATGTGAGCCCCATCGAGGATTTCCCCGCTGACAAATGGGACGCCATCATCGCGCTCAACCTTTCGGCGGCATTTCACACGATCCGCACCGCCTTTGAACCGATGAAAGCGGCCGGCTATGGCCGCATCATCAACATCGCCTCCGCGCACGCCCTCGTCGCTTCGCCATACAAGAGCGCCTATGTGGCCGCCAAGCACGGGGTGCTCGGGTTAACCAAGACGGTCGCGCTCGAAGGAGCACAAGCCGGCGTCACCTGCAATGCGATCTGTCCGGGCTATGTCTGGACCCCATTGGTCGAGAACCAGATCGCCGATACCGCAAAAGCGCGCGGCATCGATCGGGACGCGGTAATCCGCGACGTCCTGCTCGCCGCCCAGCCGACCAAGCGGTTCGTTACGGTGGAGGAACTCGGCGCCCTGGCGGTGTTCCTGTGTGGCCCGGGTGGCGCATCGATCACGGGCGCAGCGCTTCCTGTCGAGGGTGCCTGGACCGCGCAATAATCGACCTGCGACCGCCTGCGTCCAACATCGGCGCAGGCCATTGCGGAATTTTCGTACAATGCCACCCCGCAAGATGCCTCGAAGCCAGCCAGTCAAACAGGAGAGAAGACCATGAGATCGCTGCATGAAGAAATTTCGAGTTACGGCCAGACCGTTCTCGTTCTTCAGGGAGGTGGGGCGCTCGGCGCATATCAGGTGGGCGTTTACCAAGCGCTCGCCGAGGCCGGAATAACGCCCGACTGGGTGGTTGGAACGTCGATCGGCGCGATCAACGCCGCCCTGATCGCCGGCGGCCCCGCGCAAGAGGGGATGGATCGCCTGCGCAGCTTCTGGCAGCGCGTCGAGCATGGCCGCTTCATGGGCGTGCCTTTGCCGAACTGGTTTGCGTCTGCCGCGCGCAACATGCTGGCGGTCACGGCGGGCGTACCTTCATTCTTCCAGCCGAATCCTGCCGCCTTTTTCAGCGCTCACGCGCCGCTCGGGGCCGAGTACGCCGGCTATTATTCGGTTACGCCGCTGGCCGACACGCTCGCCAGATTGATCGATTTCGACCATGTCAACCTTGGGGGCATGCGGCTGACGGTTGGTGCATCGAATGTGCAGACCAGCGAAATGACCTATTTCGACAGTCGCGATATGCCGATAGACCTGCGCCACGTGCTGGCGTCCGGCGCGCTGCCGCCGGCGTTTCCGGCAGTGCGCATCAACGACCAGCTCTATTGGGATGGCGGCATCCTCTCCAACACGCCCGTCGAGGTCGTGTTCGACGACAACCCGCGCAAGGATGGCATGGTTTTCGCCGTGCATTTGTGGAACCCGCACGGTCGCGAACCCGAAACAATCTGGGAAGTGATGAACCGTCAGAAGGACGTGCAATATTCAAGCCGGTCGGCCTCTCACATCAAGCGCCAGCGCCAACTTCACAAGCTGCGCCACATCATCGCCGAAATGACCGCGCTCGTCCCCGAGGAATCGCTCGAAGGCCTGCGCAAGCGCGGATTGACGGGCTATGGCTGCACGACGCGGATGCATGTCATCCGCCTGCTCGCACCCGCGCTCGATTACGAGGACCATGCCAAGGATATCGACTTCAGCCCCGACGGGATCCGCCAGCGATGGGAAGCAGGATATCGCCACACCAGCGAGACCCTGGCAAAAGCGCCGTGGCGGGGCGATTTTGATCCCGCCGAAGGGTTCATCCTGCACGAAGCCTGCGGCGGCGAAATGGTCGAGACTCCGGCGGCGGGCTAACAATGCCCGATTACGCAAGCTCGATGTGCGTGGTATGCGCGCATTAGGGGAATGATCCGATGACGCACCCACTCGTTGCCGCGCTGGAAATCGCGTTCACACAGGTGCGCGATCGCGACTGGTCCCTTGGTGACCGGCTGAAATACATTGCCGACTGCGTCCGCACCGAGGGGCCTGATTTCGCCGATGCCGTCGATGCCTTTGTGGCTCGGCTTGAAGGCGTGCAGGCGGGCAGCACGGCTCCGCAGGTCGGTGATGTCATGCCGGCGTTCTGCCTGCCCGACCATGAAGGGCGGCTGGTGGAACTGCGCAGTTTGCTGGAGAAATCGCCCGCCGTCATTGCCTTCCACCGCGGCCATTGGTGCCCTTATTGCCGCATCAACATGGTTGGGCTTGCCGAAATCCAGGATGAGGTGATGCCGGCACAACTCGTCACAATCTCATCAGAGACCAGACAGCATACACGCGCGCTGCGCCAGGAAGCAGGCGCCCGGTTCCCATTCCTCACGGATGTGGGTGGCGGCTATGCGCTGTCGCTCAATCTTGCCATTCTGGTCGAGGAAGGCATGGCGCGCATGATCGGCGGGGCAGGTTGGGACGTGCCGGGCTACCAGGGTGGGACGCCCTGGATATTGCCGATCCCCGCCGTGTTCGTCGTGGGACAGGATGGCATCATCCTGGCGCGTCATGTCGATCCTGATTACCGCCGCCGCATGGAGCTCGACGCGTTACTGGAGGCTGTCGCGCTGGCCTGTCCCCGACAGTCTTGACCAATCGGCGGAACGCAGGAGATTGAGCAGCGCAGCCGCCTCGCGCGAGCGCGGTCGCCCGGCAATGCTGTAGATCGCCACGGTCCGCTTTAGATCGAGCCCCGAACAGCAAAGATGCCTGACCTGCGGTGTGTTCATGGCACTGGCGGGCAAGATGGCCAGCCCGAAATGCGCGACGATCAGCGCTTCGAGATCGCGGTCTGAATCGACTTCATGGGCATGGTCCAGATTGATGCCCACAGCTTCCAGCCGGTCTGCGGCAATCTCGGCCCGGTCGTCGTCGGCCTGCATCAGGAAGCGCGCCTCGCGGACCAGTTCCACATCGAGGTCGATCTCGTTGCGCATCGCCAGCTCGTGATCGGCACCGACCACCAGATCGAAGGATTCGGTGAACATCGGCCACACTTCCAGACGATCCCAATTCTCGCCCAGCGGCCCGCCGATCGCCAGATCAACCTCGCCATTTTTCAGCATCGCGCCGATCTGCGCACCCGTACCGCGCCGCAATTTCAGCTGGAGGCCGGCAAAGCTGCGGTGCATTTCGGCGAGCGGCGCGAGGATCAGGTTGATGTCCAGCCGGCGCGACACGGCGAGCACCAGCGTGGGTGCTTCGCCCTTTCTGATCTTGGTCGCCAGCGTCTTGGCAGTCAGCGCACTGTCGTAACATTGCTGCAGAAGCGGCAGCATCCGGTTGCCCAGCGCGGTAAGATGGGTATGGCGCCCTTCGCGACGGATAAGCTCGCCGCCAAGCTCGTCCTCAAGCTGCTTGATCGCACGGGTCAGCGCAGGCTGGGTCACGTTGCATTCTTCAGCGGCGCGCGTGAAGTTCAACGTCCGGGCAACACCCAGAAAATAGCGGACCTGTTGCATTTCCATGATAAAAACCTTCCCCCCAAAGAAGGCGGCGTAAGTGTAGCATCAATCCAAGTCGCTTGCCAGCGCAGCCCAACGCCGCTCCATTGCCATCCCGCACATGATCGCAAGCGCCATGCTGACCAGTGCCACCAGGGCATGGGGTTGAAGCAGCGGCAGGCCGACCAGGATGAGACCGTCATTACCGCCGGGGATCAGCACTGTACCGGCCCCCATCAACACTCCGCCGCACAGGCATCTCCCGGCGTCGCGCGCAGTCGGGGCAGCACTGCGCAGGCGCCCCGCCGTCCAGCCGCCGGCAATCGCGCCGGCAAGAAGAGCGAGAAAAAGGATCAGCTTGGCGGCAGTGCCGCTTGTCATGCCGCGCACGAGCGAGGCCAGCGCATCGGTATAGGCCCAGCTGCCGACCGTCAGCAGCATCACGACAAAGGCGATGCCAATGACCATCGTCGCACGATGCGGCGACCAGATGTGCCGCGCAAATTCGCGCCGTCGCAAGGCCGCAATCGCCTCGGCGCCGCGCCAGAACGCAAACAGCGCGAACAGCATCGCCCACAGCCGACCGCCAGCGAACAGCGCTGGCGACGTGGTGCTGGGCACTGCCATCGCAAAGGCGTGGTCGGCGATCAGGCAACCGAGCATGAAGCCCGGCGGCGTGAGTGCATAAGCCCACTCGCCAGACCCCAGCCTAGCAATTGCGCCAAAGACGCAGGCGCGGTTCACCAGCGCGCCAATCCCCAGCATCGCGCCGCCAGCAACCGTGGCAGCGCTGACGGGATAGCCTGACGGCGCCATCATCAGGCCGCCGGACAGATGCGCCAGGATCAGGCCGCCGGCGACCCAGATCGCCGCTTCGCCCAGCGCGATAAGCCGCCGGGCGCGACGGCGGTGCAGCATTTCATCGATCGCCGCCACCATGCACGTCGCGCCGCGCTGAATGGCGTACCCCATCAGCGCGGCGCAGCACAGCGCCAGCATCCATGCCATGCTGGTGATGCTGGCTGCGGCCACTGCCGCTACTGTGCTGCTTCGGCCGCAATCGCCGCTGCGACTTCGCTCGCCATCTTGAACTGCGCGGGCCGGCTCGTGATGTGATATCGACGAGCGACATAGTCGAAGTCGGTCCACGCCAGCCAGACACTGCCGTCGTCTTCCTCGACCACAAGCATCCGCACCGGCCAGTCGAGACCGGCATAGCGATTGGCCTGCAGGAACTGGACGCCGAGCGGCGGATTGCCAAACAGCACGAGAGTGGACTTGCCGATGAGGAGTTTTGCATCGACCCCCAGCTGATGCTGGTCGATCGCGTCGAAGAAGCGCACGCCTTTGCCGGCGACCGCGGCTTTCACGCGCGCGACCGTTTCGTCGAAACCGTGCGTACTGCGCAGGCGGATGACTCCATCGGCTGCCGGAGCCGCCTCAGGGGCAGCCGCAGGGGCAGGGGCAGGGGCCGTGGTTGCGACGGTGTTTGCGCGCGTCGCAACACTGCCCAGCATCAGGCCGGCCAGCGCAATGCCATTCAATACCGGGCGCAGGCCGGCGAATGCGGATGAAGTCGATCGGATCATGGCGAACTCCCTGGTGTGCCGCTGCAATGTGCGGACTTGCGGGAACCAGGGGAAATCGGATGAAGTTATCAAAACCATGCCTTTGGCGCATGCTGCCTGCTCTGCGCGTGATCGGCAAGACGGGTGATCGCAGACGGCTCAGGCACCCACCCGTTATCGGCGTCGCGCAGCACCACCTTCGCCCCGCCGATGCCATGGCCAATGAACTTGGTGTCCGCACTGATGACGCGGAAAGCGACCGGCGTCGGCTCGGCATGGAGCGCGGCGGGGAGGATGAGGGCGAGGGGGAGGAGGAGGGGTTTCATGGGGTGGGGTTCCTCGTTTGCGCTAAGAAACGCTCTCCATGACCACGGGCAAAGGCTCCTCGCGTTCTCCCCTCTGGCTGCGCTTCCGGTATCGGCTCTGATATTCCCGCCGCTGCTTGGCAACTTCGTACAACACGATGCCAGAACTGGTTCCCAGATTGAGGCTTTCGATCATTCCGAACATGGGAACGGACAAGTGCCATGGCTAGGTCGGGGCTTGGCGACTCTTGCTCGATTTGCTGACCGCCGACGAGTGATTCGCCTGTTGGACTTGTAGGATTTGCGATAATGCCGTATATTACGGACATTCGCCGTACAGTATGGCGATCAACCGTAACGGAGTACCTACATGAATACCAAATCTGAACGCTTCGAAATGCGTCTCGAACCTGCCGTGCTCGATCGGCTGGACGAATGGCGCGAAAGCCAGGGCGGCTATGTGTCGCGGGCTGAAGCCGTCCGATCGCTCGTCGATAGAGGGCTCGAACAGGCCAAGCAGCCGAAGTTCAGCGACGGCGAAAAGCTGATTACGCTCATGCTCTGCGAACTCTTCGATCACCTGAAGATCAAGGGGGAGTTCGATACGAGCTTCATCTCGTCGGCCATCTACGGCGGGCACTACTGGGCCTTCGATTGGGAGCTTCAGGGCGTGTTTCACGGCCACGCCGACAAGCGCGCCACTGTGAGCGAGGTGGTCGACATTCTCGACATGTGGTCGTTTCTCGAAGAAGGCCATGAAGCGCTCGACGCCGCGGAGAAGGCGACCGTCGAGGCCGGTGCTGACCCGTTCGGCAAGCACGTCCAGTTCCCCGGCTTCGACGGTAACAACGAATCGGAGCACATCAGCGTGGCCCGGTTCCTGATCGAGAAGATGGGCCGGTTCCAGCGGTTCGGCGGCGAGCGGAGCCTGAACTCGCACTCGCACAGCGTCGACGGCTATCGGCGGATGCTGGCCGTGTTCGAGCCAATCAGGGCGAAGCTCGTCGGACGTCGCCTTAGCGCAGACGAGATCGTCGAAATCCTGAACGCTCGCCGCTATCCCGGCTGATCAGGCCGTATCGTGGCAGGCCTTGGCGCAAAGCCGCACGGGCAGCTTCAAACAGCCGATCGCCTCGGGCAGAGATACTTTCGGGCATGGCCAAACTTGATGGAAAGGAAGCGAGGTGTCGAGTGAGGGCGTTCCTACCCGTTCAAATCCGACCCACCTTCAAGTGTGGGTAGAAGCATGGGTTGGGCCACAACCTCCGCAGAAACTCGAATAAACTCAATGCATTAAGGAGGAACTTGGCGGAAGAGGTGGGATTCGAACCCACGGACGGCTTGCACCGTCGCTGGTTTTCAAGACCAGTGCCTTAAACCACTCGGCCACTCTTCCGCAGGGCTGCCGTCCACCCGGCCTTTCCAACATGGGCGCCTACCCCTGTTGGAAACGCATTCCCGGTGTAAACCAGACGCTCTACTTCGCTGCCGATTAGGGCCGAACCACCATCCGGCGCAAGTGGCGGCGCGGGGGGTTTCGCGCGGGGCTTTGCTTGTGGCAAAGACCGGGCATGAAACGCAGCCGCTTCAAACTCGGGCAGATTCTGGCGCTGGGGCTGGTGCCGCTGACGCTGGGGGCCGCCCAGAGCGATGACACGGCGGCGTTCCAGGCATTCCTTGGCGAGCTTCGCCAGCAGGCGCTGGCGCAGGGCGTAACGCCGGCAACGGTGGACCAGGTTTTCCCCACACTCACGCTCAACACCCGGGTCATCGCGCTCGACCGGCGCCAGCCCGCCGGGCCCGCCAACACCCCGCCGCCGATGTTCGAACCCTATCGCCGCAGTCATGTCGATGCGGCGCGCATCGATCAGGGCCGGCAGGTCTATCAGTCGATGCGCCCGCGCCTCGCCGCGATCGAACGGCAGACCGGGGTCCCCGAATCGATCATGGTGGCGATCTGGGGACACGAGACCAATTATGGCGCGATCACCGGCAGCTTCGACCTGCCCGAGGTGCTGGCGACGCTGGCGTTCGAGGGGCGCCGGCGGGCGCTGTTTACCGAGGAATTCATCGCCTCGCTGAAGATGCTCGACCGCGGCGTGCCCCGCGCGCGGCTGCGCGGCAGCTGGGCCGGCGCGACCGGCAACCCGCAATTCCTGCCCTCGGTTTACCTGCGCACCGCGCGCGACGGCGATGGCGACGGCACCATCGACATCTGGACCAGCGAGGCGGACACGCTCGCCTCCATCGCCAATTACTTCGTGAGTGCCGGGTGGCGTCCGGGGCAGGGATGGGGCTTTGCCGTGTCGGTGCCGAGCGGGCTGGACCGCGCGGCGATCGCCCAGCGCACGGTGCCGCCGCGCTGCCCGCGCGTCTTCGAACGGCACAGCCAGTGGAAGACGATGCGCGAATGGCGCGCGCTCGGCCTCGCGCCGATCAGCCGCCCCTGGCCCGGCGACGATGTGCTGGCGACGCTGCTGGAGCCGGACGGCATCGGCAAGCCCGGCTATCTGCTCACCGGCAATTACCGCGTGATCCTCGACTATAACTGTTCGAACTTCTATGCCCTGTCGGTGGGCCTGTTGGCGGATGCGGTGGAGCAATGATGCGTCGGGGGATGATGATGGCGCTGGCGCTGATGACGCCGGCAATGGCGGCAGCGCAGGAGCCGCCACCGGGCGAGGGGCCGCGCGGCACCAGCCAGGATTTCGGCGCCCAGCGTTATGACGCGGTGGGCTATGCCAGCTGGTATGGCGACGAGTTTGCCGGGCGGCCGATGGCATCGGGCCAGCCGTTCAATCCCGACGCGGTGATCGCCGCGCACCCCACATTGCCGCTTGGGAGTTTTGCCGAGGTGACCGCGCTCGATACGGGCCGCACGATCCTGGTGCTGATCGCCGATCGCGGACCGAACATGCCGGGCCGGCTGATCGACCTGTCGCGCGGTGCTGCCCGGCTGCTGGGCAATGACCGCGCGGGGCTGGTGCCGGTACGGGTGCGCACGGTTGATCTGCCTGGCGCGGATCAGGCGGCGCTGCGGGCCGGTCAGCCCGGTTCGGCCCGGCTCGATGCGTCGCCGGCGATGCTGGTGGCGCTGCGCAAGAAACTGGGCGCGCCACCGGTGGCAGTCAGGGCACCAGTGCCAACACCCAACCCCGGCCGCCTGCGTCCGATCCCTGGCCAGAACGAGCCGCAGGTGCAGCGTCCGGCACCCGCCGGCAGCGCTGTTCGTGCAGGTGGCCGCCTTTTCCGCCCGCCCCCGTGCGGAAAGCGCCGCCGGTCGGCTGGGCGGCAGCATTGTCGCTGCCAACGGCCTTTACCGGGTGCGGCTGGGGCCGTTTGCCGACCGCGCAAGCGCCGAGCGTGCCCGCGCCGAAGCCGCCCGCCAGGGTTATGGCGATGCCCGTTTGAGTTCAGGAGTAAAGACCAGCGTGATGAAACAGTTGCTTGCCGCGTTCCCCCTTGTCTGCTCTCATTGCCTTGCCCGGTCAGGCGGCGGCCCCTGCCTATAATTCGGCGGCGCCGGTTGCCTATATGGTCGATATGTCGTCGGGCAGCGTGCTTTATGCGCGCGATGCCGACCGGCGGATGCCGCCCGCCTCCATGGCGAAGATGATGACGGTCTATGTCGCGTTCGACATGCTGAAGCGCGGCGAGATCAAGGCCAGTCAGCTCGTCACCGTGCGGCCCGAAGTGTGGCAGAAATGGCATGGGCCGCAGGCCGGCTCGACCATGTTTCTCAGCCCCAATGAGCAGGTCAGCGTGGAAAACCTGCTCTATGGCGTCATCACCCTGTCGGGCAACGACGCCTGTGTGGTGCTGGCCGAAGGGCTGCTGGGCACCGAGGAAGCATTCGTCCAGCGGATGAACGAAACCGCCAAGAAGCTGGGCCTTGCCAACAGCCATTTCGGCAATCCCAACGGCTGGCCCGATGGCGGCGTTACCTATGTCACCGCGCGCGACCTCGCCGCGCTCGCCTCTGCGACGATCGAGAACTTCCCCGATCTCTACAAGAAATATTATTCCCGGCCCGATTTCACCTGGGGCAAGACGATGGGCGGCACTGCCATCACCCAGGCCAATCGCGATCCGCTGCTCGGCCGCGTCGCCGGCGCCGACGGACTGAAGACCGGCCATACCGAAGAGGCCGGCTATGGCTTTACCGGCTCTGCCGAACAGAATGGCCGGCGGCTGGTGATGGTGGTCGCGGGCCTGACCAGCTTCAACCAGCGGATCGAGGAATCGGTGCGGTTCATGGATTGGGGCTTCCGCGCGTGGCAGGGCAAGAAGCTGGTTGCCAAGGGCAAGCGCATCGGCACGGCAGAGGTGCAGCTGGGCAGCGCGAGCAGCGTGGAACTGGTCGCGCCGCGCGATCTGGCGATCACCGTGCCGCGCGGCGCCACGCCCGATCTGCGGCTGCGCATCGTCTATGACGGGCCGGTGAAGGCGCCGTTCAAGGCCGGCGCGCATATCGCCGATCTGGTGGTGACCTCGCCGGGACTGCCCGACCAGAAGCTGCCCCTGGCCGCCGCCAATGATGTTGCCGAAGCCGGCTTTTTCGGCCGCGCCTGGGCAGGGTTCTGGTCGTTGTTCGGGATGTGACGCCGGGGCGTTTCATCTCGCTGGAAGGCGGCGAAGGGGCCGGCAAATCGACCCAGGCGCGCGCCTTGCAAGCCGCGCTTGGCGAACGCGGCATCCGCGCGCTCATCACCCGCGAACCCGGCGGCAGCGAAGGGGCGGAGGCGATCCGCGAATTGCTGCTGACCGGCGACACCGGCCGCTGGAGCCCGCACAGCGAGACCTTGCTGTTCGCCGCCGCCCGCGCGGACCATGTCGAAAAAACGATCCGCCCCGCGCTGGCGGCCGGGGACTGGGTAATCTGCGATCGGTTTCTGGACAGCAGCCGCGCTTATCAAGGTAGCGCCGGCGACATCGATGATGCCGCGATCCTGGCACTGCACGCGTTCGGCTCGCGCGGGATGCTGCCCGATCGGACCTTCGTGCTCGACATGGGGGTGGGCGACGGGCGGGCGCGGGCCGAGGCGCGCGATGGCGCCGCGGCAGACCGTTTTGCCGCGCGCGGCGATGATTTCCATGAACAAGTGCACGCGGCGTTCCGGCGCTTTGCCGCTGCCGAGCCCGAACGGTTTCGCCTGATCGACGCCAATCAGCCGGCAGATGCGGTGACGGCTGCCTTGCTGGCAGCACTGGCGGACTGGTTGTGAGCCTGCCGCTCGGCAACGAGGCCGCGCACCGGGCCTTTCGCGCGGCGATGGACAGCGGCACGCTGCACCATGCCTGGCTGCTCACCGGGCCACAGGGCGTGGGAAAGGGGGCGTTCGCGCGCGCCGCAGCGCTGCGCATGCTCGCCGAGGCGGCCAATCCGGGCACATTGCCGCCGGGCTTTGACGTGCCGGCCGATCACCCGGCACATGCGCTGATTGCCGCCGGATCGCACCCCGATTTCCGCCTGCTGACGCGCCTGCCCAAGGAT
>FRDC01003275.1_pt5 | contig 13620 bp, 27 predicted proteins | sample 1106171 | NCBI WGS metagenome assembly FRDC01 (sample SAMEA3930566, study PRJEB13176) | freshwater metagenome | biome: Drinking water system; feature: drinking water; material: water | place: Singapore | collected 2014-12-20
CGAGGAGAGAACAAGAAATTTTATCAAACAAATTCCTTTACTGAAAGACATAGAATTTTATCATCTTGACTATAGACAACCTTGGGAGGATGTGTTAATATATTGTGATCCTCCTTATAAAAATACAATAGGATATGGGAACAAGTTTGATCATGATGAGTTTTGGCAATGGGCGCGGGAGCAAAGTAAAGATAATATAGTACTTATATCTGAGTATGAAGCACCTGATGATTTTGAATGTATTTGGCAAGGAAATAAAAGAGCTTCATCTCTTGATCGCAATACAGGAGGGAAGTCCGCGGAGGAAAAGTTATGGATAAAGAGATAGAAGATATAACATTTGCTTTGATATTGGTCTACTATAATAGACCCAATATGGTTTGTAATGCTCTTGAATCTATCCGAGACCAGGATTATGATAATTTCTATCTGACTTTTATTGATGACGGAAGCGCAGAGATACCGGGAGGAACCGCGGGAGCCCCTATAGCAAAAAGAATATTAAAAGATAAGATAGGAGAATATAGACATACCTTTACTTATCCAGGTGATTATGTAGAAGAAGTATATGATAAGGCATCTTTTATTTACATTTTTGATACCCCTGATAAAAAGATAGAACAGAAAGGCTCACGCCATCCCCACTTTATGAATGAAGCCGTTTTAAGACTCCCGCGGGAGGAGGATGTTGCAGTCGTAGTGTGCGACGATGATTTATTAAACTTATTTTATCTTAAAGATTTGCACAAGTTTTATAAAGAAAATCCTGACCTAGATTCATCATATTGTCACGTAATCCCTTTCGATCCCTTTACAGAGGATGCTCACCCCAACATGGTGGAAAGAGCTAACGGTTTTTGGCTAAACCATGGAACCATGGTTATGAGATATTGTAGGGTAGACAGTACCCAAGTTACATACCGTAAAAGATGTTTTAGTGTTTATGGTTGTAGATATCATTCTCCTTGGGAAAGAGCCAGTGATGCGGACCTTTTCGCACAATTGGATGCTATAACTGGAGCCTGTATGTTTAATGGTTTAATCGGACAATTTAAATGTTGTTCTCCTAAACAACTTTCTTACAGGATTTCTGTAGAGGATATATATTATAATGTTATAGATACGGAGACAAAATTTGACAAAACTTAAATATGTGGATTCTAATGGGACCTTATTAAGAAGACATAAATATTTTTCTAGTTGGACGCAAATGAAGAGAAGGTGTTACAATGTAAGAGATAAAGCATTTAAACATTATGGAGGACGAGGAATTATTATATGTGATGAGTGGCTTAATCCAAACGGATTAATACGTTTTCTTGAATGGATTGAGGATCAGGAAGGCTGGGACCGAGAAAGACTTGATATTGATAGAGTAAATAATGATGGTCCCTACTCACCAGAAAATTGTAGGTTAGTTCCTAGATCCGTTAATTGCAGATTTACCAGAAGAAATAGATTTATTTATATGAATGGAGAAAAGATTCATGCAATTGATGTTGGTAAACATCTTCAGGGATTAAATGAGCATCAAGTAAATGTCAGGATGAGTAGAAAATGGCATGTATTTGATGCAGTAAATACTCCATGTGAGACTAGAATAGCAAAACTAGAAAGTATCTTTAGTAATCTTAGACAGAGTGTTAAAAGATATCCAGACATCATTAAGTTAACTAGAAAAGAATTTAACCAACAAGTTATTGATTACAGTAATCAATTAGATGAGTTTTATGATCAATATGTTACATGAGTGGGAAACTGTTTCAAGAACAGTATTTGATAAATCTAAACCCAATCCTCATCCCTCTATTGCAGATTATGGAAAGTTAAAGAGATGTAAAAAGTGTGGCTTGACAGAGAGTGAGGTTGGATATATTATAGATGGACAGGATTATGCTTATGGATTTGCCTCCGCGAGCCTATTTTGTTTAGGAGGGAATAATGGCTAAATTTAAAGTTACTCTATCTATAATAGTAGAATCTGATGGTAAACTTAATGCTGCCTCCCGCGCTTGGTCTGATATAGAAAGAGGAATCTATTACGAAAAGAAAACTTTTGAAGAATTAGGAGTAACAGTCGAGTCTGTAAAACCTGAGATAGGAACAGAGTTAAGTAAACAAATCCAAAGAGAGCGGGGAGGAATCTTTGTTCACGATGATGGATCTTGTAAGAATGGAAAGTTTAACACACCTCTTGAAGCAGATGGAAGATGTCCTGTTTGTAACATTTACCCAGATACTCAAAGCAAAGCAATAATTTATGAAAATAAAAGTAAGTAGATATGTTTATGATAGATTAGGAAGATTTAAATCTGATTTTAGGTTAGATACCTTTCGTGCCGGAGGGAAAGGAGGACAGGCCCAGAATAAAAGGAATACAGGAGTCCGAATAACAGATAAGATTACAGGTTTGAGTGCAGAATCTCGGGACGCGACAGGTTATGATGAAAATAAGAAAAGAGCATTTAGAAAACTAGTAGAAAGGATGATAGATTTCTATTCTCAAGAAGAGAAGAATCAAATTCAAATAGATTTAGAAATTGATAAAACAATCAGGACCTATAAAGAAAAAGGAAATGTTGTAATAGATCATAGATTGGAAACTAAATATAGTTTAGACGAGATTCTTGATGGTAGATTGGATAATCTCTTAAAGGAATTGCGAGAGGTCTTAAATGAATAAGATAAATTTGTTTCGAGTTAGGATGAGCGCGGAGGCAAAGAGACTTGTAGGAGAGACTCTTGATTCTGGGTATGTAGGTCAAGGAGAAAAGGTAGAGGAGTTTGAGAATAAGCTTTGGAAAAAGCTTGGGGGAGGAAAGCCTGTAACTACAAATAGCTGTACATCCGCCCTAGATTTAGCACTTCATCTATCTGGAATAGGTCCAGGAGATGTTGTAATTTCTACTCCTGTTACATGTTTTGCAACTAATTCTGTTATCATAAACCGTGGTGCTAGAATTATTTGGGCAGATGTAGATCCATATACTTTTTGTATTGATCCAGTAGATACTGCTAAAATAATCGCACATCTTCCAAAAGGCGTTGTGCCAAAAGCAATTATGGCAGTAGACTGGGCAGGACGAGCTTGTAACTATCAGAAACTAAGAGAAATAGGTGATGAGTATGAGTGTCCTATTATCGAAGATGCTGCCCATTGTTGGAATACATTTACCAAAGAGTCTTATGGTAATGGTACTAAAGAAGCACCCTATGGAATTAAAAAACATCATATCTCTACACATGGAGGAGATTATAGATGTTATTCATTACAAGCCATTAAATTTTTAACAGCCTCAGACGGAGGAATTTTACATACAAATTATCGAAAAGATAATGATGATGCTAGGTTACTTCGTTGGTATGGGTTAGATCGTACCAAGGGACAATCATTTAGATGTGCTCAGGATATAAAAATGGTTGGTTATAAATACCACATGAATGATGTTTGTGCATCTATTGGTTTAGCTAACTTGACTGATGTAGATAAAGCAGTTTCAGCGCATCGTAGGAATGCAAAATTATATGATGAATCTTTTATAGATCTTAGAAATGTCATTTCTCCTCCATCCGATTCAGGTTGTTCTTATTGGCTTTATTCTTTACTTGTAGAGAAAGGAACTAAGGAAGAGTTTATTCAACACCTCGCGGAGAGAGGTATAGAAGCCTCCCCTGTTCATCATCGTAATGACTTATATGAATGTACGAGACAATTTAAAGAGCGAGAGCTGCCGGGAGTGAATGAGTTTGCAAAGAAACAAGTATCAATTCCAGTAGGATGGTATTTGTCTGGTCTTGATATAGAAAGAATAATCGATGCGGTGAGGTCATATTGATGTTTAAGCATGGATACAGTAGACACCCCTTAATAAAATACTCTACTTAAGAAGGAGGACAAAACATAATTCTTAAATAGGACCCCATTGGGGTCCTATTTAAGTTTCGATATACTTGCAGTATGAAAAAGGAATATCGTGGAAGTTGGGCAGGAATGACCTCTGTTAAGATATCTAAATTTCTTGGTTGTTCTGTTTCAACAACTAAGAAACTTCTTTATTCTCTTGAAAAACAGTTAGGCTCTCGATCCGCGGTGGATGAAAGAGTAATAGCTAAGCTTATATTAGAACTAGAACTAAAGAGATATGAGAAAGAGATTACCAAGTATCTTCCTCGATAAACTTTAGATATAGATAAGTTTTAGGAAAAAGAAGTTTTGAAACAAAACGGAAACGAATTCTTTTTAAGAGGAAGTAATAAGAAGTACCACTTTTTAGATGATTTAGATTATCTCTATTCTGAGTTACAGGTAATAAGTATTGGAGATCTAGCTAAGAAGTTAAAAGTTCCCTATAATTCCATTCGTTATCGTGTACGTAGATATTTTCCTAAAGAATGGTTGGATAACATTGTTAAAGATCGAAAGTATCATCTGAAAAGGAAGACAAAAGAAAAATGTATGAGTTAGGTCTTCTCGTAATGGGATATACTATTGGTTTTGTTACCTTTGAAACTATAACAGCTCTGGCGGAAATCTTCGGTACTTTTATTAGGTAAGGATAATAAATTGTGTTTGAAAATTTTATTAGATTATTGGCCAGATATTTGCCAGAACTATGTGTTTTATCTTTTTTAAGTGTTTTCAATTTAGTGGGTGTTCATCAATATTTTACAACTGGTAAATTACCAGAATGGTTTTATTTATCAGCAGGTAATTCGATAGGAGCAGCAATAGCTTACAGGTATAAGAAAAATGGAAACGGATCATAGATTTCATATTAATGATGGTTTAGATATGGTTGTAGCCATGTCTCTAATAATGTCTATTATTTGGATGGGTTTTGGAATTGCTGAAACTAATAAACAAACCAAAGATTGTTGTAAGGAAATTCAAGAATTAAAGGCAGAAGTCAGGCTTTTAAATGAGAAATTTAGGTAAGATAGCTTTATGCTTGCCGGGAGGAGGAGCAAAAGGTATTGTACAGGCTGCTATGTATCAAGCCTTCAAAGATTTGGAACTGAAGTATGATATTTTAATTGGAACTTCCGCGGGAGCCATTAATGCATGTATGATACATCAAGGAGATTCTAATAAGTTATTAGATCTCTGGGAAAATATTAAGAGTTCTTGTGTTTATACGTCTAATTTATTTAAGTTTTTTAATTTGGGAGTATTGAATAATCAACCTCTCTCAAAGTTAATAAAAAAATATATTGATTATTCTAAGCTCCTCCCGCGGGAGGAGCCTTTATATATCAATGTGACAGATATGGATCTTAAATCCAAATTAACACTTTCAATAGGAGATTTTGAAGATGCTGAAGAGTTTTACACGTTTCTTAGGTCGTCTGCTTCCCCGCCTTTGTACTTTGAACCCTTGTTGTTTAGAGGCTCTCGTGTGTGTGACGGTGGGCTTATTTCAAATTTTAATATCGATATAGCAAGAAAAGAGAAGTGTGACAAAATTATTATTTTGTCTCCCTCCCGCGGAAGAAATATAGAACCAGATTCTTGGGAGGGAGTAGTTGATGTTGTTTTGTCTGCTTCTTCTGAATCTAATCTAGAACAAAATTTAGGAGAAGATGTTTTATTTATTAAGCCTATGATGGATATTGATGTAGGTTTATTAGATTTTGATTATCGTAGAACCAGGTATTCCAGAAATCAATTAATGCAAATAGGATACTACTCTGCTTACAATATTCTTAAAAAGGAATTATGTTTATAAGAGACGCAAGAAGTAGAAGTCTTTTAAGTATTGAACAAAGAGATTTTTTCTATAAGGTTGTTCCTTATGGAAGATTAATTCAAGACTGGACTATTTCAAAAGCTGAATTTATGGATATTCCAACCTACGCGGGAGTAAAAGCAAGCTTAATAATAGCTGACATTTTATTAGAATCTGGATTTGGAACTCATCCTCTCTCGCGGGAGCAATATAACAATAAATATAGTAATAATTTAGCTCTAATAAAAGCAGATAAGTATTGGAAAGGAAAATTTCATACTTACGGAAGAATTAAATATAGAGCATATAAAGATTGGTATGATTTTGCAGCAAACTATTCAGACTATTTTGTATTTTCAGGTAAATTCCTCAAGGTTTTTCAGGAAGTAGATACAGGTAATCAACTATACTACATATCATTGACAAAAAGAAATGAAAAGGTGTATAATGAAGAGATTACTAAACTAATCTATAATCTTAACCTTGAGGAATTTAATATTGTCTAAGAAAACTACAACAAGTAGTACGCAAGATGCTTCAGATTTAGCAGAAAGAATGGGCGTAAGTACTATGTATAGGATGAAGCAGTTCAGAACACAACTGCCTTGCCTTAGAACTGGTATAGACGCATTGGACATGGCACTTGGAAGTATCGATCCAGAAACAGGGCTCCCCGGTCTTCGTCAGGGAGACTTTATGGAGGTTATAGGAACAAATAATTCTTTTAAAACCGGAACATGGGAGCATATGGCGTTAGAAACAGTTAAACGCTTTGGTCCTAAATCTGTTGTAGGATTGTTTTCAGAGCCTCCCGATGTAGACAGGTATATAGGTTTAGGTGGAGACCCTGATGATATCTGGTCTATTGATACATATCATGAAGACGCGGAGGCAAGACAAGGATTAGCAGAAAAAGGATATGAAACTCTATATGAATTTTGTAAACATCCAAGTATTAGACTTGCTATTATAGATTCAATGGGACAACAAATTACTAAGTCTGAAATGTTCGAATCATCTACAAAGGAAAAAGAATTAGGAACTCAAACAGTAGCTTCAAGAGCTAAGTTAAATAATGATTTTATTAAACGATTTGGACTACTTCCAATTAGACCAGCATTGGTAGGAATTAATTTTCATAGAGAACAAATCAATACAGGATTTACTTTTACTAATACTTTTAATCCTCTTGCAGTGACCACCGGCGGAGGCGTAGGAAAAGATTTTGCTGCTCACACACGAGTATTATGTTCTAGTTCTTCAGAATGGAAACTAGATGCAAATAAAAAACCCATAAAACATTCAATTCTTGATGAAAAAATTGAGATTGGAAGACAAATAACCTATAAGGTAATCAAGAATAAAAATGCAAAAGAATATGGTGTAACTATTGTAAAAACTTCATTTGATTTTAGGACTAAAAAGATTAACAATTCTGAAATAATATTGGATTGGTGTTTATTCTTTACTTATCAAGATCCAAAACTCAAAGGAGAACTTAATTCTGTACTGACTCCTAGAGTTATAAGGAAAGGAACTTCTAGTTGGTATATAGGAGAGGAGAGCTTTAGAGGCAAGAAGCCCGCGGAGGCATACCTAGATGCTCATCCAGAAGTAAGAGAAGCATTGCTAAAACAATTAGCACAAGAAGATTACAGAAATCAATTTTTTTCAGATGAAAAAAGATTTAAAGCGGAGTTTGTTTTAGATGAAGAATGAAGATTATATTTATGTAGTTAAAGGAGAGACTGGAGAATATTCAGATTGGCATTGTTGGGAAGTTTGTGCTTCGGTAAATGAGGACGTTGCTAACAGTTTTTGTCAACTTTTAAACAATAGATTAAAAGAGTTAGGTTTAACCTGTCGGGCCTCATATAATAAAAATGATTTTGAAAATCGTCAAAATAATATTAAACAGATGTATGATTTAGATCCTAAATGTTGTGTAGACTATACAGGAACTAGTTATGAAGTTTCTAAAGTTCCGGTTTTGAGAAGAGTATGAATATTTTTGATAAACGTAAAAAAGAAGCTGAAATATGGCCCTTATATAAGAATAATCCTCAATTATTCGGAATTAAATTTCTCTTTGTGGTACAAGATGGTCCATATAATATTACAGGAAGAGATCTTAAAATAGCTTCAGGAACTATTTTGAGAGGGATACTTCCAGATTCTTATAAAAATAAGAAGTGTGTTATATTGAGATCTAGAAATGGGAAACTTGATCCTATTGTAACTAAAATGTTAGGTTTTGAAAGATATAGTATTAGAGATCAAGATCTCCCTTGGTCTACTGGAGTAGGTATTGCGGTTGACTTGGATGTAGATGTTCAGCCTGGCGACGTGATTATGGATTGTGAATCAGAGGAGTATTAAAAATGTTAGATAAATTAAACAACTTTCTTGCACCTAAACTTAAAGTTCTCGCGGGAGACATTCCTCAAGGATCTTATAGATTAGAAGGAGCTTTCCTTATGCAAGGAGAGAATGTAGAGATGGATCTTATAAATAACCCAGTTACTCTACTTAAAAGACATACAGAAGAATCTGCTAAAGATTGGCTTGTTTCAGGTGGACTGGCCGCGGGAGTAACATTAGCAACAGGACCACTATTAGGACTATTAGCATTAATGTTTACAGGAAACAATAAGAAATTGTGTATAGAAGTTCATCTAAAGAATGGAGAACAATTTCTTGCAACAATGGATGTTCCTATGTATAATAGGTTGCTTAGTCTTAATCTACAAACTAAAGAAGAATGAAATCAAAAAATAGAGAGGAGTTGCGGGAGCGGGAAAGAGCTTCTGTAAGACTTACGTGTGATATTTATGAAGGTGTAGAGACTTCTGCGAGTGGTTCTCTTAATGCAGATCTTGACATCACCGCAGGTGGCATCTATTCTGGAAATAGAATAGAACATAAGTATACAGAGCAAGATAGTTTTTCTTTTTCAAAAAAGAGCCTTAAAAAACAACGTGCTCAAGCAGCGATGACCGGGGAGGATTCTTTTAGAACAATAGAAATGCTTGACAATCCTGTAAATCTAAGGTATGTTTTAATAGAGGAATGGAAATTCCTAGAAATGTGGGAAGAAATAAAAGAATATAGAACTTCTACAGGTTTATGGAGGAAGAAATGAGTAAATATATTCAAAGTTTACGAGAACGAGGGAATCAAGAAGATCTTGATACTTTAACACAATTTGCAGAATTTGGTTATGCTATAAGTAAGTTGCCTTTGGATGGAAGAAATATTCAAATTCTTAGATCAGAAGATAAGAATTATATTAATGTAGAAGACCTCCGCGGGAGCTACACAACAGCAATAGGAAGAAATATTATAGAGGCAATAGAAAATATAGTTCCAAATATTAATCATGCTTATCATGAAGATAAAGGATATGAATTCTTTAGAAGACGAATGAAAAAACTTCAAGAGGTCGAATAAATGAGTTTAGATAAAGCAAGAGAAGAATATTTAGAAGTTCATAAAATCACAGAGGGAACCCCTTCTCTGAATCGGATGATTCAAAGACTTACAGATGTTACAGATGATGCAAAAGAGAATGGAATTGATTTTATTCGTGCTCTTCATGCAGCCTTTGGTTTAGCAGGAGAGTCCGGGGAGGTCTTAGAAGTATTTAAGAAGGAACTCTTTGGATATAAATATGCAGGTAAAAAGAGTTTTACTCTTGAAGCCTTAGAAAAGGAGCTCGGAGACATTCTTTGGTACTTTACTCTTATGACAGAAGCCACAGGAATTTCTCTTGAGAAACTATATAAATCTAATGCAGAGAAATTGAAAGAAAGATATGCATATAAATTTAAACTAGATGAAGAAGAGATTTATCCAGATTTGTCTATTCCTACTGTTAAGGTTTCAGGAGTAGAAATGACACAAGAAGAGCTAAAACAGGTTTTTAAAGATAGACAAGAGGTTAATCCTTTTGGACGCCTCCCTGCGGAGGACGAATCTGTAAAAGAAATATTAAGGTATAACGACGAATGTTAGAAGATTTAATTAGACAAATAGAATCCCTTCCTCTATATTCTATTAGAATAGATTGTCCGTTAAATCTAAGTGAACCTCTGTGGCATGTAATAGTTAAACGTCAGGACGATTGGTTAAATCATAAAGATGATCTAGCATATACATCAATAGGAAATAGTCTTGAAGAAGCCCTTCAAGATGTGCTTAATAAATTAGCTAAACAGGAATATACAAAGGTGGTACGATCATGAGTAAAAAGAAAATTAAAAAACAACAAGAAAATCAGAATAATTTGGTGAAGAATCTTGCTAATCAGAAAATGAAGACTGCTATGCAAGATCCTGTGATGAGTATTCTCTTTGGAATGCTCCCCGCGGAGGACAAGCTAAGACAACAAATAGAGACAGTATTAAGGAACAATGAATAAAGTTATTCCCACTGCTCTAATAATATTAGCAATCTTCTGGTTCTCAGGACAAGCATATTCTGCCAACCATACAGCAACAATGTTAGGTAAATATAATATTCTTGCTAGGCATTGTGCTCATGTTATAGAATTTACAGCTTTATTTTTATGTCTAAGGTGGTCCAGATTGTCTCTGAAAACATCCATTATATTTACTGCTCTTTTGGCTTTTCTGAGCGAGTGTTATCAATCTTTTGTGCCAGGAAGAACAGCTTCTTTCTTTGATGTTTTTCTAGATCTACAAGGTATTATAATAGGTATTGGAATAATGTTTTTACTTAGAAAAGGTGGAATAAAATGGATAAAGACCTAAATATATATTTAAGTCCAGAAGTTGCTGCATTTGCAGTTTTGATGGAAGATAGATTAAGAGCAAAAGCTCCAGAGAAAGGAGAGAACGCTTGGAAACTATTTACAACTGTGTTTCCTCTTCTAACTCCTCTTACAGGAAAGTTTTCTCTCCTCCTCGCGGCGGTCCTTATGAAAGGACCAGATATATTAAAGCAAGCAGTAGATGTAGCAAATTATTTAATGATGATCTTAGATGTACTTAAGAAACTAACTTCAAAATGAGATGTATAGCTATTTCTGATACACATCAACATTATCTTCCTAACATTCTTGATGGATATAGTGCCGATCTTTTAATCATCGCGGGTGATATTTCTATGACTGGCAGATTAAATGAAATGGAGAGATTTAGGAATGGACTAAAAGAAATTAGAAATAATTTTGATAAAGTAGTTTTTATTTTTGGAAATCATGAATTGATTGTGAGTAGGGATTATCCTCAGATGGGAAGAGAGATCGCGGAGGAAACAGATTCTATTTACCTAGAAGATGAGTGTGTAGAACTATTTGGATATAAGATATTTGGATCTCCTTATGTACCAGGCCTCCCGCGGTGGGCATTTAGTTATGAAAGAGGAACAGATAGGTGGAAGAGATTAATTCCTGATGATGTGGACATTGTTATAACTCATGGACCAGCAAATAAAGTATTAGATTGTTTTCCTAATAATTGGGGGTGTTGGGATCTGGGACATAGGTTAAGTGAACTTCCTAATCTAAAACTACATTGTTTCGGTCATATTCATGAGGATGGATATAAAGTTATGGAATTAAAAGGTAAGCACGGAAATAGATATAAAGCGTATAATCTTTGTATTTGTGATGAGAGTTATGATGCTGCTTTTCCTCCCACGGAGATAGAGTTGGAATCTAAACAATAAAATTTTTATTTACTTTGATTTGAAACTTATTTATGCGACAATATATTAAAGGATTAATTGCAGATTGGAATAGGACAAGGAGAGATGGATATGGACTATCTCTTGTTGTTCGTCCGCTCTCCGCGAGACAGGCAGGTTTATATGAAAGATCTTTTGATTCTGACCGTGCTGAGTATGATTTGTTGGTCATCATATCATATCCAGAAGCTGAAGAGATTGTTAATAATTATAGAAGATATAGAGTAGGAGATCATATTTGGTCATGAAAAGAGTTTGTATTACAGGTGGTCCTTGTGTAGGAAAGACCACTATTATAAATAAATTACACAGAAGGGGCTACAGAATTATAAGAGAAGCTGCGACAGACATTATAAAGAAAGGAGAAATACATCCTGTAACTCATATGAAAGATTTTCAAAAAGAAATTTTTCTTCTTCAATTTGCTAGAGAGAAAGTTGCAGAATATTCGAATTGGGAAGATAATTTAGTAATTTGTGATAGAGGATTATACGACTCATTGGCCTACAATGATTATTATAAGACTCCTTATCCAAATTATCTATTGCATATCGAAACTAGGTATTCTATTGTATTTTTATTGGAACCTCTTGATATTTGGGTTGAGGATGGAATTCGATACGAGCATGATAAAGATTTTTCTAAAGCTTTAACTCCTTTGTTATATAAAGCCTATACAGAACAAGGGTCTAAAGTTGTAACAGTTCCTCCGGTTTCAGTGTCAGAAAGATTAAATCTAATTGAAGGATATTTAAATGAAGCTCGCAATTGTAGGATCTAGAAATTTTCAAAATGAGAAGTTGGTAAGAGCGGCTGTAAGATATGCTTGTCAGCTTATAGTTGATGATCTTCAAATAGTCTCGGGAGGAGCCAAAGGTGTAGATACTTGGGCAGTAGACGAGTTTATTAAGTTGACAGGAAGATCAGCAAAAGTATTTAACCCTAAGAAATATCCAGGAATGACTTTTAAAGATATACGAGATGCTTTATTTTTAAGAAATAAAAGGATTGTTGATAGTGCTGATGCTGTATTAGCTTTTTGGACAGTAGATTCGACTGGCACAGCTAATACAGTTACATATGCTAAGCTTAAGAATCTCCCTGTAAAGGTTTTTACTAGTGAAACCCCCGCGGAGGACGTAATGAAAGCAGTTAAGATGGTTATATTTATACACCAATCTAAAAAGATTCAAAAATAGGAATAATCGTGGTTAATTCAAGAGAAGAAATGGTTTTTGTAGATGCTGATAAGTTTTTAAAAGATCATTGTTTTAGTGTTATAGTTAATATGAATGATACCTTTATGTGGGGATGTGCCGACAGTGAAAGTATCAGTACTCATGATCTAGATGAAGCTATGAGACTTGAGAAAAAATACGGAAGTGCTGGATTAGAGGCATTTGTAATAGCTAAGCGAAGAGAATATGAACCTGATTTTTGGTACCATAGTTCGATAATTGGATATTGTACAAAGGAACATTTAGATAAGGTTCATAAAGCTTTGGAAGAATTAGAAAATTATGAAACCTTTCCAGGTATGTTTAAAGAATATAAAAGAAGATTCTCTGACTAGATTGACATTTAAACATAAATAAGATAGAATCATAGTAGAAATTACTAACTGATTTTATTCAGTTTTCACTGTGAGTTTATTACTATAATGTTTAAATTACTACAACTCCGCGAGGAGTATAGTGAGAATAGAGATACAAGTATCTTTTGTTCTGCTATACGAAAGTCTCGCCAAAATCAAATATTAGATAAGAAAGACTCCTACCGCTGGGGAGCACCAAACTATAAAATATACCCAAGTACTATAACGTTTAGTACATGTCCCCCGCGATATCTTGAAGGATGTGGAACATTCTCAGGAATTACAGATATGACGATGAATGACATCGTTCGCCGCGGGAGTAGTATCCACCAAGAATATCAAGATGATTTTAAGAGATCAAATGTTATTTGGAATAAAGAGAATATTAATTTTCCAGAAGAGATAAGAGAAAAATTTGAAAAGAATTGGCCAGAAGTTTCCTTCTTTGATAAAGAATCAGGTATCTCAGGAAAAGCAGATGGAGTTCAGAATTATAAAGGTAAGCCTCTTATCATAGAACTTAAGACTACTTCTAAATTGTTTTTAGAAAAGCTTTATAATGATCTAAGTAGATTTTTTAAAACAGATGAA
>FRDC01000925.1_pt1 | contig 13603 bp, 14 predicted proteins | sample 1106171 | NCBI WGS metagenome assembly FRDC01 (sample SAMEA3930566, study PRJEB13176) | freshwater metagenome | biome: Drinking water system; feature: drinking water; material: water | place: Singapore | collected 2014-12-20
ATATATGGGCGGCAGGCAGAAGCTCACACATCGCACACCCACGCCCTCCCAACGAAATCCCCTCGACCCTCTTCTGGAGCTGGTATAAGCCGTTCCCATGAAACATCTTCTCCTACTTCTGATCCTCGCCCTCACCTCCTGCGCAGCACCGGCTTACAAACCCGATCAGCGCAAAGCCCCCCAGCAAGCCGCGCATGCGCGACATGAGGAGAATCGGATCACCACGCCTGACGGTACGACGCTTTTTCACCAAACTTGGTTGCCTCGATTTACTGAGGCGCGTGCGGTGTTTGTGATGGTGCATGGATTGAAAGATTACGGCGATCGTTATGCGCAAACGGCGGGCGAGCTGGCGAAAGCGGGCTACGCCGTGCACGCCGCGGATTTGCGCGGGCATGGCGATTCATCGGGCGATCGCGTTTGGGTGGATTCGTTTCAGCAATATCTCGACGATCTGGATTTGGTTTTGCAGAACGTGCGCAAGCAACATCCGAACAAACGCATTTTTCTTTTTGGTCACAGCATGGGTGGCGCGATCGTCACTCTTTACACGATTCAGAAACAACCGAACCTGGCGGGCATGGTGCTCAGCGCTCCCGCGCTCGGGAAATATAATGTCTCGGGATTCAAAGCCGGTGCAACGAATGTGTTCGGATCGATTTCTCCCACTCTCGCGGTCTTCTCACTCGATGACGAAAAGTTTTCTCGGGATCCCAAGGTCGTAGCTGATATGAAAACCGACCCTCTGATTTATCACGGCGCGGCTCCTGCTCGAACAGCGAAGGAACTTCTAGGAGCGTTCACTCCGATTCAAGAAAAGATGGAAACGATTCAAGTTCCCATTCTCTGCCTGCATGGCACGGCGGATGAACTCACCAATCCTCAGGGCTGCAAGGACCTGGTGAAGCGCGCTTCCAGCAAAGACAAGACGCTGAACCTCTACCCGGGGCTCTTCCATGACCTGCTCCACGAACCCGAAAAAGACAAGGTTTTGGGCGATCTCCTAGCCTGGCTGAAGCGCCACTAATCTTCATAAATAATTGATATTACTAACTAAATTAACTGATGTATTTAATCAGTTATTGGGATATAGTCGCGCCCGCTTTGAAAGGAAAAAGTGACTATGAAGAAATTGATTGTGTGTACTGCGCTCGTGTTGAGTGCGTGTGGATCGGAATCGAAGCCGGAGATTTTACCGGATCTATCGGCAAAAAAAACTGAAGCGGTCGTTTTTAAAACGGAAGTAACCACGTTAGCAGATGTTTCCCCCGTCGCAGTGGAAACTCCGGCTGTCCAAAACCCTCCCTATCTCCGTAAGACTGTTACGCCTGTTAAAAACACGGTCAATTTGGTTGAGAACGAAGTGGAATATATTTACCCCATCAAAGACGGAGCCCTGGCAGCGAGCCCAACCAAGATTGCAGATAACGAGTGCGCTTCGGACGAAAAATACACTGCGAAATTTTCAATCAGTTCAATGGTGAAGTATGGCCTCTATCGAGACATCCCAGGAGAAAGCTTCGTTCTGACCGGGACTTGCTCGAAGAAGAGAATCCCCCTCCCCGTCGAAGGATTCGGCCGAAAGTAAACCCTCAAATTCCGTACTAGCAATGCTGGTACGATGGTGGTAGTCCCCCGACCCATGAAAGTCGGGGGATTTTCCACAGCACTTCTTGTATTTTCTTTTCTCATAAGTCCGCTTGCTCAAGCAGCTCCGTGGACTGATGAAATCCTCCTGCAAAAATTTGAAACAGCTGCGAATCGGGAGCTCATTGCGCAAGGGCAAGGCCAGATCGTTACAGGTTCGCTGCAAATCCATCCGTCCAATCATTTAATTCGAGCCGGACTTATCCAAGCGCTGGGAGATGTCTTTGGCGAATTCTACGCCCTCTTCGGGCACGGCCAACTCTGGGACAATGTCATCGATTTCTACACGATCGACTTCCTGGTTTGGGATGCGACCTACCCGCGCTGCATGAGCGGAGAAGCGCAGATTCGGGTCGTCCGACTCTCTGAAAAAAGCTTCGCTCTCGAATACTATAACGGCACTTGGAGCTTCGTTCCCAGCTTCTTCCATCCGGAATACGCCCTTCAGGCTGTCGACAATTCTAAGTGTAATCAGTAAGTTAAGTTAATAGATCCGCTTCACACAATCCTGCTCAACTCCCGCTTGCCGCAGGAGGTCACATCGGGTAGGTTGCCCCGCGTTATCATTATAACGAACGCCCCGAGGAATGGATCTATGCTTCGACTAGTTGGAATTTTTTTACTCACCGCTCTTATTCAAAACGCCACCGCTGCTCCGAATAATTCTTTCCGATCGGATGGAGAATTGGAGTGGACCAACAATAATCCCAGCGCTCGACTTTGGAGAATTACCACGGACCCCGACTACGCGTGGAATTTCACGGTCGACAAGCGAAGCACTTACAAAATCATTGTCGACGTTCCTCATGGTGAAGAGGATAAAGTTTTCATTCTCGCCAATCCGAAACTTCCGGAAGGCTCGAAGATCGACTGGTATCGCAAAAAAGGTTACGCGCTAGTTTCTTGGACTCCGAAAGCCAAGGACATGTTGGTTGACACCGGAGAAGCCGCCACGCAACGCGGATTTCCTCTCGAATTCAAACTTGTCTCAATTGATCGCGGCGAACTTTATTCGCGCACATCCGTGATGATCAACATCACCGACTCTCCAGGCACCTTCACTATCACTGTTCCCAAAAAAGAAATCGTCATGAAGCCGGGCGAAAGAATTGAAATTCCCGTTTCTGTTTCTGGTGATGAAGTAACCATGACCAGCAATTTCGTGGCCATTGATCAGGACACCTATCCGATGAAGGGGGAGATCGACATCACTCCTTTCTTCAACAATCCTTCTGGGCAATACAAAGTGATTTACCAGGCCCCAAAAAATGCTTCGGGTGAAACCTTTCAGATTCGAATGATTGCAACAGATGCGCGTGGAGCAAAAGTGACCTCCGCACCCATTTCAATTCGCATCGACGCCCCTCCCGGAGCTGTGACCATTCAAAATCCGATGGCGGTTCCAACAAAACCCAGCGCAACCCCGGCAACGATTCCATCCGACGCACCGGTGGCGCCACCTTCGTCGAACGAAGCCCGCAGTGGGCCCTCGGATTTTACCGACCAAGGAATTGCCGTGCCGAAAAAGAGAGACGCGAGCGGTGCCTCAGTCAATCCACCTGCTCCGCCAAGACAAGTGCTCCCCGCGCCGACATTACAGCCGACACCTGCGGCGATTGGAGCTGCCGGCTCGAAGCAACCTCCGGCGCAGGCGCCTAGCCCTAGCAGCAAGCCGTTGAATCGGCTCACTCCGGCGAAGGACTAGAAGACTAGAACGTCACGCTCTCGACTTCTTTTTTATTTTTCTCTTGTTCGATCTGATCGATCTTCAAGCGCATGAGAATCACACGCCCAATTCGATAGAGAAGCGTGTTCTCTTCGATGCCATCGGTAGGAATGGTCTTGGGATCCTCGAGCGCATCTCGCTGAACCAACTGTTCTTTCAAAACAGAGATGCGCACACCCTGTTTATTCATATTGTAGAAACCGGTCGCCACGGTGACTTTGAATCGATACTTGGTTTGTAAATACTGATCAGGCGCTCCAAAGGAATCGATGAAGTTTTTTTGAGAAGTATTGTCGGTCCAGCGGGTTTGCAAAAATCCAGAATCCCGGTTTGAAATATCCAAGCTGTAAGATTTCAAAGACTCCGTCACCGCTGCCCAAGAAGTATTGAAATCCGCAAAAAAGATTCGGGTAAAGACTTGGCCGTTCGCATCCGCGCCCACCGATTTTCGGTAAGCCGTCGTACACCCCGAACTGACCAGCATGAGACCGGTTAGGAAAATCCCGGTAAATCCCCTGAATTCCACATAAAAAGGGTACAGAATTGAGTTGCCCTTTGTCAACGCCCCGTGGTTTAAAAGAATCTGGATGAAAGCCGAGAACTTAATGGAAATTACGCGGGTTCTGAAGCTGGAAGGGGACGCCATCCTCCAGTGTGCCCAGCGTTTAGAAGCCAGCCCTGAGGCCGGCGCTCAGATGGACAAGGCGCTCGACCTCTTCAAGTCCACACTCGAACAGGGTGGAAAAATCGTGGTTACGGGCGTTGGGAAATCCGGAAAAATCGCGCAAAAAATCGCTGCGACTTTGTCCAGCACCGGAAGCCTTGCCGTATTCTTGCACCCCACAGAAGGATTGCACGGCGACATCGGTGTCGTCACTTCTCGGGATGCGATTCTGGCCATGAGCCACACCGGGAATACCGAAGAAATTTTGAAACTCGTTCCCTCGTTGCGAACGTTGCGCGTTCCGATTGTGGGAATGGGGGGAAATGATCAATCTGTTCTGGCTCAAAAATGCGACGTTTGGTTAGACACTTCAGTCTCGCAAGAGGCTTGTCCGCATGGATTAGCTCCCACCACTAGCACCACCCTGGCGCTCGCGTTGGGAGATGCGATTGCCGTGACGTTGATGAAGCTCCGCGGATTTAAATCGACCGACTTTGCTGCAAACCATCCCGGAGGCTCGCTTGGAAAGCGCCTCACCCTGCGCGTTTCAGATCTCATGCAACGGGGAGATGCGGTTGGTACGGTCACTAAGGAAACGCCGATCGATGAAGTGATTGGCTGCCACACGAAGAAAAATCTCGGCGCGGTTTTGGTCGTCGAGGGATCCAAACTTTTAGGAATTATTACCGATGGGGATATTCGCAGAGCCCTCCGCCATCGGGACCGCTTCTTTGATTTCAAAGCCAAGGACGTCATGAGTACAAAGCCAGTGACGATTGACCCGGACCAGATGGCGCAGGAAGCATTGACGCTGATGGAAAATCGTCCGAATCAGATTTCGTGTTTAGCGGTGGTAGACGCCCAGGGAAATTGGGCTGGAGTCATTCGACTGCATGACCTCGTCAGAAACCTCTAGAAACGACCTTTCCGAGAAATGTCCGGACTGCGGCGGCCCAATGGTGACGCGCCCCGCCCATCGTTTTCCCATTTGGACGCAGATTGTCTTTGCTTTAAGCTTTGTGATGTTCCTTTTCCTCTTCGAAAAGGCTCAAGCCTATCCGCCCATCCTCTGGGCCTGGAGCGCGTTTCAAGTCTTTGTCGGTGTACTTTTGATGCGGGGTCGCCTTCGCGCACGGCAGCGAATTTTACGTTGCATCCGATGTACGCCTGCCGTACGATAAGAGCCTCATTTCAAACACTTGTGGAGGCCCGCCGTGTTCAAAAAAATCTCTGATAACCATTCTCGTTGGCTGCCGTTTGTCCTTTTAGCATTTGGGGCCGCATTCGCAATGACGACAGCCTGCTCCGAATCAGCTCGTGCAAAAGCGAACATCGTTGAAAAGGATGCTCCCAAAGCTGGCGTCCTTGCCAAGATTAACGGCGAAGAAATTACTGAAGACATGTTGATCGGCGATGGCCGCGATCGCATGCAGTTCATCAATCTGCTCAATCAAGAGTACGATCTCAAGATGGACCGCATCAACGACTTAATCGTTGAAAAAGTGATCGGCGCTGAAGCGAAGAAAGCCAATATGCCGCTTCAAGAGTATATCGATAAAAAAGTTCTGAAGGGCAATGCTTTCAAAACCACGGAAGCCGAGTTCAAGAAATTCTTGACCGCTCGGGGCTATCCAGAAAGCCGCATCACGCCGGAGATCAAAGAAGAGATCTTCAAGGGTCTTGCCATGCAGAAAAAACAACAAGCCATTCAGGAGTACGCTTTCAAACAAACGAAGAGCACTCCGGTGGAAGTCTATTTCAAAAAGCCGGCTTATAAGCTCGCTATCGACATCGGCAAGTCGCCCACTTACGGCAACGCAAAGTCGGCTGTGACAATCGTGGAGTTCTCGGACTTCCAATGCCCGTACTGCGGCCGCGCTGCACAGACGTTGACGGAGCTGAAGAAAAAGTACGGCAGCAAAGTTCAATTCGCATTCAAACACTTCCCGCTCCAAGGTCATCCGCAAGCTCGTCCGGCTGCAGAAGCCTCGATGTGCGTGTTTGACCAAGGCGCTGACAAGTTCTGGAAGTTTCACGACATCATTTTCAAGAACCAAGAAAAATTGGAAATTACGAACATTGAAAAGTACGCAAAAGACTCCGGCGCGGACATGAAGAAGTACGCCGAATGTTTCTCGGGCGGAAAATTCAAAGAATTCGTTCAAGCAGATGTCGACTACGCTCTCAAGCTCGGTGTGAATTCTACTCCGTCGTTCTTCATCAACGGAAAACCCGTTCAAGGTGGAGCACGCAGCGTGGAAGAGTTCTCTGAACTCATCGACAAGGAGCTGAAAGGCTAACGACCTTGAAAACCTTCGGTTTGAAAAAGGGCATGCTCCTCGCGAGCGTGCCCTTTTTTTTATCTCTCGACGCCGCTGCTGGACCTAATTTTGATCAGGCTTCCAAGAATGCTCGCGCCATTCTAGGAAGTTTAGTTGCAGCCGATACGACCAACCCTCCTGGCAACGAAGCCCGCGCTGTAGAGGTGGGTGTAAAGCGCCTGAAGGAACTTTCCATTCCTTTTGAGGTGACGGACTTCGCGCCCAAGCGCCAGAACCTGGTGGCTCGACTCCAGGGTTCCCAACAGAAGAAGCCCGTGTTGATTCTCGCGCATCTCGACGTGGTGGGCACCACTGGACAGAAGTGGCACTCCGATCCGCACCAGATGATTGAGTCGGACGGTTTTTTAAAAGGCCGCGGCGTTTTTGATGACCTCGGAATGGCTGCGGTGGGAATCGAAGTTCTGGCCCTTCTCAAAGAACAGAATGTGCCACTCAAACGAGATCTGATTCTCGCTTGGACCGGAGACGAAGAATCTGGAGGCGCTGGCATTCAGTATCTCCTTCAGAATCATCGCAAGAGTATCGAAGCGGAATTTGCATTAAATGAAGGTGGCGGTCTGCACCTGAAGAATTCTAGTGACAAGTTAGATCGTGTCACGCTTCAGAATTCTGAAAAAACCTATAACGACTTCGAAGTAGTGGCTCGAGGAATTCCAGGCCACTCGTCAGTTCCGCTGAAAAAGAACGCTATTTACCGCCTATCCGAAGCACTTGCGAGACTGAATCAGTACCAGTTTCCTTTGGTCATGTCGCCGACACTCCGCCGCTATTTGAAACTGAGCGCCGATCTCGAAGATAAAGAAATGGCAGCAGCCATGAAGGCCGCAGCAAAAGCTCCGGGAAATCCGCCCCCCGACGTTCTCAAAGTTTTAGAATCGAAACCCTATACGGCGGCATTACTTCGAACCACTTGCGTGGCTACTCTCATCAGCGGCGGTACACGTGAGAATGTGTTGCCCTCGGAAGCTCGCGCCAACATCAATTGCCGCATTCTTCCGGAGCAGTCCGTGCAAGAAGTTCAGCAGATTCTAAGAAAAGTTTTAACCGGAGGAAAAGAAGGGTCTGGCGTCGAAGTTTCCGCTGCAGCCCCCTTACAAAGCAGTCCTGCGTCTCCGCTGGAAGGCCCGCTGGTTCCTGCTGTTGAAAAGGTATTAAAAGAAATGGGTGCTGGCGCAGTTCCCATCGTTCCCACCATGAGCTTGGGAGCCACCGATGGACGCTACATGCGACTCGCCGGAATTCCCACGTACGGACTCAATCCTATCGCCACTTCTAAAGATGATCATGAAACCGTGCACGGTCCTGATGAAAGAATTCCGATCGCGAGTGTTCGCCGGGGAGTGGAATTTCTTTATCGCCTGATCTTGGAATTAAATCGTTAGTTCGCCGTGTAACTCGAACCCGATTGAAGGCCTCGCGGATTGGAACTCGTGTTCGAAAAAGTCACCGGAACGGATTCGTTCGAAGTAGAACTCTCCACGACTTGAAAGTGCAAATGGCCCGCCGTTGAGCAGCCGGTGTTCCCGCTGTTGCCGATGTGCTGCCCTTGAGTAATGGTGTCGTTCACATTCACGATCACGCCGTTCTTGGTGAGATGAAGATACTCCCCCACCGTTCCATCGGAATGACGAATCTTAACGAAGTTCGCATTTGGACAACCGTTGCCATCGCTGTAACTTTCCTGAAGTTCAATCACGGTGCCCGCTCGAGCCGCATGCACAGCCGTTCCAATATCCATGGTGAAATCGTAAGCGTACCGATAGTCCCCAAAATGACTGATGCCCGAGCAATTTCCCTGTCCCACTTCTCGCGACGTTCCTGTGGCGTAAGGAAGTTTGTAAGAAGAGGTGGTGTACGTCGGATAGGCACCGCAAACTCCCGTGTGCGAGAGCGGATCCGAGCCCGGTCCGCAACTCCCTGTCAGCGCGAGAAGAATCAAACTGAAACCGAAAGCGGAGCGTCCGTGCTTCATTAGAATCGGTATCCTATATAAGGGGTGACTTCGAGTTGAAGACCAAAGCGATAGATGATCGGTAAATTGATATACCAATGGTCGTTGATGGAGGCACCCATCCCACCCACCGCTGCAAAGCCAGAGCCCCAAAGCGGACTGTAACGAAATCCACCGCCGCCTTCAAAAAAAACGGGGCCTTCGCTTCGAAACGAGTAACCCACCATCGCGTCGAACATGAAAAAACTTCCGCCGGGAAAATTGGACTGAATGAAGAAGCTGCTCGACTTGCTGGAAAAGAAATACCGCAGGCGGGCACTCATTCCGTAACTGGCATCGGAATCATTATACTTCGTGAAAGATCCGGCCAGAGTTCCTTCGAGGTCGCCCGCGAAGCTCGGTGAGACGGTCATCAAAATCGCAGTAGCTATGCAGAGGAGGCTAGCTTTCTTCAAAACACTACCCTCACGCCGATGTACGGAAGGTAGTCGACAGTCCAACCGGAATCCGTTCCTAAATTGATTTGCTTAGCAGTGATGGGAATCGCCAGACGAAAAGTTTTCGAAAGCTGCCAACCAAAAATCGCACTGAAGAAAAGACCGTCTCCCCAAAGACTTTCGAAGTGGCGCCTCAACATTCCGCCTTCGAGTTCCACGGTGAAATCCTGTCCCATTCTGACGCTGGCCCCGGCGCCATAGTCTTGGAGATAGCTATGTTGAGGCTCAAAGCGAAAAATCGCGCCCACCGCAACAGAACCCACTCCGATGTACAAAGAATTTCTCGTGCGAAGATGCACCTCGTTAGCATTTCCTAAAAGGATTCCGGATAAGAAGAGGTCGCTGCCTAATTCAATGGCAGCATGGCTGGGAGCGGGTGTGAGAGCGGCTGAAAGCAAAATGAAGAGAATCCCGATGCGAGTTTTCAAGTCTTCCAATTAAAAGATCAAAGGCCTTTTCAGTCAAGCGAGTTTGTGTTGAGACGCCCTGTGCCTTGCCCCCTCTCAAGCCCGGTGCTACTTGGCTTCATCGCATTGAAACTTGTGGCCGGATGCCACTCTATTTCTGGGGGTTCTAATCATGTTACGTCAATTTGCTTTGGTTGCCGTTTTAGGCAGCCTGTCTAGTCTCGCTCAGGCTTCGCCAATCCTGTATGAGAAGGAAACAATGAATTTTGCTTGGGGTAAAGTTCACCACGGTTGTGTGATTGATCACAACGGTGTTGTTTACACCTACGACATGGCTAAAAAACAAAACATCACCGCTACAGCCGTGACTCTTTCAAAAACGGAATTAGACCAAGCTCACAAGCTGCTCTACGCTGCTTCCAAAGGAAAATACACTGAGAAGCATGTGATGGCCGATGCCGGCAGTGTCACTTGGACCGGTTACTGGGGCGACGAAACCGTCACCCTGAAAAAGTGGGGAGATCTGACGGGTCAGAACTCCGCAAAAGAAGCGGCAGAACTTGCCGATCTGCTCGATAAGTACTGTCAGTAATCTATTGCTCGGGACGGCGTTGATTCTGTCAACGCTGTCCCGGCAAGCCTTTCCCACCTCGCATCCCGAGTTTGCTCGCCGTTCCAACTGCCTGATACTCTAGAAGAGTAGCTTTGTGTGTCCTTGAACAGGGAGGCCCGGAATGGCAGGCGTAAGTCCCCCAGGCAATGATGGAAATTATGCTTACTTCAGTAAGCAAATGAATGACATGGAAGAGGCGCTGAGCGAGGAGTCCAATCGTTCGCGTAAACAACAAGAAAAAGAAATTGAGAACATTCACAAGTCTCACCGCCGCGACATGCTCGCGAAAGAAAAAGAAACTGAAAAGAACATTGGCCACATCAAGGACAACTATTCCAAACTCATCGACGACACGAAGTTCAACGCCAAAGAACAGATCGAAGACGTCAAAGCCAAGGCTCGCACCTACGATCGGTTTGGTCGCTACAATTCTGCTGAAAATGACATCTTAAAACGCCAGATCAACGACATGCAGGAGGCTCTAGGCGCGGAAAAGCACCGCTCCGAAGAATCGATTCGCAATCTTCAGGACGTGTACGCCCAGAATCTCGACGAAGTGAAATCCAATTACCGAGACAAAACAGAAGCACAGATTCGTACCGATCGTGCGTCTTCGAATGACTCCTTAGAGAGAGCCAGCCAAGCCCGTCATGCCACTTATCAGAGAGATCTCGACGAAGCACGGAAGAACTACACAGAACAGAACCAACAGCGAATGGATGAGATGAGTTCCGAGCGCCATCGCATCCAAACCATGATTCGCGATGCTGAAAAGGCGAATCGAGCCAAGGTTGAAGATGTGAGTAACGGTTACGAAAATAGAAATGCAGAAGCGCTCGAAGCTCTCCGAAGTAAACAGGAACAACAGATTCGAGCCAATAATAAAAATCACGCCGAAGAGAGTAGTTATCTTCGCGAGCAAGTTCGAACCCTGTCTGCCTCCAATGCGGAATATAATAAGGGTCGGGCCGAAGGGACAGCGGATGCGATTCGGGACTACGAGACCCAAAACCGCGGCCAGGTGGCGAAAATGCAGAACGAACATGATCGTGAAATGGTCAAGGTTCGAAACCAGGCCGAAGACTCTGCGGAATACTACACACGCCGGGGAGATGATGTTCTCCGCCAGAAGGACATGTACTTCTCGCGTCTCATTCGCCAACAAAATGACGAAAATTATAACCGTCAGAAAGATTTAGAACTGCAGTTCGACCGAGGACTAAAAGAACGCGACAAGGCAATCAATATCAACGAAGAACGGGCTGACCGTAGAATTGCTGCCATTTCGGAGCGCGATGCAACAGATCGCCAAAAGGCGCTAGAAGAACAAGCCAAGGCTTTCCAAGACACGCTCTCGACGAATCGTCAGCAACAAAACGAGCAAATCAAGGCGCTTGAAACAGAGATTCAACATTCCCGAACCGCCAATGATTTACAAACGATCTCGCCTGCCGCTGAAGAAATGGTTCGGAAGAAGCTCATTAAAGAATTCGATAAGACTGCGAAAGAAGAACAGGCTCGAAACCAACGTTCGACCGAAAGCATTCAGCGAAACTATTCGCAGCGCATGGTAGATGCCCTCGAAGATTTCCGCCGTGTTCAAACTCAGCGCAACTACGAAAATAATCTGGAACGCTACCAAGAGCGTAGCAATCTGATGGCCCATTCCGACGAAGCCAAAGCCATTTCCAAAGACGAAATTAACAACCGCGAAGCGATGCATAACCGCGAAGTCGAATTGATGACCCGGAATCAGGCGCATCAGCTCGAATCGCAACGCCGTAAGCTGACCGAGTACGTCGACGCCGCTCGAGCTGACGCAAACGCAAACCACTCAGCTCTCCGCCAGGAAGAAGATTTCAGGCGAAAGATGACTCATCGAGAGTTTGCCAATCGCCAAGCGGAGCTCATGCGCGACTATGAAAAGAAAATCAACGACCTCAAGAATGAGCACGAGCTCATCATGATGGACGTGAAGGGCGAGGCCGAGCGGAAGCTTCGCGACACCAACCGTGAAAATAAGAAGATGATGGAAGAGCAGGCGAAGAACTACGAGTATCAGCTCGCCGCCAAGGACTCGCAAATCAAGGAACGCGAGCGCTACCTCACACAAAACTACGAAGAGACTATCGACAAGATCCGGCGCTCAAATGAACTCAGCAACCGCAAGAAGGGTTAAAATCGTCTGCACTATCGGACCTGCGACCCACAGTCCTGAAAAACTCTCAGGACTCATGGCCGAAGGAATGGACGTTGCGCGCCTCAACTTCTCTCACGGCGATCACGACTTCTATAAGAAGCTCATCGGGAATATCCGGGCCTGTGCCAAAAAAGCCCGAAAAAATGTCGCTATTTTGCAAGATTTGCAAGGTCCAAAGCTTCGAGTCGGAAAGCTCCCCCAAGAAGGATTCGTTCTTAACAAGGGCGATACCATTTATCTTTACGCCGAGTCTCCGAACGAAGAAGCTCCGGCTGAAATAAAAAGCGGAAAGAAAACAATTCTTCCCATTTCCAGCGAGATCGCCCAAGCCATCGTCCACGATGCAAAGGTCGGGGCGCGCATCCTCTTTGATGACGGAAAGATTCAAGGCACGATTGGAAAGATTGGAAAATCTGAAATCGTCGTCGAAATAGAATATGGCGGGCGAATCACCTCTCACAAGGGCATCAATCTTCCGGGGACTCCCCTATCCATTCCGTGCGTGACCGCGAAAGACCTGCAGGACTTGAAATTCGGCCTTGAGCAAGGAGTCGACGCCGTCGCCTTGAGCTTCGTGCGTTCGGCTTCGGACATTGAAACGGTTAAGGAACGAATTCGTCGCCAATCTGATGATCAACCCTTTGTGATTGCCAAGATCGAACGCGAAGAAGCCATCGACAACATGCAATCCATCATCGAAGCATCGGATGGTTTGCTCATTGCTCGAGGCGATATGGCCGTTGAGCTCGGTGCTCCACGCGTTCCGATCATTCAGAAAACGCTAATTCACCAGTGCAACCACATGGGAGTGCCCGTCATCACCGCTACCCAGATGCTGGAATCGATGATCTTTTCTCCAACCCCCACGCGTGCTGAAGCCAGTGACGTTGCAAATGCGGTGTTCGACGGTACAGACGCCGTGATGCTCTCGGGCGAAACCGCGTCGGGCGAATACCCCCTCGAAACCGTGCGGACCATGTCTCGAATTATTCTGGAAGCCGAACGCGCGCAGAACCTTTACAGCGGTCCACGCGACATCCTTCCCATTCCCGGTTCTGTTCCCGAGTCTATCGAATTTAGCGCGTCGCGCGTAGCTCACCACGTCGATGCGGTGGCCATTGCCTGTATCAGTCGCTCAGGAATGGCGGCACGGATTTTAGCGAAGTTTAGGCCCTCCACACCGATTGTGGCCATCATGGACAACGAGGCGGGCCTTCGGCGCCTGGCCATGGTCTGGGGCGTAAAAGGGGTTTTGATTAAAGAGATTCTGGCAACTGATGATCTTTTTGCTATGGTCGAAAAAGTCCTGATCGAAGAAGGATGGGCCGAGCCGGAAGATCTGGTCACGGTCACCGCGGGCGTTCCCACGTTGAAGCGAGGGACGACGAACATGATCAAGGTGCATCGGATCAGTAGCCAATGGAAGAAAACAAAGACGTCGAAGTAACTCCTTTAATGAAGCAGTACTGGGATCTCAAATCCCAGGCAGGTGATGCACTCCTCCTTTTCAGAATGGGCGATTTTTACGAACTCTTCGGTGACGATGCCGTCGAAGC
>FRDC01000898.1_pt1 | contig 13591 bp, 14 predicted proteins | sample 1106171 | NCBI WGS metagenome assembly FRDC01 (sample SAMEA3930566, study PRJEB13176) | freshwater metagenome | biome: Drinking water system; feature: drinking water; material: water | place: Singapore | collected 2014-12-20
GCCGCTATCGCATCGAGATTGCCGACGATGCCGGCGCCGAGTGGCAACCCTGGCCCATCCCACGCCCCAAGGACGGCCTGCCGCTGCGCTTCGTGCCGCTGGGGTGAGCCAGGCGCCTAGTTCGACCAGTAGACATATTCCTGGCCCGGCTTCCATGGCCGGTTGAGCGGCACGTCGATGCGCACCGGCGCTTCGATCAGCGCGGGCCAGAGTGGCCTGGCCTGTTCGCGGTCGTGCGCCGCGATCATCGCCCGCATCCGCGCGACGCGCGCCGGATCGGTCGCGGCCAGATTGCGCTGCTCGGTCGGGTCGGCGGCGAGGTTATAGAGCCAGGCGGCGTTGGGCCGCGCTGCGACCTGCAGCTTCCAGTCCCCCTCGCGCACCACCTTGTTGTCGCCCGACCGCCAATAGAGCGTGCGCGGCGCCGGCCCGGCGGGCAGCGGCAGCAGATTGGCGCCGTCGATCACCCGGCCGGCGGGAAGCGGCGCGCCAGCCGCCGCCGCGGCGGTTGCAAAGATGTCCAGATGATGCGCCGGCCCCGCCGCATGGCTGCCCGGCGCGATCCGCCCCGGCCAGCGCAGGAAGAAGGGCACGCGCAGGCCCCCTTCGAAATAGGTCGCCTTGAAGCCGCGGAACGGCATGTTGCTGCCGGCGATGCCGGTGTACCAGGCGGCGCCATTGTCGCTGGTGAAGATGACGAGGGTATTGTCCTCGACACCCGCCGCTTTCAGCGCCGCGAGCACCCGGCCGATGCCGCGGTCGAGCTGGCGGATCATCGCGCCATAGACGCGCTCGACCGGGTCCTTGATGCCGGGGAGCGCGTCATAATCGGCCCTGGTCGCCTGCAGCGGCGTGTGCGGTGCGTTGTAAGCCAGATAGAGCAGGAACGGCCGGTTGCGGTTGGCGTTGATCGCCGCGACCGCCTGATCGGTGAAATAATCCGTCAGATGCCCCTCGGGCGCGAAGCGCTGGCCGCCATTCCACTGCACCGCATAGGGCAGGTTGGGCCACAGCCAGCGGTCGATCGGGTCCCAGGGGAGCTTTGCGTTGACGATGCCGGCGGCATCTTCCGGCGCGAACATCGCCGCCCCCGCCAGAAAGCCCAGCGATTCGTCAAAACCTTGGCCGTTCGGCTGCAGCGCCTTTGCCTCGCCCAGATGCCATTTGCCGATCTGCATGGTGTGATAGCCGCGCCCGCGCAGCAGCTCGGCAATGGTGATTTCGGAGGGCGCGACGCCCATGTCGGCATAGTCGATCAGCCCCCTGGTGCGCTCTTCATGGAAAATCGCATGCGGATGATCGCCGCCGGGCACGTCATGCGTCACCCCGCGCGCGAACGCGACCGGAACGGCAGTGAATTCAAACCCGAAGCGAGTGGGATAGCGCCCGGTCATGATCGCCGCGCGCGACGGGCTGCAGGTGGCATTGGCGGCATAGCCGGTGTCGAAGCTGACGCCTGCGCGCGCGATCGAATCGATATTGGGCGTCTTCACCTGGCCGCCGCCCACCCCGCCGCCGAAGAAGCTGATATCGTTATGGCCCATATCGTCGGCGACGATCAGCACGATATTGGGTGGCCGGGCGCCCGCCGCCGGCACTTTCGGCCCCGGCGCCCACACCACCGGATGATTGGGCTGAATGGGGTCGCGCCAGCGCGCGATGATGCCGGGGATGTAATATTTATAGCGCTGCACCAGCGCCCAGCCGCTGCCCGCCAGCACCGCCAGCAGCCCAAGGCCGATCAGAAGACGCCGCATGGCTCCTCTCCTTCCGGACGCGAGCTTGCCAAATGGCATGCAACACGCCAATAGAATAATTGAGGGCGATAGCGGGGGAGGGCCAAGATGCGCATGGTCGCGCGGATTTTTCTGGCGCTGGCCGGGCTGCTTGCCTTGGCGCTGTTCGCCCTCACCTGGTTTGATCTGCCGCGCATTGCCGAACGATTGGGGCCACAGGCGCCCACAGCGCTCGCTGCCGCCACGCTGCGCGCCGACATGGGCGGCTTTTTCGCGGCCTGGGCATTCGGCGCGCTGGCCGCGGCCTGGCGGGGCGACCGCACGCTTGCGCTGCTGCCGATGCTGATGCTGGGCTTCGCCTTTGCCGGGCGGCTCTATACCTATGTGCTGACCGGCGATGCCGCGATCGTGCCGCCGATGACGGTGGAAGCGGTGCTGTTCGTGGCGATTGCGCTGGCGCGCACCCAGCTTGGCGCGCGCAGGCTATAGCGCCAGATCGGCAAGCGCCGCCGCCAGCGCGAGCACCAGCGCAACCCATAGCCGTGGCCCCATAACGAGGCTCATCACCGGCGCGGTCGGGAAGGAAAAGGTCATCAGCGTGCCGGCCACTTTGTCGAGATGGGCGTCGCGGAAGCGCGGATCGAGCACCATCTCGATCATGTCGCGGCGGCTGCGATAGCGCATCAGGCCAATCACGCTCCAGCCCGGATCGGGCGGCACTGCCCAGCTGTCGACATAGCCGGCGATCTTGCGCCGGGCGAGCAGCGGATGGCCGCCGCGCAGAAACAGCCCGCGCAGGAAACGCCGCACATAACGCTGCAACAGCTCATTGCCCGGCACCGGCGCGCCGGTGCGCGGATCGGGCTGGGGTTCGGTCGTGGTCTTGACGATGTTGAACATCACGAATTCGCGCCCGTCATCGGCCAGCAGAAAGTCGCGCACGGCCTGGCGCTGGGCCTCGTTGCCGTGCGGCATCTGGCCCACCCGTTCGAGCAGCGCATCGACCTCGCCGGGCTTTACGGGTCCGCGCCAATTGTCATACCAGGCGCGAAACACCGCATAGAGCGCCGCCGCGCCGCCCCACAGAAACCAGCTGGTCATAGCCATATTATGGCATGATAACTGTCATAATGCTAGCCGCGATGGCTTGACGACGCGCGGCGAGGCGGCTTTGTTGGCGCACCATCGCAACAGACCAAGGGAGCGGCATGTGGCGGACCTGGCGGAAGTGACCCACATCATGAGCAAGGGCCAGGCATGGCTGCCCGGCAAGCGGGTGAAGTTCCATTTCGGCGATACCGGCGTCATCCTGCTCGACGGCGTTGAGGAAGCGGTGAGCAACGCCGATCTGCCCGCTGACGCGACGATCCGTATCAGCTTCGACAATTTCAAGAAACTGGCCAAGGGCGAGCTGGGCGCGACCACCGCCTTCATGATGGGGCGGCTGAAGATCGAGGGCGATATGGGCGTCGCCATGCAGCTGCAGCAGGTGACCTCGAAGCTCAACCTGGGCCAGGCTTAGCTTCAGGCGGCGCCGGCCCGCTTCCCCGCTTCACGATGCGAAAGCCGATGTGCGACGCGCCGCCATCGACCGGGCCGGACGAGCGCGCCGCCGGGCGATAGCGGTAGCAATAATTATCCGCGCACAGGAACGAGCCCCCCTTGATGAGGTGGCGCGCGCGTGCGCGCATCGCGGGCGGATCATCGGCGGACCAGACGGCGCCATTGGCGGCTTCGCGCGTCCATTCCCACACATTGCCGGCCATGTCGTATAGACCCAGCCCGTTGGCCGCGAAACAGCCGACCGGCGCGACGCGCGCCTTGTAGCCATCACCGCCCTTGTCCTCGACCGGGAAGGCGCCCTGCCACACATTGGCGCGCGGTTTCAGGCCGCGCTCGCCGCCGGGCGGATCATCGCCCCAGCTATAGGTGCGCGATTCCAGCCCGCCGCGCGCCGCTGCTTCCCATTCGGCCTCGCTCGGCAAGTCACCCCCTGCCCAGCGGGCATAGGCCAGCGCATCTTCATAGCCGACATGCACCACCGGCTGCTGCGCGCGGCCGGCAAGGCTCGATCCCGGCCCTTCGGGATGGCGCCAGTCGGCACCGGGCACCACCCGCCACCAGCTGGCGGGGCCATCGGGCGCGGTGCCGGGCGGCAGACCGACAAAGACGAGCGACGAGGGCACCAGCCGGTCGCGCGGCACGCCAGGGTAGAGCGCGGCGTCCGGCACCCGCTCGGCCAGGGTGCGATAGCCGGTTGCGGCGACGAAGCGCGCGAACTGGGCATTGGTGATTTCGGTCTGGCTGATGCGGAAGCCGGGCAGCGAAACCGGGCGCGGCGGCCCTTCCTCGGGCCGCATCGGCCGCGCCCCGATCAGATAGCGGCCCGGCGGCACCCAGCGCATGCCCTGCCTGGCCTGTGCCGCCAGCTGCTCGGCCGTCTGGCACGCAGGCGGCTGCGCGCTGCACCCGGCAAGCGCGAGCAACAGCAGCGCGGCCGAGCGGATCAGAAGCGCCGCTCCTGCACCACGGCCTTGTTCCCCACCGGCAGCACCAGCTCATCGCCGTCGCGGCCCAGGATCAGCCGGCCCGGAAAGCGCGACCGCGCATCGCCCAGAAACGGCCCTTCCAGGATCGAATAGGGGAGCGGCGGGATGATGTGGGTGAGCAGCAGCGTGCCGACCTTGGCGCGCTTGGCGATGTCGGCGGCAGCCTCAGGGCTGGTGTGATAGCTCGGGATGTCGGCCAGGATCTTGGCAAGGCCCGGTCGGCCCGCCGCGAGCGCGACCTGGCGCTGTTCGGCGACCAAGGTCGGACTCAGCGCCTCATGCACCAGCACGTCCACCCCCTGCACCGCGCGTTCGAGACTGGCCGATGGCGCGGTGTCGCCGCTGATCGCCAGGCTGCGGCCCTTGTAATCGAAACGATAGCCATAGGCCGGCTTGACCGGGCCATGATCGACCGCAAAGGCGGTGACGACCAGCCCGTCCGCATTGAACACCACCCCCGGCGCCACCGGCCGCGGCGCGAGCCCATAGCCCGAGGGCGGCACCACCTTTGGCCCGTGATGGGCGATGCGATAGCCCCGGTCGATGCTGTAGGCCTGGTTGAAGCCGGCCGCGACGACATCCACCCCCGGCGGCCCATAAAGCGGCAGCGGCGCGGTGGCCGACGCCATCGCCCAGCGCTGCAGCGCCAAATTGCCCAGCGAATCGAAATGGTCGGAATGGATGTGGGTGAGCAGCACTGCCTCCACCCGCGCCGGGCTGTATCCCAGATGCGTGATCCCGCGCACGCCGCCCTCGCCGATATCGACGACGAACACGTGCCGCCCCGCCGTCACCACCGCGCACGGCCCGGCGCGATCCGGCCCGGCCATTGGCGAGCCGGCGCCGCACAGCGCAACGCCCAGCGCATCGCCGCGCCGGGCCAGCGGATCGTAACTGATCGCCGCGCGCATCCCGGCGCGGAACAGCATGATGGCGATCGTATCGCGCATCAGCCAAGCCGCCCCCAATGCCAGCACGACCAGCAGCAAGGCCCCCGCAATCACCCGTCGCATGGCATTCTCCTGTCGATCGGCGCCAGGCCGCGTTCGGCGCGCAGATCATCCTCCACCGCCCACAGCCGGTCCTGCCCCCAGTGCGGCGCGCGTGCACCAACCTGGAAGCTGGGCACGCCCCACAGCCCGAGCGCGAACATCTGCGCACGATTTGCTTCGGCAACGGCGCGCCAGCTGTCATCGGCGAGCGCCGCGCGCACCGCGTCCGCATTCAGCCCGGCGCTTTCGGCCATGCCGAACAGCGCGTCGCCGGTCATGTCGATGCCGCGCGCAAAGGCGCCGGTGAGGAAAGCGCGCGCGAACGCAAGCCCGCGCCCGGCGGCGATGGCATGGTGCAGCACCGCCAGCCCGCGCTCGACTCCGGGGCCAACCGGATCGACGATGCTGCCGAACGCCAGGCCAAAGCGCGCCGCCTCGCGCTTGGTGTCGAGCGTGATGTAGAGCCGCTTGGCACCCGGCACCGGCAGGCCGCGCATGACCATCGGCAGCACGAAGCGCAGCCGCAGATCGGCGCCATAATGATCGGCCAGCGCCCCGATCCGCTCGGCCGCGACCATCGTGTAGGGCGAGCGGAACGACAGGTAGAAATCGAGAATGGGCGCCGGCCCCGCCAGTGGGCGCTCGTGCGGCGGCAGCACCGGGTCGAGCACCGGACAAAGTTCAGGCGCCCCGCCGCCGGCCAGCCGCGCCTCCAGATAGTGGAGCCGATCGACGCCCCAGTAAAATTCGCCCTCGAATTGGGTGACCGAACCCAGATAATGGCCCGCGCGGGCCCGTGCGGCGGCACCACTGGCGAGCAGCCGGGCCGTTGCGGCCGGACTCGCTTCGCCATGACGTGCGGCCAGCGGCGCGAGCGCCGCTTCAGGTGCCGGACCGGCCAGCGCGCGGGCCAGCGCGATCAGCGCATCGATTGGTGCCGCCTGCGCGAGCGCGTGCGCCGCAACCCGCTCGGCCCTTGCAACCACCCCCTCGCCCGGCGCCGCTGGCGCGACCGGCGGCAGGCCGAGCGCCCCGGCGAGCAGCATCGCATCGCGCCGGGCATAGGCCGCCAGCATCGCCGGTTCGGGCGCGGCGGCAGCATCGGGCGCGGGCACGAGCCGGACGACCAACCCCAGACGATGCCGCATGGCCAGCCGGGCAAGATAGGGCAGTGCGACTGCCGCATAGGGATCATCAAGCTGCCAGTAGAAAGTCGCCTGCCGTCGCTGGCCACGCAACCGCCGGGCAACGCCTGCGCCCGCCCGGCGCGCATCACGCAGCGCCTGGCTGGTGAGCGCCCGGGCGGCAAGGCGGCGCACCACGCTCATCGAGCGGCGCACGGCGGGGAAAGGGGGGGGCATGGCGCTCTCCGATCGACTACGCCCCATGGGTAGCGCGCCCGATGAAGCGTGCCAATTGGCATTCAACCTGACAGAATAACAATTTGCGCGACGCTCGACATGAGCGCGCAGTTAAGGTATAAGTATATGAAATTACGTGGATTTGATTATCGGCACATTCACCAGTACGCGGCCAGCCCGGCCTCGATCAACGCCCTGACGGGCGCCGCGAGCGCAGCCGGGCGACCCGTGACAAGATCATCGCCGCGCTGCTGGCGCTGGTGCGCGACGGCAATTACATGCCAAGCGCTGCGCAGGTGGCGGACACCGCCGAGGTCGGCCTGCGCACAGTCTTCCGCCATTTCGACGAGATCGATGCGCTGTATCGCGAGATCGCCACGCATCTGGAGCTGCAGGTCATGCCGCTGATCCTGCAGCCCTTTGCTGCACAGGACTGGCAAGGGCGGCTGCGCGAAATGATCGGCCGCCGGGTCGAGGTGTACGAAATCATCCTGCCGTTCCGCATCGCCGCAAGTGTAAGGCGGTTCCAAAGCGACTTCCTGCTTGAAGGCTATAACCGCCAGTTGCAGCTGGAACGCACCGCACTCCACGCGATCCTGCCGCCCGCCGTCATTGGCAACGCGGCAATGGCCGGGGCGATCGAGGTAGCGCTAAGCTTTCAATGCTGGCGCCGGTTGCGCCATGATCAGGGACTGGCACTGGAACCATCGCGCGCCGTGGTCGAAACCATGATCGAGGCCCTGATCCTGGCGATCGACCAGCATCCATGACACGGGATTATCGCGGCGCCGGCCCCGAAACCTAGCGCCGGCTTGTCAGGCTGGAGCGATAGAGAAGCGTGATCGACACCCGCCGGTTGCGCGGATCGGCCGGGTTGTCGGTGATCATCGGTTCGCGGTCGGCCACGCCCTCGATCCGGTCGACCCGGTTGTTGGCCAGGCCGCCCTGGGCCAGCCGCTGGCGCGTCGCCTCGGCCCGGCTGGATGAGAGCAGCCAGTTGTTCATGCCGGTCGGGCTCTGGAACGACAGGCTGTCGGTATGGCCACGAATCATCACCGGGTTTTCCATGCCGCGGATCGACTGCGCGATCAGGCCCATCAGCTGGTCCGCCTCGGGCGCGAACTGGGTCGTGCCCAGCGCGAACATCGAATAATCGGCGTTGTCGACCAGATCGATGCGCAACCCCTCGCGCGTGGGCACGAACTTCACATGCGTCGCCAGTTTCTTCAGCTGGGCATTGGTCGCCATGGCCTGCGACACCTGCTTGTTGATCTTGTCGAAGTTCGACCGGTCCTCGGCTGCGATCTGCTGTTCCTTAAGTGATCCCTTGTCACCGGTGCCGACCTGGGTGCCGCCGGTCGCGCCGACCGGCACGGTCATCGATTTGGTGCCGGTCTGCTGGGCGCGGTGCGGATAATTGTCGAGCTCGTTGATCGCCGAGCCGCCGAAAATGCCGTTCGCGCCGGCGCTGTTCAGCTTCATCTCGACCAGGGTGGGCGAGAAATAGTCGGCAAGCGCCTTGCGCTTGCGTTCGGTGGTCGCGCCCATCAGCCACATCAGCAGGAAGAACGCCATCATCGCCGTCACGAAATCGGCATAGGCGACTTTCCAGGCGCCCCCATGATGACCACCATGCCCTTCGACATAGATTTTCTTGACGATGATCTTGGGCGGCTGGTTGCTGCCATGCGGCGCGCGGGCTGCCATCAGATCGGCCTTTCGGTGCTAGCCGGGTGCATCACCGCCCCCGCAGGCCGTCAAACACTTCGGCAAAGCCGGGCTGGTTGCGGTGCGCAATGCCCGAACGTGCCGCCTCGATCACCAGCGGCTGCGGATGGCCGTGGAGCGAGGCGATGATGATCTGCTTGACGGTGTGATAGATCGCCGCATCGGCATCGATCACCTGCTGCAGCCGGTTGGCGAGCGGTGCGACGATGCCATAGGCGAGCAGCACGCCCATGAAGGTGCCGACCAGCGCCGAGCCGATCATCGCGCCCAGGATCGACGGCGGCTTGTCGATCGAGCCCATCGTCTTCACCACGCCCAGCACGGCGGCGACGATGCCCAGCGCCGGCAGCGCATCAGCGAGCGACTGCAGCGTGGTCTGCGGCCCCTGCACTTCGTGATGATGGGTCTTGATCGCGTTATCCATCACTTCCTCAACCGCGTGCACGTCGAGCGTGCCCGACGACACCACCACGAGGCGCAGCGTGTCGGCGATCAGGTTGATCAGCATATGATCGGCCAGCAGGCGCGGATAGTCGGCGAAGATCGCGCTCGACTTGGGGTCTTCGACGTGCGGTTCCAGCGCGATCGGCCCTTCGGTGCGCAGCATCTTCATCAGCTTCGACACCAGGAAGATGGTGTCGAGATAATCCTGCTTCTTGTATTTGGGGCCCTTCATCACCTTCATCAGGCCGCCGCCCATCGCCTTCAGCTCGGCCATCGAATTGCCGATGACAAGTGCGCCGGCGGCGGCACCGCCGATGATCATCATTTCGTGCGGGATGGCTTCCATCACCGGGCCAAGCGCGCCGCCGGTTATGGTAAAGCCACCAAACACCATGACGAGCAGGATGACGAGGCCGATGATCGGAAACATGGTGCCTTCCCCCCGGGTTACCTAAATGCCGCTGATAGAGTTAACGGCCGTTCCTGATCCTTATTCACTCAATTCGTCGCCAAGCGGTTAGCGGCTGGCGGGGTGGCGCGATATTTTCCGTCACCGGCTGGAAACGCCGCGCGCGGCGGCAGGCCGGCATCAGCGCAGATAGTCGAACAGCGACAGCTGCGACAGGCGCGACAGGCTCATCTGCGTCGCCTGCAGGATCGTGCTGGTCTTTTGAAGCTGGATGATCGTCGCCTGCATGTCGGTGCCTTCAAGCGCGCCGCGATCCGCTTCGCGGATGACGTTCAGGTCATCGAGCCGCGACTGCTCAAGGTCGAGCCGGGCCGAGCGCGCGCCGATCGACCCGCGCACAGACACCACCTGTTCAACGGCGGCCTTCAACTGGTCGATCGTGTTGGCGGCAATGGCGGGCACCGATGCCCCGCCCGGCACGTCGAGCGCCGCCGCCAAGCTGCTGATCTCGGCAAAGATGTCGGTCGTACCCCCGCCCGCCACGGGCAGGCCACCGAAAATGCGTTCGGCGCTCTCGCTGGGACGCACGACCGTGTCATCCCCCACCGGAATCGAGGGCGGATCGCCGGTCCCGCCAAAGCTGACCGTGCCGCTGGCATCACGGACCAGCGCAGCATCGCCGGTTGCCGCGCCAAACAGCGGAATGCCGCGCCCGTCACGGGTGTTGGCCAGTGTCAGCACATCGTCGATCACCCCGCGCAACTGCGAGGCGACCACGCGCCGGTCGCTGTCGGACAGGGTACCGCTGTTGCTCTGCACCGCCAGTTCCTGGGCGCGCTGCAGCAGATCAGTAATGTTGCCCAGCGTCGCATCGGCCTGGTCGAGCACGCTGGAGGCGAGCGTGATGTTGTTGCGCCATGCGGCATCGTTGGCGCCGGCAATTTCCAGCCGCTGTACGCGCCGGAAGGCGGCGGCATCGTCCGACGCGGTCGTCAGCCTTTTGCCGGTCGCGAGCTGCGTCTGCAGTTTCTGCACATCGGCCGTCAACCCGCCAAGCTGGCGGTTGGTGCGATCGAAGAACAGGTTGGTGCTGACCAGCATCGTCATGGCATCAGTTCACGTTCAACAGGGTTTGCAAAGTGTCGCGGGCGATCTGGATCACCTTGCTCGACGCCTGATAGGCCTGCTGGAAGCGCAGCAGATCGACCGCCTCGGTATCGAGGTTGACGCCAGACACCTGGTCGCGCGCGGTAACGGCGCCATCATGGATCGCGGTTTGCGCTTCGGCCACCAGCCGGCGACCGGCCAGCGAGGCCGCATTGTCCGCCACCAGCGCCGTGGCCGATGCTTCGAACCCGCCTGCCGCGCGCATTGCCTGCAGGTTGGCAAGATTGCTGTTGTCGCGCGGGCCACCCCCGACCCCGGCGGCGGCAATGCCGCGCGGGTTGGTGATCGCAACCGCAAAGTTGGCCGGGCTTGGGCCCGCCACGAACATGGGCGCGCCCGGGTTGCCATCCAGATCGCGGCCCTGCGCCTGCACGGTGTTGACGCCGTCAACAAACGCCGTGGCGATATTGTCCAGCCGCACGCGGGCATCGGCAATACGCTGTGCGCCTTCGGCAATGCCGGCAAGCGCGCCCCCGCCGGGTGACGCCACCGATGACTGGCCGTCGATCAGCAGGGCAAAGCTCACCGCGCCGGAAGCATTGCGCAGATAGCTCATCGAACCCGGCGTCACCCCGTCGACCAGCTTGGGGCCGGTCGGGCCGCCGATCGTCACATCGACCCGGCCGCCATTGGTAAAGCTAATCGTGGCATCGGTGAGCGCGCTCAGCTCGTTAAGCGCGGCATCGCGCTGGTCGAAAAGCTGCGCCTGTGATGTGGAGGCCGCCGGCGTGCGGCCCAGCCCTTCGTTGACCTTCGCGAGCATCGCCCCGAGCTGGTTGATCCGGCTGACCGCACCCTCCGCGGTCTGGTCGAGATCGGCATAAACCTGGTCGAGCGCGCGCGCGGTGGTCTGGAAAGCGGTCGCCACGCTGGTGCCGGCTTCCAGGAAGCCGGTGCGCGCCGGGCTGGACAGTGGATCGGCGGCGACGGTCTTCGCGCTGTTGAAGAAGTCGGCGATGCGGTTGCCCAGCTGGTTGCCGGTCAGCGCGCCCTCGATCCGCGCCATCCAGGTGATGCTGCTTTCGGTGCGCGCCAGATCGGTGCCGGTCGCGCGCGCCGCCGCGTTGCGCAGCTCGTCCGACAGGCGCTGCACGCCGACCACGGCCACACCGTTACCCACCGTCGCGCGCTGCTGCGCGAGCACACCGTTGGTCGAGGCATTTTCGGCAAGCTGTACCGCCCGGCGCGTATAGCCAGGGGTGGAAGCATTGGCGATGTTATCGGAAACGGTGGTGAGCGCCGATTGATAGGCGCGCAGGCCGCTTGCACCAATCGACAGCAAATCGCTCATGGCATTGTCTTGGGCTGATCATGGTTAAGATCGGGTTGCGACCTGGCGAGAAAATCCACCACCGCCTTGCCGATGCCCAGCGGTTTGGCCTGTGCCATCTTGTCGGCAAACTGGGCGTCCTGCATCTCGCGGAACGTGTCGAGTGCCTTGCTGCCGAAAATGTCATCGGCAAGCTTGGGCTGTCGCATCGACTTCAGCATCATCTTGGTGAAGACGGCCTCGAACTGCCGGCCGGCCTTCTCCAGATTGTCGCGGTTCGCGATCCGGCTGGTGTCGGGCGCGCTGGTGGCGGCGCTTGCCTGCGGCAGCGCAGGTGGCTTGATCATGCTCACAGGATCACCAGCTCGGCCTTGAGGGCGCCGGCCTCCTTCAGTGCTTCGAGGATCGCCACCAGATCGGCGGGCGACGCGCCCATCGCATTGAGCGCCTTCACCACATCTGCAAGACGCGGGCCCGATTCGAGCAGGAAGATCGGTTTCACTTCCTCTGCCACGCCGACGCCCGACCGCTGTTCAACCGCCGTCTGGCCCTGGCTGAACGGAGCTGGCTGGCTGACGCGCTGCGATTCATCGACACGCACGGTCAACTTGCCCTGGGTCACTGCCGCAGGGCCCAGCCGCACCGCCGAATTGATGACGACGGTGCCGGTGCGCGCGTTGACGATCACCCGTGCGGCCGGCTCGGCCGACTTAACGGCCAGATTCTCAATCTCGCTCATCAGCTGTGCGCGCAGGTCGGCACCTTCAGGGGCCGTGATTGCAATCGACACGCCGTCAACCGCCTGGGCCCGGCCCGGCCCGAGCCGCGCATTGACGGCCGCCGCCACCGCCTGTGCGGTGGTGAAATCGCTGCGCGCGAGATTGAAGGTCAGATAGGGTGTGCTGGCAAAGCCGGTGTCAACCGCACGCTCAACGGTGGCACCTTCGGGAATGCGGCCCGAAGAGGGGATGTTGACGACGATCTTCGAGCCATCGGCGCCTTCCGCGCCCAGCCCGCCGACCGCCAGATTGCCCTGCGCCATCGCATAGATCTGGCCATCGGCGCCCTGTAGCGGTGTCAGGATCAGCGCGCCGCCGCGCAGCGACTTGGCCCGGCCCAGCGCCGACACGGTGATGTCGATCTTCTGGCCAGGCTTTGCAAAGGGCGGCAGTTCGGCGGTGATCAGCACGGCCGCCGCATTCTTCAGCGCCGGGTTGAACTGCGGCGGCAGCTGGAGCCCGAAGCGCGAGGTGACCGCCTTCATCGACAGCACGGTATATTCCAGATTGTCATCGCCGGTGCCAGGCAGGCCGACGACAATGCCATAGCCGGTCAACTGGTTCGACCGGATACCCTGAAAGGCGCCCAGGTCCTTCACCCGTTCGGCCATGGCCGGCGAGGCGACGAGGCCAAGCAGCAGTGCAAGCAGCAGGCGGATCATTCGGGCCCCCATCAGAACGGACTGATTACGGAGAAGAACCGGCTGAACCAGCCCTGGCGGGCCGCGCGGGCGACATCGCCCTTGCCGGTATATTCGATTTGCGCATCGGCCACGCGGGTGGAAGCGACACGGTTGTCCGCATCCACATCGGCCATGCGCACCAGCCCGCGGATCTGCATGAATTCGTCGCCGCGGTTGAGCACGACCCGCTTGGTACCCTGCACCAGCATGGTGCCGTTGGGATAGACCGCCGCCACCGTCACGCTCATTTCGCCCGACAGCGAATTGGACTGATCGGTCATCCCCTGCCCCTGGAACCCGCGAGTGCCGCCGACCTTGGCCGAATTCGGATCGAAGGCGAGTGGACCAGAAGTGGGCGGGATGATGGCGGCATTGCCATTGCTGTCGAGTTTGGAGCTGGCCGATTTGGTCGCAAGGGTGCGTTCCACGAGCACGATCGTCAGCGGATCGCCGACCCGCTTGGCGCGCCACCC